>Ga0207689_10002348_pt1 | contig 17690 bp, 17 predicted proteins | sample KBSMisM52_FD_184312 | JGI IMG/M metagenome (GOLD analysis project Ga0207689, IMG submission 184312) | Miscanthus rhizosphere microbial communities from Kellogg Biological Station, Michigan, USA - KBS Miscanthus M5-2 (SPAdes) (version 2) | ecosystem: Host-associated > Plants > Roots >... | reverse complement strand
CGCGACGGCATTGCTCTCGCCATTACGGCGTTGCTGTTGCTCGCGCTCGCGGCTGCGTTGCTTATCCCGCAAGACCAGGCCGAGATGCTGGGGACATTTACGCCCGAGCACATCGAGATGCTCGGCATGTTCGACAGCCGCGCGCAGCAACGCGCGCATCGCCTGCTGGTGGTCTTGCTAGCCATACTCGGCATCGCCGCGCTGCTCACACGCCGGCGCAGGGTCAAACTCACGGTGCCGAGGGCGGTCGTGTCGTGCGTCCACCTGGTGCGCGAGAATGCCGGCATCGGCGTGCTCGCCGGCGTTGCCGTATGCTTTCTGCTCTATCGCGGCACTCAGCCGGCGACGAGCTACGCCATCGTTCAGGGCGCGTATTACCCGCTGGCTCTGCTGCCGTCCGCACTTTCGCAGTTATTGGCCATGGCCGGCGGCACGCTCGCCGTGATGGCCTATTGCTGGACCATGCGCCAACCCGCGATCGGCGCGCGGGCGGGAGCGCTGAAACTCGCGAGCATGCTCGCGCTCGCGGTCTACGCGTTCACCCTGTGCGTGACGACATTCGCCATACCGCCGGATCTGCGAGAATTCCCATTTCATGCCGCTGATGACCGGCGTGCTGCCGCCGCTACAGCAGCGGGACGCGTTCGAGCTCACCGTTTCTCACGCGGATTTCGACGCGCTGGTGGCTCAGCTCGCGCGGTTGCATCCTCCGTGCCTGCTGTTCGATGCACCAGATACGCTTTTCCCGGGCTCGGCTCTGCATCGACGGTTCTATGAGCGCCTGCGGTCCGCGCTGCCGGCCTACGACAAGCAGTAGCGGGCGCCGGCGTGGGACGTGTGCTGCAAATGATTTCCACAAGCCTGCTGGCCGCGGAAAACGCGGAGGGCGCGGCTTGCGCCGCGCCCTCCTGTACGTCGTGTTGCTTGGAAGCTTGGACGAACGGACCTGCTTAGAAGTCCATTCCACCCATGCCGCCGCCGCCCGGCATGGCCGGGGCCGGAGACTGCTTCTTCGGCGCTTCGGCGACCATGGCTTCCGTGGTCACCAGCAGGCTCGCGACCGAGGCCGCGTCCTGCAGCGCGGCGCGCACGACCTTGGCCGGGTCGATGATGCCCTTGTCGAGCATGTCGACGTAGTCCTCGGTCTGGGCGTCGAAGCCGTAGGTCTCGGACTTGTTCTCCATGATCTTGCCGACGACGATCGAGCCCTCGACACCGGAGTTCTCGGCGATCTGACGCAGAGGCGCTTCCAGGGCCTTGAGCACGATGTTGATGCCGGCCTGCACGTCGGAATTGCTGTCGGTGATCTTGCCGACCGCCTTCTTGGCGCGCAGCAGGGCGACACCGCCGCCCGGCACGATGCCTTCCTCGACCGCGGCGCGGGTCGCATTGAGCGCGTCCTCGACCCGATCCTTCTTCTCCTTCACCTCGATCTCGGTGGCGCCGCCGACGCGGATCACCGCGACGCCGCCCGCGAGCTTGGCCAGCCGCTCCTGCAGCTTCTCGCGATCGTAGTCAGAGGTGGTCTCCTCGATCTGCGCCTTGATCTGGCCGACGCGGGCTTCGATGTCCTTCTTCTTGCCGGCGCCGTCGACGATCGTGGTCTTTTCCTTCTCGATGATAATCTTCTTGGCGCGCCCGAGCATGGCGGTGGTGACGTTCTCGAGCTTGATCCCGAGATCCTCGGAGATCAGCTGGCCGCCGGTGAGGATCGCGATGTCCTCGAGCATGGCCTTGCGGCGATCGCCGAAGCCGGGAGCCTTGACCGCCGCGACCTTGAGGCCGCCGCGCAGCTTGTTCACCACGAGGGTGGCGAGCGCCTCGCCTTCCACGTCCTCGGCCACGATCAGCAGCGGCTTGCCGGACTGCACGATCGCCTCGAGCACCGGCAGCATCGCCTGCAGGCCCGAGAGCTTCTTCTCGTGCAGCAGGATGTAGGCGTCCTCGAGATCGGCCACCATCTTCTCGGCGTTGGTGATGAAATAGGGCGAGAGATAGCCGCGGTCGAACTGCATGCCCTCGACGATCTCGACCTCGGTGTCGAGCGCCTTGGCCTCCTCGACCGTGATCACGCCTTCATTGCCGACCTTCTGCATGGCCTCGGCGATCATCTTGCCGATCTTGGTGTCGCCGTTCGACGAGATGGTGCCGACCTGGGCCACTTCAGCGGACGAGCCGACCTTCTTCGCGCGCTTCTCGATGTCCTTCACCACGGCCGCGACCGCGATGTCGATGCCGCGCTTGAGGTCCATCGGGTTCATGCCGGCGGCGACCGACTTGGCGCCTTCCTTCACGATCGCCTGGGCGAGCACGGTGGCGGTGGTGGTGCCGTCGCCGGCGGTATCGTTGGTCTTCTGGGCGACCTCACGCACCATCTGGGCGCCCATGTTTTCGAACTTGTCCTCGAGCTCGATCTCCTTCGCCACCGTCACGCCGTCCTTGGTGATACGCGGTGCACCGAAGCTCTTGTCGAGCACGACGTTGCGGCCCTTGGGGCCGAGCGTCACCTTCACGGCGTTGGCAAGGATGTCGACGCCGCGCAGCATCTTGTCGCGCGCCTCGCCGCCAAATCGTACGTCTTTCGCAGCCATTTCAACTCACTCCATTGGGTCTGAGAGCCCGTCTCCACCTGCCGTCATTGCCGGGCTTGACCCGACAATCCATCGTCTTGCGTAGATGATGGATGCGCGGGTCGAGCCCGCGCATGACGACGGGAAAATGATCGGGCCGAATTCGCATTCAGAAATCAGGCGATGACGCCCATGATGTCGGACTCCTTCATGATCAGGAGATCCTCGCCGTCGAGAACGACCTCGGTGCCCGACCACTTGCCGAACAGAACCTTGTCGCCGGCCTTCACGTCAGGGGTGATGACCTTGCCGGACTCGTCGCGGCCGCCGGGTCCGACGGCGACCACCTGGCCCTGGGACGGCTTCTCCTTGGCGGTGTCGGGGATGATGATGCCACCCTTCGACTTTTCCTCGGCATCGATACGCTTCACGACCACCCGGTCGTGCAGGGGACGGAACTTGGTCTTGGCCATATTGGATGTCCTTACAGACGCTGGTTAATGCGGCTAAGTAGTTGACCGATAAGCTCGATCTGGCGATCTGCTAGCACTCTGTGCTGGCGAGTGCCAAGAGCTTGCGGGGAAATAGGCGCTGGCGCGAAAACTGTCAAGGATTCCGCGTTTTTCCGGGGCGAAGGGCGGGGAGCCGAATGGGCCGGTCGTGCGGCGCCGGACCGCCGGAACCGGCGGAAGGGGCGGGGCCCTGGATGCGGAGGCGCCGGACCGCGACGCGGGCTCCAGGCTGCTCGTGCGCCGCACGCATTCCGTGGCAACTCGTCACCACACCCCGCTGCCGATCGCGCGGACGATCAGCGTCGTTCCCGTGCCGATCAGCAGGAGATAGACAATGCGCAGGAATTGCTCCCGCGAGAGCCGCGCCGTGAACCACTGTGCGGCATAGATCCCGATGCCCATTGCGGGGATCGAAGCGACGGCCAGCAGCAGCAAGCTGAAATCGGAGTAGATGCCCACGCCCAGGAACAACAGCACGCGGGTCAACGTGCTCATGCCGATCAGCGTGCTCTGGGTGGCGCGGATGGCGTCCTTGTCGTCCAGCCGGCGGCTGAGATAGATCGCGTAGACGAAGCCCCCGCTGCCGAACATCGCGCTGAAGATGCCGCCGAGCGGACCGAAGACGCCGACCCATTCCTTGCCGATCTTCTGTTGCGGCGGCGGAGCGAACAGGCTGTGGATGCCGTAGCCCGCGGCAAAGACCCCGAGCAGAAACATCATGAGCGTGGCCGGCAGCGAGATCAGGAGGGTCACGCCGACGATGCTGCCGGCGATCATCAGCGGCGCCAGCCAGACGAGCTCGGCCTTTGCGATCTTGTCGCTGAGCTTGAAGCCGTTGAGGGCCGCCGCACCGAAATCGAGCAGCGCCAGCAGCGGCACGACGCTGGCGATCGGCATCGCGTGGGCGAGCACCGGCGCTGCCACCAGCGCGGTGCCGAAGCCGGCGATGCCGAAGATGACGTAGGCGACGACGAGCGTGGGCAGCACGATCGCTATCGTGGTCCAGTCGACCATGTCAGGCTCGCGTCGGAGGCAGATTTCAACCCAGGCTACGACGGTTCTCGCGCGGCGGCCGATGACGACGGAGCCGCATCGCCAGAACAGAGTGCAGAGGTACGCATGCGCCCACAACCCCTCATCGCCGTCAAAGCACGCAGCCGTGTGGAAGGCCCGGGCAGAAGATATCATCAGGGCCAAGGACCTGCCGGATGCAACAAGTGAGGAGAAGACAAATGATTGATCGCTATCCCAAGATCGTACTGACCATCATTGCGGCATCCCTGGTGGCATTGGTGATGCAGAATGGTGTCCAAATGGCGCTTGCGCAGGTGAGTTACAACGACGCCTGCGGCACGCCTACTCACCCTGTCTGCCAAGTATCCTGGTCAACCCCGATGCCTGTCCGAAGCGTTCAGTAGAATTCAGATTAGGACACGGCCGGTCGGCGAGGGGCACTGCGGAACACTGCGTGAGAACGGCGCCTGACCTGGCGGGCAACGCTGCTCGCCGGCGTCGCCGGGGGCCTGCTGGCGCGCCGCTGTCTGTGGACGCGGCCGCTCACCGCCCGACCAGCTTCATCGCGCGCTCGTAATAGCCGAGGTCGATATAGCGTTCCGGCGCGGCCGGCTTGCCGCCTTCGATCTCGGCGCGCAGCGCCAATGCGTTGTTGAAGCCCTCGAGGTCGAACCTGGCGTCGGGCGTGAAACCGAAGCCGGGGTCCATGAGGAGGTCGTAGGTGCGCTCCGCCTCCCTGCCTGAAATCTTCAGCTTCTCCACCAGCAGCGCGATATTTTCGGCGCGGTTAGCCGGATCCCGGGTCCAGCGCAGCGACTCGACAAACGCCGCGATATAGCGCTCAAGCACCGCCGTGTTGTCGCGCGCCCAGCCGCGCATGACGAAGACGCCGCCGGCCTGATAGGGGCCGAGCAGATCGATGGTGCGTCCGAGGCTCTTCATGCCGAACTGCCCGGCCTGCACGGTGAAGGGCAGGTTGAGAATGGCCGCGGCATTGTCCTTGCTCTCCACCATCGCCTTGAAGCGGTAGACGCCGGCGCCGACCGGCTTGACCTTGTAGTCGGTCCCATCCTTGAGACCGTTTTGCGCCAGGATCTTCTTCGCCTGCAGCGCATAGGCGGTGTCGGGCGCGTCCACCACCAGGGTACGGCCGCGCATGTCGGCGAACGACTTGACCTCGCTCTGGACGAAGAACTCGTTCATGCCGCTGTCGCCGCCGGTCACGATCACCACGTCGTGCTTGCCGATCTCGATCATCGCCAGCGCGTTGTCGACCGCGGAATGCACCACGTCCGACTTTCCGCCGGCGAGGCCATCGCGCTGGCTGCGCGAATTCTCGGTGAGCTGAAGCTCGATCTTGAACCCGCGGCGCTCGAAAATCCCCTTGGCGATGCCGGCATGAAGCGGGAGCGTCTTGGCCTGGGGAAAGGCATTGACGCGCAGGACCGTGGGCTCATCCGCGCGCCCGGCCGTCACGGCGCCGAGAGTGAACGCGCAGGCCAGCACGAGGCATCCCGGCAAGGTGCGACCGCCGATGGAGCTGGACAACTGGGCGAGATAGGACATGGTTTCCTCCTTGCGCGATCTGCGAATGACGCCGCGCTTGTGTGATGGTAGCAGCAAGGGTTCGTGGCCGCAGGGACGGAGAGGCAAGCATGCGCGCAATTTCACTGGCCGAGGCAAACAAGATCATCGACGGCACCTTCGCCTCCGCCGAGAAACGTCAGGCCTATGCCTTGGCCGCCATCGTGCTCGACGCCGGCGGGCGGGTAAAGGCATTCCAGAAGCAGGACGGCGCGTCGCTGATGCGGTTCGAGATCGCCTACGGCAAGGCCTTCGGGGCGCTCGCGCTCAATCGCTCGTCGCGGCAGGTGCTGCAGAAGGCGAAGGAGAAGCCGGCGTTCATACAGTCGCTGTCCGAACTCTCGGACGGACCGCTCTTCCTCGAAGCGGGCGGCCAGCTCATCCGCGATGCGTCGGGAGAGGTCGTGGGCGCGCTCGGTGTCACCGGCGACGTGAACGAGGTCGACGACCTCTGCGCCATCGACGGCATTCACGCCGGCGGGTTCCGCGCCGACGCCGACTTCGACGCCGAGGCGGCGAAGCGCCTCAATATCAAGGTCGACCCGCCGCTGCGGGACCCGCGCCAGCGCTAGCGCGAACTTCGGCGTGCCCGATTCCTCCGTCGGGCATAGAGCTGCCTCATATCCGCCTTGCCCTCGCCCTATCCGGACACCAAAGTTGCCGGGATCGGGCGGCCGGATCGGGGCTTTGACGGCCGGATTGGCGTCTCGTTAACCATGCGACTGTTAACACGTGGATCGGTCTGTCCGCAGGCTTGGCGTATTTGGCCCCGGATGCTGCGGGCGGAAGTTGAGGAGAGGTGCCCGATGGGGAATCTCAATCTAGGTTGGCCGGCGACGGCGATTGTGCTGTCGGCGGTGGCGCTGGCGGCTTGCACGACATCGCCCGGCCCGGAGACGAGGGCGGCGCCGCCCCAGCCGGAAATGCCGGCCAAGGTCCGGCCCTCCGAGATCATCGGCCGGTGGGGCTATGCCGCCTATCACAAGCCGGAGGATCGCGCGCGCACCGAGGCCAATGCCCGCGGCCAATGCAAGCAGCCGTTCGTGATCGGCCAAGGTTCCAACGGCGGCGTCATGATGTATCTCGCCGATTCCAATCAGCTCCAGGAGCTTCGCCTCAAGGGTACGCCCGGAGGCCGGGACTATATCGGCCCGGCCGGAGAGACACCGGGGGTGCAGGACCGTGAGATCGTGTCTTTCGACGGCCGCGTGTTGGTGATGAAATACGTCGATCCCGAGGTCGACGGCCGCTACGGCACCGGCGTGTTCGTGCGGTGCGCACCGCGCGCTTGACCGGCACGGGTTGCCGCCGCCATTCCGCGTGGGCGAAGGAGTCGCCACCATGAAACGCCGCCTGCTCGCGCTGCCGCTGGCGGCCTGGGAGCGCGAAGGGCTCAAATCCGCGCTGGTCAAGGCAGGGCTGCCAGCCGACGACGTGGGCGATCCGCACCAGTTGTTCTGGCGCTTCGAAAGCCACGAAGACGTTCCGGTGGGCTTCGGCGGGCTTGAAGTTCATGGCGATGAAGCGCTCCTGCATTCGGTGGTGACGCTGCCGCCGCTGCGCGAGCTTGGCATGGGGGCCGCGATCGTGGCGGCGCTCGAGGACGAGGCGCGCGCGCACAGATGCCGCGCGATCTATCTCCTGACCGAGTCGGAGCGGGATTTCTTCGCGCGGCTCGGCTACGCGGCCTGCGCGCCCGGCGACGTGCCCGATGCGGTGCGCAACAGCGAGCAATTCAAACGGCTCTGCGACTCGGCAGCGGTGATGGTCAAGCACGTCGGCTAGATCGATCCCGGCGCGAGCGTGCTAGGTTCGAATCCCATCACGCGCTGCGTTCCGACATGCCCCACCTTCGCGATGTCTTCGCCGGTCCCTGGCGCGCCGTCCTGGTGCTCGGCGCCACGCAGATCCTTGCCTGGGGCGCGATCTTCTATCCGCCGGTGCTGACCGTCCCGCTGATCGCGGCGGAGCGCGGCTGGTCGATGACGTTCGCCATGGGAGGCTTTTCGCTGGCGCTGCTCACCGCCGGGCTCGCTTCCCCCCGGGTGGGGCTGCTGATCGATCGGTACGGCGGACACCGGGTCATGTCAGTCGGCTCACTCCTGGGCGCGCTCGGTCTGGTCTTGATCGTACTGGCCGATCATCCCGTCGCGTATCTTGCGGTGTGGATGCTGCTCGGTGTCGCCATCGCCGCCTCGCTCTACGATCCGGCCTTCGCCACGCTCGGGCGCATCTTCGGCGCGGCGGCGCGGCGGCCGATCACGGCGCTGACGCTCGCCGGAGGATTCGCGTCGACGGTGAGCTGGCCCACCACCCATATCCTGCTCGAAGCGGTCGGATGGCGCGGCACGTACCTGGTCTATGCCGGGCTGCTCGCCTGTGTCGCCGCGCCGCTGCACGCTTTCGCCCTGCCGCGCACGCGCGCCGATCCCGTTGCGCCGGCCGGCGGACCGGTGCAAGTGCCGACCGTCGTCCTGCCGCCGAAGGGATGGCCCTTCGTTCTGGTGGCGGCGGCGTTCGCGGCCTATGCCTTCGTGCCGTCGGGCATGTCCGCCCACCTGCTCGCGATCTTCGGCCGCGCCGGCATCGATGCCGCCACCGTCGTGGCGATCGGCGCGTTGTTCGGCCCCGCGCAGGTGGCCGCGCGTATTTGCGAGCTTGTATTTGCCCGCCGCACCCACCCGCTCAACGTCGCGCGCTGCGCCATCGGAATGCTGCTGGCGGCATTCGCGCTGCTCGCGCTGTTCGGGCTCACGGTGGCGAGCGCCGCGACCTTCGTCATCATGTTCGGAATGGCGAATGGTCTCATCACCATCGCGCGCGGCGCCGTGCCTCTGACGCTGTTCGGGGCGGCAGGCTATGGACATCTCATGGGGCGGATCGGGGGCCCGTTCCTGGCGATGCAGGCGATCGCGCCGTTGGCGCTCGCCTTCGTCGCGGAACGGGCGACCGATCCGGTGGTGCTGGCGGCGGTCGCGGGCTTCGCGACCGTGGCCTTTGTCGCCTTCATCGCGATACGTCCGCCCAAAGCGGCGCATTGACCTGACAGAGCCCGCCAGAGGAGAGCTGCTGGAAGCGATCGGAGGGGCGCGCGGCTGGCCTAGACGTCCTCGCCCTGATCGGAATCGACATCGCCGTCGTCGAGGTCGTCCGTATCCTGATCGTCGTACTCATCTTTGCCGGTGCTGTCGTCGAGCGCGCCGTAGCTGCGGTCGCCGGCGCTGCCGCCACTTGATGAGGGTGTGCGTCCGATGTCGTCGAGCCCGGCCTGGCGCGAGAGATCGCCGCCGCTGCTGCTGCCACTGCCACCCCAGGGCGATGATCCGGTCGTGCCCGCGTTGGGATCGAACGCCGCCTGCGCGCCGTGCTGGCCGCCCATCATCGAGCGAATACCGTTGAGGAGCAGCGAGCCTCCGACCACGCCGGCCGCTGCCGCCGCCGCGGTGCCCAGAAACGAACCGCCACCACCTGCCATTGGTCCGCCTGCCATGGGCCCGCCCGGCTGGCCCGCGCCCATGGGCATGCCCGCTCCGGCGCCTGGCGCCATGGCCGGCGTGCCGGTTCGCCAAGCCGGCGACATGCTGCCGCGCGCGTCCTCCGGCCGCGGCACCGACGGAACCGAGCCACGTCCTTCGCGGCGGCCGAACAGACTGTCGCGTACGCCGCCGAGAAAACTGTTGTCACGCGGCGCGTCGGCGGCCGGTTCGCCTTCGAGCTCTCGGATTCGGGCGTCAGCGCGCTTGAGCGCTTCGTCCTGCACCAGCACGGTCTGCACCAGCGCATAGGAAGCGTTGGGGGCTTGCCGCAGGCCGTCCCTGATCAGGCGTTCGGCGTCCGGATCGCGCTGGGCGTCCTCCAGCGTGGCCAAGCGGTCGAACAAATCGATGACAAGATTGCGTTCCTCTGGGGTCATTGGCCGTCTCCTTGCTCCCGTGACGACGATCAATCATGTAGGTAACAGCCGTGGCAGCGGAATGACCCGCGCCAATAAAAAAGAATCTGGTTCGCTTTCTCTTGCGCCGTCAGCTGGATAGCGGCATCGACGGCGTGCCAGCCAACGCCACGCCGTGGCTTGCGAGCGCCGCCGGGAAGGCATCCCCGGCGAAGTAGGCATATTCCTTCTCCCGCAACGTCGTGAGCGGGTCGAGCCGCTGCAATTCGGCGTCGACGAAGCCGGGGTGACACATCACCACGCTGCCATCGGGCAGACGATCAAGGAACCGCGGGAACAGGGCAGGGAAGTTCGCCGCATCGTCGAACTGATAGGTGCCGGCGAAGCCCGGGTTGGTGCGCAGACCGAGCGCCGCTGCACGGCGCCGGAACCGATAGCTCATGATATCGAGGAGCAGCCCCTTGCGGTCGGCAAATCGTGCCGCGAGCGGGACCACGCGGCCGCATTGTCGCACCCACGCGTCCGGCAGCGTCTCCTTGACCACCGTGAGCAACGCGTCGCTGATTTGCGGCAGTAGATGCACATGCTGGTGGCCGTCGACGAAATCCGGCGCGCGTCCGAAGGTGCTGAGAAAGGTCTGCATCTGGAGCGTAATCTCAGCCACCAGCGTGTCGTGGTCGAAGCGGCGCATGGCGGCATGTCGAGCCGTCGCAGCGAGCGGAAGGAACGCGCCCCCGCTCACCGGCCTGAAGCTCTTGCTCAGGGGTTGAAACGGCGCAGTGAGCCCGAGATGCAACCCGATCGCCACCCGCGGCTCAACGGAATTGAGCGTATTGAGCGACATCGCCTCCGAGCGCGAGAAACTCGGCGCCACCACCAGCACCGAGGTGGCATTCAGGCGTCCGCGCACCACGAGATCGCGAATGGCAAGGTTGACCGAATTCGAAATGCCGAAATCGTCGGCGCACAGCCAGATGCGACGGCGCCCGGCTGTGTCCGCCGTGGTCACATCCAGTCGCTCCGTCCGATCGGCACGCACGGTCACCTCAATCCGGTATCCGCCGCCGCTCAAGTGGCGGCGGCGCGGGGCCACAACATCTAGCCGAATCGATCGTCTTATGGGTGCGACAGCGGGGATAAATCTTGTCGCAACCGTTGCGCCGAGCTCACTCCGCCGCCGACCGCGCCTGCGGATCGCCCGCGCCCGCGCTCTCGGCGGTCTTGAACGTGTGCTCGGCCACGAAATAGACCGGGCGCGCTTTGAGCTCGGACAGGATCTTGCCGATATACTCCCCCATGATCCCGATCATGATCAGCTGCACTCCACCGAGCACCATCAAGCCGACGACGACCGACGGATAGCCCGGCACCTTCTCGCCGAAGACGACAGTCTCGATCAGGATCTGCATGCCGAAAATGAAAGCGCCGGCCGCGAGCAGGAGCCCGAGCAGGCTCGCGACGCGCAGCGGCGCGACCGAGAACGAGGTCAATCCCTCGATCGAAAGCCCGATCAGCGAATACAGATTCCAGGTGGTGCTGCCATGGATGCGTTCCGCCGGCTCGTAGTCGACCCGGATCTGGCGAAATCCGATCCAGCTCGCGAGTCCCTTGAAGAACCGGTTGCGCTCCGGAAGCTGTCTGAGCGCCGCGGCGGCGCGCGGCGAGAGTAATCGAAAATCTCCGGCATCCGCCGGGATTTTTTGCCGCGCGCCCCAATTGATCAGGCTGTAGAACGCCTTGACCCCAACCCGGCGCAGCCACGGCTCGCTTTCGCGATGTGCCTTGGCGGTGTAGACGACGTCGTAGCCTTGGTCGAGCCAATAACCCACGAGCTTGTCGATCAGTGTCGGCGGATGCTGCCCATCTCCGTCCATGAACAGGACGGCGCCCAGGCGGGCGTGGTCGAGGCCGGCGAGCAACGCCGCCTCCTTGCCGAAATTGCGGGAGAGCGAGAGCACTTGAACGTCGAGGTTGGCGGCCGGAAGTTCGCGCGCAACCGCAAGCGTTCCGTCGCGGCTGCCGTCGTCCACATAGACGACTTCGGTCGTCAGCCCGCGGGTCGCCTTGAGGGCGCCGGCGGCCTCGACGAGGCGCGCGTGCAAGGAAGAGAGATTGGCCGCCTCGTTGAACAAAGGCACGACGATGGAAAGGCCGGCGTCTCCCATTCCCCGCGATCGTGCGGGGACGCCAGGACTGCCTGCCCGGGTCATCGCATCGGGTACCATCGACCGCGCCTCTCGAGCCGTTGTCCGCCGCATGGGGTTATAGCGCAGGCGCGGACGGCTGTCGCGCGGCGGCGGCACCCGTGACGCCGGCCGGGCTCGGCGGAACCGGGCGGACGTGCTAAGGGGCGTGGAATGAGGCTGCCCCCGCTGCTCGATCGTCTCTTTCGCCGCCTCGTGCAGGCATGGCGGACGCGCGGGGTCACGCTCAAGGCGGCAAGTTTCGCCCTGGTCGGCGTGGTCAACACCTTCATCGACCTGGGGATCTTCCTCGCAGCCTACAATCTGCTCCAACTGCCACTGATTCCGGCCAATGTGCTCGCCTGGCTGGTTGCTGTTTCCGGCTCCTATGTGATGAATTCCTTCATCACCTTCGCGGCCGAATCCGGTCGCCAGTTGCGCTGGCGCGCTTACGGCGCGTTCGTCGCCTCGGGCGTCGCCGGCGTGATCACCAATACGGCGATCCTGGTCGTGGCCTCGTATTGGCTTCCCGTGCTGGCGGCGAAATTATTGGCCATCGCCGTGAGCTTTGTGGTCAATTTTTCGTTGTCGCACTTCGTCGTGTTCAGGACCCGCGAACGCCGGGTGGAACCCTCGGTCGAATGAACTAATGAATGAAGGGGAGAAGCGCTTGCTGACACGCAACGCCAAGGTCGAACAACAAGAGCGCGACGACGAAAACCTGACGGCGGAGCGCCCGACATTCGTCACCCATCTGGAATGTTCGGCGACCGGCGAGCGCTATCCGGCGGATGAGCTGCACAATCTGTCGCGTGCCGGCAAGCCGTTGCTCGTGCGCTACGATCTTGCCGGGGTCAAGAAATCCTTGGGCAGGGAAGCACTGGCGCAACGCCCGCACGATCTCTGGCGCTATCGCGAGCTGTTGCCGGTGCGGCGGGTGGAAAACATTGTCAGCCTTGGCGAGGCAGTCACCCCGATCGTGGCAATGCCCAAACTCGCCAAGAAGCTGACGGCGGCGGAGATCCTGGTGAAGGACGAAGGCCGGTTGCCGACCGGCTCATTCAAGGCGCGCGGGCTTGCGATGGCGGTGTCGATGGCCAAGGCGCTCGGCGTCACCCACATGGCCATGCCGACCAACGGCAATGCAGGCGCGGCGCTCGCTGCCTACGCCAGCCGCGCCGGCATCAAGACCACGGTGTTCTGCCCGCAGGACACGCCCGAAGTGAATGTGCGCGAAATCGCACTGCAGGGCGCCATCGTCTATCGGGTGAACGGCTTGATCGATGATTGCGGCAAGATCGTCATGCAGGGCCAGGCGAAGGTCGGCTGGTTCGATACTTCGACCTTGAAGGAGCCGTACCGGATCGAGGGCAAGAAGACCATGGGGCTCGAACTCGCCGAGCAACTCGGCTGGGAGCTGCCGGATGTCGTGCTCTATCCGACCGGCGGCGGTACCGGGCTCATCGGCATGTGGAAGGCGTTTGCGGAGCTCGAGGCCATCGGCTTCATCGGCAAGAAACGCCCCCGCATGGTGGCAGTGCAGGCTGCGGGCTGCGCTCCCATCGTGCGCGCCTACGACGCGGGCGTGGAGCACGCGCCGCGCTGGGAGGACGCGCAGACCATCGCCGCGGGCATCCGGGTGCCGCAGGCGATCGGTGATTTTCTGGTGCTGCGCGCGGTGCGTGAGAGCGGCGGGTTCGCCATCGCGGTGACGGATGAAGCCATCACCGCGGCGATCGACGAGGTCGCACGCGCCGAAGGACTGCTGCTGTGTCCTGAGGGCGCGGCGACTTACGCCGCGCTCCAGCAAAGTCTCGCCGACGGCCGCATTCGCCGCGACGAGCGCGCGCTGCTGTTCAACTGTGCGACCGGCCTCAAATATCCGATGCCTCCGGTCGGCCGAACGCTCGATCGGTTGCAGCCGATCGATTTCGCGACGCTGTAACAAGGACCATCCACGTCATATCGGGAAGGAGAGCCATGACCAAGCTCATCATGGCGGCCGCCATTGCCGCGCTGGTCGCAATCATCGGCGGGGCCGAGGCGCAACCCTATCCGTCTCGCCCCATCACCATGATCGCGCCGTTTCCCGCAGGCGGCCCTTCGGATGCGCTGGCACGCGTCCTCTCCGAGCCGCTTCGCGCCGCGCTCGGCCAGCCGATCGTGATCGAGAACGTCGCGGGCGCGGGCGGCAATATCGGCATCGGCCGGCTCGCGCGCGCCGCGCCCGATGGCTATACCATCGGCATCGGTCAGTGGAGCACTCACGTCGTCAATGCCGTCACCTACTCGCTGCCGTACGACGTGCTGCACGATTTCGAGCCCATTGCGCTGCTTGCTATCACGCCGCAGCTGATCATCGCGCGCAAGAACTTTCCCGCGAACAACGTCAAGGAACTGGTCGAGTGGCTCAAGGCCAATCCGGACAAAGCGAGCGCAGCCACGGTCGGCGCCGCCGGCGGCGCGCAAGTCACTGCGGTCTATTTCCAGCAGGCGACCGGGACGCGCTTCGCGTTCGTGCCCTATCGCGGCGGCGCGCCGGCGATGCAGGATCTGGTCGCCGGCCAGGTCGATATCATGTTCGATCAGGCCGCCAACGCCATCGGCCAGGTCCGCAACGGCACGATCAAGTCCTATGCCGTCCTGACCAAGGACCGATGGTCGGCGCTGCCCGATGTTCCATCCATCGACGAGGCGGGCGTGCCGTCCCTGTACGTCTCGTACTGGCACGGCTTGTGGGCTCCGAAGGGGACGCCGAAGGACATCGTCGCCAAGCTCAACGCAGCCGTTGTCAACGCCTTGGCCGATGCGACCGTACGGCAGCGCTTTGCCGATATCGGCCAGGAAGTGTGGCCGCGCGACCAGCAGACGCCGGAGGCACTCGCGGCGCATCACAAGGCCGAAACCGAGAAGTGGTGGCCGATCATCAGAGCATCGAACCTGAAGGCCGAATAATCGCCGCGGGCAAGTCGACCCCGTGGGCGCGGCGGCTGGGTGCGACGAGCTTCGCAGCAGCTTTCATCCCTGAGGAAGCGGGAGGCGGATATGCGAAAACTGTTTCCGGCCATCATCGGGCTTGTCGCCGCCCTGGGCATCGCGAGTGCCGGCGCGCAAACCTATCCCTCGCGTCCCATCACGCTAATCGTGCCGTTCGCCGCCGGCGGGCCGGCGGATGCGCTGGCGCGCGCGCTGGGCGAGCGCATGCGTGCCTCGCTCGGCCAGACCGTCATCATCGAGAACGCGACCGGTGCGTCAGGTACGATCGGTGTCGGCCGCGTCGTGCGCGCCCCGCCTGATGGCTACACGCTGGGCATCGGCCACGTCGGCACGCATGTGGTCAACGGCGCGATCTTTGCGCTGCCGTTCGACCTGTTGAAGGATCTCGAACCGGTCGCGCTGCTGCCGAGCAATTCGCTGCTCATCATCACGAAAAAGACGTTTCCGGCCAATGATCTCAAGGAACTGATTGCATGGCTGAAGGCCAATCCGGGCAAGGCGTCAGCGGGGACCTCGGGTGCTGGCGGCGGGTCGCACGTCAACGGCGTCTATTTTCAGAATCTTACCGACACCCGCTTCCAGTTCGTGCCTTATCGCGGCACCGGGCCGGCCCTGACCGATCTCATCGCGGGGCAGATCGACCTGATGTTCGACCAGGCCTCCAATTCGCTGGGGCAGGTGCGGGCCGGGACGATCAAAGCCTATGCGGTCACGGCCAAGGCACGGCTCCCTTCCGCGCCCGATATCCCGACAGTCGACGAAGCAGGCCTGCCGGGATTCTATACATCGACCTGGTACGGAATGTGGGCGCCGAAGGGCACACCGAAACCCGTCATCGCCAAGCTCAGTGCCGCCGTCATGGAGGCGCTGGCCGATCCCGTTGTGCAAAAGCGGCTGGGCGACCAGGGCCTCGAATTTCCGCCGCCCGCGCAGCAGACCCCGGAGGCGCTCGCTGCTCACCACAAGGCGGAGATCGAGAAATGGTGGCCGATCGTCAAGGCCGCGAACATCAAGCCGGAATGAACGTGCCTGCCGTAGCGAAGCAACGGACCATGCGAGGTAAGCCATGACATTACTGCGGATCGCGGCGGGCTGCGTCCTCCTGTGGGGAGGGATCGCAGCCGCGTCGGCGCAGGTCTATCCGTCACGTCCCATCACCATGGTCGTGCCGTTCGCCGCCGGCGGACCGGTCGATACCGTGGCGCGCATCCTGTCCGAGCCGATGCGCGCCACGCTCGGTCAGAGCATCATCGTGGAGAATGTCACCGGAGCGGCGGGATCGATCGGGGTCGGACGCGTCGCGCGGGCGGCGCCGGACGGCTATACGCTCAGCATCGGGCACTGGAGCACCCATGTGGTCAATGGCGCGATTTATCCGCTGCCGTACGACCTGTTGCGCGATCTCGAGCCGATCGTGCTGCTGCCAAGCAATCCCATGATCGTGGTCAGCAAGAGTGCCGTGCCGGCGAAGAACCTCAACGAGTTCGTTGGGTGGATCAAAGCAAACGAAGGCAAAGTCTCGGCGGGAACGGCCGGCGCGGGCTCCGCGACCCACGTCGCGGGCGTCTATTTCCAGAACGTCACCGGCACTCGTTTCCAGTTCGTGCCGTATCGCGGCACTGGGCCGGCGCTGCAGGATCTGGTGGCCGGTCAGATCGATTTTATCGTCGACCAGGCTTCGAATTCGCTGCAGCACGTGCGCGACGGCAAGATCCGCGCTTATGCCGTCACGGCCAGTGCGCGCCTGCCCTCGGCGCCCGACATTCCGACCGTTGCCGAGGCTGGTCTGCCGTCGCTCGACATCAGCGTCTGGTATGGCCTGTGGGCACCCAAGGGCACACCCAAGGAGATCATCGCCAAGCTCAATGCCGCTGCCGTACAGGCCCTGACCGAGCCCGCCGTGCGGCAACGCTTCGCCGAGCTCGGCCTCGACATGCCGCCCCGCGACCGGCTGACGCCCGAAGCGCTCGCCGCATATCAAAAGGCCGAGATCGAGAAGTGGTGGCCGGTGATCAAGGACGCCAATATCAAGACCGAATAGCAAAGCCTGCTAGGCAAGCCCCGCCTCGAGCTTGGCGTAGAGCGGATTGGCGCGGGAAAAGACGTAGCCAAGATCCGCGACCACGACATTCTCGGCGCCCTTTTCACGCAATCGTGTCGCCAGCGCGTGGACGTGCTTCGGCGGGCAGTGCAGCGTAAGCATGCCGGAAGAGGTTGGGCCGCCGAACGGCGTCTCGACACCGAAACGCTCCTTCGCTTCTGCCAGCAGCGCTGCGTCGCAGCCTGCAAAGCGTGTGCGCACTTCGCGAAATGCGCGCGCGCGCGTCTGCGACGCGATGCGGTCGAGCACGATGCGCGCGATTTCCCGTTCTTCGGCACCCCAGTTGGCCGCGCGCGCCGCGACGAGGTTGGCCTGCGAGCGCAGGATCACGCCGTCCTCGATCACCCTCAGCCCATTGGCGGCGAGCGTGGTGCCCGTCGTCGTGATGTCGACGATGAGTTCGGCGGTGCCGGCCGCCGGCGCGCCCTCGGTAGCACCAGCGCTTTCCACGATCCGGTAGTCGGTGATGCCATGGGCAGAAAAGAAATTGCGCGTGAGATTCACGTATTTCGTGGCAAGGCGCATCTTGCGCTCGTGCTTGAGGCGAAACGCGGTCGCAACGTCGTCGAGATCGGCCATGCTGTGCACGTCGATCCAAGCCTGCGGCACGGCCACCACCACATTGGCGTGGCCGAAGCCAAGCCCGTCGATCAGAATGACATGCTGATCCGCATCGGCGATCTTCTCGCGTACGAGGTCCTCGCCGGTCACGCCGAAATGCACAACGCCCTGCGCCAGCAGGTCGACGATCTCGGCCGCCGAGAGGTACGCCACCTCGACCCCGGGAAGATCGGTGATCGCGCCGCGGTAGTCGCGCACGCCACGCGGCTTGACGAG
>Ga0207689_10002347_pt1 | contig 17698 bp, 16 predicted proteins | sample KBSMisM52_FD_184312 | JGI IMG/M metagenome (GOLD analysis project Ga0207689, IMG submission 184312) | Miscanthus rhizosphere microbial communities from Kellogg Biological Station, Michigan, USA - KBS Miscanthus M5-2 (SPAdes) (version 2) | ecosystem: Host-associated > Plants > Roots >... | reverse complement strand
GTGCTTCTTCATCTTGCTGTACAGCGTCGGCCGATACAGCCCCAGAATCTGCGCCGCCTCCTGCTTGTTCCAGTTCGTGCGCATCAGCGTCTGGACGATGGCTACCTTCTCGATCTCGGCGAGCGTGCGCTGCGGTGGAATCGTGAACTCCTCCACCGACGGCACTTCGTCCCGGATCGACTCGGGCAGGTCGGCCGGCTGGATGTCGCCCGTCTTGCACACCAGCACCGCGCGCTCGATGGCGTTCTCCAGCTCGCGGACGTTCCCCGACCAGCGATTTCGGATGAGCAGATGGTACGCGGCCGGGGAGATGGCGCGCACGCTGCGCCCGTAGCGCTCGTTGAACTTGGCCAGGAAGTGGTTGCAGAGGAGCGGGACGTCCTCGGTGCGCTCGCGCAGCGGCGGCACTCTGAGCGTGATGGTGTTGATGCGGAAGTAGAGATCCTCGCGCAGCCGGCCTTCTCGCAGCGCGTTCTCGAGATCGATGTTGGTGTCGCAGATCAGCCGGAAGTCCACGCGGATGAGGCGATCGCTGCCGATCGGGCGGTACTCGCGCTCCTGCAGCACTCGCAGCAGCTTCGTCTGCAGGTAGGGGGGCATCTCGCCGATCTCGTCGAGCAGCAGCGACCCGCCTTCGGCCATCTCGAACAGCCCCACCTTGTCCGTGGTGGCGCCGGTGAATGCACCCTTCCGGTAGCCGAACAGCTCGCTCTCGATGAGTTCCGTCGGAATCGCCGCACAGTTGATCTTGATGAACGGCCCGCGCACGCGGTTGGAGTTGTGGTGAATGGCGTTGGCAATGAGCTCCTTGCCGGTGCCGTTCTCGCCCTGGATCAGGATGTTGGCGTCGCTGGCGGCCACGCTTTCGATGAGCTCGAAGAGGTCCTTCATCTTCTTGCTCTGGCCGACGACGTTCCCGAAACTGTAGCGGCCGCGCATCTGCTCCTTCAACCGCAGATGCTCCGCCCGCTCGCGCGTGAGTTCCACGGCCTTGTGCAGGATGTCGATGAGCCCCACCTGGTCCACCGGCTTTTCGAGGAAGTAGAACGCGCCGGCCTGCCCTGCCTCGACGGCCCGGGCCACGCCCCCCTGGGCGCCCACCACGATGACCTGCGGCGCCTCGTCGGACTCCTTGAGGCGGCGCAGCAGCGCTATCCCATCCGTATCGGGGAGCTCCAGGTCAGTCAGGACGACGTCGGGGCGCCACTGCCGGAAGATCTCTTCGCCCCGGGCGCCGATCAGCGCCGACCGGACTTCGTAGCCTTCGGACTCGATCACGATGCGAAGCCACTCGGTCATTGCCGGTTCGTCGTCGATCACGAGGACGCGCCGCCGGCGTTTCGTAGTGATCGCAGACACACTCGACATTTTTGGTCAGGGCCCCCGACGCCGAATTTACCACGCGACGTCTAGAAACGATACAGATTCCACGCGACTGAGCAATTACAAGACAGCCTGTAGTGAATTGAGGCCGATGAGCTTGACGAAGTGGCGTGTCCTATAATCCGCCACACACGTGGATCTCCTCGCGACGCAGATCCGTCGCGGCTCACCGGAATTTGGTGCCAACCGCGCCCACATGGAACGCCTGGTCGCCGACCTGCGGACGCGGGTCGAGCGGGCGCGGCAGGGCGGCGACGAGCGCTCCGTCAAACGCCACCGGGAGCAAGGGAAACTCCTGGTGCGCGAACGGCTGGAGCGCCTGCTCGACCCCGACTCACCCTTCCTCGAGTTGTCTCCCCTCGCGGCCGACGCTCTCTACGACGATGACGCCCCCGGCGCCGGTCTCGTCACCGGGATCGGCCGCGTGTCGGGGCGCGAAGTGCTCGTCGTCGCCAACGACGCCACCGTCAAGGGCGGCACCTACTACCCGATGACGGTGAAGAAGCACCTGCGCGCGCAGCAGGTGGCGCTCGAGAACCGGCTGCCCTGTTTGTACCTGGTGGACTCGGGCGGCGCGTACCTGCCGCTGCAGGCCGAGGTCTTTCCAGACCGCGAGCACTTCGGGCGGATCTTCTTCAATCAGGCGCGCATGTCGGCGGAAGGGATCGCGCAGGTGGCCATCGTGATGGGCTCGTGCACCGCTGGCGGCGCGTACGTGCCCGCGATGTCCGATGAGACGATCATCGTCAGCGGCACCGGCACCATCTTTCTGGGCGGACCACCGCTCGTGAAGGCCGCGACCGGAGAAGACGTGACCGCCGAAGAACTCGGCGGCGCCGACGTCCACGCGCGGTTGTCGGGCGTCGCCGACTACCTGGCGCACGACGACGCGCACGCGCTGGAGTTGGCGCGGACCATCGTCTCCACGCTGCACGGCTCGAAGACGCTGCCGGCCGATCGCACGCCGCCCGAAGCCCCGGCGCACGATCCCGCCGACATTTACGGAATCGTGAGCGCCGACAGCCGCCATCCGTACGACGTGCGAGAAGTGATCGCGCGCCTGGTCGACGGCTCGCGTTTCGACGAGTTCAAGCGCCTCTACGCGCCGTCCATCGTCACCGGCTTCGCGAGGCTCCACGGCTTCCTCGTCGGCATCGTCGCCAACAACGGCGTGCTGTTTTCGGAGTCGGCGCTGAAGGCCACGCACTTCATCGAGCTGTGCAACGCGCGCGGCGTCCCGCTGGTCTTCCTGCAGAACATCACCGGCTTCATGGTCGGCCGCCAGTACGAGCGCGGCGGCATCGCCAAGGACGGCGCCAAGATGGTGCACGCCGTGGCCAACTCCACCGTGCCCAAGTTCACCGTGGTCATCGGCGGCTCGTTCGGCGCCGGCAACTACGGCATGTGCGGGCGCGCCTACGACCCGCGCTTCCTGTGGATGTGGCCCAACGCCCGCATCTCCGTGATGGGGGGCGAGCAGGCGGCGTCGGTACTGAGCACGGTCAAACGCGATCAGCTGGCCCGCGAGGGACGCACGCTCGGCGAGGCCGAGGACGCGCAGATCCGCGAACCGATCCTCGAGAAATACGAGCGCGAAGGGTCCCCCTACTACTCCACCGCGCGGCTGTGGGACGACGGCATCATCGACCCGCTGCACACGCGCGACGCGCTCGGGCTGGGCATCTCGGCGGCCTATAACGCGCCGATTCCCGCCGTCCGCTTCGGCATCTTCCGGATGTAGCCCGTGTTCACGCGGATCCTGGTCGCCAACCGCGGGGAGATTGCGGTGCGGATCCTCCGCACGTGCCGCGTCATGGGGATCGAGACCGTGGCGGTGTACTCGGACGCCGACGCCGGCGCACTGCACGTGACCCTCGCCGACCAGGCGGTGCGGATCGGCGGCGCTGCTCCCGCGGAGAGCTATCTCTCGCAAAAGGCCATCCTCGACGCGGCGCGCGCCACCGGCGCGCAGGCCATTCATCCCGGCTACGGGTTCCTGTCCGAGAACGACGCGTTTGCCGCCGCCTGCGCCAAAGCGGGGCTGACGTTCATCGGCCCCTCGCCGGACGCCATGGCGAAGCTCGGGTCGAAGACGGCCGCCCGGCGCATCGCCGAAGCGGCTGGCGTGCCGGTCGTCCCGGGGGCCGTGCCCGCCGACCAGAGCGATGCCGCGCTCATCGCCGCCGCGACGAAAGTGGGCTTCCCCGTGCTGCTCAAGCCGTCGGAAGGCGGTGGCGGGATCGGCATGAAGGAAGTGCATGCAGCCGCCGACCTTCCCGGCGCCATCGCTCAGGCGCGGCGCGAAGCCGAAGCCGCCTTTGGCGACGGCACGCTGTATGTGGAGCGGCTGGTCACCAAGCCGCGCCACGTGGAATTCCAGATCCTCGGCGACTCGCACGGCACGGTGGTGCACTTGTTCGAGCGCGAGTGCTCGATTCAACGGCGGCATCAGAAGGTGCTCGAAGAGACGCCGTCCACGGCGGTGACCCCGGCGCTTCGCGCGCGCATGGGCGCGGCCGCCGTGGCGCTCGCCCGAGCGGCCGGCTATGCCAACGCCGGGACGGTGGAATTCCTGGTCGAGGGGCGCGGCGACAGCGCCTCGTTCTATTTCCTCGAGATGAACGCGCGTCTGCAGGTCGAGCATCCGATCACCGAGGTGGTGACGGGTGTCGATCTGGTGCGCGCGCAGATCGAAGTGGCGGCTGGCGGGCCGGTGCCGTGGACGCAAGAGCAGCTCACGCAGCGCGGGCACGCCATCGAAGTGCGGGTCTGCGCCGAGGATCCGCGCCAGGGCTTCCTGCCGCAGGCCGGCGTGCTGGCGCTCTATCGCGAGCCGGCAATGCCGGGCGTGCGAGTCGATGCGGGTGTCACCGAAGGCAGCGAGGTGTCCGTGCACTACGACTCGCTGCTGGCCAAGCTGGTGGCGTGGGGTGAAACGCGCGAGGCAGCCCGGCTGCGCGCCCATGAAGCGCTCGCCCACTATCCGATTCTCGGCATCCGAACCAACGTGCCGCTGCTGATGCGGCTGCTGACGCACGACCGGTTCGTCGCCGGCGATCTGGACACGCACTTCCTCGACGCCGAGGCCGCCTCGCTCGTGCCGCCCGACTCGCCGCCCACGGCTGATGCGCGCGCCGTGGCGGCGTTGGTGCGGCGCGGCGGGTCCGGCATCGCCGCCCCGGCGGCGGAGACGTCGTGGGATCCCTGGACGTCGCTTGGTGGACGCCGTGTCTGAACCCGCGGCGACGATCACGCCACTCGGCTCCGGCCGTTTCCTGGTCAGCGGCGACTCGCGCCAGCGGCTCGCCTACGCGACGCAGGTCGCGGGGGTCACCTGGGTGTTCCTGGACGGCGAGGTCACCGTCATCGGCCGCACGCCGTCGTCGCACGCGCGGGCCACCGCGGCCGACGAACTGGCGTCCCTGGCGGCTCCGATGCCGGCGACGGTGATCGCCATCGCGGTGCAGCCAGGCCAGAAGGTTGCCGCCGGCGACGTGCTCATCCGTCTCGAAGCCATGAAGATGGAGCTGCCCGTGCGATCGCCTCGCGATGCGACCGTGGTTGCGGTAAAGTGCCGGGAGGGTCAGCTCGTGCAACCGGGAGTGCCGCTGCTCGAGCTGGATGAGGCGTGACCACGAGAACGACACGCGACACCGTCACCATCGCGCCCGAGCCGACCGCTGACGACCTCGCTCGGATGATGGAGTCGGTGCGCCGCGGCTGGACGGCCACTCTCACCGTACGCCGCCAAGCCCCCGACGACATCGGCTACCGCGAGGTCTACGTGAAGCTCGACGGCCGCCGGCTTGCGATGCTGAGCTACGGCGCCGCGATGACCGAGAGCATCGAACCCGGACGTCACACGCTGCAGGTGGACAACACGCTCTTCAAGAAGACGATCGAGTTCGTCGCTGGCGTCAACGACAACATCGTCTTCAAGACCGCCAACCTGGCGGGCTGGGGCACCTACTCGGCGTGGGCGCTTCTCATCGGCTTCCTGGGTGCCGGGCCCTTCTACCTGATGCTCGAACGCGACGAGACCGCCGGGCCGAAAGACGGCGCGGCGTGATCGACAAGGAGCTGGCCACGCTGGTCGTGGACCTGGTGGAAAAAGTGGGGCTGCTGCGACGCGATCTGCAGCACAAGCAGGATCTGGAGAAGTACGAAGGGCGCATCGCGCGCATCGAGCAGAAGCTGTCGGCGCTTGCCGAAAAAGTCTCGGCCGACGATCCGGAGCTGGCCAAGGCGCTGCGGACGGCGTGGCAGCTGCCCGCCCGCAGCCTCGCCTTCCGCAACGCCGAACACAAGAAGAAGACGGACTAGTCTTCCTTCCCCTCGGTCAGATTCGACAGGTACGTCTCGTAGCCCAGCTCCTTGATCTGGTGGAGCTGCGCTTCCAGCCACTCGACGTGCTCCTCTTCATCCTTGAGGAGCAGGGCGAAGAGCTCGCGCGACGCGTCGTCGTGGTTCTCGCGCGCGATCGCGACGGCCTTGTTGTACATCTCCACCGCGGCGACTTCGAGCTTGTAGTCCGCGGTGAGCTGCGCCTTCACGTCGCCGCCGACGTTGAGCTCGAGGTACTCCATCTTGGGCGTCGAGTCGAGAAACAGCAGGCGCTCGATCAACTTCTCGGCGTGCTTCATCTCGTCGATCGACTGCTTCTTGATGTAGTTGCCGAGCGCGTGGTAGCCCCACTTGTGGCACATCTCCGCGTGCAGGAAGTACTGGTTGATGGCCGTGAGCTCCTCACGGAGCGCCAGGTTCAACTCGGCAATGACCTTCGCGTTCCCTTTCATGCCTCTCCTCTCGAAGTCGTCCTGAGCGATGGTATGTCGAGTGCGGCTCAACGCCAAACGCCGGACGGACCCAGACCGACGCGAAGCCCAGGCGCATAGACGGAGGGGGGCACGAGGTGCTCGAAGCGGACAGCGCCCTCGGAGCCGCGCCCGGCCTTGGAGAGCAAACGCCGGCGCACCAACGGCGGACCGTTGTAGAACGCCAACGCCGACGCCGCCGACGCCGGTTCGCGGACGGTAACGTAGAGATCGGTCACCAGGCCCGCGTCGAGCAGCGACGTGGCGACGCGCCGCCCGCCGACGGCCGACACCACCGCCACGCCGCGGTCGCGCAGCCGCGTCAGCGCCGCGCGCAGGTCGAGCGGCTCGCCAGCGCCGATCACCTCCACCCACGGGCACTCGCGCAGCCGCGCACGGGCCGCGCCTGCCAGGCTGGTTCGCGTGACGACGATCACCTGCAGCGACGGCTCGTGGAACAGCAGGCAGCGGTCAAACGGCACGTCGCAGGAGTTGGTGACGAGCACCTGCACCGGGTGCCGCGGCAGACCGCGTTCCGCGCGGAGCTTCACCAGCTCCGGGTGCCAGACGGAACAGATCCGATCGCCGCTTTCGGCCGCGCCGATGCCGCCCAGCACGGCGTCGGCATCCACGCGCGTGAGCCCTTCGTGGAGCAGGTGCGGCACCGTCGTCCCGGGGAGCCCCTCCTCCGTGACGATCAGGCTCACCGACGGCAGCTCCGGCGACGCGGGCCCGGCGGAGCGATGGAAGTCACCGTCGAAGAGCCGGCGCGTCCAGGCGTTGCCGAACGACAACAGATCTGCGCCGCCCGATTCCTCGGCGATGGTGGTCAGGCCGCCGAGCGGCGCCGACAGCGCGGCCTCCTCCTTGTGGCGGCAATAGGCTTGAAAACCAGGCGAGGTGGTCATCTCATGGAAGAACGCCACCTCATCCCTGCCCGAACAGGCGCCCGCCACATGCCGTGCAGGGACGGCCAGGATCGTGAACCCTGTGTTACATTTGTTCAGTTTGGGCCGCTGGTTCCCGACGGAGCGGAATGTCCGATAAGACCCTCGACCTGACGGTCGAGCTCGCCCCCCGTGCGAGGTTCGACCTCGTCGATCTGCGCCGTCATTTCGCCGACGAGCACGCGGCGCTCTCCAGCTATCCCCGCACGCTGTACTGGTCGTGCCACACGACGGCCGGCTTTCTCGAGCCCGGGTTGGCGTCGCGGCTGAGCGAACAGGGGATCCCCACGTACCTCGAAGCCTTCCGGACGCTCTTTCCTGAAGGCGCCGGCTACGAGCACGACCGCCTCGAACGGCGGGAGGATCTGGACTCGGCGCAGCGCGCCATCGAGCCGCGCAACGCCGACTCGCATCTGGCCTTCATGGCCAGCGGCCTGCGCACCTGCGTCACGCACGCCAACCGGCCCAACGAGCCGGTGTTCTTCGTGGACCTGGACGGCATCAACGGCGGACAGCCGCGGCGGCGGCGCGCGCGCTTCGTCGGCTTCAACCAGGAGCGCGTGGTCGGGACGGCTCGCATCGAAGTGCCGGTGTCGGCGCACCCGATCGATTCGGTCAATCTGAAAGATCCCCGGCTCGGCGTCTACGGGCAGCTGGCGGACTTCGTGAAGCAGGCCGGCGTGGCAAAGGGCCGGCTGCGCGTGTCGCTCGACAGCGCCGAACGCCATTCAGCGCTGACGGTCAACGAGTACGAGACGCTGCTGATGAAGCACGACCTGCCGGAGGTGCTGGCCAACCCGCTTCGGTTCGTCGCCGAAAAGTACCGCCACGCGCTCGCGGACCCGCGCGCCGTTCCGGCCAAGACGCTCGGCTACGCCAAGTACGACTTCGTGCGGGTGCTCAATCGCGGCCTCGACACGTTCGGCCTGCGCGGCTCGATCGTCGAACGCGTGCTGGCGCGCACGCTCGCAGTCCCCGCCGCCCGCTTCTTCGGCATGCGCCGGTCGGTCAACCTGCTCGTGTCGAGCGACGACGGCAACGCCGGGATCGTCGAAGGCACCTACCAGAGCCCGATCCTGGTGCAGTGGCAGCAGGCGCCGCGCAGCTCGCGTGTGCTGGATGCGACGCTGACCGAGCTGCTGTAACCCAGCCCCCTCAGCCCCTCAGCCCCCTAGCCCCTCAGCCCCTTATCTGGGTATGCGGTCTGGCATGTCCGCGGCCACGTAGGTGATCGCGGCCAACGCCGCGGCGGCCTTCGACAGCTCCTCGGGCGCGATCCGTTCCACGGTGTCGGCGGCGGTGTGGTGGATCAGGAACAGCCGCGAGGCGTCGCCGAGGTACGCGAGCGCCGGCACGTTGCCGGCCTGGGCGATGGGATCGATGTCGGGCCCCCCGCCGCCGGCGCCGATGTCCTGGAGCCCGAGCGGCGCGAGCAGCGTCGCGATCTGCGCCATCACCATCCGGCCGGCCACGCTGCCCGAGAACCCGAGAGACGCCGGCGCGAAGACGCCCGAGTCCGACTCGATCGCCAGCACGTGGTTGGCCGCCGCGTGGCCGTACTTGAGGCCGTAGGCGGCGGCGCCGTTCATGCCGTGCTCCTCGTTGGTCCACAGCACCAGCCGCACGGTGCGGCGCGGCCTGATGCCCAGCTTCTTCATCAACCGCAGCGCTTCCCACGTGACGACGCAGCCGGCGCCATCGTCCGAGGCGCCCGTCCCCACGTCCCACGAGTCGAGGTGGCCGCCGACCAGCACCACTTCGTCGGGGCGCTCGCGGCCGACGATCTCGCCGATGACGTTCGACGACGCGGCCTCCCCTTCCATCCGGCCGCTGGTGACGAGCCGCACGCGTACGCGGCGGCCGGCATTGGTGAGACGGACGATCCGGTTGGCGTCTTCGGCCGCCACCGCCGCGGCCGGGATCTGGGGCTGGCCGGGCATGTAATTGACGCTGCCGGTATGCGGCGTGCGGAGGCCGATCGGCCCCACCGACCGCACGAGCACCGCCGCGGCACCGTACTCGGCCGCCAGGCGGGCCCCGCCGGTGCGGTACGACATCGTCTCGGCGTAGGTCGTGTAGGCCACGTCGAAGAGCACGATGCGGCCCGGCACCTGGGCTCGCTTCGCGCGCAGATCCTCGAAGTTGCTCACCACCACCACCTCGGACTCGATGCCGCCAGGCGGCGTGGCGACGGTGCCGCCCAGGCCGAGCATGGCAATCGGATGGCGCGGCGGGTCCACGATCTCGGCGCTCTCGGCGCCTCGCACCCAGCGCGGCACCATCACCCGCTCGGTGTGTACGTTCTCGAGGCCGTCGGCTTTCATGGTGTCCACGGCCCACACGACCGCGCGGGTGAGGTTCTCGGACCAGGCCGGGCGCGCGCCGTAGGTATCGGTCAGCTCGGCCAGCCGCTGCCAGGCGAAGTCGTTCTCCTGTGCCGCCGCGATCAGTTTCTGTGCGGTGCCACGATACGGATCGAGCCACGAGCCGAACGTCTGGGCGAGCGGCAGCGCACCGGCGCCGGCACAGGCCGCCAGCACGAGCGCCAGCGCGCGCCACGCCGCCGGGCGGCTACTTGAAGCTCTCTGGGAGGTCCGGTTTGGTGTCACGCAGGATCTGCAGAATCGCCTGGCGATCGGCCGCCGACAGCTGTTGGGTGATCTTACGCGTGTCGCGGCCGGAGAGCACTTCCCACAGGCGCCCATAGACCGCCTGCCTCGCCGCGGGGGGCAGCGCGTTGAACGCCGCGCCGTAAATCAGGAAGCTGCACGGATACTTGAACAGGCGGGTGTGGAGGTCGAGGTCCCGCAGCGACCGCCCCTTCGCATCGCGCGGCCCTGACGCAGCGAAGGCTTCGGCAAAGCCGGACGACCCCTGCACGGGGCGGGCGAGCAGCTCCTCGTCGAGGAACAGCATGGACTCGGCGAGCTCGCCGGCCGCGTCCTTCACGCGTGCCGACGCGTCTGCCGACGGCTCCGCCTCGGCGACGCGCGCCTCCCAGCCGAGCCGCCCGATCAGATTGGTGACGGTCGTCTCGTGCGCGAGCACGAGCAGCGCCACGACGTCGCTCGTCGCCGCCGGATAGCCCTTCAGGTCGAAGAAGCCCTCCACGGTCTGCAACGGCGCTTTGGGATTGCGCGGGTGCGCGAAGTTCTTTTCCGCCGGCATCACCGGAATGTTGCCCAGGTGCTGGGCGCCGCCGGTGTCGCCGGTCACCCACCAGCCGCCCCACCGCTGCGTGAGCGGGCTGCCCTGCACCGTGGTGAATCCGTTGGCGTAGGCGTTGGGATCGTCCGGGAGCGGATACATGCTGGTGGTCATCAGCCCAGGCACGCCGCGCGTGTCCCAGGAGAGATGACACGCCAGGCAGTCCGTCTTGCGCTCGAGCGTCACCGGCACGCCCGGGGCGCCCGGCGCCTTCTGCTGCAGCGTGTAGAACACCGAGCCCTGCCGCCGATCGGCCGCCGCGATCTCGAGCACGTCGGCGCCGCGCACCCATCCCACGAACACGTCGTCGCCGAAATAGATGGCGCGAGGGTTGTGCATCGTGACCAGGTCCGCCTGGAAGCTGGTCTTCGAGAACACGAGCATCTGCGACGACACGGGAATGGCGAGCGCGTCGAGCAGCGACGTCAGGTAGCCGTGGGCGGCATCGTAGGTGAGCCGCACCTCCCCTTTCGTCAGCCGTTCGTTCAGGCGGACGATCGGGTTGTCCAGGTCGCCGGTCGAATAGCGGATGGCCGGATGATCACGCGACAGCACAAAGGCGTCGCGGCGCTGCTGCGCCACCGCCACGGCCACCACGAAGGCGGCCATGGCCACGACGAATGCCAGGGAGACGCGCGGCCGGCGAAACATGTCTCCTGTATTTTCACAGATCGCCGCGCGCGTGCAGCCTGGGCCGGGTTTGGCCGATATTCCGGCCGTGAGCGTCCATTCCCCCCTGGCGCCGGTGGACCCGGTTGCGTTGCTCGACGCCGAGGAAGCCGAGCGCATCCGGCGCCGCGAGCGCAAACGCGTGCACGACGCCGAGCGCCGCCTCGAGGGCTGGGAACGCTATCGCGCGCTCATCGACGCGAGCGACGAGGCCTATGAACTGATCGACATCAGCAACCGCGAAGCCCGGTTCGCGCTGATCCTCATGGGCGCGCTGAACGCGGTGGCGCTGGTGCTGGTGACTCGGGCGGATGCCCTCAGCATGCTGCCCGCCCGCGACCGCTACTGGATGGTGGCGCTGTTTGTCGCCTACATCGTGATGGCGGTCGGCTTCCTCCTGCAGGCCATCGAGGCGCTGCGCCCCGGGCGCTTCCGGCCGCGGCTGTGGGACTGGACCGGCGGCGAGGACGACCGGCCCGCCGGGGTGCGCTACTACGAGGACGTGATCGAGCAGACGGCCGCCGAGCACTGGAAGGCGTGGCAGGACGTGCGCCTGACGCAGCTCAACTCCGAGATCGCGGTGCAGGTCCACAGCCTCTCCCTGAAGAACCACGCCAAGCACGCCGCGATACGCCGCCTCTATGGCGGGCTGCGCATCATGGCGATGGTGCTGGGCGCGCTGATGATCGTGTTCGCCTGGATGGTGTGGACGCAGCCCGAGCCCGCTCGCGCCCTGCAAAAGCACCTCGAGGCCAGCCGTCCGGCAGCCGCCGTGCCGGTCCCCTCGCTCCCCAACATCCCGTAGCAACAGCGGGTGCAACGGCGCGCGAAGGCGCGCACCGCCCTCGTCGGTTCGGGCCGATACGATCGTTGTGAAGAAAGGCACACGAATCTTCCTCACGGCCGTCTCGGCGCTTGTGGGATGGATGGCTGCACCCGCGCTCGGACAGGAAACCGGCGCCACCTGGAACAAGCAGCCCACGATCCTCATCGGCGACTGGTCGCGCATCGACGTTCACGCCCGCCTCCAGAGCGACTACCTCGTACGCAACGAGGCCGATCCCGACGCGGCCACGCTCGGCTTCGAGGATCGGCTCTCACTGGCGCGCAAGCGCGTCGGCGTCGAGGGCATGCTGTTCGACCGCGTCGGCTTCCAGGTGGAAGGCGAGATCGGCGACTCGCAGCCGTGGCGCGACGTCTACGCGGACGTGAAGGTGAACCGCGCGTTGCACATCCAGGCCGGCCGCTTCAAGGTGCCCTTCAGCCTCGAGCAGCTCACGAGCGGAACGGAGCTGGACTTCATCGCCCGTGCCGCCGCGGTCTCCGACTTGTCCCCGTCGCGCGACATCGGCGTGATGGTGCACGGCCGGCTGGCCGATCGCATGGTCAAGTACGAGGCGGGCGTGTTCGAGGTGGACGCCGCCAGCCGCCTGTGGACGGCCGGCGCAGTCCGTACGCTGGCGGGCCGCGTGACCATCGCGCCGCTCGTCGACGGAAAATCGCGCGGCTCCGACGCGCTCGAAATCTCGGCGGCGCTGCTGCGCACCGACCTGCCCGAAGGCCGCGGCGGATTGTCGGGCCATCTGGTGATGGGCGACACCTTCTTCCACCCCATGTTCGTCAACGGCGCGCGCACCCGGGTGGGCGCCAGCGTGGCGTGGAACAGCAAGCGCGCATCAGTGCGGGGTGAGCTGATCCGCTCGATGGACACGCGTCTCGGTCAGGCGATCGACGGCGGCGATCTCTCGAGCCTCGTCTCATCCGGCGGCTACGTCGCCGGCCTCTGGCACCTGGCCGCCCGTGACGGGCACCGCTACGGCCACGCGCCGCTGCGCGCGCTGGATCTGACGGCGCGATTCGATCGCCTGTCGTTCGGCAGCGCCGCGGGCGCCGGCGACGCGTTCTTGAACCCCCGCGCCGACCGCGTCGCGCCGATCGGCAAGGACGCGTGGACGCTGGGCGTCAACTGGCACCCGAACCGCTGGGTCAAGGTGCAGGCCAACACCGTGCGCGAGCAGATCGTGGATCCGCTGGCGCTGCTGCCGATCGGCACGACGCCGTTCTGGAGCACGGTCGTCCGCTTCCAGGTCGCGATGTGATGATGTCTTCGCTCTTCTCCCCCGCGCGGTCCGCGGCCGCGCTGGCCGTGATCCTCGCCTGTGTCAGCGCGCCGGCGTCGGCCCAGACGCAGGCCGACCTCTTCGACGACACCACGCTCCACACCGTCGAAATCGTGATCCACTCTCGCGACTGGAGCGACCTCCACGAGCACTTCCGCAGCAACGATCACTACCCGTGCGACGTGATCTGGAACGGGCTGCGGATGCGCAACGTGGCCGTCCGGTCGCGCGGCAACGGCAGCCGCTACCAGAACAAGCCCGGGCTCGAGCTGAGCTTCGATCACTACGCGTCGCAGCAGCGGTTCCTCGGCCTGCGCGGGCTGGTGCTGGACAACCTCGTGACCGATCCGTCGATGATCCGCGAGGCCACGGCGATGGCGCTGATGCGCCGCGTCGGCGTGCCGGCGCCGCGCGAGGCGCCGGCGCGCGTGTTCGTCAACGGCGCCTACGCCGGCCTCTACATGATGGTGGAGCCGGTGGACACCGTCTTCGCCCAGAAGGCGTTCGAACAGCCGGGCCTGCTCTTCGAGTACCGCTGGACCTATCCGTTCTTCGCGAGTTTCCCCGGCGAGTCGCTCGACGCCTATGCGGTGCTCTTCGAGTCGCGCAACCTCGGCGTCCACTCGATGGTGGAGTTGTATGCGCCGATGCGCGAGATGTTCCGGACCATCAACGAGGCGCCCGAAGGCGCCTTCGCTCAGGTGGACAGCTACCTCGATCTGACCAGCCTCGTCCGGGCGCTCGGCGCGTCCACGTTCATGGCGGAATGGGACGGCGTCTTCGGCTACGACGGCATGAACAACTTCTACCTGTATCGCACCGGCGAACAGGCCCACATGATTCCGTGGGACCGCGATCAGGCGTTTCACGCCCTGGACTATCCGCTGCTCGCCGGCGTCGATCAGAACGTGCTGGGCCGGCGGATGCTGGAGGATCCCGCCTTGCGGGCGGCCTACGTGCAGGCGGTGACCGAGGCGATGGCCGCGGCGCAAGGGGACGGGTGGCTCGAACGCGAGTTCACGCGGCAGTTCGCGCTGATCCGCGACGCGGCGCTGGCCGACGCGCTCAAGATCGCCACCAACGAGGAGTTCGAGCAAGCCTTCGCCGAGCTCGTCACCTTCGCCCGCAAGCGTCCGGCATTCGTCCAGAACGAACTGATCCCGCTGCGTTGACGTGAAGTAGAGGCGGACGGCCCTCTACGTCGGTTTTGTAAAGACGATCAGGTGTTGCCAGGGCAGGTCGTCGAAGACGCGCGTCTGCTTGAAGCCTTCGGCCTCGACCTCGGTCTTCACCTGCGCCTTCGTCATCTTGTGCAGCGGCAGGATCGGCACGTTCGGATCCTCGGCGCGGTACTCGAACAACGCCAGACGGCCACCTGGCTTCAGCGCCTCGCGCATCCGCTGGAGCATTCGCTGCGGCTGAGAGAACTCGTGGTAGACGTCCACCATGATGATCAGATCGAGCGTCGCCGGGGGCAGCTTGGGATCGTCGATCGCCCCCAGCACCGGAACCACGTTCGCCAGCTTCGCCTTGGCGGCGTTCTGCTGCAGCAGCTGCAACATCCCGGGCTGGACGTCGACGGCGTAGACCTTCCCCTCCGCGCCGACGAGCCGCGCGAGCCTCAGGCTCATGTAGCCCGAGCCCGCCCCCACGTCGCCGACGCTCGAGCCCTTCGCGACCTTCAGCAGCCGCAGGCCCAGGTCCGGGTCCTCTTCGCGCTCACGCTCCCGGCGATCGAGCCACGGGGCCCCTTCGACGCTCATCGTCGGCGCGTACTGCCGGCCGGTGATCGGATGTACACCGGTCTGCGCCCGGCTGGTGACGCCGGCACAGGCGGCCACGACGACGGCGACGGCAAGTGAACGCCTGGTCATGCGCACAGGATACTGCTTGCTAGCGGGCTTTGGCGCGCTGGTCGGCCAGCGCCATGTCGAGCAGGCGGCGCGTGTTGGGATCGTTCGGGTCGGTCGCGGCAGCGCGCTGAAGTTCAGATACCGCCTCGTCGAGACGGCCAGCGCCGACCAACCCGATCGCGAGGTTCGTCCGCGTGCGTGCGTCGTCGGGCCGGAGAGTCAGATAGTCCCGCAGTACCGTAATCGCCTCGGGCCAGACCTGTGCGGCGACGAGCGAGGTGCCGAGGAGCCGTGACGCCTCGGGATGCCGCGGCACGACCTCGAGGACCAGGCGCGCCTGCGCCGCGGCGTCGGCCCACCGCCGCTGGACGCTGTAGATCTGCGCCAACTGCAGGCGCGCGGTGAGCACGTCGAGCAGCGGCGGGTCGAGCCACCGCAGCCGCTGCGGCACACCCGTAGTGGCCACGAACGCCTCGAGCTGGGCCGCGGCCTCGGGCAGGCGCTGCGCGTTCACCAGCACCGCGGCCAGCTGATAGCGCGCTCGTGAGTCGCCCATCTGGATCGCGGCTCGCAGTTCCTTCTCGGCTTCCGCCGTCTGCCCTCCGATGCCCAGCTGCTCGCCCAGCAGATGGTGCGCCACCGCGGTGGGGCGCCGCTCGACGACCGTTCTCGCCAGCGTGATCGCCGAGGCGTACTCGGCCGTACGCCGCATGGTCAGCGTGCCCAGGCCGGCGACCGCCACGATCAACAGCGCCACGCGCGCGACGCGGGCACGCACCACGAGCCACACGGCCAGCACGGCGAGCGTCGCCAACGCCATGAGCGGCACATACATGCGGCGCTCGGCGCCCACTTCGGTGACGATCGGCAGCACGCTCGACGCCGGCGCGAGCGCCACGAAGAACCAGGCGCCGAGGAATCCGAGTGGCGGCACTCGCACCAGCCCGACGATCGTGACGACGAGCATGGCGACGAGGCCCACGGCCTGCGGCAGGACGTCCCAGAGGGTCAGCATGTCGGGCCAGCCGTACAGGACCACCAGGCCCGATGGCCAGACCGTGAGGCGAAGGTACTCCACCACGATCGACGCCTGGTTCAGCAGATACGTCCAGGGCGAGACGCCGGACGCAAACCCGGTGACCGCCGCGCGCGGCCCCGACATCACGAACCCCGCGAGGACCAGCCACGAGGCCACAAGGCCCATATACAGCGACCCCCGGGCCCGCGTAGCCTCGCGCCACGACCGGTAGAGAAACACGCGGTCGTAGAGCATCACGAGCAGCGGCGTCACCGCCATGGTCTCCTTGCACACCGTGCCGGCCAGACACGCCACGATGGCGAACCCATGCCAGCCGCCCCCCTTCGAACCGTTGCTGCGGATCGCCGCGTACAGCGTCAGCAGCAGGAAGCACGCCATCATCGACTCGGTGCGCTGCGACAGATAGTCGACGACCTCCGTCGTCAGCGGATGCACGCCCCACACGACTGCGACGGCCAGCGCCAGATTGGGGGCGTCGGCGGCCACCGCCGGCGGCATCGACGGCAGCGCCAGTGTGCGCCGGACGACGCCGAACAGCAGCCACGCACAGGCGACGTGCCACGCCAGGTTGGTCACGTGGTACGCGGTGACGCCGAGACCGCTGACGGCGTAGTCGAGCGCGAACGACAGATTGACGAGCGGACGGCCCGCCACCGGTGAATCGCGGCGCGGCGACAGCACGCGATCCAGGCGCGTGAGCTCGCGGATGTCGGCGTTCTGGACCACCGACGCCTGGTCGTCGATGACGAACGGCCCGCGAAAACTGTTGGAGTAGGCGGCGAGAATCACCGCCAGAATCACGCCGGCGCGCCACGCCCTGGTCACGGTGCCCACAAGATTACACGCTGCTGCAGGCAGGTGCAGCGCGGCACGTCAGTTGCCGTTCATGACGAAGGCTTCGGGCCTCAGGCCTCGGGCTTCAGGAGGATTCGCATGACACGCGTGACCTTGTGCGTCGCGGCGCTCGCCGCGATGGTGGCGGCGGGATGCAGCGGCAGCGAGGGCGGGGACACGCCGACAGCGCCGAGCACGTCCACCAGCAGCGGTGGCACCACGCCTCCGCAAGCGAGCTGCACCATGCCGGCCGCGCCGGCGAATCTGCACGTCGACTCCGTGCAGGGCAGCACCGTGAGTTTCTCGTGGTCAGCGGTCGGCGGCGCGACGCAGTACCTGGTGCTGGTTGGCAGCACGTCGGGCAACTCCGACGAGCTCTTCACCAACACGTCGCAGACGTCCTACACGACCGGGGGCATCAAGGTAGGCCACCACTACGCGCGCGTGCAGGCCAAGAACGCCTGCGGCACCAGCGGATCGTCGAACCAGGTGGATTTCTCCGTCACCGGATAATGGGCGGGCCGCCCGACCACCTCCGCTAAAGCTACGGTGGTCCGCCGTAGCCTTGGCGAAGGCGGAAGGCGGCTCCCACATCTCCCACCTCAGTGCGTCCGGGAGACCGCCTTGCCCGCCTCGGCGTGGCGGTCGATCCACTGCAGCACGAGGTCGGCCAGCTGCAGGTTGTTGCGGTCCTGCATCAGCATGTGGCTGTTGCCTTTGATGCCCATCTTGGGCAGGTGCATCACCTCGACGTCGCCGCCCGCCGCCTTCATCCGTCCCGCCAGCGCTTCGCAGCCCTGAAGCGACGCCGCCCAGTTCGCGGGCCCGCCCT
>Ga0207689_10002346_pt1 | contig 17702 bp, 20 predicted proteins | sample KBSMisM52_FD_184312 | JGI IMG/M metagenome (GOLD analysis project Ga0207689, IMG submission 184312) | Miscanthus rhizosphere microbial communities from Kellogg Biological Station, Michigan, USA - KBS Miscanthus M5-2 (SPAdes) (version 2) | ecosystem: Host-associated > Plants > Roots >... | reverse complement strand
GCCGGTGTGCACGACGATGTCGCCCGCGCCGCTCTCGACTTCAAGCTGGAGCGGCCCTGACACGATGAGCTGCCGGTCGAACGCGCCCTGCACTCCGTCGGCGGATATGGCGATGTCGCACGCGGCACCGGTCAGGACGGCCGGCACGAGACAGGCAAGCAGGCGGGCGCGAGCGGACATAGAGCCTCCTTGGCGGGTTCGCTGTCAGCCTTAGACGGACCACCTCGGACCGAAGTTGCGGCCGGGCCAACTCTATCGCGCTCCGGCACGAGAAGGTAGACTGCTGGCAGCCGTTTCTCCCCATTCTCGACAGGAGGAGCACATGCAGGCACGACGTTCGGTATCGATGGCGCTGGCGGCGTTCGTGATGGCAGTCCTCCCGGCCTCGGCGCATCACGGCTGGAGCGGCAACTCCCAGGAGGAGTTCGAGCTGACCGGCACGGTCGAACAGCCCGTCAGCCTCGCCGGCCCCCACGCCACCATGAAGATCCGGGCGCAGGGGCAGTTGTGGGACCTCACGCTGGCGCCGCCGCCGCGCACGCAGGCCGCCGGTCTGACCGAGAAAGCGATTCCAGTCGGCGCGCAGGTGAAGATCCACGGTCACCGCAACAGCGACCCGAAGCGCTTCGAGGTGAAGACCGAGCGGGTCACGTGGAACGGCAAGACGTTCAACGTGTACCCCGATCGCGACTAGCCGCACCGGATCCGACAGCGCGTGCTCCCCTTCCTGGCGTGGCTCGAGACGTCGATGCTCGGCCACGCCATGCGCAACTCCGGCGTCTGGACCTACGGCGTCGTCAATCTCTTTCACATCCTCGGCGTGGCGACGCTGTTCGGCGCCGTGCTCGTGCTCGACCTGCGGCTGCTCGGCCTGTGGCGAACGGTGCCGATTCCGTCGATTGCCGGCCCCACGGTGCCGGTGGCCACCACGGGCTTCGTGATCGCCGCCCTCACCGGCGTGGGGCTGCTGGCCACCAAGGCCACTGAATACGCCGGCAATCCGTTCCTGCTCATCAAGTTTCCGGCCATCGCGGTGGCGCTGCTCAACGTGGCGGTGGTGACGTCGCGGCCGGCGTGGAAGCACATGGCGCGGCCCGACCCGACGCCGGGGGATCGCCGCGTCCTGGCCATTGGGGGCGCTGTTTCGCTGGCTGCCTGGCTGACGGCGATTGGCGCCGGCCGCATGATCGGGTATTGGTAAAGCCGGCGGGCGGCCGCCTGCCACCGATCGACGATGTCCACGCCCCCACGTTCACTGCCTGCCAAAGCCCGCGCGCGCACGTCACGCGATCGCTATCGCCGCTTCGTCGAGGACTATCGCGCCGGCCGGCTCGACGAGCAGACCCAGAAGCGCAACGCCGGGCTCCGTCCCGAGAGTGAGCCGGCGGCGGAACAGACACCACCCGCGGGCGCCCGCCCGTGGAGCGGTTTGAACCGCAAGTACGTCCGCGAGTACGCGCGGTGGCTGTGGCCGCACCGCTATCAGGCTGCGCTCGTGTTCACGCTGGCGCTGATCATCGCCGGACTGGAAATGGTGCAGCCGCTCTTCATGCGCACCATCGTGGACGGCGTCCTCCTCGATTCGTCGCTCGACGCCGCGGCGCGGCTGCGGCGGCTGACCGTCATCGGCGCCCTCTTCGTGCTGTTCGTCGTGTCCGAGCAGGGCTTCGAGGTCGCCAGGAACTACCGCCAGCGGCTGCTCAACACGCGGGTGATGCTGACGCTGCGCAGCGCCCTCTTCGATCGCCTGCTGCACCTGCCGCTGCCGCGGCTGTGGGACATGAAGACCGGCGGCATCCTGTCCCGTATTACCGGCGACGTGGACACGACGACCGGACTGCTGCAGATGGCCATCGTGTCGCCGGCCATCTCGGCGCTGCGGCTGGTCATCGCCGTGTTCATCCTGCTCTCGCTGAACTGGCGCCTGGCGCTCACGGCGCTGGCCGTCATCCCGGGCATCATGCTCATCAGCTTCACGTCGGCGCGCCGGGTCCGCCCCATCTACCGCTCCGTGCGCAAGGACGCCGAGGAGATCGACGGACGGGTGGGGGAGACGTTCTCCGGCATCCGCGTCGTCCGCGCTTTCGGCCGCGAGATTCGCGAGCTCCGTGACTACATGAACGGCCGCCACGCGGTGCTGCGCAAGGAGCTCTTCGCGCATCGCCGCGAGCTGATCATCTGGACGTCGTGGGGCCTGTTGCTCGGCGGCGTCAACGTCGTGATCGTCTGGTACGGCGGCTACCTCAATCTCCAGGGGCGCGCCTCGATCGGCGACATCATGGCGTTCCAGTGGTACTCATTCCTGCTGCTCAATCCGGTGTGGAACATCGTCAACTCGTTCTCGGAGCTGCAGCGGTCGCTCGCGGCGATGGAGCGCGTCTTCGAGGTGCTCGCGCTCGAGTCAGACAAGCCCGATCGCCCGGGCGCCCACGACGCGCCGCCGGTCGTGCGCGAGATCCGGTTCGAGGACGTGGAGTTCGAGTATCGGCCCGGACGTCCGGTCGTGCGTGATTTCGATGTCACGGTGCCCGGGGGCTCTGTGACCGCGCTCGTCGGGCGGAGCGGCGCCGGCAAGACCACGGTCACCGATCTCGTCGCGCGCTTTCACGATCCGACGCGCGGCCGCCTGCTGTTGAACGGCGAGGACATCCGCGACCTGCGGCTCAAGAGCTACCGCCACCTGCTGGCCCTCGTCCAGCAGGACGTGTTCCTGTTCGACGGCTCGGTGCGCGACAACATCGCCTACGGCCGGAACGATGCCACCGACGCCGAGGTGGAAGACGCGGCGCGGCGGGCCAACGCGCACGAATTCATCGAACGCCTGCCCGATGGCTACGAGACCTTCGTCGGCGAACGCGGCGTCAAGCTGTCTGGCGGGCAGCAGCAGCGGCTGGCGATTGCGCGGGCGCTGCTGGCCTCGCCCCAGATCCTCATCCTCGACGAGGCTACCAGCAACCTCGACACCGAGAGCGAGCAGCTGATTCAGGCCGCGATGGCGACGCTATTGGCCGGCCGGACCACGTTTGTCATCGCGCACCGGCTGTCCACCATCCGGCGCGCGGACCTGATCCTGCTGATGGAGGATGGCCGTATCATCGAGCGCGGGACGCACGCCGAGCTCATGGCGGCCGGCGGCGTCTACTCGGCCATGGTGCTGCGGCAGATGGCGTCGCACGGGCACGAAGACGAGCCGGTATTGCGCGCAACATAGGAGCAGGCATGAGGCGCATCCTTCGGCCGGGTCTGATGCTGGCGGCGGGTCTGGTGGCCGCCGCGCTGGTGTCCGCGCAGCAGCCACAGCAGCCGACGTTCCGCGGCGGCACCAACGTGGTGCGCGTCGACCTCTACGCCACGCGCGACGGCAAGATGATCGACGACCTCAAGCAGTCCGAGGTCGACGTGCTCGAGGACGGTGTCAAGCAGACCATCGAGTCGTTCGAGCGCGTCGTGGTGCGGCCGCCCGTGTCACAGGAACTGCGCGCCGAGCCGAACAGCGTCGAGGAGAGCCGGCAGATGGCCGCCGATCCGCGCGCCCGCATCTTCGTCATCTTTCTCGACACCTACCACACGCGGTTCGCCAACGCGGCGCGCATGCGCGCCCCGCTGCAGCAGTTCCTCGATCGGGTGGTGGGGCAGGACGATCTGGTGGGGCTGATGACGCCGGAGATGTCCGCAAGGGAGGTGACGCTCGGCCGCCGGACGACGGTGGTGTCGCGGCTCCTGGACAACAGCTTCTGGGGCCGCCGCGAGCAACTGGCCGACAACGATCCAGTCGAAAACACATACGAGGGCTGCTATGCCTTCGAACCCGGGATCGCCCGTGAGATGAAGGCCAGGCGCCGCGAGAAGATAGTGCTCGATTCGCTCGACGATCTCCTCGTCCACCTCGGAGGGCTGCGCGATGAACGGAAGGCGGTGCTGGCCGTCAGTGAGGGCTGGCTCCAGTACCGTCCCGACCAGAGTCTGGCGCGGCCGCTCCAACAAACGGATATCCGCCAAGTGCTCCAGCCGCCGGAACCGGTGGACCGCGGTGCCACCCGTAGGGGCGCTCAGACAACTGCCGGTGCCAACGACCTTCAGAAGTGCGAAGCGGATCGGGTTGCGCTCGCCAATATGGACGATTCAGAGCGTCTGACGCGGATCGGCGAGCGCGCCAATCGGGTCAATGTGTCGTTCTACCCGGTGGGTTCGCAGGGGCTGGCTGTGTTCGACTCGGACATCGGCCCGGACCCGCCGCCACCGATCGACCAGGATACGAAGAACCTGAGCACACGAATACAGTCGCTGCGATACCTCGCCGACATGACCGACGGCGTCGCCATCGTCAACACCAACAACGTCGCGCCGCTGCTGCGGCGCGTGGTCGACGACCTCTCCGCGTATTACCTCATCACATATTCCTCGACGAACTCGAAGCTCGATGGCAAGTTCCGATCGATCAGCGTCAAGGTGGCGCGACCCGGCGTGCAGACGCGGGCGAGGCGCGGCTACCGCGCCTTGACCCCGAACGAGATTCCGACGACGAGCTCAGGCTCTGCGGCGGCGCCGGTCCTGCCTCCGTCGCAGAGCGCGGTGCTCGCGGCGTTGAATGGCATGGCCTTCAATCCGCGCGCGGAACTGCGGCTGCGCGCGTCGGCCTATGCGATGCCGGGGGCGGGGCAGCGGGCGTTCTGGCTGGTGGGCACGCTCGACGACGCGGCGCGGCGTCTGCCCGAATGGGCCAAAGGTGGGGCGGCCGACGTCGCGGTACGCGGAAGCGATGGCCAGACCGTGCTCTCGACGAGCGTGCCGATCGCCGCCGACGGCGGCTTTGCGGTGTCGGTGCCGGAGGCAGGTGGACTCGCCCCGGGCGACTATTCGATTCGGGTCCGGGCCAAGGGCGCCGCCGGCGCCACCATCGAGGAGGCGGCGCGCGTCACCGTCGCGGCAGAACCCCCGGCGATTGGCGATGCGATCGTGTGGCGCCGCAGGCCCGCCACCGGGCCGACCTACTTCCGGACGGCGGACCCGCGCGCCAGCCGCACCGATCGTCTGCGGTTCGAGCTGCCCGCTACGCCCACGGCGGCGCCGTCGGCCACGCTGCTCGACAAGGCGGGGAATCCCATTGCGGTGCCGGTGCAGGTGACGACGCGCGACGAGGGGGGCGTGCACTGGATCGTCGTGGATGCCACGATCGCGCCGCTCGCGCCGAGCGACTACGCGGTGGAAGTGAAGGCCGGCGACGCGACGCGGCTGATCGCCTTCCGCGTCGTGCCGTAGTAGGGGCCGCCTTCAGGCGGCCCGTCGACCCGTCAGTTCTCTTCCGGACGTTCGGCCGAATCGATCACCACGACCTCCGTGGGTGCCGTGGCTGGCTGCAGCCGCAGGCCGAGCTGCTCTCGCACGGCGGTGAAGATTTCCGGCGGCGCGTCGGCCGGGAGGCCAGGCACGTTGTCGGGCGACCACCGGAGTTCGATGCTGTAGACGCCGGTCAGTCCGGTGCGATCGACGGCATGACGTCCCGCCACCACGAGCTCCGACGCGATGTTCGGGAGCGTGCCCATCCCCTTCAAGAGGCCGTCGCCCAACTGGAAGCCGCATCGGATGGCCGGTCCGGAACCCGCGACCGGCGCCGGAGTGCCCGGCGCGGCAGGCGGCGGGCACACATCCGCCACGCGCGTGAGTGCCGCTCCCAGCCGGCCGTCCGACCTTGCCAGCGACAGCTCGTAGACCGGCAGCGCGCGGGTTTCGGTGTGCACGCGAAGCTTGAAGCGGTCGGCCAGCAGCGTGCGCATCATCGCGAGCATCTGCGGCTGTGACGGGCTGGCGCCCGACACGGCCTCGATGTCGAAGCGGTCTTTCTCTTTCCACTCAGGCCCGCCGTCGAACTCCTCGACCGGCCGGTAGGCCAGCCGGACGAGCCGCATCAGCGTGACGTTGACGCCCACGTAGCGGCCCGGCTGGCCGCGGCTGCTGCCGCCCTGTTCGCCGGAGCGGTTGGCCTTGATCGAGACCGCGTCGAACGACGGTGCGAGGGGCTGCTGTGCGAGCACCGCACCTGCAGCGCACAGCGCCGCGATGGTGGCGAGAAGCGTCTTCATCATCATTCCTTGCGGCGTCCGACCAGGTAGACGATGAGATGCGACAGTCCGATGCCGATCGGAGCGAATGCGAGCCACTGCATGCCGGGCCGCAGCGGGATCTCCAGGAAGAAGGTCTGGCCGGTCGAATTCTCGATCCCCCATGGGATGCGCAGGGTCTGTCCCGAGAGCTCCGTAATCGCGCCGAACAGCGAAATGCCCACTGACAGCCAGCACAGGCCCGCGAGCAGAATCAGCCGTTGCACGTTCCAGCTGCTGCGCTCGAGCTCTTGTTCGACGAACGGCGGCGGCTCGACCCCCTTCTCGAGCGCCGCGAGCCGTTCCCGGTGGATCATGAGGCGACGGTGGTGCCTTGCCCACAACTGGAACAGATAGGCCACGAGCAGGACGATGATCGAAGCCAGGACGAGCACCGCCAGTCGTTTCTCCAGATGACGATCCCTCCGCGCTTTCTACTCGCCGGCCTGCCATTCGGTTGCAGCTCCCCGTTGGTGACCCGGCTGCAACCGTCCGGCCCGCTCGCGGGTCCAATGCGGGAGATGCAGGACGACATCCAGCAGCTGCTGCAGCGGCGGATGTTCGACGAAGTCTTGCAACGGCTGCTGGACGGGTACGAACAGAAGGTCTTCCGGATGGCGGCGGCGATGCTGAAGGACCCGGGCAGGGCCGAGGAGGTCACCCAGGACATCTTCCTCAAGGTGTGGCGGGCGCTGCCGTCGTACGACGGACGGGCACTCGTGTCCACGTGGCTGTACGCGATCGCGCGCAATGCCTGCTTCAGCGCCATTCGGGCCGAGTCCTACCGGCGGACCGACCCGCTCGAGACCGTCACCGAGCCCGCGGCGCCGGTGCGGCCGGGCGGCGACGTCGACTGGGATCGCCTGCTGGCGCGGCTATCCGACATGCAGCGCCAGGTGATCACGCTCTACTATTTCGAAGACCGGGACGTGAAGGAAGTGGCGGACCGCCTTGGGCTGGCCGTGGGCACGGTGAAGAGCCACTTGCACCGCGCCCGCCAGGCCCTCGCCGGCATGCTGGAGTAGTCCGATGGAATGCACGCCCCTCTGCGAATGTGAAGAATGCCGCCGCCTGCGGCCGGCGTTGACACGAGTGGATGACGGTCTGGCGCGACATCTGCGGCCGCCGGTGCTCGATGCCGGATTTCGCACGCGCCTGCGCGCCCGGATGGCTCGCGAGCGTCGCCATGTGTGGGCCGACTGGATCCCGGCCGCCGTCCACTTCGCCAGCTGCGGCGCGGCCACCGCTGCCTGCGTGGCCTACGCGCCGAACCGCGCCGGGAGCGTGATCGCGGCGGCGGCGGCGATCACGCTGTTCTCGCACTTCCTGCTCACCGCGGCGCAAAGCGCGCTCGACGCCGCGGGAGATACGCGATATTGACCGCTCCTACTTCGATCTCGTGAAGGTCAGCGGCAGCGAACCGCCGGGCTGCGTCCAGGTGCCCTTCAACGAGTCTCCGTCCAGCGTACCGGTCCAGGTGGCCGACGTCGCGGGCACGTCGAACGACACGCCGGTTCCGTTCTCCTTGAGCGACGCATCGATCTGAACATCGGGACGGATCTCCTGCGCGATGAGCACCGAGGCCGTGCCGTCGGACCGGTTGGCGATGGTCAGAATGAGCCCGACCTTGGTGCCGCCGGCGTCGAGGCTGCCAGTCCACCGCCCCTCCAGCCCCTTGCTGACAGTCGCGTTCGTGACCTTCGGCAGCATCGCGGCCGTGCCGGTGCGATAGAGCATGAACGGCGCCGACCCCATGGTCGCGCGCACCTCGCCGCTGATGGTCTTGCCGTCGGCCAGGACGTCGCCCTTGAACGACCCGCCGCCCGGTCCGCCGTTGAACAGCACGAACGTGAAGGCGCGGCCCTCGATTGCCACCTGTGTCAGGGGAAGCCCGCGCACGCCGGTCGCCTTCTGTCCGTAGGTCGCGATCAGCGTGTTCGACGCGTCGCGCGTGACGTCGATCTCGAAGTCGATCTGCCCCATCGGGGCGGTGATGGTGCCCTCCCAGTGTCCGGTGGGATCGGTGGGTGACTGCGCCGCCACGGTCGAAGCGGCGAGCACGCCGAGAGACACGACGAGTGTGTTGATGACATTTCGCATGTTGGTCTCCTTGTCTTCGTAGGGGCCGGCTTCAGCCGGCCCGTGAACCTAGAAGTCCTGCCGCGCGACGAGCCGCGTCCCGGAATAGAGCAGGGCGGCCGACACCGCCAGGCTCACGGCGAGCATCGGCCACGGCAGGCCGTGGCCGCGGAAGTACGACTCGCCGTGCACCATCTGGATCAGGCTGAAGCGGCCGGCCCCCGTGATCCGATCGAGCGCACCCAGCGCCGCGCCGGTGCAGAGCGTCAGCACGATCGGCGCCCAGACACTGCCGAACATCGACGAGAAGAAGAACGCAACGCTGAAGAACACGGCGCTGCCGACGAAGGCACACAACGCGTAGGCCAGCGCGTCGAGCAGCGGAAAGCTCCGCCCGACGAGCGGCGACACCAGCACGATCACGAGCGCCGGTACGACGGTGAGCGCCAGCATCTGGCCGAGGCCGGCGGCCGCGCGCGCGGCGAGCAGCCGTTCGCGCGAGACCGGCAGCGACAGCGTGAACAAGCGTGCCGCGGCGGTCTGCGACAGCAGTCCGCCGGTGCCGATGATGGCCGCAAAGAGCCCGGCGAGCTGGGCGCCGTTCTGCTGGAACCACTGCGACCAGACGTAGCCGCCGTAGGTCTTCGACAGCTCCATCGCCTCGGCGATCTCGCGGCCGAGGGCCGTATCGGGGGCCGGGGTGACGCTCTGAGAGAGGGCGGTGACCTGCGGGTAGCTCAACGCCACGAACGCGGCGCTGACCGGCAAGAGCACCAGACCAATCAGAAAACGCCAGCGGGTCTCGAGAAACGCGTGCTGCCAGATCATCGAGTCAGTCCTCCACGGCGACGGTGTCGAGAAAGATGTCCTTGAGCGTCACGGGCGCGCTGTCGGTAGACACCGGATTCAGCTGCCGCGCTTCGCCGAGCACGCCGTCGATGCCGGCGCTCGACAGCACCGTCATCACCCGGCCGCTGCGCTTGACGCGCTCCACGCCCCTGGTCTGGAAGGTGTAGGACGGTGCGTCGCCGTCGAACACGAGCTGGATGCGGCGGTAGTTCTGCCGCAGATCGTCGAGCCCGCCGGTCACCGCGACCCGCCCGCGATCGATGATGGTGACGTGGTCGGCGATCTGCTCGACGTCGGCCAGCTGGTGCGACGAGAAGAACACCGTGGTGCCGCGCTCGGCCGCGTGGCCGACGAGCGCCTGCAGCACGTCTTCGGTCGCCGCGGGGTCGAGCCCCGTCGTGGGCTCGTCGAGCACGAGGAGATCGGCGCCACGGCAGAGCGCCAGGAGCAGCGCCAGCTTGGTGCGCATCCCCCGGGACAGCGTCTTGATGCCGCGCTCCGCCCCCAGCTCGAACCGACGCAGGTACTTCTCCTCGAGCTCGCGGCTCCACTGCGGGTAGAACGACGCGGTGTGGCGAATCATGCCGCGCACCGTCATGGCGTCGTAGAGCCCTTTGTCGTCGCCCACGAACCCGGTGCGCCGCCGGATGTCCACGCTGGCGGCGGGGGAGTCGACCGGCAGGCCGAAGACGGTGGCGCGGCCCGCGGTCGGCCGCGCCATGCCGAGCAGGATCTTGACGGTGGTGGTCTTGCCCGCGCCGGTGCGGCCGAGGAAGCCGCAGATCGAGCCGGCCGGCACCGACAGCGTGAGCCCGCGCAGCGCCTCGATGCCGTCGTAGGTCTTGCGCAGGTCGGCGGTCTCGATGACGAACGCGTCAGCCACGCGGATCTCCTTTCGCTGTCAGGCGGGTCAGTTCGGCCTCGAACAGGCGGCGGATTTCGGCTTCGGTCACCCCGCGCGCCCGGAGCTTGTCCATCGCCGCCGCCACGATGGCCTGGCCGGCCCGCAGGCGATCGGTGAGCTTCTTCTCGCGCGCCGCGCCGGTGACGAAGGCGCCGGCGCCGTGCCGCAGCTCGATCACGCCGTCGTGCTCGAGCTCGCGGTATGCCTTGGCGACCGTGTTGGGATTGATCACGAGCTCCTCCGCGAGCGGCCGGATGCCGGGCAGCTGGTCGCCCACCCGCAATGCGCCGGTCTCGATGGCGTGCTTCACCTGCTCCATCAGCTGCAGGTAGATGGGCACGCCCGACGAGGCATTGGGCCGGAACATCACGCCGCCCACCCCGTTCTGTGCCGTTCCGTGAACTGTACTAGTGACATAGCACAGTGAGACTGTGCACTACGCGAGGCGGGCTTGTCAAGCGGGGGATTTCGGGCGGGTCTGAAGACCCGCAGCCACGTTAGCGCGTAATCAGTTCGGCCGCGGGCGACTCGGGCCACGCGGGCGCGGGCGCCGCGGTGTAGCTGGCGTGGGCGAGGTGGGACTGGAAGAGCGCCGTCTGCGACGCGAGGAAGTGCAGCTTGATGGCGAGCCGCGCCAGCAGATACAGCTGCCCGGCGGCGAAGGCCAGCCACATGGCCAGGCCGGCGCCGTAGACGCCAGGCGCCGCCACCGACCACAGCGCGAGCAGCAGCACGAAGCCGGCGCCGTCGAGCGCGTAGAGCGCCGTGATGTCGAGCGGGTGTCGCCACAGAAACTGGAGAGAGGCGCGCAGCGCGCCGAGCGCGCTGCGGCGGTCCTCGACCACGAGACGGATGCGCGCGTAGTCGAAGACGAGATTGATCTTGAGCAGCACGATGCCGAACAGCAGGTAGAACACCAGGCGCCAGATGAAGGCGGTGCGCTCGACCCCGAGGCCGCGCGTGACGTCGCGCCAGACGTCGAGGAACAGCCACGGGTGCACGTAGCGGAACAGCAGCCAGTAGACGAGGCCGCCCAGGGCGGTCAAGCGCGCGAGGCGGAAGAAGAGACGTCCCGACGCGCTGAAGAACCCGTGCGCGTGCGTGGGCCGCTGCCGCGCGTAGCGGTCGAGAATGCCGCCGCTCAGGAACGTCCAGAGCGTGAGGTAGCCGCCGAGAAGCCACATCAGCGCGGTGGGCGGATAGCGCGCATCGAGCACGCGGCTGACCGTGTCGAGCGTCGACGCAAAGCCGATGATCGACGGCGTGAACGTGGCGCCGAGGCCGGTGGCCTGCGCCGTGAACTCGCGCCACCAGTCGTTATTGACGCCGTCGGCGACGGCGCCGGCCGCGAGGCTCGAACCGAGCTGCCCGGCGATCTGATCTCGCACGAGCAACGCGAACGGCAGGGCGAGCAGAAACGTCAGCCCGTGGAGGCCCAGCGCCATGCCGGATGCCTGCCACACGCGGCGCCAGCCGCCCAGCCAGCTCGCGACGATCATCAGCCGAAAATCCCCGACGTGATCATCAGCTCCTGCAGCCACACCATCCACGCCAGCGACCACTTGCGCGCGGCTTCCGCGGCGCGCGGCTGCGTGGTACGTGAGTTGTTGGTGCGGTTGAGGTCGAGGAGGAGTACGTGGCCCGGATCGATCTCGACGCGCGTGACGCGCGCGGGCCGATCGTAGGTGTAGACGACGCGGCGATCCTTGCCGTCCCAATGCTCGGTAGCCTGCTGGCCGTCGGCAAATGTCGTCACCACGTCCACCGGAAACGTCGCCTCGCCCAGCCGCTGTGCCACGACGACCGCGCGTGTGCGCCCCTGGCTCGACGGCTCCTGCTTCAACTCCTGCACCGCATAGTCGAACGTGTTGGAGGTGCGGACCACCTGGTCGAAGAACCACGTGAGGTCCTGTCCCGAGACCTCGTTGACGACCTGGAAAAAGTCCTGCGGCCGCGGATGCCTGAACTTCCAGCGGTCGAAGTAGGTGGCCATCACCTTCTGCATCGTCGGCCACCCGAGGTGGCGTTCGAGCGTGTGCATCCAGAGCGCCGTCTTGGCGTAGGTAATCGCGTTGGCCGAGCCGGGCCAGTAGCGGAACGTCGGCGTCGTCTGCGCGTCCGACTTTGCGTCGGGGCGGTAGCCCGGCATCCGGTTGCCGTCCACCTCGCGCGAGAGCGGCACGTTGAGCGTGTAGGGGATGAAGCCGCCGAACGTGCGGACGGCTATCAGGTTGGACCGGCGCGTTTCTTCGAGCACACGCGCCGTGGCCCAGGTGTTGAACCCCTCGTCCATCCACCCGTTCTCGAATTCGTTCGTCGCCACGACGCCGTACCACCACTGGTGTCCCGTCTCGTGCGTGACCGTCGAGTCCGGCGTGGCGACCTGCGCCGGCGACAGCCAGTTGGCGCGGCCCGTGAAGATCATCGGGTATTCCATCCCGTCGCTGTTGCTCTGATCGGCGGGATCGACGATGGTGATGTTGCCGTAGGGGTACGCGCCGAACCATTGTCCGTAGTATTCGAGCGCGGCGGCCGCGGCGGCGAACTGCCGCGTCTCCTGACCACGGTGCTCCGGGCGGAGGAGCAGGCGCATCTCGACGCTCGGCAGCTTCGGATGGTTGAAGGCGCGCCGCTCCTCGACGAACGACGGGCTGGTGGTCCAGCCGAAGTCGGCCACGTCGTCGGCGTGATAGCTGTGGGTCGTCGTGCCGTCGGCGTTGTCGACCCGCCGCATCTCGCGGCCGGTGGCGCCCACCTTGTAGCCGCCGGGCACCGTCATCTGCACGTCGTAGATGCCGAAGTCGGCGTAGAACTCGGTGGCGGCGTGGAACTGATGGGTGTTCCAGCCGGTGTCTTCGAGCACGCCGATTTTCGGAAACCACTGGCCGAAGAAGAAGTAGTCCGCAATCCAGCCGGTGCGCGCCGCCGCGAACGGAATGCGGCCGGTCCACTCGATGTCGATCTGCACCGACCCGCCAGGGCCAACGGCGGCGGGAAGCGTCACCGCCATCACGGTGCGATCGGCGGCGTTGCCGTCGTCGGGCGCGAGATAGCGGATCGTCGAGGTGAGATCGGAGGCCGCGCCGCCGGCCGGCGTGACCTTGATTGAGGTCACGTCGCTTGCCCCGGTCTCGTCGGGGCGCCGCACCGCGTCGCGCGAGCGCGCGGGAGCGGGCGCGCGCAGCCGGTCCTCCCGCAGCCAGGTCGAGTCCTCGTTCCGCCAGGCGTTCCAGTAGAGATGGAACTGCAGTTCATTCGTGGGGGCGGCGCTGATGTTTCGCCAGCGGATCGTCTCCCGGCCTTTGATCTCCTTGCGGGCGGGATCGAGCCGGACCGCGATGTCGTAGCTGGCGTTGCGCGGCGACAGCGCGTCGGGAAGCGGCTGATCGAACGCCTGCACGCCCCCGCGCGGGAGGGCCGCCGGCGGAGCCTGCTGCTGGCCGCCGGCGCGGTCGGCGGCCGCGATCAGGACAGCGCCGATGACGATCGAAAGAAGGACGGGCCTGCGCACGATCGGCTGAATCTTACTTGTCCCACCCCGATGGTGCGCCGATCGGCAGCGTTTCGAGGATGGCCTCGGCCGGCATGCGGCGCATTCTACCCCTCGGCGTCGTGCGGCTTGACAGGCCATTGACAGATGTATCTGTAACGGATATAACCACAGCATGCATATCAACCGCGCGATGTGCCGGGTGGTGGCGGTGGCGGTGCTTGCCGGCGGCGTCGCGTCCGCGGCGGCGCAGGTCCGGCCCGACTTTTCCGGCGACTACGTCCTGAACCGGCAGGCGAGCACCTTGCCGCCGCCGGTGTCCAACGTCGAAAGCGGGGTGGTGCGCATCGAGCACCATGACCCGTTCTTCACCTTTCACCGCAGCTACGTGATTGCCGGCACGCCGCGCGACGGAAGCTTCACCATCCGCACCGACGGCTCGGAGAGCCGCGAAACCGGGGCGCAGGGAATGGCCACCGTCTCGACCTTGCGCTGGGACGGCACCGCCCTCGTGCTCGCCATGCGCATCACGGGTCCGGGTCTCGAGGCCACCAACGACGTGCGCTACGAGCTGCTGGACGGCGGCCGCCGGCTGCGCGCCACGGAACAGGGTCGCAGTCCGATGGGCAATCACGACGCGATCTGGATCTACGATCGCCGCTAGCCGATGGCTGCCTATCAACCGCTCACGCCCGCCGTCTTCCACGTGCTGCTGGCGCTCGCCGAGGGCGACAAGCACGGCTACGCGATCATGAAGAGCGTCGAGGAGCACACCGGCGGCACGCTCCGGATGGGCGCCGGCACCTTGTACGGCACGCTGCAGCGGCTGACCGACGCCGGCTGGGTGCTCGAGGTCACGCCGCCGCAGGCGCTCTCGGTGCGCGACGAGAAACGCCGGTTCTATCGCCTCACCACCGACGGGCGCCAGGCGCTCGGCGCCGAGGTGAAGCGGCTCGAGGATCTCGTGCGGCTGGCGCGCCGCTCGCGCGGCGTGCCCAAGGCCGCCCGCCACTAACGAGGGAGGAGATCGTGCGCCATGCCTACGAGACGCTCCTGCGCTTGTATCCGGAAGCCTTCCGCCGCCGCTACGGCACGGAGATGTCGCTCGACTTCGCCGAGGGTTGGGCCGAGGCCAGGGCGGTGGGGCCGGTTGCGACCGTCGTCTTCGCCAGCCGCGTGGCCGGAGATCTGGTCGTGAGCCTCCTGCGCGAGTGGACGCGTGGATTCCGGGTGGCGATTGCGGCGGCCACGGCGGGTGTCACGCTGCTCCTCTGGGGTGTGGCGCTGCGGCCGTGGGCCTGGCAGGGGGACCTGCGAATCGGACCGCCGCCGCAGGCGCAGAACGCCCCGCCGGTGACCGAGGCCGAACTGCTCGTGCTCGCGACCGCCGTGCTGATTCCGATCCTCGTGGTGCTGGTCTGCGCCAGCCGCCTGGTGAAGCGGCGCGAGGTGCCGCGGCGCCGGATCTGATCGGACTCGCGTGATAGGATCCGCGGCCTCCGGACCCTTCTCCACGAGGCCGACCATGAAACTGCGATTGCCGTGGGCCGTTGCCGTTCTGATCGTCGCGGCCGCTGCCGCGGCTCTGCGCGCCCAGGGCGGCGCGTCGCCGGCGCCGGCGCTGCCCGCCGAATTCAATACGCAGACCGGGCAGCGCATCCGCGTGACGATGGTGGCGGGCGGGCTGTTCCATCCGTGGAGCATCGTCTTCCCGGACGCCCGCACGATCCTCGTCGCCGAGCGCAACGGCAAGATCCGGATGATTCGCGACGGCATGCTGCAGGCGCAGCCGGTATGGGAAGCGCCGCCCCATCCGGCCACGGACAACGGCCTGCAGTTCCTGGCGCTGCATCCGCAGTTCGCGCAGAACCATCTCGTGTATCTGTCGTATCCCAAGCGCGGCGACAAGGGGACGACGCTCGGCATTTCGCGCGGCCGCTTCGACGGCACGACGCTCGCCGACGTCAAGGAGATCTTCGTCGCCGACGCCTGGGAGACCAGCGGCAATCTCGCGGGCCGGCTGTTCTTCGGGGCCGACGGCATGCTCTACGCCACGGTCGGGGACCGCGATGCGATCTGCTGCGACGCGAAGCAGCGTCGCCCGGATGGTTCCGACGACAACAGCCTCCGCATGAAGGCGCAGTCGCTCGCGAGCGACGCCGGCAAGACGCTGCGGCTCAAGGACGACGGCACGATTCCGCCCGACAACCCGTTCGTCGGCCGCGCGGGCGCCAAGCCGGAGATCTTCACCTACGGGCATCGCAACGGCTACGGCCTGGCCATTCATCCGCAGACCGGCGAGTTGTGGCAGGCCGAGATCGGTCCGCTCGGCGGCGACGAGGTGAACGTCCTCGTGGCCGGGCACAACTACGGATGGCCGCTCGTGTCGATGGGGCGCAACTACACGGGCAACCTGGTGTCGGACAAGCCGTGGTTCCGGGAGGGCATGGACAACCCGCGGATGTTCTGGGTGCCGTCGATCAGCCCGTCGAGCCTGATGTTCTACAACGGCGATCGGTTCAAAGGCTGGAAGGGGAGCATGTTCATCGGCGGACTCACCAACCGCACGCTGATCCGCGTGTCGTTCAATCAGCCGTCGCAGGCCGAACGGCGCGAGCCGCTGCTGACCACGCTGAACGTCCGCCCGCGCGATGTGAAGGAAGGGCCGGACGGGAACCTCTACGTGGCCACCGAAGGCGCGACCGGCGGCACGGCCGCCGACGGAATGGTGCTCAAGATCGAACCCGTTCAGTAGAGGCCAGGCAGGCCAGGCTACTGCTTTCCAAACCTCTGGTTCTCCTCGCAGATGAACTCGATGATCTCCTGCTCGGGCATGATGCGCTGGTTCACGCGCACGGTCCACGGCTTGGTGTAGACCTTCGGGTCGTTCACCGTCACGTCGATCGTCATCCGTCCGTAGGTCGGTCGCCGGATGCGTTCAGTGATGGTCGCCGCGTCGGTGATCGGCGAGCCGATGATGTCGAGCCAGCCGTCCTCGCGCATGTGCGTGGTTTCCACCACGAGGGTGTCGCCTTCCCAGCGGCCGGCGGAGTAGCCGTAGTACCACGGCTGCGGGTCGCCCGTCGGCGCCTTGCGGCCGTCCATGAAGATCTGCCGGAGGCCGGAGCTGGCCTCGTAGAGGATCACCAGCAGCTTCGGCGTCTGCACGAACTTCCGTGGCGCACCCTGGGTGTGGAACTGCACGATGCCCATCGGCAGGCACCACGCCTCGGGGTTGTCCTTGCTGTTGTCGGCGACCCGTTTCTTCAGCAGCTCCTGGCCGAGCGGCGTGAACGGCAGGCCGCCTTTGAGGTTCTGGCCGACGTCGCGGAAGCCGGCGGCCGGCGGCGCGTCGGGCTCGGCGGGCGGCGGGGTGCCACGGCCGGGGGCCGCGTTGTCGCCCTGCCACAAACCGGAGAAGTCGGGCTTGCCGTCGGCGGTCCGCGGTGCGGGCGCGTTGAGATTGACCTCGCCTTTGGCGTCCCTCGGCACACTCGGGTCGGGATGGTTCGGCCACTGCGCGAGCAGCGTCGAAGACAGCGCGATGACGAGCACCGTCAGGCCAGCAAGCGTGACGAGCACCCTGGGCATCATCTTCATGACGGCGGTATTATGCTCCGGTGATGTCCAGGTCGATTCTTGTGGGCGCCGTCAGTCTCGCCGCGCTTATCGCGTCGGTGCCGGTCCACGGGCACCATGCCTTTGCCGCTGAATACGACCGCGACAAGCCGATTACCCTCACCGGCGCGATGACGAAGCTCGAGTGGACCAACCCGCACGCCCGCATCTACATCGACGTGAAGGACGACAAGGGCGAGGTGGTCAACTGGGACTTCGAGCTGGGACCGCCCAACGGTCTGATGCGGCGGGGATGGAACCGCAACTCGCTCAAGGCCGGTCAGGTCGTCACGATTGAAGGGTTCCTGTCCAAGACCAACCCCCGCGGGGCCAACGCCCGATCGGTCAAGCTGCCGGACGGGCGGCAGGTGTTTGCCGGCTCGTCCTTCGACACCGGCGCAGCGCAGGAAGACAGCTCCTCCTCGAAATAACCCGGTCAACGGGAACCAGTCGCCCGCTCGGTTCGTCTATTGAGGCGCCAGCCCGCCGGGGAGTGCCCCGAGTGTCTTCACGCCTTCGCCTTCTGCTCGTGTCGTGCGCCGTCCTGACGCTGCTCGTCCCCGTCACCGGGCAGAATCGGGAGTCTTCCGATCTCGACGCCTTCATGGCGCGCGTGCTCGCGCGGCGTGACGACAACTGGAAGCGCATGCAGCAATACGTGCTC
>Ga0207689_10002344_pt1 | contig 17708 bp, 15 predicted proteins | sample KBSMisM52_FD_184312 | JGI IMG/M metagenome (GOLD analysis project Ga0207689, IMG submission 184312) | Miscanthus rhizosphere microbial communities from Kellogg Biological Station, Michigan, USA - KBS Miscanthus M5-2 (SPAdes) (version 2) | ecosystem: Host-associated > Plants > Roots >... | reverse complement strand
CGCATCTCCTCGGCGATGGCTTCCTTGACCGCATCCCCGTACGTCAGCTCTCGCTCGGCCATGTGTTTCTCCTTCGCTATTCGATGACGCGATCGGCCCGGACCAAGATCGACGGAGGCACCGTCAGCCCGATCCGGCGCGCGGCCGTCATGTTGATCGTCAACAAAATACGGCTGACCTGCTCGATCGCGACCTTGCTCGCGTCGGCTCCCTTGAGAATCTTGTCCACGAACACGGCCAGCCCCTTGAAGCTCGTGATCACGCCGGGCCCGTAGCTCGCGAGGCCCCCCGCGTCGGTGAACTCGCTCCAGCCGAACATGCTGGGGATCTTCTCGTGGGCCGCGAACTCCGCGATCTCCGCCCGGCGAACGAGCGTGAGCGAATCGGGGAACACGATCATCGCTCCCGGGCGGCTCGCGCGGATCTTCTCCATGACCGCGGGCAGCTCCGCCGGGCTCCGGGCCAGGTGGCGGGTGATGGTGGCGCCCACCCGGCGGGCCGCGTCCTCGGTCACCCGGTACTCGGCCAGCTCGCCCGCGTGCTCCGGATTCGACAGCAGCGCCATCTGAGTGGCCTGTGGTACCAGCTCCTTGAGCAGCTCGACGCGCTTGGTGGAGAGCTCGAGCGCCATGAAGGTGATGCCGGTCATGTTGCGCCCGGGCTTGGCCAGGCTGTCCGCGAATCCGGCCGCCACCGGATCGCCGCTGTAGGCGAACACCACCGGCACCCGCGCGCGGGCGTTCTTGAGGAAATCGACCGATGGCCCGCGCGACGCCAGGACGTCCAGACGCTCGGCCAGCAGCTCGTCCACCAGCCCGGGCAGCCGCGTGAAGTCGCCGTTCGCGAAGCGCGGGATCAGCACGAAGCTCTTGCTCTCGACGTGACCCAGCTCCTGGAGGCCCAGCCGCAGGTTCTCGAGCCCCGCGTCCGGCGGACTGACGTAGCCGAGCCATCCGATGCGGGCGGGGCCGGGCGCGCGCTGGGCCAGCGCGCGGGTGGCGCCGAGGGCCATCAGCCCCGGCGCCAGGGCGAGCACGGCCCGGCGCGACACCACGCTCCCCTGCCCGAGCCCAACCCGCGACATCGCGCCCCTCCGGTCCGGTGTGCCCTACGTGTGGCTGCCGGCTGCTTATCCTATCCCAACCGCGGCGGCTCCGGGGCCCGCGCGGGCCCCGGGGCGGGCGGAGCGACCGGGCGTCGCTGCGGCAGGGCGATGGCGCGGAGGCTGTCCAGATCGATCGCGGGCATGTCGAGGCTGAGCGCGCGCAGCACGCCGTTGGCCAGATCGTTGTACCCGGTGAACGCGCGCCGGAGCCGCGCGCGCCAGGCCAGCAGCCCGCCGTTGGCGTGCAGCTCGAATGCCGACTCGCGGCCGTCCAGCGCCGAGGACACGTGATCGGCGGCGAGCTGGAGCAGGGCCGCGCGCTGCAGCGCGGTATACTCGCCGCCCCCGAAGGACTCCTCGAGACCGGCCCCGACCTCGGGCGACGTCAGGTCCTTGTCCGACGGCGCCACCACGAGCGACGAGCCGGGTACGATCCGGAGAATCTCCGCCATGCGCTGCCGTGCCTTCTGCATGGCGATGCTGCCCGCCGCCACGTGGCCCCGGCCCGGCATGCAGTAACCCGCGGTCGACCGATCCGGATCGAGCTCGGCGGCGGTCTGGCAGCTGCGGACCGTCTGGACGTCCACGACGAGATCCATCAGGTGCTCGATCGTCGGCTCGTGGTCCTTGAGCCCCATCGCGTGCGCGGACGCGAGGGCGAGCCCCAGCGTGAACTCGGCCTTGGCCAGCCAGGCGTAGAGCTGGTGCCAGAAGCACCAGGCCGCGATCGGGTCGGGCGAGGCCTCGGTGAGGAACACCCGGTCCCAAGGAACCAGCACCTCCTCGAGCCACATCTGCCCGTCCAGCTCGTCGAAGCGGCTGCTCAGCGGGGCCAGGAACGGGTTCGCGTGGCGGGCCGAGACCTTCCGGCAGACCACCGTGACGCCCGGCGCGTTCACCGGCACCACGAAGGTGGCCCGGTGCCCGTCGCGATCCACCCCGGAGTGGGCGCCGATGTACACGTCCTCGGCGTAGACCGGGCTCGTGTGCATCCCCACCTTGCCGCTCAGCACGAGGCCGTCTCCCGTCTCGCGGATCACCCGGAGCGCCGCCCGTTGATCGGCGTCCTCGCGGAGCCGGTAGCCGATGGTGGCGGCGCCGGCGGAGAAGGTCAGGAAGCGGCCGGTGCGCACGAGCAGGTCGCGATACGCGGTGGCGGCGGCGATCTGCTGCGGGGAGACATTGCGCTGCTGGACCACGTCGAGGATGCCGAGGGCGATGAGATTCCCGTAACCGGGCGTGTGGGTCATGTTGCCCGCGGTCAGGAAGATGGTCTGAGCAAAGCTCCGGCCCATCGCGCGCAGATCCGCCGAGGATCTCGGCAGCGTGAAGGCCCACGGGACCCGCGGGGCGCCGCCGTCGGCCGGCGCGAGCAGGACGTCCTGCCACGCGGGGTCGTGGTGACGGTCGTACCAGGCGACGTACTCGTCCACCATCGGCCGGGTGGCCGGATGGAGCGTGACGTCGTCGATGAGCCCCTCGCCGATGACCCAGACCCGGCGTCCGTCGTGCAGGCCTTCACGGTACTCGCTGCCGGTTCTCACACGCTGACCCCCCTGCTTCCTCCGCTGCGCTACCGGACGGATATCCTATCCCGTTCAGGCACGGAGGGCACCAGGCGATAATCCGCGGGGCGTGGCGAGTCCGTCGCGTGGGCTCCGGCTTGACAGTCCCGCGCACCCCCGGGTACTGTGCCGCCACCCACACTTCTCGGGAGGAGAACCCATGAAGCGTTTCTCGGCGATGCTCGCGGTGTCGCTGGCCGTCTCGATGGTGGTGGCCGCCTGTGCCTCCATGCAGACCGGAGGCCGGGACCTCGTGACGAAGGCCGTCTCCGCTCAAGGCGGCCCCGACGCCCTCGCCGCGGTCAAGACCATCTCCTACAAGGCGACGGTCCGGCAGTGGGAGCCCGAGCAGTCCGCCAAGGCGGGCGGCGAGATGCGGCTGGCCGGCGACTCGACGGTGGTCACCGTGGTGGACGTGGCCAAGGGCACCACGCGGAGTGACTGGGTGCGCAACTTCCAGTACCCGGCCCCGCGCACGTTCACGTTCAGCGAGATCGTCGCCCCCGAGGCCGGCTACGTGGCCGGCATCGACAGCAGCGGCCGCACCAAGCAGAGCCGCGAGGCGAACCCGCCCGCGCATTCGATGTCGAGCGTCCGGCTCGCGACCGTCCAGCGCGAGCTGCTCGCCGCCTCGCCCCTGCTCACGCTCGAGATGGCGAACAACCCGGAACGCGTCACGTCCGCCCCGAGCGTCACGGTCGGCGGCGTCTCGCATCCCGCCGTCAACTACCGGGTGGGTGGGCACACCCTCACCGTCCTCTTCGACCCGGCCACCGGGCTGCCCGCCCGGGTACGCGCGCTCGACTACGACAATATCTGGGGCGACGTGAACTGGGACGTGGTGCTGGCCGACTGGCAGACGGTCGGGACGACCCGCATCGCCACCTCCCGCAAGTACGAGCTGAACGGCCGCCTCGTGATGGACACGAAGCTCAGCGACGTCACCGTGAACACGCCCATCGCGGCGGACCGGCTCGCGATCCCCGCGCCCTTCCTCGCCACCGCGCGCCGGGCCGCGGCCGCGGGCGTGCCGTACCAGTGGGTCATCCGGCGCCAGTTCATCGGCGCCTACCTCGACTCGGACCAGCCGAGCTACGACCCGCAGGGCTCGCCCGGCCTGAAGCTCGAGGAGCTCGCTCCCGGCATCCAGCACGTGGTGGGCGGCTCGCACAACAGCCTGATCGTCGAGATGAAGGACCACCTGATCGTGTTCGACGCGCCGGTCTCGGACTGGCAGTCGACGTGGACGATCAGCGCGGCGCGCGGCAAGTACGTGCGCAAGCCGGTGAAGTACCTCGTGCTCACCCACCACCACATGGACCACGCGGGCGGCATCCGGGCCTACGCCGACGCGGGGGCCACCATCGTCACCGGCCAGGGCACCGCCGCGCACTTCCGGCAGGTGCTCGCCGCGCCCTTCACGCGCAACCCCGTGCTCAGCCAGAGCGATCTCACCCGCACCCCGATCGTCGAGGTGATGGGCAAGCACGTGCTGAGCGACGGAACGCGCCAGGTGGAGCTCTACGTGCTCGACCCCAACCCGCACGCGGACGGCCTGCTGATCGGCTACGTGCCCGACGCCAAGCTCGGCTTCGTCACCGACATCTGGAGCCCGGGCGCCGGGCCGCTGCCGGACAAGCTGAACCCGGCCCTGGCCTCCCTGGTCGCGGGCGTGAAGAAGGCGGGCATCGCCCCGGCGAAGTTCGCGGGCGGGCACGGCGGTGCCGGGGACTACGCGCCGCTCGCCGCGCTGGAGGGCAAGTAGCGCCCGGTTGGACAAGGCGCTCGCCGGCATCCGGGTCGTCGACCTGACCAACAACCAGGCAGGGCCGTCGTGCGGTCAGATGCTGGCCTGGCTGGGCGCCGACGTGGTCAAGGTCGAGGAGCCGGGCAAGGGAGACGTGGCCCGGTACTCCCAGCGCGACCGGCTTGGCGAGGACGCGCTGTTCTTCCTGTCCTTCAACGCCAACAAGCGGAGCCTCACCCTGAACCTGAAGCACGCGCGCGGCCAGGAGGTCTTCCGCGCGCTGCTCCGGAAGGCCGACGTGCTGCTGGAAAACTTCGGCCCCGGGGTGATCGAGCGCCTGGGCTTCGGCTACGACGCGGTCCACGCGCTCAATCCGCGCCTGGTCTACGCGAGCATCAAGGGCTTCGGCTCCTACGGGCCCTACCGCGACTACAAGGCCTACGAGCCGATCGCCCAGGCGATGGGCGGGGCCATGAGCGTCACCGGATTCCCGGACGGGCCCCCCACCTTCACGTGGCCCTCCATCGGCGACTCCGGCACCGGCATGCACTGCGTGATCGGCATCCTCGCCGCGCTCATGCAGCGGCACGCGAGCGGCCAGGGGCAGCAGGTCGAGGTGTCCATGCAGGACGCGGTCGTCAACCTCATCCGGGTGAGCCTGCGGGACCACCAGCGCTTCGGGAAGGTCATGGGGCGCACCGGCAACCAGCTCGGGGCGGGCGTGCCGGGCACCACGTACCGCTGCCACCCGGGCGGTCCCAACGACTACGTGTTCGTCTTCGTGCAGCAGCAGATGTGGCACCCGCTGCTCCGCGCGATCGGGCGCGAGGACCTGATCGGCGACGCGCGCTACGAGACGCCGGACGCCCGCTGGCGCAATCGGGCCGAGGTGGACACCCTGGTGGAGGGCTGGACGGCCGAGCGCCCCAAGCACGACGTGATGAAGGTGCTGGGGGAGGCCGGGGTGCCCTGCGGAGCCTGCCTCGACACCGGCGAGGTGCTGACCGACCCCCACCTGCTCGCGCGGGAGATGATCGTCGAGGTCGAGCACCCGGTGCGCGGGCGGTACGTGACCGTCGGTAACCCGGTCAAGCTGTCCGCCTCGCCGACCACGATCGGGCCGTCGCCGCTGCTGGGTCAGCACCGCGAGGAGATCCTCGCCGAGCTGGGCTACACCGACGCGGACATCCGCGCGCTCGCCGCCGACGGCGCCATCTAGGCGCCCGCTCTCAGATCAGAAAAGACAGGTTCGGCAGCGGCTCGGCCGCGTTGATCAGCACGACCTTCTTGAGACGCAGCCGCAGCGCGCCGTCCAGGCGCCGCAGCTGGTGCGTGGTGCGCCCGACCCACCAGTGCATCTCGGACCGGGCCTGCACGGCCAGCTCGGCGAGGATGAAGTTCGAGCCGGCCACCAGCTCCCCGTCGGGCTCCGCGGTCACTTCGATATTCGAGATGAGCCGCCGCATCAAGGAGGCGGGCTCCTGGCTGTAGCGGTGCCCGGTCTGCAGCAGCTTGATGCGGGTCTCGAGGCGATTGCGGTTGTCGTAGATGTGGGAGATGCGGGTCTCCGGGTCGGCGGCGGGGTCGGTGGAGGCCGGCACCCAGTAGACCGCGTCGTCGGTCCACAGCGCGAGCCACTCGGCGTAGCGAGCCTCGTCGGCCAGCCGCGCTTCCCGGTAGAGGAACTCGACGACGGCTTGGTGATCCTGGTCGCTGACCATCGGAGGCGGAGCGGCTAGGCCTCCGTCATGACCGCGCGGTAGTGGCGCCAGAGCGCGCGGTTCGTGGTCTCGTCGGTCACGTGGGAGACCGCGCGCCCCTGTTCGTCCACGTACTCGCGATTGAGACCCCGGCTGAGCAGGAGCCACTCGGGGGTGCGCGCGCGCAGTCCCTGCTGGTTGCGGGCGGCGACGATCAGATCCTCCGGCATCAGGAAGGACGCGGGGCCCATGCCCGCCTCGGCCATCCGCAGCAGGCGTCCGTTGAACTGGGGCACGCCCGCCCAGAACATCGGGGTGTGCCAGTGCACGCACTCCTCCACGTCCACCGGCTCGACGATCGCGATGTTGGTCTCCCCGAGGAAGAGGTTGGGGAAGATGAGGGCGTGGGCGGGGCCCTGCATGATGCGCCGCCGCGCCAGCTCCGGCCCGTCCCGGCGCTCGAGCGCGGCCACGAAGTCGGCCACGACCGGGCCCGAGGCTCCGCCGAACCACTCGAACGGCCCCTGGTAGCCGGGCGACCAGTCGATCTCGATGTGCCCGTGCCCCCAGTCGCGCACCACCGCCTTGATCGCCTTCTCGTCGCCGACCACGCGCTGGTACTGCATGCGCACGGTCTTGAAGAGCGCGAGGTGCACGAAGCCCAGGTGGTAGCCGTCGCTGTCGTTCTCGGGCAGCACCTTCCAGTTGGCCGCGCAGCGATGCTTCACCCAGCCCGCGGTCAGCTCGATCTCCCCGGTCGGCGAGAGATCGCACGAGCGGTCGATCAGCCGCGTCGCGGCGCCGAGGTGCTCGAGGAGCGGGATGCCGGTCGCCGCGAAGGAGGCGAAGACGAAGCCCCGGTAGCTCGATACCCGCGGGGCCGCCTCGAGCCCGTACTCGCTCCGGTCGAGCGCGGCGTAGCCGCCGGGATAGGGCACGCCGAGCAGGGCGCCGTCGATATCGTAGGTCCAGCCGTGGTACGGGCACGCGAAGGTGCGGGCGTGGCCGCGCTCGGCCGGGCACAGCATCGTGCCCCGGTGCCGGCAGCGGTTGACGAAGACCGAGACCTGGCCCTCGCGGCCGCGGACCATGATGACGGGCTGGGCGCCGAGCCGCCGGGTGACGTAGTCGCCCGCGCGCGGGATCTCGCTGGCGTGGCCGACGAAGACCCACCCGCGATGGAAGATGCGCTCCATCTCGTCGGCGAAGATGCGGGGGTCCGTGTAGAGCGACGCGTGAATGCGATCGTCCTCGACCAGCGCCTTGTAGTCCACGCGGGCGCCGGGCTCGCGGTCAGGCGTAGACATCCTCGTCTACCTGGCCCGGGGCGGGGAACGGAGCGGACAGGGCGAACTGCACGCCGCTCTCGATCTCGGTCTTCACGTCCGCCAGGATGCGGTCGAAGACGGACTGCTCGGCGAGCCGCTGCTGCATGAGGCGCGTGGACAGCGTCTCGAGCGGGTCGCGATTGGTCATCCAGTCCCGCTCCTCGTCGCGGGTGCGGTAGTCCCGGTTCACGTCGCCCACGTGGTGGCCGTAGTACCGGTAGGTCTTGCACTCGAGGAAGGCGGGGCCCTCGCCGCGGCGCGCCCGCTCCACCAGGCGCTTCATGGCGGCGTGCACCGCCTGCACGTCCTGCCCGTCCACGCTCTCGGCGTGCACGCCCATCGCGCGGGGGCGGGCCAGGATCTCGCCGCTGATCGTCTCGGTGCCGGGGGTGTACTCGCCGTACAGGTTGTTCTCGCACACGTAGATGACCGGCAGCTTCCAGAGCGAGGCCATGTTCATGGCCTCGTAGAGGAGGCCCTGCCCCAGCGCGCCGTCCCCGAAGAAGCACACCGCGACCTGGCCGCTCTTGCGCATCTTGGCGGAGAGCGCGGCGCCGGTGGCGAGGCCCGCGGAGCCGCCCACGATGGCGTTGGCCCCGAGATTGCCGGTTTCCGGATCGGCGATGTGCATGGAGCCGCCCTTGCCGCGGCAGTAGCCCGCCTCCTTGCCGAGCAGCTCGGCGAACATCCGGCTCACCGACGCGCCCTTGGCCAGGCAGTGGCCGTGGCCGCGGTGCGTGCTCGTGATGAAGTCGTCGCGCTTGAGCGCCTCGCAGACCCCGACCGCCACCGCCTCCTCGCCGACGTAGAGATGGGCCAGGCCGGGCATCTTCGCGCCCTTGTAGAGCTCGTTCACCTGCTCCTCGAAGGCGCGGATCTTGGCCATCTGGCGGTACATGTGGAGGTGCTGCTCCAGGTCCATCCGCGGCTCGGTCATCTGAGTGCTCATGGTCGGCCCTCCCTTGGGCGGCTGCTCCGTGCCGGGAGTATACATTGGACCGGCCCGGCTCTTGGAGCCCGTGCTACGGTCGGAGCCGGTGCCTCCCGAGGCCATACCCGCTCGCCCGCACGGTCTCTCCAAGTCCCGCGCCATGGCGGGACTGCAGTGCCACAAACTGCTCTGGTGGACGGCCCACGAGCCGGCCGCGGCCGAGCTCGACGCGGACGACGCGCGCCAGGCGCTCTACGACCAGGGTCATCGGGTGGGCGAGCTGGCCCGGACCTATGTCCCGGGCGGCGTCCTCGTGGACCTGCCCCACGACGCCTACGAGCAGCGGATCGAGGCGACGCGTGCGGCCCTCGCCGGGGGCGCGCCCGTCGTCTACGAGGCGGCCTTCCGCGCCGACGGCGTCTTCGTGTCGGTGGACATCCTCGAGCGCCGGGAGCGCGGCTTCGGCCTGATCGAGGTCAAATCGACGGCCGGCGTGAAGGAGCAGCACCTGCCCGACGTGGCGATCCAGGCCCACGTGCTGCGCCGCAGAGGGCTCGACGTGAGCCGCATGGAGCTGATGCACCTCAACCGCGCCTGCACGTACCCCGACCTGAGCAATCTCTTCACGCGCGCCGACGTGACCGAGCCGGTCGAAGCGCGGCTGGCCGCGGTCCCCGCCGAGATCGCGGCCATGACCGCGATGCTCGCGGGTCCCCTGCCGACGGTGGCCACCGGCCCGCACTGCTCGTCGCCCTACGAGTGCCCGTTCACCGAGCGGTGCTGGCCGGTGCTGCCGCCGCACCACGTGAGCACCCTCTACGCGATGCGGCGCCGCGCGTTCGAGCTGGACGAGCTGGGCTACCACACGATCTTCGATCTGCCCGAGGATTTCGCCCTGGGAGCCGCCGCCGACCGGCAGCGCCGAGCGGTGCAGGCCGAGCGGATGATCGTCGAGCCGACCCTGGCCGCCGCGCTCGCCCCCCTCGCGCCCCCGATGGCCTTCCTCGACTTCGAGACGGTCGGCCTGGCCATTCCGGTGTGGGACGGCTGCCATCCCTACGACCAGATCCCGGTCCAGTTCAGCGCCTACGTGCCGGACTCCCGCGGCGCCCTCGCGGCCTACGACTGGCTCGCGGAGGGGCCCGACGACCCGCGCCCGGTGCTGGCCGCGCGGCTCCTCGCCGCATGCGAGGGCGCCCGCGCCGTCGCGACCTACGGCAGCTTCGACCGCGACCGCATCCGGGATCTCGCGGCGGCGCTGCCGCACCTGGCCGCCCCGCTCGAGGCCCTCGCCGCGCGCGTGGTGGACCTGTTGCCGGTGGTGCGCAATCACGTTTATCATCCGGACTTCGGCGGCAGCTTCTCGCTCAAGCGCGTGCTGCCCGCGCTGGTGCCCGAGATGAGTTATCGCGGGCTCGCGATCGCCGAGGGCGGAACCGCGAGCCTCGAGCTGGGGCGCCTGCTCTTCCACGCCGAGGCGATGGACGCGGAGGAGCGGGCGCGGCTGCGCGCGGATCTGCTCGCGTACTGCAATCAGGACACGTGGGGGCTGGTCAGGCTGCTGGAGCGGCTGCGCGGCCTGGCGGAGGGAGCATGACGGGGCCGATCGACGTCCACACCCACATCTTCGCGAGCGGCTGGCCGGACTTCGCGGCGCGCCACGGCGGCGACCGCTGGCCGCGCCTCGAGGGTGACCCGGCTACCGGGTGCAAGCTCTACCTGGGCGCGACGTTCAACCGCAACCTGACCCCGCACGCCTTCGATCCCGCGCGCCGCCTCGAGCAGATGGACCGGTCCGGGGTGGAGCGCCAGCTTCTCTCCCCGGCCCCGCCGACCTTCTGCTACTGGGCGCCCGGCCCCGCCGCGGCCGAGTGGTGCCGGACGCAGAACGACGCGATCGCGGAGCTGGTCAGCCGCAGCCCGGCGCGCTTCCTCGGAGCGGGCGGGCTGCCGCTGCAGGCGCCCGACCTGGCCGTGAAGGAGCTGGAGCGCGTGGCCACCGTGCTGCGCTTCCCCGCGGTGGAGATCGGCGCCAATGTCGGCGGCAACGATCTCGACGACCCGAGCCTGGCTCCGGTCTGGGACGCGGCGGCCGCGCTCGGCGTCGCGATCTTCGTCCACCCGCAGGCCCCGATCCTGGGCGATCCGCGCTTCCGCAAGAACAACCTGACGCAGGTCGCCGGCTTTCCGCTCGAGACCGCGCTCGCGATGACGCGGGTGATCTTCGGCGGGGTGCTGGATCGCTGGCCCACCGTGCGCTGGTGCTTCGCTCACGGCGGCGGCGCGTTCGCGTACATCCTGCCGCGGCTCGACCAGGGCTGGACCGCGATCCCGGACGCCAAGCAGGCGATCGTCCGGCCCCCGAGCGCCTACGCGCGACGCGTCTGGGTGGACTCGCTCACCCTCTCCCCCAAGGTGCTCGCGTTCGCGCTCGACACCTTCGGCCCCGAGCGCATCGTGCTCGGGAGCGACTACCCGTTCAAGATGGGCGTCGACGATCCGGTGAGCGCGCTGGACGCGCTCGAGCTGGACGCGGCCACCCGGCGGCGGCTCACCGTGGACAATGCCCGGCAGTTCCTCGCACTGGAATGAGGAGACCATGAACTTCGGGACCTTCCTGCTGATGCAGTCGCCGTCCGCGCGGTCCTCCAAGGAGATCTACGCCCGCGCGGTCGAGATGGCCCTGGCCGCGGAGGGTCTGAACTTCAACAACATCTGGCTGGCCGAGCACCACTTCTCGACGTACGGCTACCTCTCGCGTCCGCTCCAGCTCGCCACCTACCTGGCGGGACGAACCACCCGCATCCGGGTGGGCACCGCGGTCGTGGTAGTGCCGCTCCATCACCCGCTGGTGGTCGCCGAGGAGATCGCCACCCTGTCGCTCCTCGCTCCCGGCCGGCTCGACATCGGGCTCGGCCGCGGCTACCAGCACTACGAGTTCGAGCGCTTCGGGCTCGAGCTCGAGAGCGGGCGCGCCCGGTGGGAGGAGTCGGTGGACGTGATCCTGAAGGCGCTCGCGGGCGGCCCGTTCAGCTACGAGGGCAAGCTCTACCGGATCCCGGAGACCACGATCTTCCCGCAGATGGACGGGCCGCGGCCACCCATCTGGATCACCGCGCAGAGCCCCGACTCGGTGGAGGGCGCGGTGCGCCGCGGCTTCAACGTGCTCACCGGCGGCTTCGGAGTTCCGGTCGAGCGCATGGCCGAGTTCCGCAAGCTCTTCGACCGCGTGGTGGCCGAGGTGAAGCCGCCGCAGCCGCTCCACGTCGGGGTGCAGCGCGCGGTCTACGTGACCGAGGACACCGCGGACGCGCGGGCCGCCGCCGAGGAAGCGCGCTGGAACATGCGGGTGACCCTGAGCCTGCGCAATCACTACGAGCGAGTCGAGAACGGCCGCGCGATCCCGGTGCCCGCGCCGAAGGAGCCGGACGTTGACGATCTCCTCGACCGCTACCTGGTCATCGGCACGCCCGACACCTGCATCCGCCAGATCCAGCGCCTGCGCCGCGAGGTGGGCATCACCCACTTCAACTGCAGCTTCTGGTTCGGCGACCTCGAGCAGGCGCGCGTGCTGCGCTCGATGGAGCTCTTCGCCCGCGAGGTCATGCCCGCCTTCGCCTAGGGGCTGTGCTATTCTCCCCGGCGCATGACAGACCAGGGCTCGCGCCACGAATGGCCGGGCGCGTCATTGGCGCGCGTGCCGTACTGGGTCTACCAGGACGACGCGAACTACCGCGCCGAGCTGCGCCGCATCTTCGAGGGCCCGGTCTGGAACTATCTCTGCCTCGCCTCCGACCTCCCGAAGGTGGGTGACTACCGCACCAGCTTCCTCGGCGAGATGCCGGTCATCGTGGTGCGGGGCGCGCAGGACGAGCTCCACGCCTTCGAGAACCGCTGCGCCCACCGGGGCGCCCTGATCGCGCTCGACGACAGCGGGTCCACCGGCAGCCACTTCCAGTGCGTCTACCACGCGTGGACCTACGACCTCACCGGCGGCCTCGTCGGCATCGCGTTCGAGAAGGGCAGCAACGGCAGGGGCGGCATGCCCGCGTCCTTCTGCAAGGCCGACCACGGCCCGCGGCGGCTGCGCACCACCGTGCTGGCCGGGCTCGTGTTCGGGACACTCTCGCCCGCCACCCCGCCCATCGAGGAATACCTGGGCGAGGAGGTGCTGGGCCGGCTCCGGCGCGTGCTGCACAAGGAGGCGCGAGTGATGGGTCGCTTCACCCAGGCCCTGCCCAACAACTGGAAGCTCTACGTGGAGAACGTGAAGGACACCTACCACGCGAGCCTGCTCCATGCCTTCTTCGGCACCTTCCGGATCACCCGCCTCACCCAGGGCGGCGGCATCCTGGTGAGCCCCGACGGCGGTCACCACGCCAGCTACACCATCCAGCGCGCCGACGACGCCCACAGCACCGCCTACCGCGACCAGGGCATCCGCTCCGAGCACCAGAACTACCGGCTCGCCGATCCGAGCCTGCTCGACGCGGTCAACGAGCTCGGCGACGACATCCAGCTCCAGATCCTCACCGTGTTCCCGAACTTCGTGCTCCAGCAGATCCACAACTCCCTCGCGGTGCGCCAGGTGCAGCCGAAGGGGCCGGGAGCGATGGAGCTGCACTGGACCTACCTGGGGTTCGCGGACGACGATGAGGACATGCAGCGCCGCCGCATGAAGCAGTCGAATCTGGTCGGGCCCGCCGGCTACGTCTCGATGGAGGACGGCTGCGTGGGCGGCTTCGTGCAGCGGGGGGTCGCCGCGGCGGGCGACGAGCTCTCGGTGGTCAACATGGGCGGCGAAGGTGCCGAGTCGCAGGAGACGCGCGCCACCGAGGCCTCGGTGCGCGGATTCTGGAAGGCGTACCGGCGGTACATGGAGGGCTAGGATGCTGGCCGAGCGCGTCTCCCAGCTCAACGCGGAGTACGCCCGGGCCATCGACGACGACCGGCTCGAGAGCTGGCCGGACTTCTTCACCGATCCCTGCGTCTACAAGATCACGTCCGCCGACAACTACCGCCGCAGCCTGCCCGCCGGCCTCGTCTACGCCGACTCTCGCGGCATGCTGAAGGACCGGGTCACCGCGCTCCGCGAGGCCAACATCTACGAGCGGCAGGCCTACCGGCACCTCGTCGGTCTCCCCGCCCTCCGCGCGGGCGCCGGCGAGGCGGTGCACGCGGAGACCCCGTTCCTGGTGGTGCGCGTGATGCGCGACGGCACCATGGATCTCTTCGCCACCGGCCGCTACGTCGACACCATGGTGGACGAGGGCGGCACCCTGCGCTTCCGCGAGCGGCTCGTGGTCTGCGACAGCAGCCGCGTGGATACCCTGCTCGCGATTCCCCTCTAGCCGCGATCCCGGAGAGACCCGCATGCCCACGCCCCTCCGCGCCTCCCTGCAGAGCGCCCTGCCCGTCACCGCGCCGCTGGTGCTGAACCCGCTCATGGCCCGCATGGTCGAGGCGGCCGGCTTCCCGGCCGGTTACCTGGGCGGCGGGGCCACCGGCTACCTGAAGGTCGCGCTCGAGGCCAACCTCAACCTCACCGAGATGTGCCAGGCCGCGCTCGACATCGGGGCGGTCTCGCGGCTGCCCCTCATCCTGGACGGGGCCTGCGGGTACGGCGACCCGATGCACATGCACCGCACCATCGGCATGAGCGAGGCGGCGGGCTTCGCGGCCATCGAGATCGAGGACCAGCTCGTGCCCAAGCGCGCCCACCACCACGTCGGCATCGAGCACATGATCCCGGTGGAGCTGATGGCGGCCAAGCTCGCGACCGCGGTGGCGGCGCGGCGCAATCCGGACTTCCTCATCATCGGGCGCACCAACGCGGTCCGGGCGAGCACGATGGACGACGCGCTCCGGCGCGGCGAGGCGTACCGCAAGGCGGGCGCGGACGTGCTGCTGCTCTCGATGGCGCACACGCCCGAGCAGCTGCGTCTCATCGGCGAGCGTCTCGGCGCGCCGCTCATGTACCTCGCGGGGCGCGGCGGTCTCGCCGGTCACCGCATGACCCTCGCGGATCTGGGCGCGCTCGGCTTCCGCATCGTGGCGGATCCGTCCACGCCGCTGCTCGCCGCGTTCGCGGCGTGGAAGAAGGCCTACGCGAACCTCGCCGCCGGCTTCGGCGCGGGCCAGGCCCGGAGCGATTGGGGCCCGCTGGAGCACGAGATGCTGGGCGTCATCGAGCTCGAGAAACTGCTCGAAGTGGAGCGCCGGACCGTCGAGAAGTGATGAATAAAAAGATCTGTCTAAACAGGTAGTTAGGGGGATACAGGTGGACCTATGCACAGGCCTATCCACAACTGTGGATAGTCACCTGCCAACCGGGAGTGGGCTCTAGCCCTTGGCCAGCTTCTCGACCTGTCGCCGCGAGAGGCTGGCCAGCCGCGCCAGCAGCGCGTTGACCTTTCGTTCGGACACCTGGTCCGCGAGGATCAGCTTCTTCGACTTCGTGCGGGTCGCGAGATACGCGACCCAGTCATCGAGATCCGGCGTGCCGCGCCACGCGATGGTGAGGCCACTCAACCGGAGCCGCCGGCGCCCCTCGACCTTCGCCAATGGTTTGCGACTGGACTGCATGGAAGAGGAGCCTAGTGAAGTCGGTGGTGATGTGTCAAGCCGATGACAAAGAAAGTTTTGTGAATAGCTGTGGATAAACCTCTATCATCCTGACTTCAAGGAGGAGACCGCGATGCGACTCAAGGGCAAAGTGGCGATCGTCACCGGCGCGGCACACGGAATGGGCGAGAGCGAGGCGGTGATCTTCGCGCGCGAGGGCGCGAGCGTGATCGTCGCCGACGTCGACGCCGACGGCCAGAAGGTCGCGGCCAACATCACCGGCGCGGGCGGGAAGGCGCAGTTCGTGAAGCTCGACGTCGCGAGCGAGGCGGACTGGGAGGCCGCGATCAAGGCGACGGTGGCCGCGTACGGTCGGCTCGACGTCCTGGTCAACAACGCGGGGATCAGCGGCACCCACGATCCCGACTACGAGTCCACCGCCGCGTGGGATCGCCTCATGGACATCAACGCCAAGAGCGTGTTCCTCGGCATGAAGCACGCGGTGCCGGTCATGCGGCGGGGCGGCGGGGGGTCCATCGTGAACATCTCCTCGATCTCCGGCTTCGTGGGGCAGGACAAGATCCACATGGGCTACAACGCCTCCAAGGGCGCGGTGCGCATCATGACCAAGTCGGGCGCGGTGCAGTACGGCAAGGACGGCATCCGCGTGAACTCGGTGCATCCGGGCTTCCTGCCCCCGATGCGGACCTCGAAAGGCTCGGCCGACCCGGCGTGGCGGAAGCCGCTGCTGGACGCGGTCCCCCTGAGGCGGGAGGGGCGGATCGAGGAGGTCGCCCACGCGGTCCTCTTCCTGGCCTCCGACGAGGCCTCGTACATCTCGGGGACCGAGCTGGTGGTCGACGGAGGGTTCCTCGCGGTCTGATGACCACCCGGCGCATCGCGGGCTTCTGCGCCCTCTGCCGCTCGCGCTGCGGCTGCGTCTCGGTCGTGGAAGATGGGCGCCTGATCGCGGTCGAGCCTGACCCCTCGCATCCCACCGGGGCCAGCCTCTGCGTGAAGGGCCGCGCGGCCCCGGAGCTGGTCTACGCGGAGGACCGGCTGCTCTACCCGATGCGCCGCACCCGGCCGAAGTCCGACCCGGACGCGGGCTGGCAGCGGATCAGCTGGGACGAAGCGCTCGACTGGACGGCGGCCAGGATGCGGGAGGTGGCCCGGCGGCACGGGCCCGAGGGCGTGGCCTTCGGCTGCACGACCCCCGCGGGCACCGCCGTGTCCGACGGCTTCCTGTGGATCCTGCGCCTCATCCGCGCCTTCGGGAGCCCGAACCTGGTGTGGGGCGAGGAGCTGTGCGCCTGGCACCGGGACTTCGTCACCCCGTTCACCTTCGGCGTGGACATCGGCACGCCCGACTTCGAGCGCACCGGCTGCCTCCTGCTCTGGGGCCACAACCCGTCCGCCACCTACCTGGCGCAGGCCACCGCGGTCGCGGAGGTCGCGGCACGCGGGGCGGCCCTGATCGTGGTGGACCCGCGGCGGGCGGGGGCCGCCGCCCGGGCGGACCAGTGGCTGCGCGTGCGCCCGGGCACCGACGGTGCGCTCGCGCTGGGATTGGCCTCCGTCATGATCGCGGAGGGTTGGTACGATCGCGACTTCATCCGCGACTGGTCGAACGGCTCCTTCCTGCTGCGCGCGGACACCGGCCGCCTGCTGACCGCCGCCGATCTCTCCGCGGTGGGCAGCCCCGCGCACTACGTGGCCTGGGATCGCGCGGCCGGGCGGCCGATCGCGTACGACCCGGCCGCCGCCGACTTCATCGAGCCGATCGGCGACCCGCAGCTCGACGGGACCGTGCGGTGCATGACGCGCTCGGGTCCCGTCACGTGCGTGCCCGCGTTCGAGAGCTATGCCGCGCTCTGCCGGGAGTACCCGCCCGCGCGCGTCGAGCAGATCACCGGCGTCCCGGCCGCCCAGATCGTCGAGACCGCGCGACTCCTGTGGGAGCGCCGCCCCGTGTCCTATTTCCACTGGACCGGCCTCGAGCAGCACACCAACGCGAGCCAGACCGTGCGCGCGCTCTCGCTCCTGTATGCGCTCACCGGCTGCTTCGACGCGCCCGGCGGCAACGTGCGGCCGAGCCGGCCGGCGGTCAACGACCTCGCGCCGCTCTCGCTGCTGCCGGAGCGCCAGCGCGCGAAGGCGCTCGGCCTGGCCGGACGGCCGCTCGGCCCCGCCCGTCAGGGCTGGCCCACCTCGGCCGACGCCTACCGCGCCATGCTCCACGGCGCGCCCTACCCGGTGCGCGGCATGGTCGGCTTCGGCACGAACCTGCTGCTCTCCGCCCCGGGCGCGGCCGTCGCGCGCGCCGCGCTCACCAGCCTCGACTTCCTGGTCTACGCCGATCTCTTCCTGACCCCCACCGCGGCGCTGGCCGACGTGGTGCTGCCGGTGTCCACCGCGTGGGAGCGCGAGGGCCTGCGGGTGGGCTTCGGGCCGACGCAGGACGGCGAGCAGCACGTGCAGCTCCGGCCCGCGGTGGTGGCGCCGCGGGGCGAGGCGCGCTCGGACGTCTGGATCGTCTGCGAGCTGGCCCGGCGGCTCGGGCTCGGCGAGCGGTTCTGGGACGGGGACGAGGACGCCGGGCACCGCTTCATGCTCGAGCCCACCGGGATCACGCTCGAGCAGCTCCGCGCGCAGCCGGGCGGGGTGCGCACCGTGGTCGAGCCGCGCTTCAAGCGCTACGCGGCCCGCGGCGCCAATGGCCCGGTCGGGTTCGCGACGCCGAGCCGTCGGGTGGAGATCTTCTCGCC
>Ga0207689_10002343_pt1 | contig 17709 bp, 15 predicted proteins | sample KBSMisM52_FD_184312 | JGI IMG/M metagenome (GOLD analysis project Ga0207689, IMG submission 184312) | Miscanthus rhizosphere microbial communities from Kellogg Biological Station, Michigan, USA - KBS Miscanthus M5-2 (SPAdes) (version 2) | ecosystem: Host-associated > Plants > Roots >... | reverse complement strand
GTCACGGGAACTTTGAACGGACGCACCGGCACCTTCGCGCTGCAACACACCGGCACCATGACACGTGGTGCGCCCCAACTCAGCGTGATGGTTGTGCCTGATTCGGGCACCGGCGAACTAGCCGGTCTTTCCGGTAAGATGGACATCAAAATCACGGATGGAAAACATTTTTACGAGTTTGACTACGCCATTGCGCCCGCTCCCTGAGCGTGCCTGTGCTTTTCAAGCCTGATCCACGCTTTAATAATCGATTAGAACTGGAGGAAAGATCGAACAATGGTAGCCCGTAGATGGATATTTCATTGCCTTTGCGTAATCGCAGCGCTCTCGTTAATAAATTGCAAAGTGAACAACCGAAACTCTGCGACGTCGGGATCAGCAAATTCCCCGACTGCGAACGAGCCTGACCGGGGTACAACCGGTGTTGAAAAGGTTAAGCCTGCGCCTGGAACCGGTAATGTTCAGGGCAAGGTGTTATTCAATGGCAAGCCGGTCGAGAATATCGAGGTTAAGTTATGTGAGACCTTCAATCGATTTCTGGGCGGATGCGGCGGGAAGACTTACACGGCCCGAACCGACAAAGATGGTGACTACGTTATTACGAATGTACCGCCCAAGGTTTATGAGGGACTGTTAGCGCGAGTGTTCGAGACCGACTCCTATATATTTGCCACCACTGGTTTCGCTGGATTGAGCGCAAACAAGTACGAGGTTACGGCCGATAAGACTCTGTTTGCATCGCCGACTAATCTCTACAAGGGCGATCTCAAGCTTCTCAATCCCAAGGCCGGAGCAAAGGTGAGCGCCCAGAATCTCGAGCTCAAATGGGAGGCATATCCGGACGCCGCCTACTACAAGTTCAGCATCTTCCCGGACGAATCGAGTATTACGTCGCCTTACATCAACCAGCGCGTCGAAGCGACGTCCTTTAGTCTCGACAAACCGCTCGAGAAGGGCACTTACCGTTGGCAGGTAGAAGCGTTCAACAGCTCTGATAAAAAACTTTCGGAGAGCAGCAACGATATAAACTTTACGGTCAACTAGCATTTGGGCTTTGGACTTTGGGCTTGGGTCTTTGACCTTTGAACTTTGAACTTTGTGCTTTGTACTTTGTGGTTGGTTCTTTTCCAGACCGATGAGCCGACTCCCAAACCAATAACGAACTACAAAATACAAAGTTCAAAGCACAAAGTTCAAAGCACAAAAAGCAAAGTCAAAGACCAAAGACCAAAGACCTAAGACCAGATCAAGTCATCAAGTGTTGAACCTGGCTCGAGTTCCACCGGGTTGGATCCGCGACGGAAAATGCGCGCGTTCGTCCGACCCTTTAGCAGGTGAACCCCTCGCTGCACGCGAATCATGCAACCCTCCCGTAAGCCCACCACGGGAGTATCGTTGTCCTCCAGAAACTGATTGATCCTGACTTCGCGCGTCTCGCCCATATGCGTCGAGTTGGGGTCGGGGTCGAGATAATGAGCGTTAATCTGGAAGCTTATCAAGCCGAGGGAGTTGAAGGAGGGCGGCTCGACTATCGGCATATCGTTGGTTGTTTTGATTGTCGGTGCTGCCACCACGGCGCCGGCGCTGGAGCCGATGTAAAGCATGCCTTCCTGCACCCGCCGGCGTATCGGCCCCAGAAGGTCAAATCGGTGGAGACTATCCAACAGCCGGAAAGTGTTGCCGCCGCCGATAAAGATTGCCTCTGCCTTGTCTACTTTGTTTCCCGCAGCTTTCGAATCCGTGGCTTCGTGGATTGACTCAAGCGCGAAGCCCATCTCCTCGAAGCGCTTCCGTGCCTGCGCGGCATATGCATCGCGATCATATAAGGCGAACGGAATGAACAGAACGCGTTTGATCGCGCCAAGTGCCTCCCGAATTTCTCGCTCCGCATGATCGAGATAACCGCTGCCATGAAGGGTTGAGTTGCTGATTAACAGCAGTCCTTTCCCGTGAGTTTGACTCTCCACCATTTTCACTCCTTGAGCAACGTTCCGAACAATTATCCACAGTTTGCGCAGATAAAGTAATCAGAACATCTCACCGCGACTGCCTACCCCAAAAGGGAACTGAAGAAGTTGAACGTATACCGTATCGTAGGCTCGTCAAAAGAATTTCTTCGGGCCCTACGCTCCGGCGAACCAGTTTCCCTCAAAACAAGGCAATTTATTGCTTCCGCGCGCTAAACCGCAGTCGTGGCATGCTCGTTGCCAAATGTCTCGCCGGAGGCACGAAATGAAAAAACTAATTGCAACCCTTGTTACCCTCGTCGTTCTCAGCATGGCTGCTTTGCCAGCCGCAGCGCAGACTCGCAGCCGCTGCACTACCAGATCGACTAGCAGCGGTCGCAGCTATACCAGCGATGCTCGCTATCGAGATAGTCAGTATCGCAACGATGCCTATCGTAATGACGTTTATGCCGACAACTACTACGGGCAGGATCGCTCGATTTGGAATAAGCACCGAGACAAGATCACTACTGCGGGGGGCGCATTGGGTGGAGCACTTCTCGGCGGCTTGATCGGTGGCAAGAAGGGCGCACTGATTGGTGCAATTACGGGTGGCGCCGGTGCTGCAGTCTACACGTACAAAATCCGCGACAGGGTCAACAGATACTAACTGTTGGTTGCGGTAGAGCCTGGTCGCCGGTTGAAAAATCGGTGACCTTGTTTGAGGCCCGGATGCGAAGGGGAGAGCGCATCCGGGCCTTCAACAGTTTATATGGGCCGGGTTTAGACAGGATTAACAAGATTCACAAGATTCAAAGTAATGTTCTTGCGTTGAGAAATCCTGTCATCTGTAAATCCTGCCGGTGTTAGATCTCTCTACCGCTTTGTGGGCGAAGGCGAAGGCTCCGTCAAATCAATTCTGGCGTAGAAGATGTCGGTCTCTTTTTTCTTCTTATCTTCGGCCACTATGATGGCAAGCCCTTCCTTCTTCGCACCATCCTGGCGCTGATAAAGGCAGACTGCACCTTCGCTTTTCTGATCCTCAGTGTCGCCCAAACAGCCCTTCTGATTAGGGGCCCAACCGGCCGACTTCATAAGATCCACGGAATAGAAGTCTTTTACCTCCTGTGCGCTGCTGGGCGTCGTAAAGGCGATGAAGTTAATCTTGCCTTGCATTGCGGCCCGCAGCATCAGCCTTACTCCGAGTGGAATGGCGAGGTCAGCCTTGGTTGCGCCGGCGAAAGGTGGTACGTCCGGCCAAAGGCTGTTGACAGTGCCGGCCTTCTCGCCGCCTGTTAGCGATTCCACCATCCGGCAGGAGACAACTGCGCCGAAAATAAGAAGGAGAGCTAAGATAACTGTCGATTTTTGGGTAATCATTCTTGAGTTCATATTCATTGCGTCCTCCAGGCGAAGACTATAGTTGATTCTCATCCTGCGATCCAAAAATTAAACGACCCGGCAGTAATGAAGCAGTTCAGAGTTCAAACTTTAGTTTGTGCTTTCGACTGCCAACCAAACCGCAGCCTAAAGGCTGAACTCTGAACTGCTTGCTCAAACTGCATCAGTGCAGCCGGCATGGTGCTTGGACAAAATCCCCAACCTTCACTTAAGGTAATCCTTTCGTTTTAACCCTGAAACGTGGACCGCGACCCGGCTTCCATTGTCGGTTCGCTCAATCAATGACCCGCAAACACACGCGAGCCGGAAAGTTCTTCACAAAGCTGCTCCTGGTCGTTCTGGGCTTTGCGATAGGAAGCACGATTGCGGAGCTTGCCCTGCGCGTCAGCGGCTATTCTTATCCACAGTTTTATCAGCGCGACGAAGTTCGCGGGCTTTCCCTGCGGCCCGGCGCGGAAGGGTGGTATCGAAAGGAAGGCGAGGCTTATGTTCGCATTAACAGCGACGGCCTGCGCGATCGTGAGCATGCGATCGCGAAGCCTCAGGCGACTTTCCGAATCGCAATCATTGGTGATTCCTATTGTGAGGCGTTTTCAGTCTCCCAGGAAGAAGCCTTCTGGTCCGTGATGGAAAAGCAGCTCGAACAGTGTGATGCTTTTTCCGGTAGGAAAATTGAAGTGATCAACTTCGGTATCTCCGGTTATGGGACCGCGCAGGAACTGCTCACCTTGCGGGAAAAGGTCTGGAAGTACTCACCCGATCTGGTGCTCCTGGCCGTTACTACAAATAACGACATCACAGACAATTCTCGCGTTCTTAAGCAAACTGACGACATTCCCTACTTCATCTACCAGGGCAACCAACTAACCCTTGATAACTCGTTCCGGAATACACGCGGATTCCTTCTGAGCAATTCCAGAGCCGGCCGCTTTGGCGCCTGGCTGAGCGCACACTCACGGCTACTCCAGGCTATCGCTCAGGGTCAACGCGGCCTGAAGGTTCTGCTGGCCTCGTGGCGCGCGAAACACTCGAACGATTCGCAGCCCGCTGCCACGCCGGCGTCGAAGCCAGCAGAGACGGCGAAAGCGCCAGAGAAGTCTGACTTATTTGCGCGCTCGGCGGAACTCGGCGCCGACAACCTCGTTTATCTTGAACCGAACAATGCGGTATGGAATGATGCATGGCGCGTAACTGAGGGCTTGATGGTCGAGATGCGGGACGAAGTGGCGAAGGGCGGCGCGAAGTTTGTCATCGTCACGCTTAGCAATGGTCCGCAAGTGCTTCCTTCCGCAAAATCGCGCGACGCTTTCAAGAACCGTTTCGGCATAACCGATCTGTTCTATCCTGATAACCGGATTAAAGCGCTCGGCACACGTGAAGGAATTCCGGTTATTACGCTGGCGCCCGAGTTGCAGGAATTTGCCGAACATAACAACGTTTTTCTACACGGGTTTGGCACGGATATCGGTAACGGCCACTGGAACGTGAGTGGCAACAGGGTGGCTGGTGAACTAATTGCGAAAAAAATTTGCGAAGGTGCGTTTCTTAAATAGCGCGGCCGCCGCAGTTCTGCTAGAAGAGTCAAGTTAGAAATAGACCAATCAACTGTTTCGGAGATCGGAATGCAATACTACGACAACGTACTGGGATTAATCGGCCACACGCCGCTGGTGAAGCTCAATAAATTGACGCGCGACATCAAAGCACTGGTGTTGGCGAAGATGGAAAATCTGAACCCGGGCTTCTCAGTTAAGGACCGCATCGGCATTTCGATGATCGAGGCTGCCGAGCGCGAAGGTAAGTTAAAACCAGGCGGCACAATCGTTGAGGCAACATCAGGGAACACTGGAATCGGATTGGCGCTTGCAGCGTCCGTCAGAGGTTACAAATGCATTTTCGTGATGACTGACAAAGCCTCAGTTGAAAAGTCTCGGTATTTGAAAGCCCTCGGCGCCGACGTTGTGATCACGCCGGTATCAGCAAAACCAGGAACACCGGATCACTACGTTTCAACTGCTCAACGAATTGCCAAGGAGACGCCAAATTCATTCTATCCCGATCAGTATTCGCATCCGGCTAATCCAGAGGCCCACTACCGCACGACCGGTCCGGAGATTTGGGAACAAACGGAAGGCAAGATCACTCACTTCGTTGCCGGCATAGGAACTGGCGGCACGATCTCCGGTACGGGCAGATATCTCAAAGAGCAGAATCCGAACATCAGAGTAGTTGGCGCCGATCCCTACGGTTCGATTTTCAAAACTTATAAAGAGACTGGGAAGGTCGTCGAAACGACCCCTTACCTCGTCGAGGGGATTGGGCAGGAAGTTGTGCCTCCCAACGTGCACATTCAGTACATCGATGAAGTAATAAATGTAAGCGATGGCGAGTCGTTTGAAATGTCGCGTCAGTTGGGCCGCACTGAAGGCATCTTCTGCGGAGGCTCAAGTGGCACGAACATGGCGGCGGCTCTTCGGGTCGCTCGCGAGTTGGATGAAGACGCCGTCGTTGTGTTCATAATTTGCGACACAGGTGAACATTACCTTACGAAGCATCATTCGGATGAGTGGTTGAAATCGAAGAGATTACTCGAGCCGCAGAGAATGACGGCCGGGTTGATCAGTGGAACGAAAGCGGTGAATGCCCCGCAATCGCTGGTCTCGGTCGCGCCTCCGGACAAACTCAGCGAAGCGCTGGCCAAGATGAACGAGTTGGGCCTTACGCAAATCCCGGTGCTTGAAGAGGGAAAGCCGGTGGGCTCTTTACGTGAGAACCGTGTGTTGTCGAAGGTCGTCCGCGATCGTCATCTGCTCGAGTCGCCGGTGAGCGAAGTGATGGAAGCGAGTTTCCCAACGGTGGATGTTGACGCCAGCGCTCAGGAAGTGACGCAACAACTGCAAAGCAGCCCGGCCGTTTTGGTTGAAGAGTATGGCCGGATCATTGGGATCATCACGCGGCACGATGTGCTGGATTTGAAGTTAGGGAATACGGGTTCGTTGAGCTAGTTCTTTGAACCTGCGGAGCAGGTGAGAGCATAAAGCCTGGGGTGAAGCGGAGCGCAACCAAGGATTGCGATTCGAAATTAATAAAAGCCCGCGCAGCGGCCGACAGTCGAATTACAAAAGATGTTTTCGTAATCAAAACCCTATCGCCCGCTCCGCGGACTATGCAAGGGTTTGGAGTTGACAGTACCCCAGGCTTTACGCTTTCGCCTGCTCCGCAGGCTGGGTTGCAGGCTATCTGCGTTCGTAGAAACAAACGATCAGGTTTTCTTCAAGTTCTTTGGATCCAACTGCGCGAAAGCCTTCTAAATAATCTTTGGGGATGAATGCGTCAGCCCCTTCAACCGTCAAAGGTACTTCGGTAACGATCCACTTATCGAGGTAGGGAAGCATGGATCGGTAGACTTGTTCGCCGCCGATCACGTAAAGATCCATGTCCAGGGTTTCGGCCCGGGAAAGAACTGAGTCCACGTCGCGAAGAACGACTACCGAATCTTGCGGTTCAATCTCCGACTGCCGGCTTAAAACGATGTTCAGTCTGTTCGGCAACGGCTTCTTTAAGCTTCGCCACGTGTTGTGGCCCATCACGACAGCATTTCCAGTCGTCGTCTCTTTGAAGAACTTCATGTCGGCAGAGTAGTGCCACGGCAGCTTCCCGCCTTTTCCAATCGCACCATTTCTATCTACTGCGACAATTCCGATGATCATATCTTTGCGGGTTACACTGCTACCGCCGCTGCGATCTTTCCGTGTGATTGATAGCCCAACAACTTTAAGTTCTCGTAACGCATATCGAGTAGCCCCTGCAGCCCGCGCAGTTGCTCGCCGTCGTCCAGGATTTCCAAACGGGGAAGAGGAAACGGTTCGCGCGCCAACAGTTCTGCGACCTGTTCATGATGATTCTGGTAGATGTGGTAATCGCCCAGGGTATAAACAAACTCGCCGACCTCCAGCCCGCAAACATGCGCGATCAGGTGCATCAGCAATGCATAGGAGCTAATGTTAAAGGGCACGCCGAGAAACGCATCCGCTGAACGCTGGTAAAGTTGGCAGTGCAACACACGTCCATCCACTTTGAATTGGAACAAGGTATGACAGGGCGGCAAGTCGACCTTGTCGGCCTGACGCGGATCCCAGCCAGTGACAATCAAGCGACGGGAATTGGGATTTGTTTCGATCTCCGAGATGAGGCTCGCAACCTGATCGACTCCGTTCCGTCGCGGGTAATCACCACCGAAGGAGCGCCAGAGGTAGCCATAGACGGGCCCGAGATCACCCGCCTCGCGACTGAAGCGTCGCGTGTGTTCCTCGTCGGCCCACTCAGCCCAAATGTCCACGCCCCTTGCACGCAGATTAGCTTCGTTTGTATCGCCAGACAGAAACCAGAACAATTCTTCAGCGATCCAGCGAAAGGGAATCCTCTTTGTTGTTACAATCGGAAATCCCTCGCGCAGGTCAAAACGAGTTTGATAACCAAAATGCGAAATGGTTCCGACGCCGGTGCGGTCGTGATGCTCAGTACCGTTAGCCAGAATTGATTTCAGGAGATCGTGATATTGTTTCATCGAAAGTGTTTGAGACGATTACAGGATGAACAATTTGACAGGATTTACAAGATGAACAAGATTAGTCAATCGACAGTGACAAACTTCGTTGAATCTTGTGAACCTTATAAATCCTGTCTTTTGCCCGATCGCGTTTGTCAGTATAACTTTGCTCCTGCTCAATAGGTAAGGATGAAACAATACAATCTTTGTTTTCTTGGCTTCGGAAACGTTGGACGCGCGCTGGCTCGTCTTTTGGTGGCGAAGTCCGCCGAGTTGCGCGAGCAGTATGGAATCGAGTTTCGCGTAACGGGAGTTGCCAGCCGGCGTATTGGCTGGCTTGCGCACAGCGATGGCTTTGAAGTGGCGACGCTCGTCTCGAGCAATCCGCTTGCCGGACAAACGCGAGCTGACAACATCACCAGTTGGCTCAACGCAGCAAAGCCTGATGCTGTTTTTGAAACGACTTCGCTTAATCCTGATTCGGGACAGCCGGCAATCGATCACGTGCGCGCGATCCTGGAAGCGGGCGCGCACGCCATCACCGCGAACAAGGGTGTGCTTGTTTACGGTTACCAGGAGCTTGCCGCGCTGGCTCGCAAGCAGGGCAAGCGACTTCTTTTTGAAGCGGCGGTGCTCGATAGTGCTCCGGTATTTTCTCTTTTTCGAGAAACTCTTCCGGCGGTAAAGCTGCGAGGATTTAGCGGACTGTTCAGTTCAACTACGAACGTGATTATCGAAACGATGGAGGCCGGCCGCTCGTTTGAAGAAGGCTTGAAGACGGCGCAGGAGCTTGGCGTAACGGAAACGGATGCGAGTCATGACATAGATGGGTGGGATGCGACGGTCAAAGTCTGCGCGCTGGCCAACGTGCTCATGAATATCCCCCTGAAACCAGCCGAGGTAAATCGCGAGGGAATTCGCGAGCTTACGCATCGGAAAGTGCAGGCCGCTCGCGCTGAAGGGAAGCCGTTCAAGCTAGTAGCGCGCGCGAAACTGATGGGCGAAGGCAAGATCGCAGCAACGGTACGACCAGAACAGATTCTCACCAGCGATCCACTTGGGAATGTGAGGGGAACTTCGCTGGGCATTCATTTTGAGTTGGACATGATGCCGGGGTTGACGATCACCTCCCACCGGCCCAACCTGCAAAGTACTGCGTATGGACTACTCGCCGATTTCGTCAATGCGGTTAAGGATTAAGTCCAAAGTCTGAATGCCGCTCAAGCAGTTCAGAGTTCAACCTTTAGGTTGTCGCTGGAGAGGGAAAGCAAGCTGAAGCTTGAACTCTGAACTGCTTGAGCGGCATTCAGAAGACCTTGGACCTTGGACTTAAACTTCCGCCACTCCCTCTATCAGTCGATCGACTTCGTCTTCGGTCGTATAGCAGGCGCAACCTGCGCGCACGAGTCCTTCGTCGCCAAGCCCGAATCGCTCTACGACAGTAGCCGCGTAAAAGTCTCCGTGCGAAAGGAAGAGTCCACGAGCCGCCAGCCGGCGCGAAACTTCAGTTGAAGCCACACCGTCTACGGTGAAAGCAAGCGTCGGGGTTCGTGGCATTTCCGGGCCCGGTCCGTAGAGCCTGACTCCTTTCAAAGAACCCAGTCCGTGCCACAACCTGCGCGTTAGTTCCGAACTTCGCCGGTGCAATTCGTCATAAGCTGCGATTAGTCGAGCCCGTCGCGACTCCCCGGGGCCAAGCGATGCCAGAAAGTCCACCGCCGCACCCGCTCCTACCATGCCTTCCTGATTTTGAGTGCCCGTCTCAACATTCTCGGGCGCCGCATCAGGAGCGGGAATGAGTTTGGGAAAATCTATCGACTCTAACAGGGCGTGTTTGCCAAACAGCACCCCGACGTGCGGTCCGTAAAACTTGTAGGCCGACATCGCGAGAAAGTCGCAGTCGAGTGCCTGAACGTCAAGGAGCGCGTGCGGCGCGTAATGAACCGCGTCCACAAAAACCAAAGCGCCAACCGAACGCGCCATTCCGATTGCGCGTCGCACATCATTGATTGTTCCCAACGCATTTGAGGCGGCGCCAATCGCTATCAGTTTTGTCTTTTTGCTTATTAACTGCTCGAAGCCGTCCCAATCTAGTTGCCCGGTCTCAGTTACCAACTTTGCGGTTCTTACACGGATGCCGCGTTCGACCGATAGGCGGTGCCAGGGGGCCACGTTCGCGTGATGATCCAGTTCGGTGACGATGATTTCGTCGCCATCTCCGTATTGCTGTCCTAAGGCTCGCGCAAGATGAAACGTAAGCGTCGTCATATTGGCGCCAAAGGCAATCTCCTCTGACGAAGCATTCAAGAAATCAGCGCAAGTTTGTCGCGCCTTAGCGAGCGCCGCGTCGGTCTCTTCGCTGGTCGGATAAGCCCAGTGAGTGTTGGCGTTGTGGTGATAAAGGTAGTCGTTCATTGCTTCGACCACCTGGCGCGGCACCTGAGTTCCGCCGGGGCCGTCAAAATAAGCGATGGGTTGATTGTTGTGTGTGCGCGCGAGCGCCGGAAAACTGGCTCGGATGTCGGGAGTAGAAGTTATAGTCATTGTTCTTTGAATAGGTCGCCAGGGCTTGACGGTCATAGTAATATCCAACCTCCGATTTGGCTAACGGACCTGATCCTTACCTTTTCACACCGATGACAGCGGAGGCAACGTGGCTCAAATCTCACCGAGCGCTTCGGAAACTGAAACAATCATGGCGAAACCCAAAACCCTCTTCCTCGGGCCCTTCGTCGGTGACATTACTCGCTCAAGCGTCAAAATCTGGCTAAACATTCAGGAGGCCACTGCTGAGGACCAGAATATTTATGTAACTCTGGAAGCAGCGGAGCAGGGCCCGGGAAACGAAGCGGAAAGACTTGAGCGGGACCAGAAGAAGCAACCCCTCATCAAGAGCGTTAAAGGCACCCAGGCCGTGAGAACCGGGGTAATTCGTTGTCTCAAATCGGACCTGGGCACGGGCGTCGTCACCGTCAGCGACCTTTATCCGAATACAAAATATTCCTATCAGCTTTGGCAGGACGAAGCGCACACAATCAAACTAGATCTGAACCCGTCGCTGACTGATATCGAGGATGAGAGTGATCCTGCAAAGCGTCTACAGGCCGAAGACCTGTTTTTCTGGACGCTTCCTGAAGATGGATATGGGCGGCAGTTGGATTTTCTTCTGATGACTTGCCATCACCCTGGAACGAAGAAGAATGACGGCTTCGACGGGTTCGCCGTATGGAATCGAATTCCGGAAATAATCGCGACGGAACAGAATGCGAATGTTCGTTTCGCGATTCTTGCTGGGGATCAGATCTACGCTGACGAGATCGAGACCAAAGTTCTTAATGAGGACGACCCTGCAAAGAGGAGACGACTCTACTTAGACGTCTACCGAAAGTTCTGGGACAGCGTGCACTATCGCCGCGTGCTCTGTCGTTTGCCGGCAGTCCTTATGTGGGACGACCATGACATCACTGACGGTTGGGGTTCACGAGAAGATTCCTTCCAGCAGGACAAACCCCAGGAATTCGACCTGCAATGGCTTGGACTCTTCAACGCAGCCAAAGACATGTTTCGGATTATGCAAGCCTCGCGCAACCCGGAGCCGCTTTCAGACGATTTCGCTCTGAGTTTTGATACTTGCTTCAACGTGGGTCGCGCCGGCTTTGTAATGGCTGACCTACGCACTCATAGAAATGTTCGCGCCTTCAGAAGAACCGAAAACGGTAAGAGCGAGTTTGCGGGCCGAATCTGGCTGCCGGCGCAACTGCAGTTGATCAAGGACTGGGTCGCGGCAAACAGGGAAAGTCTCGACACGCTTTTCTTTGTGAGCCCCGTTGTTTTCTCACACGGCGCGCCGCAGGTTGAGAACTACCTTTTGAGGTCCTGGTTTAGAATCATCACAACTGTCAATCTGGCAACGCGCTTTCATCTGGCGAGAAAAACAATCCAATGGTTTAACGACAAGGTCGGAGATCTACGCGACGACATAAACGACTCCTGGGGTTCCGAGGTCAACCGAGATGAAGCAGATACTGCTCTCGACTTTCTATTTGAATTGGAGAACCCGCGAGACGGAGAGCACGCGCTCAATGTGGTGATACTAAGTGGCGATATTCACACGCCTGGGTATTCAACACTCTATTCATCCGATCCGATCCATCAGAAAAAAGCTGTGATCCCGCACATCGTCGCTTCGCCGGTCGGGTATGAACCTTTTAGTTGGGTGGGTGAGGCGATTTTCAGGCACCTTACCAAGGTGGTGCGGATCGGAAGGAAGGGGACTTACACTTCGCAGGTAAGTCACCATTTCTGCTACCGAAATGTGGTTGTCGTTTCGCTAAGGAACTATGAAGAAGACGAGTCTTACGTAAAGGTGAAGTACTACCTCGAAGGATTTCCGGAACCACAAGTAATGCTATTCGACTTAAACCACGGGGCGCACCGCGAAACGATTCACTGGCGTGAGGTAAGGACTCCGACCCTGTGGCGACGTTTTGTGGCCTGGCTAACCGGGAAGCCTATAGCCCCGTCTTTTGTTGAACTGCCGCCAGCGGCTGCGACCATCCCACTCCCGGACAAGCCTGTCGACTAGAGGTTTCTATTAATTATTCTTCATTAGCACCGTGGCTTTTGAAGTCCGCGAAGCGGACGAAAGCTTAAAGCCTGGGGTGGAGCGCAGCGAAACCCCAGGAACATCAAAAACCAGAAACAGGGGAGTCCGCGAAGCGGCCGATAGCGGTTAATTATTCACACGTTGGTTGTGATGAGTCCGCTGTCGGCCGCTCCGTGGGCTTTGATGATTTTCGAACGGAGATCCTGGGGTTTCGCAGAGCTCCACTCCAGGCTTTGCGCTATCGTCCGCTTCGCGGACTTCAATTACCGACCGCTCAATCCTTCCCCTCTTCCACAAAAACTGAACTGCGCCTCACCTGCGGCATCGACTTCCAGAAAACCGGAAACACCTGTCGATTGCCACTTTAACTGAGGAGCAGACCTTTATATGAACAACCACAGCCCTGGCAAATCTGAGGCGCAAGTCTCCGTACGCGACGTCGCAAGCGTCATCTTCCGTCACAAGTTACTTCTGTGCGCGACCTTTCTGGCGGTTGCACTGGGTACGGCGGCGGTAACGTTTCTCATGCCGAACGAATATGAGTCGCGTATGAAGATTCTCGTTAAGAATACGAGGTCTGATGTACCCATTACGCCCGAGCAAACCATTGGCTCAACCGGCAACAATTTCGAAAACGACGTCTCTGAGAACCAGATCAACTCTGAAATAGAGTTGCTGACAGGCGAAGACTTGTTGAAACAGGTCGTCACCGAATGTGGCTTATACGGCGGCGGCGGCTCTTCGATCTCCTCAACTCTCGGACTCAAGGAAGCGCCGAGCTCCCAAGCCACTCAAATTGAGGAAGCAGTGAAGCGTCTGGCTAAGGATTTGGTAATAACGCCGGTCAAGAAGGCGAACATCATCGAAGTCAAATACACCTCCCGTTCGCCGGAAAAAGCTGCCGCAGTGCTGCGCAAACTCGGGGATCTCTATCTGGAGAAACACGTCAAACTGCACCGGCCCCCCGGCACCTACGAATTCTTCAAGACGCAAGCGGATCAGTCCGAAGCTCAACTGCAGGAAGCTGAGAAGCATCTCTCGAGTTTTCAGCAGTCAATGAATGTTGTCTCCCTAACCCAGCAAAAGGACCAGACGGTACAGAAGCTTACTGAAGCCAAGTCGAAGCTACTGGAAACGGAAACATTCCTGCGCGAGGTATCTGACCGAATAGCCAAAGGCCAACAGCAATTGGAAACTCTGGCGCCGCGGGTGGTGACTCAAAGCCGCGCGTTGCCAAATCAGTATTCAGTTGAGCGAATGAATACGCTGATAGTGGAGTTGCAGAACCGGCGCACGCAGCTGTTGACGAAATTTCGTTCCGACGATCGGCTGGTGAAGGAAGTTGATCAGCAACTCAGGAACACTAGAGCAGCTCTCGATAAAGCCTCTAAGGAAACTGCAACTGAACAGTCAACCGACCTCAATCCCTTGCGCCAATCGTTGGAAACTGAGCTTGCGCGCGGCCGAGTGGATCAGGCAGGCGCTGCCGGGCGACGCGAAATGTTGGCCGGGCAAGTGAAGCAGTATGAAGCGCAGCTCTCGCGACTCGAAGGCATCACTGCCGAATACGAGGACCTCGCACGCCAGAAAAAAGAGAGTGGTGACAATTACCAGCTCTACAAAAAGAAAGAAGAAGAAGCGCGCATCACAAACGAACTCGATCTGAGCAAGATTACCAACGTTTCGGTAGCTGAAGCCCCCGTCCAATCGCAACTTCCGGTGAAGCCAAACAGACCGCTCAACTTGATCCTGGGAGTTTTTCTCGGCGTCCTGCTCAGCATCGGCAGCGTAGTGATCGCAGAGTTTCTGCGCGATACCGTGCTGACTCCGCGCGAGTTGGAAAAGTTAACTGGAGAAAGAGTCCTGGCTTCGTTGCCCAATACCGGTAGAGCGCAGCGTGAGATTGTTTTCATAGAAAGTAAGACTGCGGAGCGTGAAGTTTTCGAGCCGCTGCCGTTTGTGTCAAAGCATAAGTTGTCGCAGCCGAAATTTGTCGAGGACCCACGACTCGATTGGGCCTCGGGCGAGTAAATCCTGAAAGACGGGAAGACTAATGAGCCGCAAAAAAACCAAATCAGGATTCTATCTGGAACTCATCCGGACCGTTTTTCAGGCGGTCGATGAGCAGGGGAAGCTGCGCAATCGCGTGGTTGCAATTACGTCTGCAACGCCGGGCGAAGGGGTTAGCCACGTGGTCAACCTTTTGGCCGAAGAGATTGCGGCGCAAACGCAGAACCGCGTGCTGCGCGCTGATGCCAGCGCTCTGCAAAATATTCGCATGACGGACCCCAGCCAGGTGTCGAGATACTGTGAAGAAACAGCGATCGATAACTTGCTTACGTTGTCTAAAGAAGCGGTTACTCCGAGCGTTAGCGTTGCTACGGGCTCGAGAAGAGCCAGCAATTGGGAGTCAACTCCCGAGTATCGCGCCGATTGTCTCAAGGCTTTGCGTTGGAACTTCGATTACGTTCTCATCGATTGTCCATCGCCTGCTGCATCGTCGGAGGTCGCGACCTTGGCGCCGCTGGTTGACGGGGTCTGTGTCGTTGTAAAGGCCGCGCAAACACGACGAGGGCAGATTCAACGTTGCCGGCAGTTAATCGACAACGCCGACGGAAATTTCCTCGGGTTCATTCTCAATCAAAGAAAATACCCTGTGCCCAATTGGCTTTACAAGAGACTGTAAGAGAGGTCAGACCGTGTTGATTAAAAGAGTGATAGCGATTGCCTTGTTGGTAGCCAGCCTGAGTTTGGCTGTGCACGCACAACGTCAATCGACGCAGGCTCCGCGACTTGGAACCTTTGGCGTGGAAGAGCGCTACGTGCTCCATGCGGGCGACGTGCTCGACATCCAATATCGTTACACGCCGGAGTTTAATCAGACCGTAACAGTCCAACCAGATGGCTTCATTTCACTTGAGATTGGCGGCGACGTGAAAGTGTCCGGCCGCAATCTGGAACAGGTGCGCAACGTCATCCTGACAAAAGCGCGAACCCGCCTGGCTTCGCCCGAGCTAATTGTAGTCCTGAAGGAGTTTCAAAAGCCGTACGTAGTGGTTTCCGGCGAGGTGGTACAACCCGGCAAACTCGAAATGCGCGAAAAACTTACGGCGCTTCAGGCCGTTTTGCTGGCAGGTGGTTTCAAAGACAGCGCGAAGTCGTCGCAGATTCTCATCTTTCGCAAACTCAACGCCGACATGGCAGAAGTTAAGAGTTTGAATTTCAGGTCACTCAAGCGCACCAGCGATCTAGAGAATGATCTGACACTGGAAGCGGGAGACATGATTCTGGTGCCACGCAACCGAATCAGCAAAATAGAACGCTACGTAAGAATCGCCAGTCTGGCGACGTTCCTGAATCCACTAATCCCATGATTTTGGAGTGCGGTGACCTGTCACCGCTTTGGTCCTGGGCGGCTTGACGCCCATGTTCCTGGTGGTTTTCAGCTCACGTGATTCGCGACAGGTCGCGAACTACTAAAGCGGTGACAGGTCACCGCATTCAAAGAGTCGAACAAAACTTATGACCGCGCGTTATGGACAACTAGCGAATCTGTTTCTGAAGGTCAGTGACCTGCTGCTGATGCTCTGTGCCTTGAGTTTGGCGCTGGTCCTTAACTACGCCCACGAAGCGCGCGTGCCTGTTTCCGACTATGCCATCGACTTCTTATCCACCAGGGTCAAGATCGCCAACGTGCTGCTCTGCATCGCGATGGCGCTCGTTTGGTATTTAGTTTTCAACCTGCAGGGAATCTATCGCTCGCATCGTCTCAGCAGATTCACGGAAGAGCTCAAGGAGATTGGGCGGGCAGTTTTTCTGGCTTCACTTATGTTGTTGATGGTGGCGCAAATCGGAAGCTGGCGAACAATAACACTCTGGACTGCAACCTGTGTGGGTGTGATTGGCCTCGCGCTTATTGTGACCATGCGAGTTTTGTTGCGACTCAATCTGCGGCGTTTACGCCTGCGCGGACTCAACCTTAAGACCCTTTTGATCGTTGGCGGCGGCCCACGTGCCAGCTGGTTTGTAGATGAAGTAAACAGGCGCCACGATCTCGGATACCGCATCATCGGCTACGTCGACGACGAAACAAACTTCAACGGACATGGGGTGAAGGGCGTGCCGCGGCTCGGTGACGTAGGAGATTTGGAGCAACTCGTCGCCGCCAATGTGATTGATGAAGTTTTTGTGGCGCTGCCGATCAAGTCTCAGTACTCGCAGATAGAAGCAGCTATCAACCAGTTGGAAGAGCAGGGCATCATGGTGCACATGTTCACAGATCACTTTCCGCACCGGCTGGCTCGTTCGCATCCCTCCGACTTTGAAGGCGCGCCTCTTTTGTCGTTGCACAGCGCTCCGCCCGTTACCTGGCGCACAGAAATCAAGCGCATGATGGATATCGCAGTCGCACTGTGGACCCTGTTGTTGCTGGCTCCCCTGTTTGTAGTGGTTGCCCTGGCTATCAAGCTTGATTCGGCGGGCGCGGTGTTTTTCATTCAGGAACGCGTCGGATTCAACAAACGGCGCTTTCGCATGATCAAATTTCGAACGATGTGTGTCGATGCCGAAGCGCGCATGCAGGAGATTGAACATCTCAACGAAAAGACCGGCCCCATTTTCAAGATAACCAACGACCCGCGCACCACTCGCGTCGGCAAGTGGCTGCGACGCGCCAGCATCGACGAGTTGCCGCAACTCATAAACGTACTTCTTGGTGACATGAGCATCGTCGGACCACGGCCATTGTCGGTTCGCGACGCAGTACGCATGGAGGTCGCCTGGCAGAAGCGCCGTTTCAGTGTTAAGCCTGGATTGACTTGTCTCTGGCAAGTGTCTGGCCGCAATAACCTTTCGTTTGAGCAATGGATGGAACTCGATCTCGAATACATCGACCGCTGGTCGTTAGGACTTGATGGTTTGATCCTGCTCCGCACTATCCCCGCTGTCCTGCTTGCCCGCGGCGCAAGCTAAGAAAACCCCCATCGACAGAATTAACAAGATTAAGGAGACGCAACGGTTGCGTTGTTGCACTAGCAATCGTGCTCATCTTGTAAATCTTCTCTATACCTCGTGAAGTGATTGCGTTGTCTCGCTCCTTCAGTTTCACCTTATTCACTGAAAATACGGGCCCATTCTGAGTCTTATACATAAGTACCAGAAAGGTTTAAGCCCATTGTCAAAGATTGCCCTCGTACACGACTATTTCA
>Ga0207689_10002342_pt1 | contig 17710 bp, 18 predicted proteins | sample KBSMisM52_FD_184312 | JGI IMG/M metagenome (GOLD analysis project Ga0207689, IMG submission 184312) | Miscanthus rhizosphere microbial communities from Kellogg Biological Station, Michigan, USA - KBS Miscanthus M5-2 (SPAdes) (version 2) | ecosystem: Host-associated > Plants > Roots >... | reverse complement strand
CAAAGTACCGATGTCGCCGTATCTGCCTTCGGCGCTGGGCGCCACGGAAGTTCCGCTCGATCAGATGGTCTCTGCTTATTCAGCTTTCCCAAACAAAGGCATTCGTGTTGAGCCACACCTGATTCGCAGAGTCCTGGATCGCGATGGGGCAGCGCTCGAAGAGTGGGAGAAAACAACTTACAAGGTAATGAGCCAGTACGTCGCGTTGACGATGGTAGGGATGATGCGCGGCGTCGTACAGGGTGGAACGGCGACTGGAGCGCAGGTGCTCGGTGTGCCGCCTCCGACCCGCGTCAGAATCACATTGTTGGTGAGCGGTGGCGGGCACCCCGGCATGTTGAGCGAGGGATAGGTGTAGCTGGTGCCCATCGCGGCCGCGAGCAGGGCGGGGTAGGCCCGCCTTTGGGTGCTGTCGTTGATACCGACGGACTGGAAACCGGCGGTGATGCTGTTGCCGAGCGCCGCATACCGGCGAAACATCGGGTCGATCACGTTCGGCGAGTTCAGGGTGTCGTCGCTCTTGCACCCGGCCACTATCGGCAGGGCCAGGAGCAGCGAGGCGGCTATGTGATGCAGTCTCATGGCTCGGCTCCCGGGTTAGAAAGCGTAGGAAAGGGACGCCCCGAACAGATGGGCATAGAACTCGTAGAGCCCGTTGTTCGGTGTGCCGGCTGGCGTGCTGCGGCCTTCGCGATCGGCCTGATCGATGTACTGGTAAGCCAGGTCGAGATGGAAATTCTTGGCGAACGCGGTGCCGAACCCGGCAGTAAACTCCGAACGTGAGGCTTCAGGAAGGTTTGGTGTCACGGTCTGGTCCGGCGCGGCCGCGTTGTGACTGAGATAGCCGATCCGGATGTTCGATGAAGTTCCCAGCCGGTAGTCGGCACCGAACCGGAAGGTGTCGGTCGATTGAAAATTCTGCGGGAGCGACTGGTCGGGCGCGATCTCGAAGTCGAACGGCAGCGACTGGAACACCTCCCAGTTCTGCCGGTTGTAATCGAAAAGCAGAAGGAGCGTAGGTGTCACCTGGTAGGCCAGGCCAACCGACCACTGTTCCGGGAGGCGTACCGCCGTACTTACACCTTGTTTCACCAGAGATCCGCCGGGCTGGAATTGCGGGGTCAAGAGCGCATCCAGCGGCGTGCCGGCGGGCAGACCCAGCGGGTTGGCGTTGGGCAGCAGAATGCCGGTATTGATCTGGCTGAACTCCGCATTCCCGCCATCGATCTCAACCTTCTGCCTCGACAAATACCGGACCCCGAATGACAGCTTGTCGGTGGCCTGAAGAATCACACCGGCATGGTAACCGACTCCCGTCGCGTTTCCGTCGAGCTTGGTGTTTGCGACGTCCGTTCCGGAAAGGAAGCCGATGTTACCGAAGGTCGTGCCGGGAGGAGCGCCCGCACTCGCGGGCAAGCCGACTTCTGCAAGGTCGACGTGCTGGCGAAGCTCGACCGAGAAGAAGTTGATATCGAAGCCGAACCCGACCTTCACATACTCGCCGAGCTTTGCGGCCACAGTGGGCTGGACGTAGATCGCGGCGATGTGGCTCTTGTAGCCTAGAAACCGTGCCTGCGACGTGCTGGGCCACTCGGTGGTCAGGCCGTATGGCGCGAAGAGTCCCACTCCTGCGGCCAAGTTGTCGGTGATCCCATAGCCCACGTACGCCGCGGGAACCAGATAGTTGTTGTCTTTAAGATCATCTTTGAATCCGGTGGCCGCATTGGTGAAGCTGCCGCGCGCCGAGATCAGCGTCGCATTGGCTGTCACCACCCCGTCGCCCTTCTTGAGACTCGCGAGTCCCGCGGGGTTGAACGCCATGGCGGAGCCGTCCGGGCAAGGCATCGCGGCCCCGGTTCCCGCGCGACCCATCGCGCAGGTCGAATGTTCGTTCACGCTGAACCCTTGAGCCACCAAAGGACGAGGCGCAGCTAGCGCAGCGGCCAGACCTCCGGCAGCGAGCCAAACGTGCAACCGTCGCATAGAGATACCTCGAAGAGGGGACGGGACTTTGGTGCCGAGGGAATCGAGCGATGTCGAGGTGAGTCTACAGAATGATGAAAGGCTTGTCAAAGCGAAATCCGAGGAGACTATCGGTGAATCTTCACGAACCTCCCGTTTGCAATTGGGACACGGTCAGTGGGACGCGGTAGACCTCGCCCGCGTCCATGCTGATTTCGAAGGCGTATCCCCCGGGATGAGGCAGCGGAATATCGAAGACCAGCACGGCGCCAGCCTCCACATCCGTCACCCCCGCCGGTGGCTCACCGAACTGCACCGTTCCCTGGCCATCGAGGAGTTCGGTCCCCGCGTCATCCACGAACCGGATCCGCAGCGAGTGTTGACCAATCTCCGTCCTCCTGCCGCGAACCCGGAGTACCAGGTGGGTACGAGGGTGCACGGCAGGAAACTGCGGTACCCATACATGCTGAAACAAACCCAGCACGGAGAGTTTTCCCTGCTGGTCGATCAGGGCATAGTCGGCGAGTACCGCGAAATCGAGTTGCAGGAGTCAGGACACCCGGATCGAGGTCACTACGTCACCCTGCCGGATCTGATTGACTACATCCATCCCCTTCGTGACCTGGCCGAACACCGTGTGCTTCCCGTCGAGGTGGGATTGGGGTGAGTGACAGATGAAGAACTGGCTCCCGCCCGTGTCCTTACCCGCGTGCGCCATCGAAAGTGTCCCGGCCACGTGCTTATGGGTGTTCCGGCTGGTCTCGCACTTGATGGTATAGCCCGGTCCCCCGGTTCCCGCTCGCGGGTTGTTGGCATCCTTGGACAAGGGATCGCCGCCCTGGATCATGAAATTCGAGATCACCCGGTGAAAGCGGGTACCGTCGTAAAACTTCTCGTTGGCCAGTTTCTCGAAATTCTCAACTGTCTTGGGCGTCTCTTCGGGGAACAGCTCCGCGACGATGGTGCCCTTGCTGGTTTCGAACGTAGCGGTCTTCATGATTGAGAGATTGAGGGATTGAAGATTGAAGACTTCAAAATGGAAGATTGAACATCTGAAATAACGGCGTCCCTCCAAACCTAACGCGTTTGTCCCAATCAGGCTCATTGGGCCGGCTTCCCCTCGGTCGTGAGACGGGCCAAGGTCTCGCGCCATGCCTGGACCGTCGTGGACGGGGCTTCGCACGAAGCTCCAACACAAATGAAGCCCCGAGTGCCGCTCGCCGGTTCCAGCATGCCGCGAACCGCCCCCGGCAGCGATCCGTCTCCGTCACCGACCTTCACTCGCTGAACCACACGCCTCGGGAAGAAACTGCGGAGTGCGAGTCGATGCATGGCTTCCGCCGTTGCCGATCCGGAACTCCCTGGTTCTTCCACGATCACCACATGCGTCGCCGGCTGGACCACCCAATCAATGGCCAGCAACAGGGTGGCTCCGTGCAAGCCGAGCTCGGCCGCACGACCGGCATTGGCGCTCACCAGTGCATCTCTCCGTTCCCGCCAGACCCACGCGCCCGTAAGCTCCGCGAGTCGGGCCAGAGCCAACCCGGCCATGCCATTGCCCGAGGGTGTCGGTGCGTCCTGTACCGGCTTGGCGGCAGTCGGCAACAATCCTTCTCCGCCCCGACTGCGGGCCAGATCGAAGAGTCCACCACCCTCGGTGTCGAGGTAGTCGCTCCAGACCCGGTGCATGATGGCGCCGGCCCACTCGAGCCAGCCAGAATCACCGCTGTACTCGTAGGCATCAATCGCCGCCATCGCCGTAAAGACCTGATCTTCCAGCATGCCTGAGATGCCCCCCGTAGTATGAGCAAGCTCGTCAGGCGCCGTTTGCTCAGCCCGGAGACGCCGCAGGGTGCGAAGCGCGTGCTCCCCGGCCCAGGGTTCATTCAGGACGGCCGCGGCCTGCAGAAGCGCTCCGGCCAGCATCGCATTCCACGAGGTGTACTGGGTGCGATCCACGAATGGTGTGGGCCGCGCGCCGCGCGCCGTTGACAACTTCGAGCGGGCCTGGCGTAGTCGCTCCTCGGCGATAGGTAGATCGAGGTCCAGCCTTCGAGCGATCGTTTCCAGCGGCTCGGCGACGAACAGAACATTCTTGGCGGGATTGTGGTGCATTTCTCCCGCGGTCCCGATGTCGTAGTGCGGAGCTATGACTGCGAGTTCTTCCCCCGTGAGGACGGCGGCGGCTTCTTCGAACGTCCAGGTGAAATAGTCTCCATCGTCGTCCAGACCGACATCTGCGTCCTGGCTGGCTCCATATCCCCCTTCCGCGTCCGCCAGCACCTCGCGGATCCAGCGTACTATTCCGCGGGCTACCTCCGCGTATTGCTCGGCACCGAACGCCGTATGGGCATCTAGGTAGGCTCGGAGCAGCTCCGCATTGTCGTAACTCATCTTCTCGAAGTGGGGGACAATCCACTGCGCATCGACACTGTAGCGGTGAAATCCCCCGCCGAGCTGGTCGTGGATCCCACCCCGAGCCATACCTTGAAGGGTCCCCTCGACGATGTCGCGGGCCCACGCTTCTCCCGTGCGGTGCCACTGCGTCAAAAGAAACCTGAGAGCCGACGGGTGGGGGAATTTGGGTTGGCTACCGAAGCCCCCATTCCTCGCATCGAACACCCTGGCGATACTCTGAGCGGCGTCGGAGAGCAGAGCCTCGCTCGGCTCGCCCGCCATGGATTCATCGAGGTGCTGTTCCAGGACGCTCCTGATGGCGCCCGCCTGGCGCAGGACCTGCTCCCGCTGATTGCGGTAGACCAGCAGAACTTGTTCGAGAACTGAGCGGAAGCCGGGCCGGCCATATTTCCCATCGGGCGGGAAGTAAGTGCCGCCGTAGAAGACTTCACCTGTGGGGGTCAGGAAAGCGGTCAGCGGCCATCCGCCTTGGCCGGAAATGGCCTGAACCGCGCGCTGGTAACGGGTATCAACGTCGGGACGTTCGTCGCGATCCACCTTGACGCACGTAAAATTCTGGTTGAGGAACTCGCCCAGAGCGGGGTCCTCGTAAGACTCGCCGTCCATAACGTGACACCAGTGGCACCACACCGCGCCGATATCCAGCAGAATCGGCCGATCGGCGGTCTGCGCCGCCGCAAACGCTTCCGCACCCCACGGGTGCCAATGCACCGGTTGGTGGGCGGCTGAGCGCAGATAGGCGGAGGTAGCCTCCGAAAGGCGGTTGGCCATGGGACTTGAGAATAGCGCCGTCGTCCCGGATCCGCGGCATCGTCATCGTGACGCGGCGTCTACTCCCCGAGATGCGTCGTTTCTCGCCGTGTTCCTTCTCACCTTCTTCGGGGTGGTGGGAGGGATGGCGGCGCTGTCCTGGCTGGTGGATCCTCTTGCCGCCTTCGGGACGGGGCTCCTGCCTCCGGCCATCAGCGCCGACCGGGACTACAAGGCGGGCCTATATAACAGATTGCCGACGCCGCCGAGCATAGTGGTGATTGGATCGTCCCGCAGCAAAACCATCCGGCCCGCGTGCATCAACCAGCTCACGGGAGAATCCGCCTTCAACTTCGGCGTGAACGGAGCAGCTGCTGAAGACTATCTCGCCATCTTTCGGTGGCTCCATCGCGATCCCAATTCCGTAGTCCACGAGATTCTCCTTGGCGTGGACCCGGAGGCGTTGCAGGACACCGAAGGGCCCCATCGCCCGCTGGCCGACTCCCGCGCGCTTCGGGGGCTGGTGGCCGGGATGGTCGAGCCGCATCGCTGGAATGCCGTGGCCGAGGATCTCTGGAGCCGGCAAGCCATCGTCGCGTCGGTTCGCTCACTGCGCTATGCGGTGCAGGGGCAACCTGATCTTCCCTCTACTCGATTGTCCGCCGATGGCGTTCAGGAGTACCCCCGCTTCGATGCACAGGTCCGAGCCGGGACGTTCGCTCAAGAGGAACAGGTGCGAGGGTCCATTCCCGGCATTCTGCCGCGATACAACGACTTCGCCCGGCTCTCGTCTCGCAGGCTAAGCCTGCTGGTGACAATGCTGCGGGAAGCCCGCGACGCGCGCATCCAGGTGATTGCGTTCGTCCCGCCGATTCACCCGGAGCTCGAGCGCGCCGGATCAGGCGGCTACCTCCCCATTCGGAGCAAAGAGACCGCGGATACGTTGCGCGGTCTGGATCGCGCTGGACTCCTGCATTACGTCGAGGCCCGTGACCTGGCGAGCTTCGGCGGCGATCCGGCCTGGTACTACGATGCGCTGCACTTCATGCCAGCCAACGCCGACCGCCTCGTCGCGCTTCTGCTAGGGCGACAGACCGTCTGTGCTATTCAATAGCTACGTTTTTCTCCTGGTTTTCCTCCCGCTGACCCTGGCGGGCTGGTGGCTGTTACCCGGACGGCAAGCGCGGCTACTGTTCCTCACCGTCGCGAGCTACGTCTTCTACGGCTGGTGGGACTATCGCTTCGTCCCACTGATGATTCTCTCCACCTCGGCCGATTTCATGGCCGGGGCGGCTATCGCTCGAAGCCCCGACCGCAGGCATCGTACCGTTTGGCTGGTACTACTGCTCGTCTTCAACCTCGGCATCCTCGCCGTCTTCAAGTATTTCGATTTCTTCGCCGGCAGCCTGAACGGGATGGGGCGGGCGTTGGGTTTCGCTGTGGACTTGCCGCTGATGCATCTCGTGCTGCCCGTCGGGATCTCGTTTTACACGTTCAACTCGATCAGCTACACCATCGACGTTTACCGTGGGAGACTGCGTCCAGCCAGGAGTCTTCTCGAGTTCTCCGCCTTCGTTGCAATGTTCCCCCATCTGGTCGCCGGCCCGATCGTGCGCTACGCCGACATGGGCCATCAGTTCGAGAATCTCGAACCCAGACCTGATTCGGGTGAATGGGTAACCGGACTGTGGCTTCTCGTGATCGGCATGGCGAAAAAGGTTCTGGTGGCGGACGTGCTGGCGGGTGGACTGGTCGATCCACTCTGGCAACAGGCCTTGCACCTCGACACCGGCGAGGCGTGGCTCGCGACACTGGGATACACGCTTCAGATCTACTTCGATTTCTCCGGTTACAGTGACATGGCCGTCGGGCTGGCGTTCCTGCTGGGATTCAAGTTCCCCCAGAACTTCGATTCGCCTTACCAGTCGAGGAACGTGGCCGAGTTCTGGCGCCGCTGGCACATGTCCCTCTCCTACTGGTTGCGGGACTATCTCTATATCCCGCTTGGAGGGTCTCACGGAGGCCGCTGGCGGACGGCGCGCAATCTCGTCGTCACAATGTTCTTAGGCGGCCTTTGGCATGGCGCTGCCTGGACATTTGTGGTCTGGGGGCTGTTCCACGGTGGATTGCTCGCCGCTCACGCGCGACTGCGCCACCTTGGATTCGTGCCGCGCTCGGCGGTACTGGCGAGACTCGCCACTTTCCTGGCCGTTATGATCGGCTGGGTGTTCTTCCGATCGCGGACACTGGAGGAAGCGGGAAGCATGCTGGCCACGATGAGCGGAGTTCGCCCGGGGCCCGGCGGGTTCGAGTATCTGGTCACGCCGCCGATTCTGCTTCTCACGGCTGCCGCACTCGCCGTCGTCTGGTTCGCTCCCAACACATGGGCGATTCGGTTCCCGCGCAGCCGCCCCGCCGCACTCGCGCTCGCGATCCTGCTCGCCGTCTGCCTGCTCCAGTTCGCGGTGCCCAGTCCGTTCCTCTACTTCCAGTTCTAGTCCAGCCTGCAACTCACGCCCAAGGCGAGGCGTAAGGTGTGAACTGCACTCCACCTTCCCTCAAGCCCAAAGGTGCTGCCATGACGTTTCTCCGTGCGCCCTTGTCGATCGTGTTCGGAATCGCGGCGATCACCCCGGCCTCTCTCTCAGCTCAGCAGGCACCTCCGAAGTGCGACACGGCCGAGTTCAGGCAGTTCGACTTCTGGGTTGGCCAGTGGAACGTGACGGTGCAGGGAAAGGAGGCGGGGGCCAATGTTATCACTCTGGAAGAAGACGGGTGTGTAGTCCACGAGCACTGGGCCGGAGCGCGGGGAAGCACCGGGCAGAGTTTCAATTTCTACGACCGGGTGGCGCGCCGCTGGTACCAATTCTGGGTCGACAACTCGGGCAACTATCTGTACCTGTCCGGGTCCTACGCCGACAACAAGATGCTGTTCACTGGTACGGTGACCGCGGCCGACGGCAGCAAGCAGGAGCAGCGCCTCACATTCTTCCGGAACCCTGACGGCTCCGTGCGGCAGCTCTGGGAGACCTCCAGCAAGCCGGGAGAGTGGCAGGTGGCTTTCGATGGGCTGTATCGGAAGAGATAGCTGTCGCTTGACAGATATGTGTGTAGGTCACATATTGACCTCATGAGTGACCCTCGTGCTTCTAACCTGCTCGGCGCTCTGGCCGTTGCCTTGGGGGATGACATCTCTGCCGCCACGGAAGGCGTTGCGGGGCATGCCGCTGCGAGTCCGGCCGCGATCGTCACCGTCGGCGGCGAGCCGGGCCAGACGATTGAGAGCCTGCGTCGTGCGCTCGAGCTGTCCCATTCTGGCACAGTGCGGCTGCTTGATCGGCTCGAGGACGAGGGGATCGTAGAGCGCCGGGAAGGGAAAGATGGTCGTTCAGCCGCGATATTCCTGACCACCGCGGGACGACGGGTCTATCAGCGGATTCTCGATGCCCGGCGTCAATCCATGGATGCAGCCCTCGGTCACTTGGGCACAACCGAGAGAAGCCAATTCATGCGATTGGTGGAGAAGGTTCTGTTCGGAATCACTCGCAGTCCAGCGCACTCCGATCACATCTGCCGGCTGTGCGAACTCGACGTATGCCCAGGGGAGACTTGTCCCGTGAACTGCGGAGCGTTGGCCCGGTCCTGAGCCCAGAGGGTTCTTTGATGGGAGATTGATATGTATGCCGCACACTTATATATCCTGAAGGCAATCAGCCCGGTTCCCGACCGCCGCTCACAGCGGGGCGAGCCGTGCCGAAAAGTGTCGGAGGAAGGGTGGCACACCAGCGCCCGTGCAGCTGACTCGGAGGCAATATCCCGCTGGCACGCGTGGACCTCCATATTGCCGCCATGGAATCTGAAGATCTTCCGGTCGCTGTCGTCGGCGCGGGTGCCGCCGGTCTGATGGCGACTATCTCCGCAGCGCAGGCCGGGGCCAAGGTCGTGCTGCTGGAGGGAACCCGCGACGGTGGCCGCAAGATTCTGATCAGCGGAGGAGGAAGGTGCAACGTCCTTCCCTCGGTGCTCGATCCGGGGCGATTCGTGACCGAGTCTTCTCCTCATACTCTCCGGCGCCTACTCCTCGCCTTCCCGCTGGAGGAGCAACGAACGTTTTTCGAGCGAGACCTCAATATCCCGCTGGTTCTCGAAGAGGAAACCGGCAAGCTCTTCCCGGTATCGAACCGGGCCCGCGACGTCCGCGATGGTCTGGTGAATGAGGCGAAGCGCCAGGGCGCGCTGGTGTCCTTCAGCTCCCGGTTGGCTGGTCTCGAGCGAGTGCCGGCTGGCTGGCGTCTTGAAACCGCGGGTAACGGGCCACTAACCGCGCGGTCCGTCGTGCTGGCCACCGGCGGGCTCTCGGTGCCTAACACGGGCAGCGACGGGGTCGGGCTCGATCTGGTCCGGGCGCTCGGGCACAGCGTGGTCAACCCGTATCCCGCGCTCACTCCGCTTACAGGGAGTTCCCCATTCCATCAGGAGCTGGCCGGAGTTTCGTTGCATTCCTCGTTGTCCGCCCAGGCGAACCGTTTCCATACGACCGGCGGCTTTCTCTTTACTCATCGTGGTTACAGTGGTCCTGCGGTCCTCGACATTTCCCACCTGGCGGCGCGAGCGCGACTCCGGGGAGAGGCACTCCCTCGACTCACGGTGAACTGGTGCGCACTGGGTCGGGAGGAGTGGAATGGAATGTTACAGCAACGCACCGCCGCAACAGTTGGCTCCGTCATCCGTCGCCAACTTCCGGCGCGACTGGGGGAGGGACTCCTGATGGAAGCCGGTCTCGAGCCGGTTCTACCGATTTCTCAGCTGCCGCGCGACGCGCGACTCCGGCTGGTGGATCTGCTGGTCCGATACGAGCTCCCCTGGACAGGGGACGAGGGGTACCGGAAGGCCGAAGTCACGGGAGGCGGTGTGGCGCTCTCTGAGGTTCATCCGACAACGCTCGAGAGCCGCCGTTGTCCCGGACTCTTCTTGTGCGGAGAGATGCTGGATGCGTTCGGGCCGATTGGTGGACACAACTTTGCCTGGGCCTGGGCAACCGGCCGGGCAGCGGGAATGGCAGCGGCAAGGGTCTGAAAACAAGAAGCGGCTGCCTCGCAGGGCAGCCGCTCAGTTGTCCAAGGATTTCGGATTAATTCACCCCGAAGGTGATTCCAAGCGTCAGGGGGATGAAGGCAGTATTGAAGGTCTCGGTGAACACGCTGATGTACCGAGCCTCGAAGAATATCTTGGAGTCGGAGCCCACTGGAATGTTGACCCCAGCTCCGCCACCCGCCGAGAACTTGGTGCTGCTGCTGCTCCCCGCTTTGACGCTGAAAACCCCGATGCCACCGACCAGATAGGCCTTGGCTTTCCCCGAGCCGAACTCATAGACTCCGTTGGCGAGACCGCCCGCCAGCTTGAACTTGCCACTACCGGCCTCAAAATCGTTTTCGCCATACAGGCCGTCGATTCTGAATGAGGAGGGGGTGTGGGCTCCCGGGCGGTACCCGATGATCGCGAGCCCATGCCACCCGAAGTTTGCTGCGTCGCTATAGTCTCCCACTGGCTCGGTTCCGCCACCGCCGACGCCGAAGTAGAACCCTTCCTGGGCCTGAGCCGAGCGCGCACCGACAGCGAAGAGGGCGAGAAGTGCGAGACCGGTAAGCAGATGACGTTTCATGGAATCTCCTGAACATTGGTCAGACGTTTCCGCAGCAGCCACGAATCGCGGCCGCATGAGGCTCAAGCTAATAGTGATCAGAAGAGATTTGCAGCGACAATGGATTTGCGACTGAGGGAGCTGTCAGCGAACCCGCCGGATCAGTTTGCGCAGCGAGTCCGGCGGGGCCCGAAGCGCGAGGGACATGCGGTAGCCGTCGTCGTCCACCCAAGTCGCGACACTCACGCCTTGCGCCGAGCTGCCGTAGAGCGTGTCTCCGTTCTCCAGCGCCGCATCGTTGATCGGTCGGAATCCAGATTCGTCCAGAGGGATTCGCTGTTGATCCAGCAGGATACGGGAGCCATCCGGTGTGTTATACACGACCCGGACGACATCGAGGGACGCCTGGGCTCCCGGCACCGCGGAGCCTGGGCCCAGCTCGACGTGATCGGGATTCAGATTGCTCAGGAAGCGAATTCCACCATCGAGACGCCGTGATGCCTCACCCAGGGCGACTCGCCGGAATCCCGCCATGGTCACCGACACGTCCGGCTTGGGAGAAGCACCCATGGATGTGGCAGGAACGGGAACCTTGGTCGTCGCGGTGCGAGGCGCCTCGGGTGGGTGGTCCTGCTGTACCGGGCGAGCTGATGGCGTATCAGCGGGGGCCGAATCGACCGCCTTCGCAGTCGTGTTGATCGAGGGCGAGGCGAGGCTGTCCCTCGACATCGCGAGGTTCTGGGGAGCTTCGGCCATCGGATTAACACCGATCGACGTCACCAGACCGTCGGACGTATTCCGTTGCAGCCGGCTGGCGGAGTAGCCGACGATCAATGCCAGCGCGACGGCCGCAATCCACAGCAAGTTGGTGAGGTCGAAGCGATGCCTGGGAGCTGGATTGTCGGGGACCAGCACGAAGGCCGCGGGGAGGGCCATGGCCTGAGGGCTCGACTGGGGGTCAGGAAGAAGGGTCGCGATCTCCTCAAAGTGATCTCGCCATTCCTCAAGCCGATGTCCACATCCGCGACACTCGGCAGCATGGGCCAGCACCACGTCGATGTCCAACCGGGACATCTTGTGGTTCAAGAGCTGCTCGAGCGTGCGTTCGTCTATGTGCGCCATTGCTTCTGAAAAATCCGGACCTGCTGAATCCCTAATCTAGCGCGAGTTTCCTACAAAGTAGGGGCTGGAACCGGTCACCGCACCCGTCGTGCCAGAGCGCGCAGGGAGTCGGTCGGGAGAAATCCCCTAAGCCCAAGCCGAAACATGGTTTGCGAGAGCCAGTTGAGGCTGGAGGCGCCATCTGGGGCCGGTGTCACCAAGGTATCTCCCGGAAGCAGGTTCAGGTTGGAGGTGGCTCGAAGGCCCTGAGCAGCACCTTCAGGTCCTTGCTCGATTCTCTGCTGATCGAGCCAAAGCTGACGTCCTGGCGGGTCATCGTAGACGACTCGTACCACTTCCTGAGCGGGATTCCCGCCCGCGAACGCGGCGCCGGGGCCTACAAGGACCATCTGAGGAGTCATTCCATCGATCAGCAAGACGCTTCCACCGAGAACCCGGACGGCCTCCTCCAGAGAGCTAGCCCGGAATCCGGCGGAGATCTCGGTGTTCACGACTTTGGGCTTGGGCATCGGGACTTCGACCAGGCGGCCCGGCGGTTCGCCCTGGGCCTTGGCATCTTTCTCGTTTCGTTCCTTATCCCGGAGCATTTGCCCCTCCTCGGCCGGTTCGTCCGAAGCATCCGCCCGCTGGCCGGACTTGGATGAATCTCCGAGCGGAAGCTTGTTGGCTGTAATCGGGGCTTCCGCAGCCTTGGAGCCTGGGGCGGACTTGGCAAGCTCGGGAGCGCCGCGCGCTTCGCCCTTTTGTTCCAGGCTTGAGGCCGCGTCGGCCGGCGGGGTGGCTCCAACGACCCCGGGTGCGGTCTCGCGCAACTGGTCCTGCTTAGGCGCTGAGTCGCCGGAAGCCGCGACTTGAGTCCCATCCCGCAGCGCACTTCCGTAATACCCCAATCCCACGGCGATCACGACGGTCGCTGCCCAGGCCAACCATTGGTAGTTCTTACGCCACGAGCGGACGGTTGAGGGTTTGCGAGCCGGCTGGCTGGCTGCCGGCGGCACCAGCGTCTCAACCAACCGGTCCGCTTCCGCGAACAGGGTCCGCGCCTCGGCCAGCAGTTGCTGGCAATCGGCGCAGGCTCGGAGATGCTGCTCCGCGGCCTCGCGGTCCGCGGCGGTCAGCTCGCCATCCAGCATGGCGTGGATGTGGCCTTCGTCAAGATGCGGCATAGCGGTCCTTATCCTGCTTTCGATATTCCTCGACCAGCCTGCGGCGAGCTCGGGCCAGCGTGGTTCCGATGGCTCCTTTCGCCAACCCTGTGGTCGCGGCGATTTCGTCGTAGTTGAATCCTTCGGCTTTGAGCAACAGGACGTCGCGATCCCGCTCGTTCATCTCGTCCAATGCCGCGCGAACCGCGCGAATCTGTTGCTCCTTCTCATAATCGTGGTCCGGCCCGGGCGAAGTCGTGGTGCTTTCCGCCTTGAGGAGCTGGAGCCGCCGCCCCTGGCGAACAGCGCGTCGCCCGTCATCACGCACCAGGTTGAGCGCAACCGCAAACAGCCAGGGCCGCGGGTTGTCTGGCGGTGTGGTCAGGGCCCGGGCGAACACTTCCTGAGCGAGGTCCTCGGCACGGTCACGATCGCCCGTGCGGCGGTACAGCATCCGCACGAGCGACTCGTGGTACGTGGCGTAAAGCGATTCGACCGTGTGGGCCACCTCAGACTCCCCGGAATCCCTTCACCAGCGCCGTCAGATCTCGGTTCGAGATTGACTGCGCACCGTTGGCCGTGATGCGAATGGTCACCGACCGGCCGGCGATTGCGACTTCGTCTCCCAGAACCAGGCACGGCCCCAGTTCGGGAAGCGCCCGGGCAACGGCGAAGTAGGCGTCGCTGTAGGGCGCGACCTCAATCACCCGCAGACTATCGCCCAACGCGGCATCCGTCCAGACGCCATCGCGACGCGCGAAGATCCTCCCTCCGACACGCTTCATGTCGATGTCCTTATTCAACGCCGCGCCGATCATGAGCTTCTCGTTCTCCTCCTTGTCGGCCTCCGCGAGCGAGCTCGTTCTGGAGAGCGACGCGCTTTGCTTTGCAATGTCGAATGCTTCTTGCCCCGTCTGCGCTGCGGGGGCTGTCGCGCGCAGTGCGGCCGCGTCCTCCATCGGCCGATTCACAGCCACGACCCCGGGCTCCTGTACCAGATACGCCGTGTACTCGGTGAGGATGCCGTAGCGAAGTCCCAAGTCGCGTACTTCGCGGACCAGACCCTCGCTCGATCCTTCGAGGCGGATCTGGCGAGTCAGGTCCCCAATTCTGCGAGACGCCCACAGCCGGGGAATAAAGTCATTGGCCTGCTGACTTCTGGGGAAGGTGGCCTGGGCGGTGAATCGCTCCCGGCGGCCGTTGCGCTCCCCTTCAATGACGATCGGACCGCTCCCTTCACCACGATAGCGCCCGAAGACCGTCAGCTCCTCGCCGTAGAACAGATCGGGAAGCGTGCCGGGAGAGAGATCAACCAATCTGACCGGAGAATCCACGATCCGCAGGTTGACCAGCGCGGGGCGGCGGATCTTGCCGAGCAGGCTACCCATCGCCACCTCGACGCTGGCATCGGGTGGTACGTATTCCGCACTCCCGCGCCCTTCTTTCGCGAGCCGGTCAATGAGATAGGTGTTGACGTCGGGTCCCACACCCACGGTGAAAATCCTGGTGCGCCCGATGTGGCCCGCGGCGGCTGCCGCAATCCGATCGGGCTCCTGTTCGCCGACCGATGGAAGTCCGTCGGTCAGGAAGACCACGATTGGCAGCCGGTCTTCCGGCACGGTCGTTCCGAGAACCGCGTCCAGCGCGCCCGCGATATTGGTCCCGCCTTCGGCCTGGAGCGCATCGACGAACTGCCGGGCCTCTCGCAGGGTGTTTGCGGTGACGGGACTCCATCCATCGCGAAAGTTGCGGACGCCGGAGCTGAATGAGACAAGCCGGAAGCGATCCACCGAACTCAAAGTACCCAGCGCCTGCCGCAGCGCGGCCTTGGCCTGGTCGAGTTTGGCGCCCGACATCGAGCCGGAGACATCTACCACAAGAGAGAGATCCCGGGGCACTACTGGCCCGTCTTCGGTCATCGCGGGCGCGAGTAGCAGCATCAAATATCCATCTTCGCCACCCGGCGCGTGGGTGACCGCGCTGGTCCCCACGATTCCCTGACGCAGTGGCAGGAACAGTTCAATATCGCTTCCGCCGTCGGCGTCCACCGTTATCTCAAGCTGGTCGCCATGGCGGTCGGTCGTGATCTGGTGGGTTGGTGAATAGGGCTGCCCGAAATCCCCCGCGTTGGGAACGGTGACGAGAAAGGAAAGATTTGCCCGACCGCGTTCTCCCACGGCGTAGCGGAGGCGGAGTGCGTCTCCTGCTCTCTCGAGAAGCTGGGTATATCGCAGGGCGATCTTGCGAGTTTCGCCCGCCTGAATGGGAAACACCCTCGCTCGTACCAACCCGTGGCCTGCCAGGGTCAGTAACGCGGGATCCTTCTGCCGCCGGACAATCTCCTCATAGATGTTCCGCGCCTGGTCGGCGTTCATCATTTCGCCGCGAAGTTCCTGGTTACCCATCCAGAGGGAGAAGTTCTGGAAAACGGCTTCACCAGGAAGCGGGTAGAGATAACTCCCCTCCGCGATGCTGCCGCCCTGATTGCGAAATTGTTCGGCGACCTCGACTCGGGCGACACGCCCGTCAATCGTGGTGCGAACCTGTGATTCAGTGCGGATGATCGTCGGCGAACCGCCGGGGACTCGCGGCCGCTCGATTTCGATCCACCCTTGTGCCTGTGCGGGCCCGGCCAGAAGGGCCAGGGCGAGCGCGAGCTTTCCTGTGCGCAGCATGAGAGCCTCTGTCTTGGGACGGGCGGGAGATGCGGAGGGCACTCAGACTTGCACAGCGCGGATTGGGGAAAGCCGGACGATGCTCCTTATATTTGCCGCTTTCCCGGGAGCCGAAATGTCAAAAATCGACGTGACCAGGACTTACCTCGAGATGACCTCCCCGGGTGATCTTCGGGGCAGAGCCGATCCGCCGAATGGCATTCGGATCGAACGGGTCGAGACCTATCCGGTTGGTTTGTTCCGATTCTTGTACGCCGAGGTGGGGAAGCAATTCTACTGGCGAGACCGGCTGGTCTGGAACGACAGCCAGATCGAGGCATATCTCAAAGGGTCGGTCTGGACATGGATCCTATATGAGCGAGGCGCCCCCGGAGGGTACTTCGAGCTCAAGCGGCATGAGGACGGGTCGGTCGAGATCGCCTACTTCGGCTTGATGCCACATGCGATCGGCCGGGGCCTCGGGACCCTCTTACTCACCAAGGCGGTGGAGGAGGCCTGGAACTTGAGCCCTACGCGAGTGTGGCTCCACACCTCCACGCTCGATCATCCCGCCGCGCTGCCGAACTACGTCAAACGGGGCTTTCGCCCGTTCCGTACCGAGGTCTATCAGACGACCATTCCGTAGCAGCGTCCTGACTTGGCCGGTCATGGAATCCGCGCGGAAGGGCAGAGATCGGCGAGGACACAGGCTTCACAGCGCGGGCGCCGTGCGATGCACACCTGACGTCCATGGAAGATCAGCAGGTGGGACAGGAGGGCCCAATCAGCCTGGGGGAACAAGGGCATCAAATCGCGCTCGATCTTCACCGGGTCGTCGTGAAGGGTGAGACGCAGTCTCTGGCTCAGCCGAGCTACGTGAGTATCGACCGTTACTCCTACGTTGATTCCGAAGGCATTTCCCAGCACCACGTTCGCGGTCTTGCGTCCCACTCCCGGAAGCGCGTGAAGCTCTTCCATGGTATTGGGAACCTCCCCGCCATGGTCCGCGACGAGGGCCTGCGCCATTCCGATCAGGTTCTTGGCCTTGTTGCGGAAGAATCCGGTTGACTGGATCAATCGTTCCAGCACCGGCCTTCTTGCCCGGGCCATCGCCGCCGGATTGGGAAATCGGCGGAAGACTTCCGGAGTCACCATGTTGACTCGCGTGTCGGTGCACTGGGCGGAGAGAATTGTTGCGACGAGAAGTTGGTAGGCGTTTCCGAAATCCAAGGCGGTGCGCGCTTCGGGATACGCCGCCTTGAGGTGGGCGAGAATCAGGGGTGCCCGTTCCTTGGCACTCGCCAGCTTCGGGCGGGTGGCGCGCTTCACTTGCGGGCTCTCCGCCGCGCGGCGTGCTTGAGGAATTCGTCCGCCGGCCGGGCGTTGAGAATGTCCCGTTTGGTCAGCCATCCCTTCCTCGCCATCCCGACACCGAAGGGGACGTGGCGAAGCCCCGCGATACTGTGGGCGTCGGCGCCGATCGACAGCAGCACGCCTCGATCGCGGGCTTCGCGCAACCGGCGCCAGTCAAGGTCGAGCCGGTGGGGGTCCGCATTGATCTCCATCGTCACTCCGGTGGCGGCTGCCTTCTCCAGAATCCGGTCCAGATCGAGCGGATAAGGGTCGCGCGAGAGCAGCAACCGGCCGGTCGGATGCCCGATGATGTTCACGTACTTGTTCCCGATCGCGCGGAGCATCCGATCCGTCGACTTCTTCGCATCCTGCTTCAGCGAAACGTGCGGCGACGCGATCACGATGTCGAGCTCTTTGAGAATGTCGTCTTCATAGTCCATTCGACCGTCAGCAAGGATGTCCACTTCCGATCCCGCCAGCAGCGTGATGCCTTTGAGCTTGTCCGAAATCCGTCGAATCTCCTCGACGTGCTTGATCAGCCGATCCGGCTGAAGCCCGCGCGCCATCGCCATCGCTTTGGAGTGATCGGTCACACCGAGATACTCATACCCCAGTGCCTTCGCGGCTTCGGCCATTTCCATGATCGATGCAATGCCATCCGAAGC
>Ga0207689_10002339_pt1 | contig 17720 bp, 10 predicted proteins | sample KBSMisM52_FD_184312 | JGI IMG/M metagenome (GOLD analysis project Ga0207689, IMG submission 184312) | Miscanthus rhizosphere microbial communities from Kellogg Biological Station, Michigan, USA - KBS Miscanthus M5-2 (SPAdes) (version 2) | ecosystem: Host-associated > Plants > Roots >... | reverse complement strand
GATGCCCAACGATTTCTGCCATGTGTAGTTAGCTTGGATCGTGTATCTGCCGCGGTTCCGGGCCCATGTGATCTGCATGGCGTTGTAGTTGCCATACAAATTGTTGGTCGCACGGTTGAGGTCGCCATACCCAAGCGCTGTTGTGGGATCGCTTGGGTCGGGGATATTCAGCGGCCGATACAAATCCGGCTTAGCAGTGGCAGGATTTGGCGCTGAAAGCATGGCTCCAAGTGGCACCAGGTTGATGTTGCTCCCGGCTCCTCCGCTACTGGCCAAGTCTCTACTGCGGTTTCCCACGTATGCTACTTCCAGCAAGCTCGTCCATGGCATACGTTGCGCGACGGTGAAGCTCCAGCTATCCGTATAAGGCTGACGATCATCATTTTCATCCACCGCAGCCGGAGCAGCTGGTGCGGCCGTGAATGGAGTGGTGGCAAGATTTTTCGCGAATACAGGTCCACCCAGGCTTTGTGGGGTTAGAGTAACCGTGGCTGATCCGGCAGAGGCATCTAAGCCATTGGTGAATTGGCCGGAATGATAGTAGAAACGACCCCAGCCACCACGCAACACCGTTTTTCCCGTGCCAAATAGATCGTAAGCAGCTCCGAACCGCGGCTGCCAGAAAGCAAACCTGGTTGGGAATCCTCCGAGTGGAACTGAGCTGTCTATCGCATGCCACTTGAATCCGCAGAATGTACCGGTCGGGGGTGGGGCTGCACAGCTGGGATTGTATTGTGACTGATCGAATATGGAGTACCCAAAGTTTTCGTTGTCTATCCAAGGTGAAAAGTGCGTTAGGCGCAAGCCGAGATCAAGGGTTAACCGCGGGAGTACCTTCCATGAGTCTTGGACGAAACCTTCCACAGTGTTGTAAGAAATATCGTTAATGCGGTTGAAATTCGTTTCCTGATATTGCGACATGTTCCCGGTCAGCATGTCCGCGTAAGCATTTCCATATGTATTGGTATTGCTCGACGGAACAAATTGCATATAGCCGTTGGTGTTGTTATTTGCTGGCTGGGCATTGCGGATCCATTCGTAGAAGAAGCCGGCTTTGATGGTGTGATTTCTTACCACTTTGGTGAACGTGTCGCTCACGCTGGGCATGTATTTGTTCGCGTAGAGTCCCGACGATGCACCACCCGCCTCGAAACCCCCGGGGTTAAAGATAAGAGCTGCTTCGCCTGATCCTCCGTTTCCACCAAAGGAGGGTATCTGGGCTACGCCATTGTTAAACAAGCCGGCGTAGGTGTAGCCGACGGTCGCGCGGGCAACTTTGCTCGGGTCGGCGAACACGTTGGGGAATCCCACAAATGTATAGGCCATGACGACTTCGTTCGTCATGGTCGGGCTGAACACATGCGTAATCGTTCCTGACCACGAATCAGACTTGTTTCTGCCTTGAATCGGGCTTGGGTACGGGACCTGGTCTGACTGACGCCACCAAAGTCCTACCGGGAATTGCTGAACTTCCCGCTGATAGTTGTACCGGACGAAAACCTTGGTGCTTTCACTGATGTTGTAGTCGACACGCGTCGCCCATTGGCGATTATTCTGGTCGAAAATCTGTGCTTGGACAAAATTGAACCCACCGTTCGAAGTGGGATCGGCATTTGCCGCCGGATAAAGCTTCATCAAGGCCTGCATATTGGGATCGATGAGATTGGAAGGTACTGTGGTACCGCCAAAGGTTGTCGTTGCATTTCCGTTAAGCGGGTTTCCTCCCGGTCCCTCCTTGGCTATTTCGGCAGCTGAAAAATCACCGTTGATCTCTCCTGCAGTTGGAACGATGGCCCGCAGAAGTCCTGTGTCGAGCGTTTGATGGAAATACTCGAAACCAGTAAAGAAAAAGAGTTTATTGCGGTCCTTATTAAAGTTTGTCCCGGGGATTAAAACCGGGCCGCTAACCGAACCACCGGGATAGTAGTAGGAGTTCGCTGGTTGCTCGACCTTGTTGAAATTATTAAGCCAATCATTGGCGTTCAGAGCGTGATTTCGAGCAGAAAAGAAAGCACTACCGTGGAAATCTTGCCCGCCGGACTTTGTTACCGACGAGATGACGACCGGGCCTTTCTGGTTTTCAGCGCTGAAGTTTGATGTGAGGACCTTGAATTCCTGAACGAAGTCGGAATTAGGATTGACCGGCGTATCGCAATTGCAGCCAGGATCTGAAACGTGAGCGCCATCAGCTGTGATGTCGAGGCTGTTGACTGGCAATCCGTTGTAGGAGAACGCGGCGTTCAGGGGACTCTGGCTACCAGAGTCGCCGTTTGCATTAATCCCGATCGTCTGTCCGTTGTAATTCGCCTTGTTCTGTGTTCCGTTGGCGATGCCGAATCCCGGAACAATCTTGATGTACTCGGCGGCGTTGCTTCCAACCTGAGTGAAATTCTGCAGTTCTTTAGTTTCCAGCGTGAAAGATTTCTCGCCCGAATCCAACATAGCGACACTGGCGTCGGTAACGCTTGAGACTTCTATCGTCTGGCTGGTACTGCCAACGACAAGTGAAACATTGGTGTTGCGGCGTTCGCCGCCTCCTAGACGCACCTCTTCTGCTTTGTAGATTTGAAAGCCTGTGGCTTCGACGGTCAGAACATAAACGCCCACCGGTACTGATGCGAATGTGTAATACCCCTCTCCGTTGCTCACGGTTTCGCGGGTTGAACCGGACGCCGCATCCCTCAACATCACTTTCGCGTTGGGAACGACCGATCCGGATGGGTCACTCACAATTCCGGTGAGAGTGGCGAAGATTCCCTGGCTCCAAAGGTTCGTGGTTAACAATACGAACAAGGCGATGGGAGCGAAGATCTTTGTAGTTCTAGCCATAAAGCCTCCTACATGAATGTCTTAGGCTTTACCAGTAAGTAAGAGAATCTATCAACCTAGTAGTAGTTATGTAGGAGTTAACGAGCTGCGTTAACGGTGAGATAACCCATTTATTATTAATCGTTTAATGGTTTAACTACATGGATGCGGTTTGCCTAAAGAAAGCTTCCTCGTAAAGAAAATCGCCACCGCTAAGTGCTTGAAAGTTCGCTTGGGGTAGGAGTAGCCTTTCTCTAATTCCCGTGTTGGCTGCTGCCGATTTTCGTGAAGAACGGGCGGAGCTCCAGGCCCTGATTGCCACCGGCATGTTTGATCGTGCCCCTCATCTGCTGAATTTCCTAACTTATGTTTGTGCGCGTTCGTTCGAAGGGCACTCCGGCCAAATCAAGGAGTACACGATCGGTGTCGACGCATTGCGGCGTCCGCCGGATTTTGACCCGAAGAAGGACTCAATTGTCCGGGTAGAAGCACACCGCTTGCGGAAACGCCTTGAAGAATATTATGCCGCTGAAGGCGCTGCGCATCGGGTACGTATAGTCATTCCTCAGGGACAATATGCGCCGCGCTTTATTGTGCAAGAGCCTCTGGTCAAGGCTATCCCAGACACAATACCAAGTGCCTTGCCACCAATCGTCTCGCCGGCGGACGACGCTCCCGAGAACCAAGTTCCGCCATCCGTTGCAAATAAATCGTGGATCCGCAGCCATTGGGTGGGCCTCGTGCTAGTTCTGTGTGCGGTGGCAGCGATATCGTACTGGCGAAAAGTCCACAACGTCGCTGCTAGCCGTCCTACTGCTCCCATCGTTGCCTCGGTAGCAATGCCATCGGTTTCGTCCACCCTGCCGGTACCGAGTGAATTCCGCATGCTCGCCGGGTATTCAGGGAAGTCCATTACCGATCAGCAAGGCCATGTCTGGAGTCCCGACGCGTATTTCAGCGGCGGCGTCGCATCCTCGATCTCGAACGGGCGCGTGATTGAAGGTGCGCCGGAATCACAGCTACTACAGACTCAGCGTTCCGGCGAATTCCGCTACGATATTCCGCTTGCCAAAGGAACCCACGAGCTGCGCTTGCATTTCGTGGAGACTGAATTCGGGCTCGGCAACCGACAAGGCGGCGGGGAAACCGCGAGAATGTTTCGCCTGCAGATCAACGGGGAAGACGCACTGCCGTGGCTTGATCCCATTGCCGAAGCCGGCGGGCCGAACCGGTTGCTGGTCAGAGTTTTCAAAGATGTGACACCAGCGGAAGATGGCAAGCTGCGTCTTGTCTTTAAACCATTTGCAAACGTTTCCCGTCAGGTCAACTCGCCGGCGATTCTAAGTGCCTTGGAAATTTTGCAGAGTAAACCGGGATTCATCCATCCTGTGCGCATTGTTACCCAGGACCATCCGGTTACAGATGTTGATGGTCATAGCTGGTCCGCAGATGAATACTACTTCGGAGGATGCGTGCCTACCGCGATGAGCCTGTAGTGAATGCGCACGACAAGGCTCTGTACCGCGGCGAGCGATACGGCAATTTTTCCTATCACATTCCCTTGGCACGCGGAAAATTCCGCTTGAAGCTCTACTTTGCAGAAACATGGTTCGGCACTCCCGCTTCCCAGGAACCGGCTTTAGGTTCGCGCCGCTTTGACGTATACGCAAACGGCGCTTGTCTGCTGCGGAACTTTGAAATTGCCAAAGAAGCTGGTGTGAACCGGGAAATCGTAAAGGCCTTCGAGAATCTACAACCCAACGCCCAAGGCGCGCTGTGGCTTGAGTTCGTTCCGATCAAGAACTACGCCGAAGTAAACGCGATCGAAATCGAACAGACAGAATAATCACCCGCATCATTTCTGAATTTGAATCTCAACTGCGTTACGCGATGCGGGCAAAGTCATCGTGACCGTTTTCGCCTCGGCCTCAAACTTCCAATCTGAAATCTGCTGCTGATTGACGGCAACGCCGTGCGGTGCACCGTTCATTCCAAAGAAAACAAACTTTACCTGTTTCCACCATGGATTGTAAGTCCCTTGCGGGCTGGAGAGATTCAATCGCAAAGCATCCGGACGCGAATCGCAGGTGAATCGCACGCGATAGAAATCTCCGCGCGTGTAAGCCAGCGAATTACCGTCGTCCTGATACAGGGAACCATGACAATCCGGGCCGGGGTAGACGGAAATCTGCAGCGGTCCCTGAGGAGTTTCATCCAAGTTCTGCACCACGGGCTGTTGCGGGAGGATTGAGCCGGCGCGAACATAAACCGGAAGCGTATCGAGCGGCGGATCCACCATCTTTGATTCGCCCGGTACAGGCTGGCCGCTCCAAAAGTCATACCAGTTTCCGCCGGGCAGCTGAACCTCGTAGGCACCGACAAACTCGATAACTTTCGGCGCAACCAGCAAGCTCGAGCCAAACATAAATTCCATGTCGTTCGTTGCGAGCGCTGAATTGCCAGGAAATTCCATAAACATGGGACGCATCAATGGGACGCCAGTCTTTGTCGCCTCTTCCATGCCGGTATAAATGTAGGGCAACAATCGATAGCGCGTTTCAATGTAGCGGCGCCGGATTGCCTCGTGTTCCGGACCGTCTACCCACGGTTCGCGATCGCGGCTGCCTTTGGTGGCGTGATTGCGGTAGATTGGATTGAAAACTCCCAACTCCATCCAGCGCGTGAGCAGCTCGGGAGTTGGACTGCCGGCAAACCCGCCGATGTCATCTCCAACCACCGAATACCCGGATAGACCCAAATTGATGAGCTGGGGAATCGAAATGCGCATGTGGTTCCATGTCGCGCTATTGTCGCCAGTCCAGGTCGCGGCGTAACGTTGTGTTCCCGCATAGGCTGCCCGCGTCAGTACGAACGGGCGGACATCCGGTTGCAGCCTCAGCAAGCCTTCATAGCTGGCACGAGCATTCTGCATTCCGAAGACATTATGAATTTCCCGATGGTCCGTTTTGCGCCCTTCGACGTTGTGCACCGTGTCCAGGGGCATGGTCTTGTCGACGCGTTCGAATATTGACGGTTCGTTCATGTCATTCCAGAAACCGCGGATTCCGGTGTGGACAAAATCGGTATAGAGCGTGCCCCACCATTTGCGTACGGCATCACGCGTGAAATCCGGAAAAACACTGTCTCCGGGCCAGACTTTGCCCACATAGGTGGAACCATCCGGATTCATTACAAAAAAGCCCTTGGCTATTCCCTCGTCGTACGGCTTGTAGCCAGCAAGTTTGGCGATGTGCAGATCGGTGATGGCGACAATCTTGAAACCGTCGCTCTTCAAGTCTTTTACCATTCCCTCGAAGTTGGGGAATTTCTCGCGATCAACGGTGAAGGGACGGTTGTTCTGTTGATAGTCGATATCGAGGTAAATGATATCCGCAGGAATTTTGCGAGAGCGAAATTCGCGGGCAATTTCTCGTACTCGTGCTTCTGGATAATAGCTGTAGCGGCACTGCTGGTAGCCCAGAGCAAAAAGCGGCGGCAGCGGAGAACGTCCTGTGAGAGCCGTGAAATCCTGAATCACCCGCTTGGGATCGGGTCCATAGAAGAAATAGTAATCGAGTTCGCCGCCCTCAGCGCCGAAGGAATAAAAGTCGCGCGACTCCTTGCCGAAATCAAAATTACTACGATATGTGTTGTCGAGAAAAATTCCGTAAGCTGATCCATTCCGCATCGCCAGCAGGAAGGGGATGTCCTTATATAAAGGGTCGGTCGACTCCTGCCAGCCATACATGTCCATGTTCCACATAGTGAACGCTAGATTGCGATGGTCCAGCGGGCCGCTTTTGTCGCCCAGGCCAAAGTAGTGCTCGTCTTCCGGCATTGATTTCCAAACACGAAAAGCTGTGCCATCAAACGAAGCCGGATAACCGGGTTGGTCCTGGGAAATGACTTTTCCCGTACCATCAAGAAAAGAAATTTGAAGAGGAGTTTTGTGAATTTGTACGCGCAGTGCACTGGTAGTTAAGGTGACATTGTCTGCTGATTGCTCGACGTGAACTTCAGGCGCCGTAGGAAAGGCATCGGCCAACACGGCGAAGGAGTGTTCCGGTGGAAAAGTCCCTGCCTGAGCGTTGCGAATACGCAGGACATTTGGTGAAAGAGCAGTGACCCGCAGACGCCCAGTCGCGGTTACGAGTTCGACTCCTTGTGGCAGAACGGTGACGCTCGAAATATTGCCTAAGCTGCGCCACCCATTTTGTGCGATCACAGGAAATGGGCAGAGTAGCAAAAGTATCCACCAGCGAATATAAAGGCGATTCAAGGAACTCCTCCCGGCAGGATTCTAGATCATCTGGGCAAGGGAAGGAAAATTCCTCCAGCCAGCGAAGCTCACTGAGTGTGCGCTGGGATTCCCACCCGGCGGACCAACTCTTGGAATTGGTTCCGAGCGCAGACCTTCAAATGCAGGATCGACACCTAGTCGCACCGCCGGCGCAGGCATAGCCCACTTCGAGGGGAATTACGATCTCTATCTGCGGGTAGAAAGTGTTCCGTAAAACTCTAAGAATATTTTTTCTGCATGAGATCGCCGATTGCAGAATAGGCCTTCGACAGGGTTTCTTCATTCGGCAGAAACACGACACGGAAGTGTTTGCTCCCCGGGCGTTGGCCAAAGCCGGAGCCGTGGACCACCAGCACCTGCTTTTCAAACAACAACTCCTTCACAAAGACATCGTCGCCTTCTGGAATTTCGAGACGAGGAAAAGCATAGAACGCACCCCGGGGAGACACACAACTCATTCGCGGAATGGAATTGAAAGTCTTTACTGTCAGGTCCCGGCGGCGGCGCAGCTTTTTGTTGGTTTCGATTAGATGATCCTGAGGCCCTTCTAGGGCGGGCTTGATCGCATACTGCTCGGGGTGGTTGGCGCAAAGCCGTGCCCGAAGGAGACGATGGATGCCCTCAATATAAGGTTTTACTGCGGCGGCATCACCGCTTATGATGCTCCATCCTAATCGCCATCCCGGCGCCAGATAATTCTTCGACATCCCACCGAACGTCACAACAGGTATATCCGGCGCGACCGCAGCAATTGAAATGTGCGCATCATCGTCCAACATCAACTTGTCGTAAATTTCATCCGAAAAAATGACAAGATTGTGTCGCCGTGCGAGTTCCGCAATTTGCTCGAGCATGCGGCGGGTGCAGACGGCTCCCGTAGGGTTATTGGGGTTGATGAGCACAATTCCACGGGTCTTCGGGGTGATCTTACTTTCCAGATCGTGAAGATCGGGTTGCCACCCGTCATCTTCGTTCAAATCATAGGTATTGAGTTCATTCCCCAACTTGCACAGCACCGCGGAATAAAGAGGGTAGTCCGGCCGCGGCGTGAGAATGTTTTCTCCCGGATTCAGCAGAGCAGTGAGCGAAGCATCCACGCCTTCACTTGCGCCGGAACTGACAAATACGTCTTGCACGCTTGAGATACCTTTACGCACAGCTTCGTTGCGAATCGCTTCAATGGCTTCAGGAATTCCGGGTGACGGAGCGTATCCGTTTTTGTTGTCGCGCATGGCTTTGGCGACTGCTTCCACCAGATGGGCGGGCGTTTTGAAATCGTAGATGTTCGGATCGCCGATATTCAGGTAAAGAATCTTTTTGCCCTGTCGGACAAGATCGTCCGCCATCACTGCCAAATCACGGATGGCATAACGAACGTTATCCAGACGACGGGCAGCAGAAATTTCCTTGATGGAAGCTACTGGCATAAATCTATTTTACAGGAGCTCGAAAACTGCTTAGTGGTTAGGATTAAATTCCAGGTTCAACAACATGCTGCTGGAAGAGGCGGCGGGAGCGTATTGCCATTTCTTAACTGCCTGGGCCGCGGAGTCAGCCAGAATCGGGTTTCCGCCAACGATAGCGATCTTTTCCACGTTGCCGCTGGCAGAAATTTTCAGATCGAGCCTTACCACTCCGCCAATGCTGCGGCGCTTCAAATCCTGCGGATAAACCGGTTCTACTTTGCGGATCAGCTTGCGTGGTGTGCGATTGCTCGCTGCTTCATCTGCCTTTGGAGCATCTTGCTTCTTCTCGTCGGCGCGCAATTCTGGAGCGATAACTGTCAGAACAAGTCCAAGCCCAACCGCAATGAGCCATGGCTTGCGAGTGTAATTTGACCGAAACGCTATGTTTTTCGAGTTCGTCACGCAATCCTGCGCACGACTGCTGCTGGCAATGAAGTCTTCACCAGCCTAGGCGCACGATAGGCGCCGAACAAGATTACTGAGGTAATGGGATTAATCAGCCCGATCTATTTGTGCTTTCTGCAACTTATCGGAGTAGTCCACATACACGGCTTTCCATTCAGAGTAAAAATCGATGGCGCCGATTCCACCTTCGCGATGGCCGTTACCCGTAGCCTTGACGCCGCCGAAAGGTAAGTGGACCTCCGCACCGATGGTCGGAGCGTTGATATAGGTGATGCCGGCATGCAAATCCCGCATGGCGGAGAATGCCTTGTTCACATTCTTGGTGTAGAGAGCAGAGGACAATCCGTATTCGATACCGTTAGCAATTTCAATCGCATCTTCCAGGTTTTCGCAGGGAATGATGGAAACCACCGGCCCAAAGATTTCTTCCTGGGCGATCCGCATTTTGGGATCGACGTCGGTGAACACAGTTGGCTCCATGAACCAACCATATTTATAGTCACCGGAATCCAGCCGGTTGCCGCCGCACTTGATCTTCGCGCCCTCTGACTTTCCAACCTCGACATAGTTGAGGTCGGAAAGCAGCTGTCGTTCATTCACCGCCGGCCCCATGTCGATGGTTTCACCCAGTCCATTGCCGACCTTAAGTTTCCTGGCGCGTTCGACATAACGGTCGACAAATTCTCCGTACACATCCTTCTGCACGATGATACGGCTGGTCGCAGTGCAACGCTGACCCGTCGTTCCGAATGCCCCCCACAATCCGCCTTCGATTGCCAAATCAAGATTGGCGTCGTCCAAAACGATCATCGGATTCTTACCGCCGAGTTCGAGCGAACAGTGCTTGAAGCTTTTTGCCGCGGTAGTTCCGACGGTGCGTCCGACAGCCGAGGAACCGGTAAAGGAAATCGCCCGTACATCGGGATGTTCAAGTAGCGGGGCACCAGCATCAGGCCCAAATCCGGTCACAATATTAATGACGCCTTTCGGCAGCCCTGCATCCACCAGCACCCGCACCAGGTTGAATGTAGAAAGAGGAGTGTCCTGCGCGGGCTTAATCACGCAAGTGTTGCCGCACACGATGGCTGGGAGCAGTTTCCACGACGGAATAGCCATAGGGAAATTCCACGGCGCAATCATGCCGCAGACACCAATTGGGTTCCGCACTGCCATGGCGAATTTGTTCGGCAGCTCCGAGGGTGTGGTCGGCCCAAACAACCGTCTTCCTTCTCCAGCCATGTAGTACGCGGTATCCACCGCTTCCTGCACATCCCCACGAGTCTCTTTGAGGACCTTTCCCATCTCCCGGGTCATGTCACGGGAGTAATCTTCTTTGCGCTCGAACAACATCTCGGCCGCGCGATAGACAATCTCCGCCCGTCGAGGCGCCGGCACCAGCCGCCACTTGGCGAATGCGCGCGAGGCCGCATCCACCGCAGCATCGACATCTGCCTTTATGGATTTCTGGAAGATTCCCACCACATCCCGGGTATCGGCAGGGCTAATGTTTTCAAAAGTTTCCCCGGAGGCAGACTCCACCCATTCGCCATCGATGAAGTTCTTGAAAACCTTGGTTTCGGTGGCACTTCCAACGATGGTCGGGCGGGTAAGGGTATCGGTAGCCATGAAAGCCTCCAAAGCCATGCTACATCCCGCCCTGAAAGTCCAGCAAGCCGAGGGGTGACTAGTAGCCTAGTCCTTTGGATTGCTGGCGTATGCCAAACCCTGTGTTAGCCTCAAGTTATCTCCCCGACTCTTTAGTTAGTAGGACTTAAGGCCTCAGTGTCCTCGAATAACAAGCCGGGCATCCACATTGCGTGGACGACCATGACATACCGCAGCGTTGTGCTGATGGTATTGGCCGGCCTCGGGGTCTTCTTCGCTGCGGCCCACTTCGCCTTTCCTCAATACACCAATAGTGCCATAAGCGCCGCAGGCAAAACTGCCAATCGTGTACTGGAAATGATCGCCGGCGCTGCTGGAACACCAGGCAAATCCGGGGAACCCGGATCGCAGCAAGCCCACATTACCGCTTTGGACGGCACAGTCAGAGTGAAAAAAGCTGGCAGCAATAGCTGGGTGAATGCGGACTACAACGTTCCGCTCGAAAAAGGCGACGTCGTTCAGACTAGCTCGGAAGGCATGGCCAAAATTGTATTTGGCGATGGCACCAATTACACCGTCAAACAAGATTCTCTGATCGTGATTGAAGAAAACTCAGCCAACGATCAGCAGCAGACCAATGTGACCGTAGCTGTGAGCAGTGGTACGGTTGATCTGGCCACGGGAACTTACGTCCAAGGTTCGAGGTCTCAGGTCACCGTAGCTGGGGCGACGGCTTCGTTGGCACCTGAGAGCGCCGCCGTAGTCAGCAACAACCCCAAAAGCGATGAGCATGAAATCCTAGTAAAGAAGGGTGCTGGAGAAATTTCTCGTAACGGGGAAGTCGTCAGTCTGGCTGATTGGGAAAAAGTCAGCTTCCATGCCGAATCCCAGCGCATGGATAAGGAAAAGGAAATCGGCCCGCCTACTCCAATTTCTCCCGCCAACATGATGACGGTGGTGAACGGCGGCGAATCCACGCCCGTCGAGTTCTCCTGGACGCCCATGAAGAACGCGGTCGGCTATCACCTTAAGATTTCCCGTAACCCCTACTTCACTTCAAATGTAGTGGATCGCCGGGTAGACGCAGCGGACGTTATGGTTTCCGGCCTGAACGACGGAGCCTATTATTGGATGGTCCAGTCGTACGACCCAGAGGGAAAGCAGTCAGTCGAGAGCGAGAAGAATCGCTTCAGCCTGGTTCCTCGGATAAAGAACGCAGAAGCCCTGAAGCTTGATCTGGATCCCTTCGTCCAGCACGGACATGTGATCGAACTGGTTGGCAAGACCGAAACCGGAGCCCGAGTCATGGTGAACGGCCGCGAAGTTCCCTTAGTCGGCCAGGATGGCAGCTTCCGCTACTTCACCCCTCCGTTGCCCACGGGCGAAAACTTCATCACCATCACCGCCCAGAACTCCCAGGGCGGCGTAAATACCCAGCAAAAAAGAATTGTTATCCAATAGGACATTACTACTAGTTGCCTCAAGTCAACCGACCAGTTGACGTCTTTGGTTCATTTCTTAAGAATGCAAGAAGTAGTAGAGTAATTTTAAGCAGCAAAACAGAAGTGCAAGGACCTTGGTGTGCGGCACGCGACTGAGAAATCCAATAGAATCAAGAGCGTCCCCTTTAGGCACAAAGGTAACGGGCATGTCCGGGCGGACATCCACGACTAAACACTAAAGAGAGAAGTCACGCAAAAATGTCATCCAACGGTTTTCATTCCAGCAATTCGCGCATGCACAATCTGCGGTCCCTGTTCAGTGTATTCTCCAGCGATCTGGCGATCGATCTCGGCACCGCCAACACTCTTGTGTACGCGCGCGGCAAAGGCATCGTAGTCAACGAGCCATCCATCGTTGCCATTAATAAGAACACCGGTGAAGTTGAAGCAGTGGGCAAAGAAGCGAAAGAGATGTTGGGACGCACGCCGGGAAATATCGTCGCCATCAAGCCGATGAAAGATGGCGTGATCGCCGACTTCAAAGTCACCGAGAAGATGTTGAACTACTTCATTCAGAAAGCGCACAACCGCAAGATGCTGGTGCATCCGCGCATCGTGATTGGAGTGCCGTCGGAAATTACGCAGGTGGAAAAGCGCGCGGTCATGGACTCTGCGTATCGCGCGAAAGCCAGTGAAGTGCATCTTGTAGAACAAGCGATGGTGGCCGCAATTGGCGCGGGTCTCCCGATTACTGAACCTTCAGGAAACATGGTGGTTGATATCGGCGGCGGCACCACAGACATCGCAGTCATTTCCTTGAGCGGCATCGTCTATTCGCGTTCCGTGCGTATGGCCGGAAATCAAATGGACGAAGCCATCATGAATTATCTGAAGCGGAAATATAACTTGCTGGTCGGCGAGCGCACCGCAGAACAAATCAAGATTGAAATCGGGTCAGCGTACCCGCTGGACAAGCCGCTCACGATGGAAATTAAGGGCCGCAACTTGATTGAAGGCGTGCCAAAAACAATCACCGTCGATGACAGCGAAATTCGCGAAGCGTTGAGCGAATGCATCTCGACCATCATGAACGCAGTGCGCGTAGCGCTCGAACGTACACCACCGGAACTTTCCGCAGACATCAGCGATCGCGGTATCGTGCTCACCGGCGGTGGCGCGTTAATCAAGAATCTCGACAAGCGCATCCGCGAAGAAACCGGTCTTCCAGTCTCCATCGCCGACGATCCACTGTGCAGCGTGGTTCTCGGTACGGGAAAAATGCTGAGCGACTTCAACCTGCTGCGGAAGATTTCAATCGAATAAGAGAAGTGGCCAGTGGCCAGTGACTAGTTGCTAGTAACGATTCAACCTAGCCACTAGCCACCGGCCACCAGCCACTGATTATGGAAAATCTTCTCCACCGCTATCGGAACATCACCATCCTGGTCGCAGTCGTCTTTGCCCAGTTGCTCGGCCTGGCGATTCAAGTCCGCAAAACCAATGGGGACGAGTCCAGCCGCCTGATTCGCGTGTGGGCAGTCAACCTCGTCACTCCTTTTGAAAAAGCCATTGTCTGGATGCAGCACGGCACCGGCAACATGTGGCGCGAGTACGTTTACCTGCGCGGGGTCCGTCAGGAAAATCGTGACTTGAAAATGGAAATCGAGCGCTTGCGGCTCGAACAAGTTCGCTTGTCCGAAGATGCCGAGCAGGCGCGCCGTCTGCAGAATTTGCTGGCCTTCAAAGAGCAGTTTGTTTCCAAGACAATTCCGGCCCAGGTAATCGGCGGAAGCGGCAGCGAACAATCACGCTCGGTTTTCATTGATAAAGGTTCAAACGATGGCATTGCGAACGACATGGCCGTGATCACCGCCGATGGCATTGTTGGCAAAGTGCTCCACGTCTACGGATCAACTTCGCAAATTCTTTTGATCAACGATCAGTCGAGTGGCGTCGGAGCGATTCTGGAGAACTCCCGCCTCCAAGGAGTGTTGCGCGGAACTACGGTCGGTGAAGTTGTTTTGGAAAGAGTCATGTCGGATGAGACCGTGGCGGCCGGAGAGCTGGTCCGTACGAGCGGCGGGGATGCGATTTTCCCCAAAGGCTTGCCGGTAGGAACCGTAACCAAGGTCAACCGCACTCCCGAGTCTTTCCTGAGTATTCAAGTGAAGCCAGCGGTGAACCTGAGCAAGCTCGAAGAAGTGCTGGTTGTGACCGAAAAGCAAGAGCGAGTTCCAGCGATGGCTGACAAGTCATCCGAGCGCGCGGTGGATATTCTGGCGCGACGCTTGCCCTCGGTCCCCGACAAGCCAGCTGACCCCAAGGCACAGGCGGGAACCACACCTCCAAACCAAGCGGCTGATGCCACCAAACCAAAGCCGAATACGGTAACGCCGAAACCGCAAGGCGTAGCTGCCAGCGAAGGTGCGACTGCTCAAGGCACCGCACCCAAGAAAACAGAGCCAGCCAAGAAGCCGGCCCAGTCGGTCATTGAGGTTTCAGACGGCGTGACCAAGAACCCAACTCCTCCTGCACCCAAGCCAGCCGTAGAAGAACCAAAACCTCCGGCGGAACAGGACCAGCCGCAATAACGTGCAAATCACATATACATCTGGGGATCAGACCGAGGTCTACCGCTTTAGCCTTCCCGTAGCGATTGCTGTGCCGCTGGTGGCCATCCTCCTGCAATCATTCCTGCCCGTGCGGATGCCGTTTTTCTCGTTATTTGATTTGCCGTTGCTGGTGACGATTTTCTTCGCCGTAGCCCGCCGCAGCCAGGTTTCCGGCATGCTTACCGGAGCCTTGATCGGGCTGGTGCAGGACTCTTTGTCCCATCAGCACATAGGCTTATACGGGATTGCCAAGACGGTGGTTGGCTACGGGGCATCCTCTTTAGGCGTCAAACTGGACGTGGAAAATGCCGGCACCCGCTTACTGTTGACCTTCGTTTTCTATTGCCTCCACCAGATCATCTACTTCGGGGTGGCACGTGGACTGGTCGGGCTGAACCTGGCCTGGAGCTGGTCGCACGAGCTGGGAGCGGCTACCGCCAACGCGATCCTCTCGGTCTTCCTGTTCCTGGCGATGGATCGGTTGAAACTCAGGGCATGAAGTCGACAAAAGGCTCAAATTCAGCGCATGACTCAACGTCTATGTCCGTTCGTCACTAAGGCGGTAACCATATCCTTACTCTATTCCGGTTTACAATAAAGTTAATCCTTCTGGCTGAATTCTTGAAAAGGAACACAACCGCCTGACGTATGTTTGGTCGCGACGAAAAAGTTTCGCAAGGCCGCCTGACTGCGGTGCAATACATCATCCTGGGGATTTTCTTGCTGCTGACCTACGGCCTGTGGCGCCTGCAAGTTTCGCAAAGCGATTTGTATTCCACTCTCGCAGAAAAAAATCGCATCAGAGAAGTTCCAATCCTGGCACCGCGCGGAAAAATTCTGGATCGCGAAGGCCGCGTGATTGTCGACAACTACCCATCGTTCAGCGCGCTCCTGCTGCGCGATTCATCTCGCGACCTGGTTGCTGATTCCGACATGATCGCCGACGGTCTGCATCTTGATCGAAAAGAAGTGAAAGACCGTATCAAACGATTCGCATCGACTCCACAGTATCAGCCGATCTACTTAAAGGACGACATCACACCTGACGAACTCGCATTCATCGAGTCGCACCGCAACGAATTGCCGGAACTCGACACCATCATGGCGCACCGCCGCTTGTATCCGCGCAACGGTTTCATGGCGCACTTGATCGGATACGTTGGTGAAGTCAGTGAAGAGATGCTGAACCATCCACGCTTCGAACTTTACAACCCGGGTGATGTGGTCGGACAGTCCGGCATCGAGCTTGAGTACAACAACATCTTGATGGGGCAGAACGGCTCCAAACAGGTTGTGGTGAACAACAAGGGCAAGGAAGTAGGGCAACTGGATGAAAAGCCCGCTCAGGCGGGAAAGTCACTGAAGCTAACAGTTGATATCGATCTGCAGATTGCCGCCGAGCAGGCTCTCGGCGATCGCAACGGTGCGATCGTGGCCATGGATCCGCGCAACGGCGAAATACTCGCCATGGTGAGCCGTCCCACATTTGATCCCAATGATTTTGCCGTGCGAATCTCGCGAGCCCAATGGAACAAGCTCGTGAACGATGATGACCATCCCTTGTTAAATAAATCGATTCAAGCGCAGTTGGCTCCGGGTTCAACTTTCAAAATCATTATGGCTGCCGCTGGGCTTCAGGAAGGTGTTGCCCAGAACATGAAGGTCAATTGCAACGGTGGAGGGGACTTCTACGGACGATATTTTAAGTGTTGGGTCGTTGCGGAGCATCGCGTTCACGGAATCACCGACCTCAGTAAGGGGATTTATCAGTCCTGCGACGTTTTCTTCTATACATTGGCCCAAAAGCTCGGCATCGAAAAAATTGCGAAGTATGCAACCCAGTTCGGGCTCGGACAGAAAACAGGGATAGATTTGCCGCAGGAAGCAAGCGGCATCATGCCTTCGGAGGAATGGAAAATCCGCACGTTCAAGCAAAAGTGGATTGTGTCGGAAACTATTTCTGTAGGCATTGGGCAAGGTGCTGTCGCCGCCACCCCGGTTCAGATGATGCGTGCGATTGGTGCGATTGCCAGCGGTGGACGCATGGTTCGTCCACATCTGACGAACCCGACCGATCTTCCGCCAGGAGTGATTCCTGCTTCGAGTGTTCCGGACGAGACTCACATCCCCATCGATCCCAAAAATTGGGAGATCATTACCGACGCGATGGCGGGAGTGGTGAATCCCGGTGGAACGGCGGCGTTATCGCACTTGCAAGGCATAGACTTCGCCGGAAAGACCGGCAGCGCCCAGACGATCAGCAATGCCTTAAAAGCAAAGCTCGGCGCACAAGGCAAAAATTTCAAAGACAACGGCTGGTTCGTCGGCGTGGAACCACGGCGCAATCCGGAGATTGTGGTTTGTACGCTGCTCGAGGAAGGTGAACACGGCTATCTCGCAGCTCGTGTTGCGGCTCAGGTGATAAAGGCCTATGTGGAAAAGCAGCGTCGGCAGCCTAGCAAGCTGGCAAAGGCCGACGGCAAAGCCGACATTGCTGCAATTTGGAACGAGCCGAGTGAAGAGAAGAGCGATGGCTTCAAGGGCGGACATTTCACCGTGAAACTTTCCGACAAGAAAGTTCCCTCGGCCTCCGCGGCTCCAGGTGTGAATTAAGTTATGGCGCGTTACGTTTCATTTCGGGATTTCGATTGGTTATTGCTCCTGTTCGTATTCATCATTTGCGGGCTGGGTGTATACGAAATCCACAGCGCCACCGAACACACCAAGTTTGCCGGAGCGCACATCAAGCAGCTCTACTGGATTGCAGGTGGCATTGCCGTCATGTTCGCCGTCAGCCTGCTGAACTATCACACCCTGCTCGAACAAGTTCACTGGATGTACATCGCCGCTTTGGGGTCGCTGATGATCGTCCTGATTTTCGGCCAACGATACCTGGGCGCGAAGCGCTGGGTGAAACTTCCGATGGGAGTTCACTTCCAGCCTTCGGAGTGGGTCAAGCTCATATTGATTTTGGCGGTGGCCAAATACTTTGTGGATTTGAGCCAGCGCGAGCTTTCCTGGTCGGACTTTGCCAAGGCGGGCGGAATTGTCCTCATCCCGATGGCAATGGTTTTGAAACAGC
>Ga0207689_10002335_pt1 | contig 17763 bp, 16 predicted proteins | sample KBSMisM52_FD_184312 | JGI IMG/M metagenome (GOLD analysis project Ga0207689, IMG submission 184312) | Miscanthus rhizosphere microbial communities from Kellogg Biological Station, Michigan, USA - KBS Miscanthus M5-2 (SPAdes) (version 2) | ecosystem: Host-associated > Plants > Roots >... | reverse complement strand
AAGACGCGATCCGCGACGCTGCCAAGCGCCTCGCTGCCGCCAAGCGACCGCTGATCGTGGCGGGCGGCGGCGCGCAAGGCGCGTCGGCTGAAGTCACCGAACTGTCGCGGTTGCTGCAGGCGCCGGTGCTTGCCTATCGGCGCGGTCGCGGCGTGCTCGACAGCCGCGATCCGCTGAGCGTCACGCTGCCGCTCGGCCGCGAATTGTGGGGCGAGGCCGATGTGGTGCTCGCCGTCGGCACTCGCCTGTTCTACGGCTTTACGCAGTGGGGCATCGACCCGGGCCTCGCCATCATCCGCGTCGACGCCGATCCCGAGGAGCCCGAACGATTCGCGCCACCCGCTGCAGCCCTCATCGGCGATGCAGGCCCGATCCTGAGCGGCCTGATCGACGCGCTCTCCGGCCATGGCCGTCCGTCCCGCCGCGCGGAAATGGAGGACCGGCAAGCCCAGATGAGCCGGCGACTGGCGAAACTCGCGCCGCAGATCGGGTTTCTCGACGCGATCCGCGCCGAACTGCCCGAGGATGGCATCTTCGTCGATGAAGTCACCCAGATCGGTTTTGCCGCACGGCTACTGCTTCCGGTCTACAAGCCGAGAACCTTTCTGTCGCCGGGCTATCAGGACAATCTCGGCTGGGGGTTTGCGACCGCGCTTGGCGCGCAGCACGCCCGCCGCGACGTGCCGGTGCTCTCGATCTCCGGCGACGGCGGCTTTCTTTTTACCTCGAACGAGCTTGCCACTGCCGTTCGCCATCGCATTCCGCTGACGTGCGTGGTGTTCAACGACGGTGCATTCGGGAATGTGCGGCGCATTCAGGAGGAGCAGTATGGTAACCGAATGATCGCGAACGATCTCGCCAATCCCGACTTCGTGCGCTATGGCCAGAGCTTCGGCGCCGAGGCCGAACGCGCACACAACCCGCAGGAGCTGCGGGCAGCCCTCAAGCGCGCGTTCAAGCGCCGCGACGGCCCCACGCTCATCGAGGTTCCCGTCGGGCCGATGCCGTCGCCCTGGGAATTCATCCACATGCCCCGCGTGCGCGGGAACAAGTGAGACGCAGCATGGAAGCGCGCAACGACGTCCAGGGAAGCATCGACGAGCGCGAGCCGCTGATCATTCGCCGGGTTGACGCGATCCCGCTTGGACTACCCCTGGCCAAGCCGGTGGCGATGGCGGGAGTCACGGTGAGGCAGGCACTCAACATCCTGGTCCGCATCGAAAGCGCCGACGGAACCGTCGGCTGGGGCGAGGCCGCCTCCGCGCCCACGATGACCGGCGATACGCTCGGCAGCCTGCTGACCGCCGTGCGCGACCACCTCGGTCCCCTGCTTATCGGGGAGGATGCTTGGATGCGTGCTGCCCTGCGGCACAAGCTCGAGCGCGCCATGTTCGGCAATACCGGCGCGCACTCCGCGATCGAGGTTGCCCTCCTCGATCTTGCCGGCCGATCATCGGGCCTGCCGCTGGTCGATCTCATTGGTGGCCCCATGCGTCGCGCGGTCCCGCCGATGTGGCTTCTCGGCAATCCCACGCCCGAACAGGACATCGCCGAAGCGCATGCGAAGCGCGCACAGGGCTTCGGCTTCTTCAAGCTCAAGATCGGCACCAAGGCGGTGGACCATGAGATCGAGTCGACGCTTGCGCTGCGAAAAGGCCTCGGTATCACGACTCCGCTCTGCGCCGACGCCAATTGCGGGCTGACCTTGGCCGATGCGTGTCGCTATGTCGAAGGCGTGCGTGAAGCCGGCTTGCTGTTCGTCGAGCAGCCGCTCGCGCACGCAGACCTCAAGGGGCTCGCGCGGCTGACACGCATCTCGTCGATTCCGATCGGCGCGGACGAAGGCATCCACTCGCTCGCCGATATCGAGGCTCATGAGCGCTGCGGCGCCGGGGGCGTCTCGCTCAAGCTGATCAAGCTCGGCGGCATGAGTGCGGCGGTGGAGGCCGCGCAGCTATGCCAGCGTCTCGGCCTCTCCATCAATATTGCGGCCAAGATCGCGGAATCCAGCATCGCGTCCGCAGCGGCGATCCATCTCGCCTGTGCCGCACCCGCGGTGGACTGGGGCGTGAGCCTCACCCACTTCTATCTCGCCGAGGACATTGCGAGGGAACCGCTGGCGATCAGCGACGGCGAGGTCGCGCTCCCGGCCGGCCCCGGGCTCGGCATTGACGTCGACGAGGCCCAAGTCGAACGCTTCAAGCAATCGACCAGCGCACTGTCGGGGTGACCGCGCCTGCCGTGTGGCAGAACAATCGATGGGCCCGTCAACAGGAATGAGTCAAAAAGAAGGAGGCCTCTGACAACCACAAGCTGGCGCTGACCAGAAGCTGCCCCCGGTAGTATGGAGCCCAAGGCGGCCGGCGATGCCCCCCAAAACGCAAACTACATGGGTGCGCACGTGATATCTCCCCTCAACCCTTCTTATCCACCCCTGACAAAACGACTCGTGTACGCTATCTAGCGCCCATGCAGCCGATTACGACCACCACCAACCTTGCCGACGCGTGTGCGCGCATGGCGCGCCACCCCTTCGTCACCGTAGACACCGAGTTTCTGCGCGAGAGCACCTATTATCCCCGGCTCTGTGTGGCACAGATGGCCAGCACCGATGAGGCGATCGTCATCGACACGCTCGCCGAGGGCATGGATTTCGCTCCTTTCTTCGCGCTGATGGCGAACCAGAACGTCATCAAGGTCTTCCATGCCGCCCGCCAGGACATCGAAATATGCTGGCACGAGGCCGGCATCATCCCGTCGCCCATCATCGATACCCAGGTGGCGGCCATGGTTCTGGGCTACGGCGATGCCATCTCCTACGACCAGCTCGTGCAACGCATCACCGGGGACAGCCTCGACAAGTCCAATCGCTTCACCGATTGGACGCGGCGCCCTTTGAGCGAGGCGCAGCTGGCCTACGCCATTTCCGACGTCACCCATCTGCGCGACGTCTACCTCAAGCTCTCCGCCGATCTCGACCGGCGCGGGCGCAACGATTGGATGCGCGAGGAGATGAGGGTCCTGACATCTCCCGCGACCTATCGCTTTGAGCCGGAGCACGCCTGGGAGCGTTTGAAAACGCGGGTGCGCAAGCCCAAGGAACTGGCGGTGCTGATCGAGGTTGCCGCCTGGCGAGAGCGCGAAGCACAGGAGCGCGACGTACCCCGCGGCCGCGTGCTCAAGGACGACGTTATCGGCGACATCGCGGTGCAGGCGCCAACGACGATCGAGCGCCTCGCGAGCCTGCGCTCACTGCCCAGAGGCTTCGAACGGTCGAAATGGGGAGAGGCGATCGTCGAGGCCGTGCAGCGCGGCCTGGCGCGCGATCCCAAGACGCTGCCGCGGTTCGAGCGCCCGAAGCCTCCCATCAATGGGCAGGCCACAGTAGAGTTGCTCAAGGTGCTGTTGCGCATGACAGCAGAGCGACACGCGGTGGCCGCAAAAGTGATTGCTACCGTCGACGACCTCGACCGCATTGCCGCCGACGATGACGCCGATGTTCCGGCGATGTCCGGCTGGCGACGCGAGCTTTTCGGCGAGAAAGCGCTCGCGCTCAAGCAAGGGCGGCTCTCGCTCTCCGTCGAAAAAGGCCGCGTCGTCGCGGTGGAGCGCGAGTAATCCTCTCCCCGCCGTCTCGCAGATCGCGCTATGATGATCGCGCCCGTGACGAGGGAGACATCAGATGTCGGCGTTCCTCCGCAATCAGTGGTACACGGCCGCGACCTCCGCCGAGATCGGCGACAAGCCGCTGGCGCGCACGATCTGCAACGAACCGCTGGTAATCTTCCGCAGCGGGAACGGAAACGTCGCCGTGCTGACCGATCGCTGCCCGCATCGCAAAGCGCCGCTTTCATCCGGCGAAGTGGTCGGCAACGACATTCAGTGCGGCTATCACGGCATACGCTTCGCGCCCGACGGCGCCTGCACCCGTGTTCCAGGCAACGCCCAGATCGGCCGCAATTTCCGGGCAAGAGGTTTCCCGGCACACGAAATCCATGGGCTCATCTTCGTCTGGCTCGGTGAGGCTGCGCTGGCCGATCCCGCGCACATCCCCGACTTCAGCGAGAACGTGAAGCCCGGCTGGACCGGCGTGCACGGGCTGCTTTACGTCAAAGGCAACTACCAGCTTCTGATCGACAACATCCTCGACCTCACACACGTGGTCTTTGTCCATAAGACGACGCTCGCCGGCGGCGGCGTGGCGGAGACGCCGCTCGACGTCGAGATCGACGGCGATGTGGTGCGGGCGCAGCGGCTGATGCGCAATGTCGATACCGCGCCAATCTACAAGGCCGCCCGGAATCTCCACGGCAAGATCGATCGCTGGCAGTTCCTCGAATTCCGTCCGCCGATCTATGCCCGGATCACACTCGGTGCCCGCGAAGCCGGCAGCGAGGTGCCGTTCGGCACGCCGACGCATATCGTGCTCAACAGCTTCACGCCGGAAACGGAGCGCACCACCCACTATTTCTGGTCGACGGTGCGTTCCTGGGGGCTCGACGACGCCAACGTGTCGAAGGTCTACAAGGACATGACCGATCTCGCCTTCGCCGAGGACGCACGCATCGTTGAGTTGCAGCAGGAGCTGATCGACAGCGACACGTCGGGTGCCCCGCTTGTGAGCCTCGCCTTCGACCGCGCCGGCCTCGGTGCACGGCGCATCATCAAGCGCAAGCTCGACGAAGAGGTGTCGGCGCCAGCGCAAGTGGCCCCCTCCCCGATGACCGCGCAGGCGCGGTAGCGGTCTGGCGCCTGCACCGATACGATCAGTTTTCGAGGATCGCGATGCTCTTCGGGTTGCCCCGGCCGGAGAGCGACCGCAGGAACAGGTCGATGTCCGCGATCTCGCGGTCGGACATGATCGGCTCGGAATAGCAACGCAGGGACGGTTTGGGCGTTAGTGCTTCGGACGGATCCTCCGCAAGAACTCCCATGTCGGCACCGCGCTGATCCCGCCGACGGCGCCGCTGAGATAGCTCGGGATGTCCGCAGTGAACATCCATTGCCAGAGCAGCCCGACGAGGTAGCTTGCCAGCAGCATCACTGCGAGCGTGATCAGCAATCTCTGCCAAAGTGGCATGGGCATCCTCCCAGGAGCGTCCGTCATGGCCACGTTCGTCACCTGATGGCCTGGATGCTCGGACCAGGCATGGCTCGATGCGGGAGCCGGCGCGCAACCAGCATTGAGACGCTAGCCCACCACGCTCGGTATCACGCGGCTTCCATGACCGGCTCGCGTCCGACGAGCCGCGCCAGCTGGCGCAGCCGCACGAATACGCGCTCGCCCGCGAGCGCCTTGAAGCCGTTCTCGAAACGCAGCACCAAACGACCCCGCTCGACCACCATCGGCGTCTTTGGCAATACACCCGTCGTCGAGGCTGAGATCAGATAGGCGACGCGCAATGCCGCACCGAGCACGCGCGCGCGATCGAGCAAGCGGGTCGACGCGAGCTCTCGCAGCCGAGGCGAAAGCTCCTCGTCCACCAGCCCCATGTGACGGAAGAACACGGCCAGTGAAATGAAGGTCCGGCCGGGATGATCGACCGCGACGAAGGCCGCGTTGGCAATGATGTTGAGAGACTGCTCGCCACGATAATCGGGATGGGCCCGCCAGCCGATGTCGGCAAGAAGGCAGGCGGCATGGCGCAGCCGGCGCTCTTCCGCCGTCTCATCGAGCCCGGACGATGCCATGAAGCGATCCGTCCATTGTGTCAGCTCTTCGCCATGGGCAGGCGAACGCGAGCGCAGCACATTGAGCTCGCTCGCGGCCGCGATCAGCGGATCCTTCTCGCGTTCCTTGGCGTCCAGCATGGAGTACAGCAGGCCCTCGCGGACCCCGAGGGCAGAGACGACAACCTCCTTGGGCTTCGCGATCCGCACCAGGTTCTCGAGCACGAGCGCTGCATAGGCCAAGAGCGGCCGGCGCGCGTCGGTCACCACCTCGATCTGCGACAGCATCTCGGGATCGACCCGATGCACGAGGCTGGAGAAATCGAATGCCTCCTTCGCCGGCATCACATAGCCATGCATGACATGAAGCGGATAGCCGGTCTGCCACATATGCAACCGCGCGAGCGCGCGCCAAGTGCCGCCGATGGCATAGAGGGTCCGACCTTTGCCATTTTCGAGCGGACGAGCATCCTGCAGCGCCCCCCGGACGATCTTCTCGGCCTTCTTGATCGACTTCGACGAGATGTCCTGCAGCGCGAGCCCGCCCAGCGGAAGCGTCAAGCCGGTCTTCACCCGATGCCCCTGGACCTCGGTCAACTCGAGCGAGCCGCCGCCGAGGTCGCCGACGATCCCGTCGGGCTTGTGAAAGCCCGACACGACACCGAGCGCGGCAAGTTCGGCCTCGCGCTTGCCGGAGAGGATGTCGATCTTGGTGCCACAAATGCTCTCGGCTTCTGCGACGAAGGCCTTGCCGTTCTTGGCATCACGGCAGGCGGCAGTTGCGATCGCCCAGAGCTGGGCCACCTCCATGCGATCGCACAGCGCGCGAAAGCGCCGTAGCGCCGCCAGCGCCTTCTCGACGGCGTCGGCTGCGAGCAGACCGGTCGTCTGCACCTCGCGGCCAAGCCCCGCCAGAACCTTCTCGTTGAAGATGGGAGTCGGGCTGCGGGTCAGCCCCTCATACGCCACGAGGCGCACGGAGTTCGAACCGATATCAATGACCGCGACCGGCGGCCCGTAATCGAGACGACCTTGCGCGATATTCATAGCGGGCCGACGCCGCTTACGAGCGGTCGAGACGGCGTATAAGACTACGCGGTGACGATTCTTTGAGCGATTTGCCACGACCCGAGAGGCTCGGATTGGTCATGAAGTATTTGTGCGCGTTGAAGGGCTCCTCGCCCTCGGCCACTTTTATGCGATTCGACGTGCCGTCGGGTAACAATTTCCAACTTTGTTCGTTGTCCTTGAAGTTCGCCACCATGATCTGATCGAGCACTTGTTCGTGCACGGTGGGATTGAGAATCGGGCACAGGACCTCGACACGCCGGTCGAGGTTGCGCGGCATCATGTCGGCGGACGAGATGTAGACCGCGGCCTTGGCATGCGGCAGGCCGTGCCCGTCGCCGAAGCAATAGATGCGGCTGTGTTCGAGGAATCGGCCGATGATCGATTTGACCCGAATGTTCTCGGACAGGCTTGGCAGGCCCGGCCGCAGGCAGCAGATTCCGCGCACGACGAGATCGACCGCGACGCCCGCGCGCGAAGCCTCGTAGAGCAGGTCGATGATCTCGGGATCGACCAGCGCATTGTCCTTCATCCAGATTGCCGCAGGACGACCGGCCTTGGCATGCGCGATTTCCTGCTCGATATGGTTGCAAACGCGGTCACGCAGCGTGAGCGGCGACACCGCCATCCTCTGGAGCTCCGCCGGCTCCGCATAGCCGGTGACGTAGTTGAAGATGTGCGCCACGTCCCGCGCAATGACGGGATCGGACGTGAAGAATGAGAGATCGGTATAGATCCTGGCGGTGACCGGATGATAATTGCCGGTCCCGACATGAACATAGGTGGCGAGCGCACCACCTTCCCGGCGCACCACCATCGACAACTTCGCGTGCGTCTTGAGTTCGATAAACCCGTATACGACCTGAGCGCCGGCGCGCTCGAGGGCGCGCGACCAGCGGATATTGGCCTCTTCGTCGAAGCGGGCCTTGAGCTCGATCAGTGCGGTAACCGACTTTCCGGCTTCTGCCGCCTCGATCAGCGCGCGGACGATGGGCGACTCGGCCGACGTGCGATAGAGGGTCTGCTTGATGGCGACGACGTCGGGATCGCGCGCCGCCTGTTGCAGAAACTGCACGACGACGTCGAACGACTCGTACGGGTGATGGACGACCAGGTCCTTCTGCCGAATGGCCGCAAAACAGTCGCCGGCATGGTCGCGAATGCGCTCGGGATAACGGGGGTTGTACGGGACGAATTCGAGGTCCGGACGATCCAGGCTCATGAGCTGCGACAAGTCGGTCAGCGCCAGCACGCCGTCGACCAGGAAAACTTCATCATCACCGCATGCGAGCGCCTGTTGCACGAACCGGCGCAGTTCCACCGGCATGGCTGCCTCGAGCTCGAGGCGGATGACTGAGCCGCGCCGGCGACGCTTAAGAACCGTCTCGAACTCGCGCACCAGATCTTCGGCCTCTTCCTCGATCTCGATCTCGGAATCGCGAATGACGCGGAATGCGCCTTGGCCCTTGACCGCATAGCCGGGAAACAGGCGCGCGATGAACAGGCCGATCACCTGTTCGAGCGTGATCACGCGGGCGCTCGGCAGCCGCACGAAACGCTCGATCTTGTTCGGCATGCGGATGAGCGCGTTCATCGCCTTGCCGTCGCTCGCCCGCGCCAAATGCAGCGCTATGGTGAAGCCGAGATTGGGGATGAACGGGAACGGGTGGGCCGGATCGATGGCAAGCGGGGTGAGCAGGGGAAAGATCTGCCGAAGGAAATAATCCTCAAGCCACATCTTTTCCTTCTTGGTCACCTCCGGTCCGTCGATCAGAACAATGCCCTGCTCGGCCAGCATCTGCCGAAGCTCGCTCCAGCGCTTCTGCTGATCCCTCGCCAGCGCCCCCACGGCTTCCCCGATCCGGCTGAGCTGTTCGGCGGGCGTCAGCCCGTCCGGGCTCTTGATCGTGATGCCGGCACGCAGCTGGCCCTTGAGGCCGGCGACGCGGACCATGAAGAACTCATCGAGGTTGTTGGCGGAAATCGAGAGAAACCGGACCCGCTCCAGCAGGGGATGGGCGTCGTTGGCGGCCTCCTCGAGCACCCGGCGATTGAAATGCAGCCATGACAGCTCACGGTTGATGAAGCGCTCGGGGCTCGCGATCAGATCGAGAGGGGGGGACTCGGCCGTGGTCGGAGCCGCAGGCGCGACGGGTTCGCCTTCCACAACAATGAGTTGGCTTCGATCAGCCATGTCCAAATGCTTTCTGCTGAGGAGCGCAACATCGTCGTCAAAGGTGACGACTGCATGACATAAGGCGTCGGCACCCCGCCCCGTCAAGCCTCGGTGGCACGCAGGATTTCAGCCGCGAACGCCCTGGTTAACGGCCGCTTGTGGCGCATCGCCTCGTCGTCGAGGCGCGCGACCACCGCCTGCGCGGCCGCGAACGACCGTTCGATCCGCAGCGCCACATAGCCGATCACGGTTTTATCGACCGCCAGTTGCCGATCGTCGAAGAGCTTCACCAGGACCGCCCGCAGCAGCGCGTCGTCGGGCGGCGTCATGGCCACGACCGGCAGGGCCGTGACGCGGGATGCAAGGTCCCGGATCGCGAACGTCGCCGGGGGGGTACGTGCAGTGAGCAGCACGAAGGCCTCCTCCTCGCGCGCAAGATTGAGCAGGTGGAAGAGCGCCCGTTCGTCGAGCGCGCCCGCGACGATATCCTCCACGACCAGGGCGCCGGTGGCGAGCGCCGCGGGGACCGTCGTCTGTTCCAATGCGTGGGAGGAAATCAGCCGTGCCCCCGCCATTTCCGCCCAGATCGCGGCAAGGTGGCTCTTGCCGGAACCTTCCGGGCCGGTGAGCATGACCGTCGGGTGAGGCCATGCCGGCCACGTGTCGATCAGGGCGAGCGCGGCCGCATTCGACGGCCCGCTCAAGAAATCTTCGCGCGCAAAACTCTCCGGATGATCGAGGGCCAAGGCGAGCTGACGCGGACCGGTGCGCATCAGGTCGGCTTTTCCCCGGTATAGAGCGGACTCGCGAAGTATTGTCGCAGCGCGAACCGTAACAGGACGGCGAGCGCGGCCGCGAGCGGCACCGCAACCAGGAGACCCACGAATCCGAAAAGATACCCAAAGGCGAACATGGCGAAGATCATCCAGACCGGGTGCAATCCCACGCGTTCGCCGACGAATTTAGGCGAAACGATATTGCCTTCGATGAACTGGCCGAACAGGAAAATGCCGACGACAATCGCGATCCGCTTCCAGTCGGGCCAGAACTGCGCGATCGCCACGCTCGCAGCGATCATCAGCCCGGTCATTGAGCCGATGTAAGGGACGAACGTAATCAGGCCGGCCACGAGGCCGATCAGCAGCGCAAAGTCCAGTCCCACCAGCATCAGCGCAATTGCGTAATAGCAGCCGAGCACGGCGCACACGCCGACTTGGCCGCGCAAGAACCCGCCAATTGCGGCATCGATCTCGCGGGCGAGCCGTCGGACGGTTTCACGCTGGTGCACCGGCACCCAGCTGTCCACCATCTCGATCATCGAATGCCAGTCGCGGATCAGGTAAAAGGTGACGACCGGCATCACGATCAGAACGGATGCGAACGAGACCAGCGCCTTGCCGCCGGTCCAGATCGAATACACAAAACTTAGCAGCCACGTGGCCACCTGGCTGACGAGGCCCGAAACGGTCTCGTTTGCATCGCCGGGGCCCATCAGCGTGCTCAGCCATGGCAGGTTGCTGTCGGCGATGAGGTCCTTCACGCGCTTGAAATAGCCCGGGATGTGGGAGATCAATGCCGAGCCCTGCTGCAGCAGCAGAGGAACGAGCAGCACCGTCAGCGCGATCAGGATCACAATGAAGACGGTGACGATCAGCAGTGCCGCCACGGTGCGATTCATTCCGGCGCGTTCCATCCGGTCGGCGATCGGTGCATACACGTAGGCGAGCGCGATACCGGCGACGAACGGGAGCAGAATGTCGTGCAGCAGCCACAGGCACGCCGCGAGCACGAGAAACGTAACGAGCCAAAACCTGAAATGGCGCCCGTTCATCATCGCGTCGTCCCTTTGCCAAGGACCTTCACCTGAGAGCTAAGCCGGTTCAGGGGCTCACGTCTGCAGCGTTCATGTGGCGCACCCACTCGGCGACATAGAAGGCAACGGAAAGCAAGGTCAAGGCCGCGACCAGCGGCGTCAGCAGCACCATGGCGACGCTGGCATCAAAGTCGAATCCAAGCGCGGCCATGACGACGCCCGCGAGCACGATTTGCGCGACCGTGTTGAGCTTGGAGACGGGAAGCGGTCTGAGCGGCACGGGTTTGTCCACCACCCAAGACAGGATCACCGCACTCACGATCATGATGTCGCGCGAAACCACGAGGATCACGAGCCAACGGGGAATGGCATCGGTGACCCCGAGCGCGACGTAGATCGAAACCAGCATCGCCTTGTCCGCCAGCGGGTCGAGATAGGCGCCGAGCTCGGTTGCCATGCCGAACCGCTTGGCCAGGAAACCGTCCACGGCGTCGCTGATGCCGGCCGCAAGGAAAAGCACAAAAGCAATTTTCATCTCGCCGGCCGTGATCGCCCAGACGACCACCGGCACCAGGAGGATGCGGCCAAGCGTAATGAGGTTCGGAATACTCAAGTCTGCGCCCCGGCTCGGCCCGCGCCTCGCCGTCCCCAGCGGCGCACGTGGCCATGCATTGGTCAGTATAGCCGTGATCAAGCCATTGCACAGTCGCGGATTCCCAAGTACCGAAGCGCGCGAGCAGCGAAGGATACGCCATGGCAGACAAGGGCCTCACCTATGCCGGGGCCGGCGTCGACATCGATGCCGGCAACCGCATGGTGGAGCTGATCAAGCCATTGGTTCGCTCGACCGCGCGGCCGGGAGCGGACGCAGAAATCGGCGGATTCGGCGCCCTGTTCGACCTCAAGCGCTTGGGATTCGCCGATCCGGTCCTGGTGGCCGCGACCGACGGTGTCGGGACCAAGCTCAAGATCGCGATTGAAACCGGCACGCATCATACGATCGGCATCGATCTCGTCGCCATGTCGGTCAACGATCTCGTCGTGCAAGGGGCGGAACCGCTGTTTTTCCTGGACTATTTCGCCTGTGGACAACTCGATCCCGAGGTCGGGGCACGCGTGATCAAAGGTGTGGCGGAGGGCTGCCGGCAAGCGGGGTGCGCCCTGATCGGCGGCGAGACCGCGGAGATGCCGGGCTTGTATCAAATGGGCGACTACGACCTCGCCGGATTTGCGGTCGGCGCAGTCGAGCGCGATGCGATCCTCCCAAGGACCGACGTCCGCGCGGGTGATGTCATTCTCGGACTCGCCTCATCCGGCATCCATTCCAACGGTTATTCGCTCGTGCGCAAAATCGTTGAGCGGACGGGGCTGCGCTGGAGCGCTCCGGCACCATTCGATCCCGCCCGCGAACTCGGCGCCGCATTGTTGGAACCAACGCGCATCTACGTGAAATCGTGTCTTGCGGCGCTCCGCGCGACCAAGGCGGTCAAGGCGCTGGCTCACATTACCGGCGGCGGATTTCCCGACAACATCCCGCGCGTGCTGCCGCAGGGGCTCGGAGTGATGCTCGACCTGCACCGAGTGCCGGTGCCGCCGATCTTCCGCTGGCTTGCCGATGTGGGGCAGGTCGCCGAGGCCGAAATGTTGCGCACGTTCAATTGCGGCGTCGGCATGGTCGCGGTGGTCGCGCCGGGCGAGGTCGATGCGGTCGGCAACGCGCTGGTCCGGGAAGGCGAGACAGTCGTCCCCATCGGGGAGGTTGTCGCAATCGCGCGCGACACCGCGCGGGTCGCCTATCGCGGACACCTCGATCTCGCCTGGTGACGCATGGCCAAAAAGCGCGTCGCCGTCCTCATCTCCGGGCGCGGCTCCAACATGGTGGCCCTGATCGAAGCGGCGAAGGCTCCCTCATATCCGGCTGAGATTGCGCTGGTGTTGTCGAACAGGCCCGAGGCGGCCGGGCTCGCGCACGCGCAAGCGATGGGCATTCCGACAGCGGTGGTCGACCATCGACCGCACGGAGAGGATCGCGCCGCCTTTGAAAGCGCGCTGCAAGGGGTGCTCGACCAGTACCGCACGGAGGTTGTCTGTCTCGGCGGCTTCATGCGGCTGTTTACGCCGGACTTCGTGCTGCGCTGGCAAGGTCGTATGCTCAACATCCACCCGTCCCTCCTGCCCGCGTTCCCGGGCCTCGATCCGCATGGGCAGGCGCTGCGCGCGGGCGTCAAGATCTCCGGTGCAACGGTTCACTTCGTCATCCCTGAGACCGATGCCGGCCCGATCATCGCGCAGGCGGCAGTGCCTGTGCGCGAGGACGACGATGTCGACACGCTCGCGGCCCGCGTCCTTGCGGCCGAGCACCGTCTGTACCCGCAGGCGCTCGCTCTCGTCGCGGCCGGACGGGTCACGATCGTCGGCGCTCGCTGCCTGATCGAAGGCGGTCGGCAAACACCTCCCGAGGCACCGATCGTGCCCGAGACATGATTCGCGAGGGGCGTTCCCCCGCTGCCGGAATTCTCGCCCGCCTTTCGGTGTTATCCGACGAGCAAGCCGAGATTAAACCCGGGGGAAACGCATGACCGCGATAACGCCCACTTCACGCAGCGCGACGGCCGGCGAGCCGAGGCCCATCATCCCACCGCTCGCGGGGTTCTATTCCCATGCCCGCGATCTCTCCTGGCTCGTCGTGCGCCTGACGGCCGGTGGGATGTTGCTGGTCCATGGCATCATGAAGGTCATGCCGATGGCCGAGAAAGGCTTCACCGCCACCATCGAGGCATTTGCAGCCGGCAGCATGGCCCGGCGCGGAATCGAGCCGGCGCTGGCCGCGGCTTATGTGGTGTTCTTTCTCGAAACGATCGGCGCAGTAATGATCATGCTGGGGCTGTTCACGCGGTTCATCGCGGCTGCCCTGGCCGTGGAGTTCGCGATCATCACCTTCGTCGCCCACTGGCCGCAGGGGTTCACCTGGAGCAGAGGGGGATGGGAATACCCGTTGTTCTGGGGGCTCATCATGTTCGCGATCGCCCTGCGCGGCGGCGGCCCGTATTCGCTCGACCGCAGGCTCGGTTGGGAGCTCTAACGCCGCGCGCGCCAACCCCGCAGACACCAGTGGTTATTCTTTCCGACCGCTGGTGCCTGAAGAGCCCGGCTATTCCGCCGCCGCCCGCACCTTCTGGGCATGCGCGGCCTGCTTCGAGCGGCGCCACAAGCCACCCACGGTGACGACCAGAACCGCGCCGACGAAGGCCGCAGCAAGCTCGATGTAGTGGAATCCCTCGGGACCGAACCGGGGCTCGAGGTAGCCATGGAGGACCGGGTCGGTGACGATCACCTCGCCGACGATCCACCCGAGCAGCGCGGCGCCGGCCCAGACCAGGATCGGATAACGGTCGAGCAGCGCCATGACCAAGGCTGCCCCGGCCACGATCAGCGGAATGCTGATGGCGAGGCCGATCACGAGCAGCGCAACATTGCCTTGGGCAGCCGCAGCGATCGCGATCACGTTGTCGAGGCTCATGACGATGTCGGCGATGGCGACGATCCGCACCGCCCGCCACAGGTGCTCGACCGCCTCGACCTCGTCCTTGTCCTCATCCTCCGGCACGAGCAGCTTGACCGCGATATAGAACAGCGCGAGCCCGCCCACGATCTTGAGCCACGGCAGCAGCATCAGTGAAGCGACGACGGCGGTGAACACGATGCGCAGGACGACCGCTACGCCCGCGCCCAGGATCATGCCCCACACCCGCTGGCGATGGGGAAGCCCCCGGCAGGCCATCGCAATGACCACGGCGTTGTCGCCGGAGAGCAGGATATTGATCCAGATGATCTTCAGGAGGGCGACCCAAAACGCGGTGTGGCCCATATCGTGCCACCCGGTCCCCAGCACACTCAGCCACGTGCTCGGATCCATCATTTGTCCCATCGAACCCACCGGATATTCCTCTCGCTTTTCCCCGTTCGCTGGCGGCTGTTCTGAGCTGGCCGCCCGGCCGAGCTAGTCTACAGGCGAAACCCATAGGCTGGCCAGCACGCCGAAACGCATGGAAGGCGCTGCCCCGCCCTTACCGGACGATTTCGTTGCTCGAAAAGAACTGAGCGATTTCCTGCTGCGCCGTCTCCGGCGCATCGGAGCCGTGCACTGAATTCTCGCCGATCGACTTCGCATGGGTCTTGCGGATCGTTCCCGACGCCGCCTTGGCGGGATCGGTGGCGCCCATGACGTCGCGATATTTGGCGATCGCATTCTCGCCTTCGAGCACCTGGACGATCACCGGCCCGGAAATCATGAATTCGACGAGCTCGCCGAAAAACGGCCGCTCGCGATGGACTGCATAGAACGCCTCCGCCTGTTCGCGGCTGATGCGCACGCGCTTTTGCGCAATGATGCGCAAGCCAGCCTGTTCGATCATGGCGTTGATCGCGCCAGTCAGATTACGGGCGGTGGCGTCGGGTTTGATGATCGAAAAGGTCCGCTCGACCGTCATGGGATTGTTCTTCGAGGAGGGATATGGGGGAGAGCCGTCAGCGGCGGCTTATAGCGGCGGTGCCGGCGCGCGGCAAGGCTCGTGACCCGCGCGGCGTTGCCGCACAGGCCGGAACTAAGGGAAGAAGGTAGCCGCCTGCCCTCGCGGGAGCATCACGGCAGGATGGCGAAGGCGCGCGCGGGAAAGCCCAGGCCGTCCTTGACCTTGGGCCAGGCGACGACGATAAGCGCGCCGGTCGCGGGAACCTGGTCGAGATTGGCCATGACCTCGATCTGATAGCGGCCCTTGTGCAGGATGTAGGTTTCCGATTCCATCTTTTCGGTCGTGTCCGTGTCCAGCGATTCATGGCCGATCGCGGTCACGCCGCGCTGCTCGACCAGGAACTTGACGGTCTCGGGCGACCAGGCCGGAAAGGGACTGCGCTTGAACCGCTCGGGATTGCTGTCCCAATCCTTGTACATATCGGTGCGCAACGCTGCGAACGCCCCCTTCGGTACCCGCCCGTGCTTCTTTTCCCACGCCCGCAAATCGTCGACCGAGAACGCGTGGTTCGGATCCTTGACGAGGAGCGGTGTCGAATCGAAAACAACAAGCGGAAGGATCATCTGCTTGAGCGGAATTCGATCCATGGTGACGCCGTCTTCGGCGAAATGCGCGGGCGGATCCAGATGGGTGCCGTACTGTCCGACCATTTCGTAAAATGTGCTGCGAAATCCCTCCTTGGCGATGGTGTAAGGCTGCCGCGTCTGCGGATCGACGGCCGGCGTCATCTTCGCTTGACCGAAGCCCGACCATACCGGCGAGTTGGGACCGAAACTGTGGGTCAGATCGACGAATTGCTTACCCGCGATGATCCGATAGGCGCGACCGAGCTGCGTCTCTGCCTGCGCAGTGGCGACGAGACCAAATCCGATCGCAGCAGCCGCAAGCATGCTCAGACAGGCACCAGCGAACCTCGCGTGACTCATCATTCCCTCCGCAACGCAGTGAGCAAAAGCTCGAGGTAAACCGTTGATGACGGACAATGTATCACCTTCGAGTCTGCTTTCCATGTCGGCCCTGGACGCGTGCGGGACGACAGATTGCGTTGAGCCGCGCGGTTGGTGAAGACATCCCATGCTCGTGATCACCGACCTCACCTATCGGATCGGCCGCCGCGTCCTGCTCGATCACGCCACGGTGACGGTGCCGGCCGGCGCTCACGTCGGGCTGGTGGGCCGCAACGGCACCGGCAAGACGACGCTCTTTCACATCATCGCCGGTGAAATCATGCCCGAACAAGGTCAGGTGCTGATCTCGCCGCGCGACCGCATCGGCCGGCTCGCCCAGGAAGCACCCAACGGTCCGGTGAGCCTGCTCGATATCGTGCTGCAAGCCGATGCCGAACGCACCCAGCTGCTGGCCGAGGCGGAAACGGAGCGCGAGCCCGCGCGGATCGCCGAGATCCAGTTACGCCTCGCCGACATCGGCGCACATTCGGCGCCCGCGCGCGCCGCCGGGATCCTCGCCGGCTTGGGCTTTTCCCACGCCGACCAGCGACGCCCATGCGCCGAATTCTCCGGGGGATGGCGCATGCGGGTTGCGCTTGCGGCAACGCTGTTCGCCGAGCCCGACCTCCTCCTTCTCGACGAGCCGACCAACTATCTCGACCTCGAGGCGACGCTGTGGCTGGAAGCGCACATCACGCGCTATCCACGCACGGTGGTGGTCATCAGCCACGACCGCGATCTACTCGACAAAGCCGTCGACTGGATTCTCCACCTGGAAGCAGGAAAGCTCACGCTCTATCGCGGCGGTTACACCGCCTTCGAGCGTCAACGGCGCGAGCGCCAGGCGCTCGACCGCAAGTTCGCGGCGCGGCAGGAGGCGGAGCGAGCGCGACTGCAGGCCTTCGTCGATCGCTTCCGGGCCAAGGCCACCAAGGCACGCCAGGCTCAGTCGCGCGTCAAATTGCTGGCCAAGCTCGAGCCGGTCGCCGCCCTGGTCGCTGAGGAGGTGCCGCGGATTGAAATTCCGCCGCCCGCAAAGGCGCTGTCGCCTCCCATCATCGCGCTCGACGATGTTTCCGTCGGCTACGAGCCGGGCCATCCGGTGCTGCGGCGCCTCACGCTTCGCATCGACGACGATGATCGCATCGCGCTCCTCGGAGCCAACGGCAACGGCAAATCGACCTTGGCGAAGCTCCTGGCCGGCCGGCTTGAACCGATGTCCGGGCAAGTGACCAGGCCGCAGCGGCTCGAGATCGCCTATTTCGCCCAGCACCAGCTCGATGAGTTGCACCCCGAAGACAGCGCCTATGAGCACCTGCGCCGGCTTATGCCCGATACGCCGGAGGCCAAGGTGCGCGCGCGCGCCGGCGCCGTCGGCTTTTCGCAGGCGCTCGCCGATACGCCCGCCGGCCAACTGTCGGGCGGAGAAAAGGCGCGCTTGTTGCTCGGCCTCGCCACCTTTTCCGGGCCACATCTCGCCATGCTCGATGAGCCGACCAATCACCTCGACATCGATAGCCGCTCAGCCCTCATCGCGGCGATAAATGCCTACCCCGG
>Ga0207689_10002331_pt1 | contig 17778 bp, 14 predicted proteins | sample KBSMisM52_FD_184312 | JGI IMG/M metagenome (GOLD analysis project Ga0207689, IMG submission 184312) | Miscanthus rhizosphere microbial communities from Kellogg Biological Station, Michigan, USA - KBS Miscanthus M5-2 (SPAdes) (version 2) | ecosystem: Host-associated > Plants > Roots >... | reverse complement strand
GTCCGCTCCCGTGCTTGAAAACGAACAGTCTCGTTGTAGTCGTAGCCGCCTCCTTTCTCGGCGCGGCGAAACGGGTCGCCGAGGACTTCGCGATCGAGGGCATCGGTCCGCATCGTCACAGTCCCGCTTTTTCGCGCTCTGCCCACGGCCGCGCGGATGGAGGCTTTGTCGCTTGTGAGCGGCTGCACGATGTCGAGCGACGCACCGATCGTCGCCACCGACCGTTCCGAGTCCGGATCGAACCGATCGTCGATGAAACGATCGAGCGTATCGAGTGCGAGCGAGCGCTGGCGAGAATCGATGTAATTGTTGTCGACCAGCACGATGATTTTTCTGCGTGCGGCGCGCTGTGGCGTCTCCGCCGGCCCGCCTGACTGCGGTGCTCTTCTGCGGCTTAGAGAAAAGTTCGTGATCGGCTGCGGCTGGCCGTCCTCGAAAACTTCGAAGTCGCCCATGGCCAGGTCACCGACCGGCTTCCCGCCGCCGTCGGTCACCGTGACGTCGACGTTGGTGACTCGTACGTCGACGTTCGCTGCGAGTGGAGCGGGTTTCGACTGCGTCTGGGGCGACGCAGTCGAAACCACGAGGACAGCCGCACAGCAAAGGAGGACTCCTCGGGGGATCATGGTCGGCCGCGTGAGCTAGATACTCACACCCTCCGACGCGCTGCCAATCTCGTTGGACAGATCGTCCCGCACCGTCATGACGATGGTGAACGCACCCTTCTTCAGGTGAACGTTCAGCTTGTAGCGGAACTTGGAGCCGTCGACCTTTCCGTAGTCCGAGGGCGAAATGCTCACTTCCTGGATCTGCCGGTTGAAGCCGATATTCTTCCCCTCGGAATCGAAGATCGATACGTAGACGTGCAGGCGGCCGACGTATTTTCCGTCGACCGGGATGACCGTCAGGCGATCCATGGGCAGGATGGCCAGCACCGGAACGCTCACCTCGTCACCGCGCGGAATGGCTCCGCCGATCTCAATCCTGACCGGCAGCGATCCGAGTTTTTCCTCGGCCGAGAAACGAGCCTGCAGGAACTGCTCGAGGCGATCGTCAGGGGAGATGTCGATATACCCCTGCCGGTGCGCGATCTGCACGCCGCTCCGCTTCACCCGGACTTTGATCGTGTGATATTGGCGGTCATCTCCGTGCGGAGGCGTGTAGCCGAGGGAGTAGTAGTTTGAGCTGAGCGTCTCCACGGCGGCCAGAGAAGGAGCGACGAGATTGGTCGAGTACGAACCGCCGGTTCCCAGTGCGACCGTGAGCGACCCCGAGTCAACGTTTGTCGTATCGATCGGAGAGGACAACTTGGTCGAAAGGTCCGCCGACGGATCAACCCCGGATCTCGCCTGCTCCGATTCGTGCTGCGGCGCGATCATCCCCCGCCGCTTGGCGTTGATGATGTGAATGGCGAAGTTCGATGCGTTCGCCTCGAGGACGACTTCGTCGAGCGCGATTCCGATCTGGCGCTGGGCCTCAGTGGTCTCGCTGTCCTGCTCCGTGCGTGCGTAGGCCAGGAAATTCGTGTTCATTTCCATCCCGCCCGTGAGAAGAATCAGAACCTTCTTCCCTTCCGAAGCGGCGTACGCGTGCGTCATCTCGCGCACGGCATTCGCCGTGTTGCGGATGGCCCGCAATTGCCGATAGGTTTGCTCCCGGGCCTGGAACCGCACAACCGCGCCGTAATCAAGCGTCGGAACGAGGCCCGAGTCCTCCTTGGTCGCGGAGCTCGAGAGCTCGATGCGCCGCAAGCCGTCCGACAGAATCGAGCGGTCGATTGCGTGCTGCTCGGGGAAGGCGCCCGACTGCCGGATCTTGTCGATGGCGGCGTGGATCTCTTTCTTGTCGGACGTGTATGGGTGCAGCATCTCCAGCCGCTGACTGATGGCGGCGATAGCCCACTCATGGTCGCCGCCGAAGTTTTCGTCGACGTACTTGTCGATCTGCGCCAGGGCCATGTCGCGCTGAATCTTGTCGATATAGTTGTTGTCGACGAGCAGAACGAACTTACGGCGGAACTGTTCGGGAACGACCGGAGCGGGACCGGCCGTTGATGCAGCCGCGGTTTTCAAGAGGGAGTTTTCGATGATGTCGAAGTTCGTGACCTTCTGCAGCTTGCCGTCTTCGAAGACTTCGAAATCGTTCTTCGTGAGGCCGGGCACCGGATGCCCCTTGGCGTCGGTGACGGTCACATCGACGTTGATGACTTTCACCTCGATGTTCGCCGTGAGCGGCGGCGGCCCGTAGCTCTGGGCGACCATCGAAGGAACGACGAGCAAGGCAAACGACACGACCACCAGCAGTATCCGGCGCATGAGTCCTCCCCTGAAACGCCGATTGTACGTCCGTGCCGGTCTTTGGGTGCGTCCGTGCAGCCGAGCTGTTCCGCAGGCGTAACAGCGGCTGGCGCCGGCGTGCGAGATGAAGATCGCCCTCCCCCGATGGCCGGTCAGCTCGCGTCGCGTCACGTCGCTAGGTGATGAGTGCCACACGTGCCGTACGTCCGCATGGCGATAGTAATGTGATATTCGCGCGGATGTATGGGCGCATTAACGTCAACGATTACCAAGGAGGACACATTGAGCAACAGGTTGAAGATCTTTTTGCTTCTCGCGTGCATCATGGCAGCAGTCGGTTCAACAATGTACGCGCTGCCGACTGGCGGACGCGACATCACGTACTACGCCGACGACACGCTTAGCGGCGACATCGTCGGAGAGCGGTACCTGGCGTGCGGCTCGGGCTCGTGGGATACGTGGGGAACGGTCACCAACTACTACAGAGTGGAAACCTGGGACTGCTCCAGCGGCCTTGGTACATCCTGCAACGTGTATTTGTGCGCTGGCTACGTTTGGTACGACCAGTACGGTCAGCCGCAGTGGGAGCCGGGAGCGTGCTCGCAGATCGGTTGCGACGACTGGTAGAGTCAGGTAGAACAGGATGAGTGGAGGCTTCTGCTGATGCGTTGGCAAAAGATCACGTTGCAGGTGCTGTATGCAGCGGCAGCGATCGCTTTCGTTGCGCTCATCTATTCCAACTGGCGCTTGCGTCGCTTGTATGACGCGACGCAAGCCCAGTTGGCTGGTCTTTCCGCGCGAGCGATCATTCCCTTTCGAGCCGGTGACGTCCTGCCGCGGCTCGATCTGATCGATCGCTCCGGGCATCCGGTAAGGATCACGCCGCCCGACTGGAAGAGCACGTCGTACGTCGCGTTCGTCCTTCCGGACTGTGCTCCATGCCACGAGCAGATTGCCGCCGCGAGAGATGGGAAACTGCAGAACGTGGTCCTGGTGTCACTCGTCAGCCGCGAAGCTGCCGCGAAGGACTTGGAGGGGGTGTCAGGAAACCTGACTCTCTACTACGTCACTCCGCAGACCGCCGCGCGTTTGCGGCATCAGCTTGATGGATTTCCTCGGGTGCTGCGCGTCGCCGCCGGAGGAAAGATTACGGCCACCTGCCACACGATGGCCGGATGCGGCGGCGCGACATGCAAATCCTGCGATCTGCCGTCGACCTAGCGCGGAGCGACGCTGCCCCCTACTGCACGCGTGCGGCGAAGCCGGTCTTCATCACGCCGGCGTCCGAGGTGAAGCTCGCGGTTCCTCGTACAGTAACGGGTCCGTTCACGTCGCCCGTGTCGGTGTCCTGAAGCGGCTGCACCCAGGCGCGAATCGGGAGCACCGCCGATGACCGCGGATTGATGGTCAGCGAGAACGCGTGGCGCACGCGCTTCATCGAATAGGCCCCCGACGATCCCATCGTTTCGATCTCGACCGATGTCAGCGAGACCGGATGGTCGAACGGATTCGTCACTTTGATTTCGTAGTCGACAGGAACGCCGTGGGGGACCGAAGGGTCCAGTGGCAGCGTTGCCAGACGCAGCGGCTCCACTCGCGACACTTGCGAAATCGTCACGCCAGGCGACGTTCGCGCCGGCCCCGCGGCAGCGCAGCCGGTCGCGACCACAAGGAGGAAAAGCGTGGTCGTTTTCGTCATGGTTTTCATCATGGAAGACCTCCGCTGATACCAAAAGGAACGGCGGCCGAAGCCGCCGTTCCATGGACATTGTCGTGAAAAAACGACTTAGAAGTTCAGCCTCACGAAGATACGGACTTCACGAGGATCCTGATACGTATTCGGCTGGCCATAGCGCCAGTCGGGAATCAGGCCCAGCGCCACCTGGCGATCGAACTGCTTCTGGAAGTCGACATTACCGGCGAAGAAGGCCGCCGCCTGCGTGGGGTTGTTGGCCGAGCCGGTCGCGGGACCGATGCGCGGCGTGGCCGCATTGGCCGCGGCAAGCTTCTGCGCGTCCGTCGCGCCGGCGGGGATCACAACACCGCATCCTGTGTCACGCGACAAGTCCGAGCCGCACTTCGACAGATCGCGAATGACGATGCTGGTCGTGCTCTTGATCGGGTAGTAGTTCGTGACCTTCTTCTGATCGAACATGTTGAGCACGATGGCGCCGAGCGTCACGCCGTATTTTCCGATACGCAGCTCGTGCTGGATGTTCAAGTCGGTCTGGGTGATGTTCGGAGTGCGTCCCATGTCGTTGCGGCCGTTCGGGAAGATCGGCGCGCCCTGGAAGCGCATCTCGGTCGTCGTCGGCGTGCCGCTGTAGAAGTACTCGTTGGCGCCGACGGTGGTGCCGTGCGAGAACGTGTAGGCAACCTGCGCCTTCGCCTGGTGCGGACGATCGCCACCGAGCGGGCCGGTCACTTCGTTGCCCCTCTGGTCGAACAGCATGAACAGACTGTCGAACACGCGGCTGACGTTCGGCGAGGTGCGCGCGAAGCCGGGGTTGGCGGTTACTTCATCCGCGTTGGCCAGGCCGGAGTAGTTGCCTTTCAGCTTGCTGTAAAGGTAGCTGGCATGCAGCAGCCAGTGCGACGAGTAACGCTTGGTGTATTCGACCTCGAAGCCGTTGTAGTCGCGCACCGCTTTCGGCATGGCCGGGCAGGTGGCGCAACCGAACGCCGCCAGAATCTTCTGGGCGACGCCGAAGCCGGGATTGGCGATGAAGAAATCTTCGGACTCCGAACCGTCGGCATGAACGTTATGGACGCCGACGTCCTCGATGGCCCGGACGAGTTTCTTGTTCACCCAGCGGAAGCCGAGGGCGGAAGAGTTGCCGACGTCCTGCTGGAAGCCGAGAGATACTTCACGGCTCTCCATCGGCTTGAGGCCGGGATCGACCAGCGGCTTATCGGCAGAATTGGCCGGATGGCGCAGATCGATGCTGCTACGCAGCGTCATACCGGGGCAGGTGGGCTTCACCGCGGGGTCGTTCGTCACGTTCTGGCAACCGGTCCATTTCGTCCAGTCGAACGCGTCGATGTCGAAGCCCCAGTAGATCCATTTGTCGCCGCCGAACGAGCCGCGCGGCAACTCCATCTTCATGATGTCGTAGAACGTGCCGTAGCTTCCGAACGCCTTCGACCGGCCGTTCCCGAAGAGGTCATACGAGAATCCGAGCCGCGGCGCGACCTTGTCTTTGAAGTCGAAGCTGATCGCCGTGGAACCGGTGGTTCCCAGGGTTGAATACGAAGGAACCTTCTCCGACTCCGTGCGAACGCCGATGTTGACCGTCAGGCGATCGTGCATCGTGGTCCAGGCATCCTGGAGGAAGAGGCCCTCGATCTTGTCCTGGACGTTGCCGGTGGTCTGGAAGGTGTAGACACCTGCCGAGCCGTATTTTCCGCGTCCGAGGCACTGTGGGCAGACGCCGTTCCAGGTGGCGGTCACCAGGAAGTTCTGCTGACCGCGAAGAACCTCATTCTTGATGTTGTCGAGCTGGATGCCGCCTTTGACGCGGTGCGAGCCGGCGAGATTGCCGAACCACGACGCGTCCAGATTGATGTTGTCGCGCGTATAGGCATCTTTCTGCGACGCGGTATTGGTGGGGATGTTCGAGTAACCGGACGCCTGGATCAAGTTGGCCGGGATTTCCGGAAAGACCGAGGTATTGATTCCGCTGGCAAACGTAATCAGCGGGTCCTTCGAGATACCGCTCTGCGTGTAGTTCCGGAAGAAGCGTCCGCCCTTGGCGGAGAGGAACCACGACGGGGAGGCGATGTAGTCCGCATAGCCGGACGCCGTCCAGTTGGCCAGCTTGTCATCAGGCGCGTACAAAACCGGATTAGAGCTGCCTCGGCCTGTGGCGCCCGGAAGCAGGTTCTCGGTCTCGTAGCCGCTGTTGTTGCCGGAGGCCTTGAAGAGCAGCTTCGAGCCCGCCTGGCCGGACAGAGTGCCGACCCAGTTGTCGCGGCGGAACTTCTGCGGGAAGGTCAGCGTCTGGCCGCCCTGGCTCGGAACGAAGGTGACGGTACGGCTGATGGACTGGCGCTGTGGCTTGTATCCGCCATAGAACCAGAGGTTGTCCTTCATCAGCGGTCCGCCGAGGGTGACGGAGGGCTCGACCTGATTGGTGCTGTCGTCGGACGGCACGTACTGCTCGAAGCCGGTGTTCGTCAGGTTGAGCTGAAGGATCGGGCCGCGCGTAAGAGTTCGCGTGTTGGAGTCGATCAGCGCGTTCTGACCGTTCCACGATGTGTTCGTGTACTCGCCGCCCAGCGTTCCCTTGAAGTCGTTGGTGCCGGTCTTGGTGACGACGTTGATGACGCCACCCGTGGAGCCACCGAATTCTGCAGGGTAGCCCGCGGACTTGACCTGCACTTCGTCGACGAACTCGGTCATGAGGGCTTTGCCCTGCACACCGGTCTGCGGGTTGGTCGTGTCGACGCCGTCCATGATGTAGCGATTCTCAGCGCCGGAAGCGCCGTCGATCGAGATGCCGCCGGACTTGTTGTTCTGGTTCGCCGATGGAGCCTGAACGACGACCGTGCTGAAATCGCGGCCGCGCGGCAACTTCTCGAACGTCTCGGTGCGGATGCTGGTCTGCGCGGCGCTCGACGTCACGTCGACCAACTGCGGCTCGGCCGTGACCGTGATGCTCGTGCTGACCGCTGCCAGCTTCATGGTCAGGTCGACCTTCGGAGACGTGCCGAGTTTGGCCTGCACGTCGCTGGCGGTCGCCGCCTGCATTCCTTGCAACGTAGCCGTGACCGTGTACACGCCGGGCGGGACGGAGGGGAAACGGTAGTGACCGGTGGAGTCACTTTGAACCGCTAACTTCTGTCCTCGATCGGCAGCTGAAGCCTCGACCGTGACGCCGGGCAGGGCTGCGCCCGAAGAATCAGTGATCAGACCTTGAATTGAAGCCGTCTGCTCCTGCGCAAGCAGCGGCAGGCTCATCGCGAATATCAATACGACGAGCGTCCCCCATGAAAGTCGTTTCATACGTCCCCCCTGTACGTTTGTGAATCGGTTAGAACTGACTGCTGGGCTCGGCGATCATATCTGCAAACTTGCCGTCACGGAAGAGTAAACAAACAGTCGATTCAAGAGAGACGCGTGGCGAGCCTTCCGGTCGTCAATCGGCGGGCCGGGGGTCGGCCTACAGAGGGATGTTGCCGTGCTTCTTCGGCGGGTTTTTGTCGCGCTTGTTGCGCAGCATGGCGAAGGCGGTAATCAGCTTCCGGCGCGTGAAGCGCGGCTCGATGATCTCGTCGACGTAGCCTCGCTCGGCGGCGATGTAGGGGTTGGCGAACTTCTCTTTGTACTCGGCGATCTTGGCCTCGCGGTCTTTCGCACCCTTGTAAAGAATGTTGACCGCCCCCTCGGCTCCCATCACCGCGATCTCCGCGGTCGGGTAGGCGAAGTTCATGTCGGCGCGGATGTGCTTCGAGTTCATCACGCAGTACGCGCCGCCGTAGGCCTTGCGCGTGATCACCGTGATCTTGGCCACGGTCGCTTCGGCCAGCGCGTAGAGCAGCTTTGCGCCGTGAATGATGATGCCGCCGTACTCCTGATCCGTTCCCGGCAGAAACCCCGGCACGTCTTCGAGCACGAGCAGCGGGACGTTGAAGGCGTCGCAGAAGCGGACGAAGCGCGCTCCTTTGCGCGAGGCGTTGATGTCCAGCACGCCGGCGAGGAAGGCCGGCTGGTTGGCGACCACGCCCACCGAATGGCCGTTGAGGCGCATGAAGCCGACCACCAGGTTGCGCGCGAAGTGCTGGTGCACCTCGAGGAAATGCTCCTCATCGGCGATGGTGCGGATCAGGTCGCGGATCTCGTACGGCTGGTTCGGCGAATCGGGGATGAAGTCGTCGAGCTGCGCGTCGACGCGGTTGACGTCGTCGCTGGTGGCCGTACGCGGCGGCTCCTCCATGTTGTTCGACGGGACGAACGACAGCAGCTCGCGGATGGTGGCCAGGCAGTCTTCATCTGAATCCGCGGCAAAGTGGGCCACGCCGGAGATCTGATTGTGCGTGTCGGCGCCGCCGAGTTTTTCCTTGGTCACCTCTTCGTGCGTGACCGTGCGGATCACGTCGGGTCCGGTGACGAACATGTAGCTGGTCTTCTTCACCATCAGGATGAAGTCGGTGATGGCGGGTGAGTAGACCGCGCCGCCGGCGCACGGTCCCATGATCGCCGAGATCTGCGGGACGACTCCCGAGGCCAGGGTGTTGCGGAGAAAGATGTCGGCGTAGCCGCCGAGGGAGACGACGCCTTCCTGGATGCGCGCGCCGCCGGAGTCGTTGAGGCCGACGATCGGCGCGCCATTCTTCATGGCCAGATCCATCACCTTCACGATTTTCGCGGCGTGCGTTTCGGAGAGCGAGCCGCCGAAGACGGTGAAATCCTGCGCGAACGCGTAAACCAGCCGGCCGCCGATGGTGCCGTAGCCGGTGACCACGCCGTCGCCGGCGATGCGCTGCTTCTCCATCCCGAAGTCGGTGGAGCGATGAACGACGAGCTGGTCGAGCTCCTGAAACGAGCCGGGATCAAAAAGCAGCGCGATTCGTTCCCGCGCCGTCTTCTTCCCCTCGGCATGCTGGCGCTCGATGCGCTTCTCGCCGCCGCCAAGCTCGCTCTCGCGCTTCCGCTTCTCGAGCTCTTCCAGATCTTGTTCGATCACAGTGTGAAGTTCCGTTCCGCGGCCACGCGCCTCATCGCTTCGGTGACCTCGCCATCGGACGGCTCGCGGGTGCCGATCGATTTCGCCAGCCGGATGCGCGCCTCCGATTCGATGGCGTCATACGCGGCGAAGTTTTCCTCGAGCGTCCGGGTGACGACGTCGATGCCGATCTCGGCGTCGCCGAACTCGACGAGGCCGCGGTCTTCGAGGCGGTTGACGATCGATCGCGCCAGAAATTCGATTTGCCGGATGCTCGTGGCCATCAGAAGCCGCGATTCTAAAGCATCATCTCCGCCCCGAACGAACCAGCTGCGTAGGGGTACCACGTTGGCTTGTCGCGAGAGACGGCTGCGATGCGCGTTGCGTCGACGGTCGCGGGGAAGACATCGTCGCCGTCGATGCAGAGAACGCGAAGGGTCGTGCCGTCGACAGGCGCCAGCAACGCCAACGCGAGCGGCGCGCTCGCATCGATGCTGCCGAACGGAAGCGCGCGGAGGTTGAGCCAGGCGCGAACGGGCCGGACGGCATACCCCGGCCGGTACCAGTTCGGCGGCGGATCGGAGGTGACCGCGCGCGTTGCGATCGGCTGTCCTTTGCCGTCCAGTCCGCCGCCGGCCTGCTCCATCGCCAGCTCACCGATGAGCGACGGCAGAAGCGCGGCGGAGACGTTCGGTGCGAGGCGGATTCTCGACAGCGCCTCTCGCTCCTTGCCCACACGCGCAAGTGCCGCGGCGATCGTTTCGATGATGGCGATGTCGAATGAGGCGAGGTCGATGAGGACGCGCAGCGGTGGCTTGATGAGCGAGAGATGGACGCGCTGCGATTCCTCGGTCCAGCTGACGCCGTTCGCCTCGTGATGAGCGATGCCGGAGCTGACGATGAGCCGCTCGACAACCAAAGGCCGCACAGACAAGAGTGTCTGTGCCACATAGGCATCGACCTTCGGCACAAGCTTGCTGAGAATTGAATCCTCGGATGTATGTGGCACAGACACTCTTGTCTGTGCTGGCCGAGCCGAAAACACGTCGTCCCTGGCCTCCCCCGCCTCCTCGACGCGAATCGTCACTCCGTTCTCATACCGAACGACGCGTCCCCACTTTCGATAAGTCTCGATCATGTCAGCGCATCCGTGATCATCACCGGCGCGTGCGAGGCGACGTAAATCTCCTGCCCCTCGCGTGAGCAGATCACGCCCGGATAGCGGATCGGCTCGCCGACGGCGCCGGACAGCGCAGCCGCAATCTCCGCTCGTTTTCGCCGGATGGTGAAAGGTCCGGCCGAGGAGACGGCAACATGAATCGTCACGATGTCCGTGACCGGATCGTAAGCGCCTCCGGCGATGAGCTGGACCTCGATCCGTTCCTTCGGCAGCACAAACGGCGCGCCCGTCTGCGTTGCGATCAGATGCTTCATCCGCGGCAGGGGTACGTCGCGAAAGGTCTCCCGCCGAGTCACCAGTGGCGCATCGACCGAGAGCCACGTTGGCCACGGAACGGGCGCGGCGTCATGTTCGTGGGCGTGTCCGATTGCCTCATGCAACAGCACCGCGGCCGATCCGTTCTGCCAGACGATCGGCAACGAGCCGAGCGACATCGTCGGTGTTGATCCTGCGAGAGAGCGCAACAACGAGTAATCGGCGACTGCATTCGCCGGCGTCGTTACGACCGACACGCCGCCGATCGAAATCGTGATCGTCGTCTCGGCGGATTCGACACCGTCCTCACGCATCGCCCGCGCAACCAAGCGGATGCGCGCGTCGCCAAGCGCGGCGATCGCGGAACGGGCGTTGTCGATCGCATCCTCGCAAGCTCGAACCAGGTCTTCGTCGCGTGCATCCGTCGCATCGATCGTACGACCGCGTTGCCGCGCCTCGCCGTGCATCAGGCGCGACTCCGAGAGCGCACCGTGCAGCCACAGCTCGTCGCGCGAGGCGATGGCGAACGTGGATGAGGCGATCAATTGAACTGGAAAGCGACCTTCTTCGTCGTCTGGTCGAAGCTCACCACGAGCTGGTGGCTCACACCTGGCTCGAACTTCTGCGCGGGCACCTTTCCGTGCTCGCTCACATTGAGCGACGGGATGACCACCCAGAAATCGAGATCGGCATTCTTGGCCGGGAACTCCTTGGTCACGTTGACCGGGCGTGGCGAACGTTTGTGGAAGAAACGGCTCTCGGTGTAGAGATTCTCTCGCGCTACCTCGTCGGAACCGGCGCGAACGACGATGTAGCCATCGGTCACCGTGCTCTTGAACACCGTGGTGATCGAGGCCGGCGCGCTCGATGACTGCGGCGCCGGCTGCAGCGCGTGCGTGGACGTAACCGTGTGCGCCGGAACCGGTGTAATCTGCCCGGCCGTCTGCGTCTGGCGCGGCTGCGGTGTCGCCCGCGCCGCTCGCGCCGCGGCTCGTTCGGACTTCACGCGCTCATCTTCCTGCTGGGCGAGCTTGAGGTATTTCGTGGCCTCGTCCGAGCTCGGGTTCAGATGGAAGGACTCCTCGAAGAGCGGGATCGACTCGGCGAATTTTTTCTGGTTGAAGAGCACCAGCCCTTCATCGAACTTCTGCTGCGCGAGGGTGATCTGCTGCCGGCCCGCTTCATCCTGCTGCCGGACCTGCGACAGCTTCTGCATCAGCGAAAGGATCGCCGGCGAGCGCGGCGCCAGTTTCAGAAGCTGTCCGTAGCGGGCATAGGCATCGTTGACGCGGCCCTCGCGGACAAGGCGATTCCCCTCGAGACGCAGGCTTCGTTCTTTGGCCACCTTCGCTTCGGCAGTCTTGTCGACGACCGGAACGGAGACTTTCTTCGCGCTCATCACGATCAAAATCGCCACCAGCAGAGCCAGGAACGTTCCGGCGATGGCCATGAAGATGATCGGGTCGATGCGCTGCTTCCAGATGGGATGTTTCCAGATGGGAGGACCAGCCGGTTTCGGCGGCGCTTTGACCGGCTTGACCGCGGACGACGGTACCGCGGGCTGCCGGGCCGCCGCCGGACTGGGATTGGTGTCGAGAGGCTGCGGCGATTCCTGCGCTTTGGCCGGACCAGCGGCCTCGGGGAAGGGGATCTCCATCGTCGGCAGCTTGTCGTGGTCGCCGCGCGTGACGACGGTGGCGTCGGCGAACAGCGGATCGGTCGACCGGACCGGCCGCTCGCCGCGGATCACCGCGCGCAGGGCGTTGGCCATGTCCTTGCCGCGCTGGTAGCGCTTCGCGGGATCTTTGTCGAGGCATTGCGAGACCACATCCGAGAAGCCTTCCGGGATCGTGGGATTGATCTCGCTCAGCGGCGGAAACGGCTCGTGGACGATCTTGTAGGAGATCGACGTCAGCGAATCGCCGCCGAACGGCTTTCGATGCGTTAGGCATTCGTAGAGGCAGATGCCGAGCGAGAAGATGTCGCTGCGTCCATCGACCGGCGTTCCCTTGATCTGCTCAGGCGCCATGTAGTTCGGCGTGCCGAGAAACTGGCCGGTGGTGGTGAGGTTGGCTACGCCCGAGGTGATCTTGGCGATACCGAAGTCGGTGATCTTGGCGCGATTGCCTTCGAGAAGGATGATGTTGGCCGGCTTCACATCCCGATGCACGATCCCTTTCGCGTGCGCGAAGTCGAGCCCTTCGGCTACCTGGGCGATGATGTCGGCGGCCTGCTCGAACGAGAGCGGCCGGCCCTGCGCCAGCATCTCCTTGAGATTCTGCCCTTCGACGTACTCCATGGCGATGAACGACATCCCCGAGGGCTCGTCCTGCCCGATGTCGTGAACGGTCACGATCGACGGATGGTTGAGGATGCCGGCGGCCTGAGCCTCACGGACAAAGCGCGCCTGGAACTCGCGTGTGTCTTCGTCGTCGGCGTGTGCCGATGGGCGAATGGTCTTTAGCGCCACGAGACGGCCGATGAGCGGGTCTTTCGCCAGATAGACGATACCCATTGCTCCCTTGCCGAGCTCGCGAACGATCTCATACCGGCCGAGCTTCACCTGGTTCCGCTCTCCCTCCGCGTCAGCTCCCGATTCGATGGGAGATGCGTGAGCCGTCAATGATAAGCGCTTCCGCTGGTTGGTTGGATTGCGATGCGATCGTGCATTTTAAATTATGATTCACCTCCTTTTTTGTGAAATCCCCATGCGAGGACGGTCAACATGAAGGTCTATTCGGGTTCTGAGATCCGGAATGTCGCAGTCGTGGGCCACAACGACACCGGAAAAACATCGCTGGTCACCCAGCTGCTGTTCAATGCCGGCGCGATCACGAGGCTGGGCAGGATCGACGACGGAACGACCGTTACCGACTTCGATCAGGACGAAGTCGACCGCAAGCACTCCATCTCCACGGCCGTGGCATTCGCGGAGTGGCAGAACACGAAAATCAATTTCATCGACACGCCAGGCTTCGGCATCTTCGTGATGGAGACGCGGACGGCCATGCGCGTGGCCGACTCCGCGGCCATCGTGGTCAGCGGCGTCACCGGCGTCGAAGTCTCGACCGAGCGGGTCTGGAAGTTCGCGGAAGAGTTCGAGCTCCCGCGCCTCATCGTCATCAACAAAATGGACCGCGAGCGCGCCTCCTTCTCGCGCACGCTCGATGCGGTGCAGAAGAAGTTCGGCAAGAACGTCGTCCCCATCCAGCTCCCGATCGGCGAGGAGAAAGACTTCAGCGGCGTCATCGACCTCGTGTCGATGACGGCCTGGAAGTACGCCACCGACGGGTCGGGCAAGTACGAAAAGATCGACATCCCCGCGGATCAGAAGAGCGAAGCCGATGATTGGCGCGCGCAGCTGATCGAGAAAGTCGCCGAGGGCGACGACACGCTGATGGAACGCTTCTTCGAGCAGGGCGGACTCTCACAGGAAGAGCTGCTCGACGGCCTCAAGCGCGAAGTCGGGCATCACCAGATCTTCCCGGTCATTCTCGACTCCGCGTCGCACAACATCGGCGGCCACGCCATCCTCGACGCCATCGTGGCCCTGTTGCCGGCCGCCGACGCCTTCAAGACCATCGACGGTAAGGACAAGAAAGGCGAACCGATCACCTTCGATCGCCGCGCCGAAGCCTTCCCCTCCGCGCTCGTGTTCAAGACCTTCTCCGATCCCTTCTCCGGCCGCGTCTCGCTCTTCCGCGTCTTCTCCGGCACATTCCAGTCCGACCATGCCTACTGGAACACCACCAAGGATCACGAAGAGCGGATCGGCAAACTGCAGCTGATCCAGGGCAAGCAGCAGATTCCGGTTCCGGAGCTGAAAGCCGGCGACATCGGCGCGGTGGCCAAGCTGAAAGACACCCACACCGGCGACACGCTGGCGACGAACCAGCATCCCATCGTGCTCGAGCACATCCACTACCCGGAAGCGGCCATCTCGTTCGCCGTCGAGGCGAAGGCGCGCGGCGATGAGGACAAACTCGGCGTTGCCATCGGCCGCATCATCGAGGAAGACCCGTCGATCAAATTCGGCCGCGACGAACAGACCAAAGAGTTCCTCATCTCCGGACAGGGCCAGCTCCACGTCGAGATCGTGGTCTCGAAGCTGAAGAAAAAATACGGCGTCGACGTCATCCTCCATCCGCCAAAGGTTCCGTACCGCGAAACGATCACCAAGCCGGCCGACGCGCATGGCCGTCACAAGAAGCAGTCCGGCGGTCACGGCCAGTTCGCCGATTGCAAGATCACCGTCGAGCCGTTGCCGCGCGGCGCCGACTTCGAATTCGTCGACGAGATCTTCGGCGGCTCGATCCCGCGCCAATACATCCCCGCCGTCGAAAAGGGGATCCAGGACGCGCGCAAGAAGGGCTACCTGGCCGGCTTCCCGATGGTCGACTTCCGCGTCCGGCTGAAGGACGGCCAGTATCACGACGTCGACTCGTCGGAAATGGCCTTCAAAATCGCCGGATCGCTGGCCTATCAGCAGGCCATGGAACAGGCCCGGGCCACCATCCTCGAGCCGATCATGCATGTCGACATCACCGCTCCGGCCGAATACATCGGCGACATCATGGGCGACCTGAACTCCCGACGCGGCCGCGTCGAAGGCGTCGATGCGGATGGAGACGCGCAGACGGTCAAAGCACGCGTCCCGCTCGCGGAGATGCTGACCTACGGTTCAACTCTTCGCTCCATCACCCAGGGCCGCGGCAGCTTCCACATGGAGTCGTCGCACTATGAGGAAGTGCCGCGCAGCCTGCAGGAGAAAGTGATCAGCGAAGCGAAGCGTTTGCAGGCGGAGCACCAGGCAGCGCATTAGCTGCGCTTCGCGCGTTGTCTGCGCGTTGTCGGTTGTCTGCGCGCCGCGCGTGGACGACGCATCACGCAAACGTAGGTCGGACTCTCCAGTCCGACCTCTCGTGAATACCCCTCGTCACTGTAGTTTCAGACCCTGGTCAGCCCGGTCGGACTTGAGAGTCCGACCTACGTTGAACCGACCACGCGCGTGAGCGCAGACAACCGACAACGCAGACAACGCGCGAAGCCCAGTCACCGCGCCAGCTTCACATCCAGCCGCGCAATCTCTTCTTTCGCGTTTTCCGCTACCGTCACCACGAACTGCTGGTCCTTGAAGCCCGGCGCGGAGATGTGGATGGTGTAGCTGCCGGGGGCGGGGAAGTCGTAGACCTCATCCATCGTGTCGAACTGCCTCGCCTGGCCGATGACGAGATCGTTGACCGCGATCATGGCGTCGTCGGGGACGACCTTCGTGATCATTCCTCGGCGAGCCCAGAGGCGGCTCGTCGAGGTGATCACATGCCCGGTGCCGGTGATCTCCGCGCGGGCGTGGCCGGTGACCGGCTCGCGCGCGGCCGGCGTGTTGTCGGCGGCATCGCCCGGGAAAACGAGCGACGATCCGGGCTCCGGTTCGCCGGGCGCGCCGACGCCGGTCATCGCCCGGGCCGGACGCCGGGTCTTGACGATGCCGTTCGCCAGCGTCGGGGTGCGATAGCGGATGCCGGTGTAGACGGCCAGCGAGGCCATGGCCACCAGCACCACGCCGATCGTTGTCGGTACCCAGCGCGGCATCGATGGAGGCTCAGCATCGGAGGATGCCGGCCGATGCGGCTCCTCGGTCATTCGGTCTCCGGTTCGATCTCTTCGTCCTCGGTGATCTCGGCCGTGCCTTCGTCGGTGACGACGGTATCGGCATCGTCTTCGAGTCGATCGAAGTCGGCGTTGCGCTGCCGCATCAACTGTTGCGCGCGAGCCTCGTCCTCGGAACTGACGTAGATGCGGATGTCGCCCATCGTGCCGAAGTTGATCGGCTCCATGCTGAATTTCACGTTCTCGATCTGCGCCGGAATGCCCTCGGCATCAAGAAAGCCTTTGATGATGCGCGCTTCGTCGTCCGTGCCGGAGCTGGCGATCTCGACCCAGGTCGTTCCGTCTTCGCCCTGCACCGTCTGATACGACTGCTCGGCCACGGGCGTTTTCTTATCGTCCATTGTTCTCGTCCTCGTCTTTCAGGGAATGAGCGTTAGCTTACCGCTCTGGTCCGTCATCGTCCCGATGGTTGCATAGAACAGGCCGCTCTGCTTCAGCCGCGCCTCGAGCGCAGCGAGCCTGTCGGGTGATACCGCAATCAACAGCCCGCCGCTGGTCTGTGCGTCACACATCAACGTGAATTCGGACTCGGGGACGCGAACATCGACGCGCCGCCGGAACGTCTCGACATTGCGAAGCGTGCCGGCGGGCCGGAAGCCGCGCGCCAGATACTCACGTGCATTTTCGAGGACCGGTACCGCGCTGGCGCGGATCTCCGCGCCGGTGCCGGAACCGGCGCACATCTCCAGAAGATGCCCGACCAGACCATACCCGGTGACGTCGGTCGCCGCGCTGACGCCAACCTCGGTCATCGCATTCGCCGCATCGCGATTGAGCATCATCATCCAGCGCGTGGCCTCATCGAGCGAAGGCGGTGTGCGCCGTCCGAAACGCTTGCGCGTCAAGCCACGATAGGCGCTGATGAGGATCCCGTTGCCGATCGGCTTGGTCAGCACGAGCGCATCGCCAACCTTCGCCGTCGAGTTGCGAACGAGCTTCGCGACATTCACGACGCCGGTGACGGCCAGCCCGTACTTCGGAACGTCGTCGATGATGGTGTGCCCGCCGGCGATCGGGAAGCCCGCCTCGGCCGCTTTCTCCGAGCCGCCGCGAAGAATCTCCTGCAGCACATCGAGCGGCAGCACGTCAGTCGGAAAGGCGGCGATGGCAAGGCCGAGGATTGGGGTGGCGCCCATCGCATAGATGTCGGAGACCGAGTTGGCGGCGGCGATCGCGCCGAAGAGGTACGGATCGTCGACGATCGGCGTGAAGAAATCGACGGTCTGGGCGATGGCGATACCGTCGGCGATGCGAACGACCGCGGCGTCATCGTTGGTGCCGTAACCGACGACAAGATCCCCCAGCCCTTCCTGGGAAGGGAGTTTTGACAGGACGGAGTGCAGGTCATCCTGACCCAGCTTGCACGCTCAACCGCCGGTTGTGGCGAAGGAAGAGAGCGGCGGATACGACTTGATCTTTCGCTTCACGCCGCGAAGTATCGCCCAAAAGCACTAACGGAGCCTTTCGGCTCCGTCGTGGTACATCGCTTGGGGCTGGACCGCTGCGACCAGTTGGTGGGATTCAAGGAAGCTAGGTGATTAATCGTCCAAAATCGGTCCAATAGTCAAGGAGGGGGTCCGCAGCGGCCACTAGACGCGGGCAATTAGGATGGGACCCGCGTGGCGGTCTCGAATCTGTCGAAACCTGTTTCATCGTGCCTCGGCTAGTTGCACGGCTCCTGCCAAACAAAATAACTAAGCCGTTTGCGGCG
>Ga0207689_10002329_pt1 | contig 17782 bp, 15 predicted proteins | sample KBSMisM52_FD_184312 | JGI IMG/M metagenome (GOLD analysis project Ga0207689, IMG submission 184312) | Miscanthus rhizosphere microbial communities from Kellogg Biological Station, Michigan, USA - KBS Miscanthus M5-2 (SPAdes) (version 2) | ecosystem: Host-associated > Plants > Roots >... | reverse complement strand
TACCTTCCCGTCGAGCGAGCAAGCGGCGACTCGCACAACGACAACGGAGACTTCGATGACCCTGGAAACTTCCCTGCGGGACGGCGCGCATGCGCGCCTGGCGCTGCTGTTCTCTCTGGCGGCCGTCTCGGCCCTGTCGGCGTGCGGCGGCAGCGACGACGCCCCGGCCCCGGCGCCCGCGCCCGCGCCACAGGCGCTGACCTGCGACGACACGATGAAGGCCGCGTTCAAGCCGGATGCGAACACCACCGTGCTGGTGGTCAAGTCGTTCAAGGCGGGAGATCCGATCGCGTTGTCGGGGACGACGGGGACGCCGCCGGTGGCGGCGAAGGACCTGTGCTTCGTCAAGCTCAACGTCGGACCGGGCAACCCTGGCGCCGCGAGCGCGCCGTCGACGTCGCCGGGCATCGGCATGGAGATCTGGCTGCCGGCGCCCGCGAACTGGAACCAGAAGATCCACAACATGGGCGGCGGCGGCTGGGCCGGAGGAGCGAACTACCAGAGCACGACGCTGATCGCGACCACCGGCAATGCCGCGACCGCCGCCAACGAAGGCTCGGTCGTTGGCGCGACCGATACCGGCCACAGCATCGGCAACGGCTCGTTCGCGATGAACCCGGACGGAACGATCAACTCGACGCTCTGGCAGGACTTCTCGGAGCGGTCGCTGCACGAGCTCGCCCTCAAGACGAAAGCGCTCACCGCGGCCTACTACCTGCAGACGCAGAAGTTCGCCTACTGGGACGGCTGCTCGACCGGCGGCCGCCAGGGCTACAAGATCATCCAGAACCATCCCGACGACTACAACGGCTACCTCGTCGGCGCACCGGCGTTCAACTGGACCAAGTTCATCACCGCCGAGCTGTACCCGCAGATCGTTTACCAGCGCGACCTCGGCGGCGTGGCGCTGACGACGGCGCAGCAGCAGCAGGTGAGCGCCAAGGCGGTGAGCGCGTGCGACGTCGTCGGCGGCCAGCATCTCGGCTTCATCCTCGACCCGCAGCAGTGCACGTACGACCCCGCAAAGGACGCGACGGCGCTGTGCACCGGGGCGATCGGCACCAACGGCGTCGTCGGCACCAATGGCACTGCGGCGTGCGTGACGACGGCGCAGGCGACCGCGCAGAACAAGATCTGGTTCGGTCAGACCCCTGACGGCTCGGTGCCCGATCCGGCCGCCAACAACGGCTACAACGCCAACCTGACCAGCAACCAGCTCTGGTACGGGTTGACCCGGGGCGCGAGCAGCGGGCTGGCCGGCGCCAATCCGTTCTCGATCTCGTCGGACATGACCGCGCTTGAGCTGCAGAACCCGGCGATCGCGACGCCGGCGTTCACCAACGCGGTGTCGAACGGCCAGAACGGCTGGCGGAACCTCACGTACGGCCAGCTCGCGGACGCGTTCGCGCAAGGCATCGCGCTGCAGCCGTTCTTCGGCAACATCAACACCGACAACCCCGATCTCTCGGGCGTCAGGAAGAGCGGCGCCAAGATCATCCAGTACCACGGCAGCGCCGACGTTCTCATTCCGACGCAGAACTCGGTCAACTACTACACCCGTGTCGCCAATCTCGACGGCGGCTTCGCGCAGACGCAGGCGTACGACCGGCTCTTCCTGATCGCGGGAATGGGTCACTGCTCGGGCGTCGGCACGCAGCAGGGCACCGCGGGCGTGAGTCCACCGGCCAACGCGAACACGGTGCCGTTGCCGGCGCCGGGCCAGCTGTTCACGGCGGTGACCAACTGGGTCGAGAACGGCACCGCGCCGGCGTCGATCACGCTGCAGTCGGCCGACGCCAGCGCCAGCCAGTTGCTCTGCCCGTATCCGCAGAAGCCGACGTACAGCGGCACCGGCGCCGTGACGGCGGCGGCGAGCTACAGCTGCAAGTGAGCGTCGGGGGGCGGCCCTAGGGCGTCGGATCGGCCTGCCGCCGCACGCGCGACGGCGTTCGGCCGGTGCGACGCCGAAACGCTTCGGTGAAGTGAGACTGGCTCGCGAACCCGACGGCGAGCGCGATCTCGCTCAGCGAGGTGTCGCCGTTGAGCAGGATCTCCGCACGCTGCAGTCGCCGCGACAGGACGAAGCTGTGCGCCGTCGCGCCGACCGAGGCCTTGAAGAGGCGGGCGAACGTCGACGGGCTCATCGACACCTGCCGAGCGAGCGCCGCGAGGCTGAGGTCGGCGCCGAGGTTGGCGTCGATGAAGTCGATCGCGTCGTGCAACTGCCGGGTGGAAAGCTTGCGGCTCGCGCCCTCGCGCCGCGCAGGGCGCGCGCCGTAGCACTCGCGCAGCCGTGCCAGCAAGGCGAGCGACAAGCCTTCCGCGAACAGCCGTCCCGAGGCGCAGCCGGAATCGACTTCGCGGCGCATGCAGGTGCAGAGCGCCTCCAGCACGGGGTCGCGCACCGCGAGGCGAGTCGTCATGTCGATGCCCTCGGTCTCCTCGCCCAACGCCGTATGGACGCGCTCGGGATCGATCTCGACCGCGAGCACGTCACCCGGCGTGCAATCCCACCAGCCGTGGTCCATGCGGAAGCCGGTCGAGAACACGTCCACTTGGCCCGGCGCCAGGGCCAGGTCGAAGACCGAATGGCCGGAGCGGATGCGCGAGCGACCGTGCGTCCGCAGCCTGACGAGGAGGAGTGGATGCGGGTTGTAGCGGTGCGCGACCTCGCCCTTCCTCATGTGCGGGTGGACCTCGAAGGGCAAGCCGGCCCAGGCATTCACCGGCAGCGGCGCCAGCGGCTTGCCGTCGAGGCCGATGACACGGTCTTCTTCGACGAGCGGGATGTGCGAGGCCATTGCGCTAGGACTGACGTCCGATGAAGGCGCCCGCCGCGCGCATCAGCAATTCGGGCTGGTCGCGGTGAGGCGAGTGGCCGCACGCCGGCAGCACGACGAGCTCGGTCTGCGGCACGCGTCGCGCGATCGCGCGGATCTGCGCGAGCGTGCCGTACTCGTCGTCCTCGCCCTGCACCGCGAGCACGGGGCAGGCGATGGCCTCGATCTCGCGCTCGATGTTCCAGTCGCGAAACGCCGGTGCGAGCCAGACGTCGTTCCAGCCGCGGAACGCCGAGTCGGGGTCGGCGTGGTGCTTGGCGAGGCCGCGACGCAGGTCGCCCGACTCGAACGCCACGCGCGCCTTCTCGATGCTGGCGATCGACACGTCCTCGACGAACAGGTGCGGTGCCACCGCGATCACGCCGGCGACCGGATGGCGCGCCGCATGAAGGAGCGCGATCGACGCGCCGTCGCTGTGGCCGAAGAGCCAGGGCCGATCGATGCCGACCGCGGCGAAGAGCTTCGGCAGGACGTCGTTGGCCTGCTCGGCCATGAAGTCGGCGTCCCAGCGCTCGTCGGGCGGCTTGGCCGTCGAGCGGCCGTAGCCGTAGCGCGAGAACACGAAGCCGGCCAGGCCGTGCCGCGCGCAGAACGAGCGCGGGAAGTCGCGCCACATCGAGATCGAGCCGAGGCCTTCGTGCAGGAAGACGACGACGTTGCGCGCGGTTCGCTCGGCGCCGACCCATTCGTACTCGAGGCGCAGCTCGCGCTCGTCGCTGTCCCTTCTCAGCACGGCGAACGATCTCGCCGCCTCGAGCGCCCGGCCTGCTTCCGCCATCGAGGCCTCAGGCTGCGCTCACGGCGTCGCCGCGCCGGCGCGCTCGCGCTCGCGCAGACGAAAGCGCTGGATCTTGCCGGTCGCCGTCTTCGGCAGCTCGGCGAGGAACTCGATCGCGCGCGGGTACTTGTAGGCGGCGAGCTTCTCCTTGACGAAGGCCTTGAGGTCGGCGTCGCTCACCGCCGCGCCGGGCTTGACGACGACGAACGCCTTGGTTTTGGTGAGTCCCTCGCCGTCCTCGGTGCCGATCACCGCGCACTCGAGCACTGCCGGGTGCTGCATCAGCGTCGCCTCGACCTCGAACGGCGAGACCCAGATCCCGCTCACCTTCAGCATGTCGTCGCTGCGGCCCGAGTAGGTGTAGTAGCCGTCGGCGTCGCGAACGTACTTGTCGCCGCTCTTGGTCCAGCCGCCCTGGAAGGTCTCGCGCGACTTCTCGCGGTTGCCCCAGTACATCAGCGCCGCGCTCGGGCCCTTGATGAAGAGATCGCCGACCTCGCCGTCGGCAACGGGCCGGCCGTCTTCACCGCGCAGCTCGATCTCGTAGCCCGGGACGGGCTTGCCGGTCGTGCCGTAGCGAATGTCGCCGGGCCGGTTCGAGAGGAAGACATGGAGCATCTCGGTCGAGCCGATGCCGTCGACGATGGCGCAGCCGAAGTGGCGCTCGAAGCGCTGGCCGATCTCGCCCGGCAGCGCTTCGCCCGCCGACGAGCACATCCGCAACGCGACCGCGTCCTTCGCCGGCAAGGCCGGCGACGCGAGCATGCCGGCGAAGCCGGTGGGGGCGCCGAAGAAGACGGTGGGTCGCAGGTCCGGGCCCGCGCCGGCGGCGGCGCTCGCGCTGCCGGTCCAGCGCTTGAACACCGCGTCGGGCGTCGGCCGCTCGGCCATCAGGACGACGCTCGCGCCGACCGAGAGCGGAAAGGTCAGCGCGTTGCCGAGCCCGTACGCGAAGTAGAGCTTCGCCGCCGAGAAGCAGACGTCGCGCTCGCCGAGCGCCAGCACGGCCTTGCCGTACAGCTCCGCCGTCCACCAGGCGTTGGCGTGCGTGTGCACCGTGCCCTTGGGCCTGCCCGTCGATCCCGACGAATAGAGCCAGAACGCCGGGTCGTCGCCGCGCGTCGAGGCGGGGGCGGCGAGGGGCTTCGCGCGTTCGACCAGCGAATCGAAATCGATCGAGTCGGCACCGGAGGCGATGGCGGCGCCTGCGACGATCACATGGCGGACCTCGTTCGCCGCCTCGGCCATCGCCTTGCGCAAGGTCGGCTCGAGCGACGCCGAGACGATCGCCGCCTGGGCGCGGCTGTGGGCGAGCATGTAGGCGTAGTCGGCGCCGGTGAGCAGCGTGTTGACGGCGACCGGAACGACGCCGGCGTAGAGCGCGCCGAGAAAAGCGACCGGCCACTCGTTGCAGTCGAGCATGAGCAGGAGGACGCGCTCTTCACGGCGCACGCCCAGGCCGAGCAGCGCGGCGGCGAAGCGGCGCGAGCGGTCCTCCAGCTCGCCATAGGCGAGCACGCCGCGGTCGTCGACGTAGGCGACCTTGCCGGCGCGGCCGCGATTCGTCGCGAACAGGTGCTCGGCGAAGTTGAGGTTCTCGGGCGCTTCGGTCATGGGCAGGTTCGCGGCAGCAGAGAAGGTCGCAGGGCCTGCACGATAGGGATTGCGACCCGGATCGTCAAGCACTATAGTGCATGAATGGCGACCTCGACCAAGGACCCCTTTCTGCTCGCCCTCGGCGAGCGCGTCCGGCTCCTGCGGGCGCGTCGTGGCCTCACCCGCAAGTCGGTCGCCAAGGCCTCGGGCGTGTCCGAGCGGCACCTGGCCAACCTCGAATACGGCGTCGGCAACGCATCGATCCTGGTCCTGCAGCAGGTCGCCGGCGCGCTCGACTGCGACCTCGCCGAGCTGGTCGGCGACGTCTCGACCAGCTCGCCCGAGTGGCTGATGCTGCGCGAGTCTCTGCGCGGCAAGAGCGACGCCGACCTGCGCCGCGCCCGCATCGCCGTCAGCCAGCTGTTCGGCAAAGGGGCCGTCGATCCCGCGCGCGGCCGCCGCATCGCGCTGATCGGGCTGCGCGGCGCCGGCAAGTCGACGCTCGGGCGCCTGCTCGCCGATGCGCTCGAGCTGCCGTTCGTCGAGCTGAGCCGCGAGATCGAGCGCATCGCCGGCTGCAGCATCCGCGAGATCCACGACCTGTACGGCACCAACGCCTACCGTCGCTACGAGCGGCGAGCGCTCGACGAGGTCGTCCGCCTGCACGCCGACGCGGTGATCGCCACGCCCGGTGGCATCGTCGCCGAGCCGGCGACGTTCGACGCGTTGCTCGGCCATTGCACGACCGTGTGGCTGCAGGCGTCGGCCGAAGAGCACATGGCGCGGGTGGCCGCCCAGGGAGACACCCGGCCGATGGCGCAGAGCCGCGAGGCGATGGCCGACCTGCGCCGGATCCTGGCCGGGCGGGCCGCCTTCTACGCGAAGGCGGATGCCACCTTCGACACCTCGGGCCGCAGCGAGGCGGAAAGCTTCGCGGGCCTGCTCGCGCTGGCCGGCGACCTGCTCGGCCGCGCGTCCTCGCCGTCGCCAGCGCGGCCTGCGGCTTCCGGAAACCGGAAGCAAACTGCAGCTTCTGCTTGACCTTGAACAATCCATGCACTATGCTGCATGGTTTCGCGAGTCGTCGCGCCACCCCTCGACAGGAGATGACCTCATGGACAGCACCGTCTCGCCGCCGCGCGTCGACTACCGCACCGAGCCTTCGCAGTACCGCCACTGGAAGCTCTCGGCCGAAGGCGCGCTCGCCCGGCTGACCCTCGACGTTGCCGAGGACGCCGGCATCCGCCCGGGCTACAAGCTCAAGCTCAACAGCTACGACCTCGGCGTCGACGTCGAGCTCGCCGACGCGCTCAACCGGATCCGCTTCGAGCACCCGCAGGTGCGCTCGGTGATCGTCACGAGCGCCAAGGACCGCGTCTTCTGCTCGGGCGCGAACATCTTCATGCTCGGCGTCTCGAGCCACGCCTGGAAGGTGAACTTCTGCAAGTTCACCAACGAGACGAGGAACGGCATCGAGGACACGTCGAAGCACTCCGGCATCAAGTTCGTCGCCGCCGTGAACGGCGCTTGCGCCGGCGGCGGTTACGAGCTGGCGCTGGCCTGCGACGAGATCATCCTCGTCGACGACCGATCGTCGTCGGTCTCGCTGCCCGAGGTTCCGCTCCTCGGCGTGCTGCCGGGAACCGGCGGGCTGACCCGCGTCACCGACAAGCGCAAGGTGCGCCACGACCGGGCCGACATCTTCTGCACCAGCGTCGAAGGTGTTCGCGGCCAGCGCGCCGTCGAGTGGCGGCTGGTCGACTCGATCGCCAAGCCGGCGCAGTTCGCCGCCGCGGTGCACGACCGTGCCGAGAAGCTCGCCGCGGCGAGCCCGCGCCCGGCCGCGGCGAAGGGCATCGCCCTGGCGCGCCTCGAGCGCAGCGAAAGTGCCGACGGCCTGCGCTACGAGCACGTCGCGGTCGCGATCGATCGCGACAAGCGCACGGCGACGATCGTCGTCAAGGCGCCGACCGGCACGCAGCCGAGCGACATCGCGGCGATCGAAGCGGCCGGCGCGTCGTGGTGGCCGCTCGCGATGGCGCGCCAACTTGACGACGCGATCCTGACGCTGCGAACCAACGAGCTCGAGCTCGGCACCTGGATCCTGAAGACCGAGGGCGACGCCGCCGCGGTGCTCGCCGCCGGCGCTGCCCTGCTGGCGAACCAGGACCACTGGTTCGTGCGCGAGACGATCGGCATGCTGCGTCGCACCTTCGCGCGCCTCGACGTCTCGTCGCGCAGCCTGTTCGCGCTGATCGAGCCGGGCTCGTGCTTCGCCGGGATCCTGGCCGAGCTGGCCTTCGCCGCCGACCGCGCCTACATGCTCGCCCTGCCCGACGAGCCCGAGAAGGCGCCGACGCTGCAGCTCGACGAATTCAACTTCGGCCTGCTGCCGCTCGTCAACGACCAGTCGCGCCTGGCGCGCCGTTTCTACGACGAAGCCGAGCCGCTCGCCGCCGCGCTCGAGACCGTGGGCGACCGCGAGCGCGGCGTCGCCGGCACGGCGATCGACGCCGACGCCGCGCTCGCGCTCGGCCTCGTCACCGCCGCACCCGACGACATCGACTGGGACGACGAGATCCGGATCGCCCTCGAGGAGCGCGCCGCGATGTCGCCCGATGCACTGACCGGCCTCGAGGCGAACCTGCGCTTCGGCACGAGCGAGAACATGGCGACGCGCGTCTTCGGGCGGCTGACGGCATGGCAGAACTGGATCTTCCAGCGCCCGAACGCGGTCGGCGCGAAGGGCGCACTCAAGGTCTACGGCACCGGCGAGAAGGCCGGCTTCGACTTCACGCGCGTCTGACGCTGCGCGCCTTCATCGAGACATTCCCATGGCCATCGACTACACCCAGAAGATCCCCAACAACGTCAACCTCGCCGACGACCGCACGCTGCAGCGCGCGCTCGAGCAGTGGCAGCCGAACTTCATCACCTGGTGGGACGATGTCGGCCCCGAAGGCTCGACCAACCACGAGGTCTACCTGCGCACCGCGACCAGCGTCGACCCGCAGGGCTGGGCGGTGTTCGACTACGTCAAGATGCGCGACTATCGCTGGGGCATCTTCCTCAACCCCGCCGATGCCGAGCGGCAGATCCATTTCGGCGACCACAAGGGCGAGAAGGCCTGGCAGGACGTTCCCGGCGAGCACCGCGCCAACCTGCGCCGGATCATCGTCACGCAGGGCGACACCGAGCCCGCGTCGGTCGAGCAGCAGCGCCATCTCGGCCTCACCGCGCCCTCGCTCTACGACCTGAGGAATCTCTTCCAGGTCAACGTCGAGGAGGGCCGCCACCTCTGGGCGATGGTCTACCTGCTGCAGAAGTTCTTCGGCCGCGACGGCCGCGAGGAAGCGGGCGCCTTGCTCGAGCGAACGTCGGGCGACGCCAACAACCCGCGCATCCTCGGCGCGTTCAACGAGAAGACGCCCGACTGGCTGGCGTTCTTCATGTTCACCTACTTCACCGACCGCGACGGCAAGTTCCAGCTCGCCGCGCTCGCCGAGAGCGCGTTCGACCCGCTCGCGCGAACGACCAAGTTCATGCTGACCGAGGAAGCGCACCACATGTTCGTCGGCGAGAGCGGCGTCTCGCGCGTCCTGCAGCGCACGGCGCAGGTGATGAACGAGCTCAAGACCGACGACCCCGCGCTCGTCCGCGCCGCGGGCGCGATCGACCTCGGCACGATCCAGCGCTACCTCAACTTCCACTACTCGGTGACGATCGACCTCTTCGGCGCCGACCAGTCGAGTAATGCCGCGACCTTCTACTCGTCGGGCCTGAAGGGCCGCTACGAAGAAGGCAAGCGCAGCGACGACCACGTCCTCAAGGGCCAGACCTACAAGGTGCTCGAGGTTCAGAACGGCCAGCTCGGCGAGAAGGAAGTGCCGATGCTCAACGCCCTGAACGAGGTGCTGCGCGACGACTTCATCAAGGACTCGATCGCCGGCATCGGCCGCTGGAACAAGGTGCTCGAGAAGGCCGGCCTGACGCAGCGCCTCGCCGCACCGCACAAGGCGTTCAACCGCAAGATCGGCGCGCTCGCAGGCATCAGGATGTCGCCGGACGGCCGCGTCGTGAGCGACGAGGAGTGGAAGGCGAAGGAAAGCGAATGGCTGCCGAGCCCGGCCGACTTCGCGTTCGTCGCCTCGCTCATGGGGCCGGTCCTCGAGCCGGGCAAGTTCGCCGGCTGGATCGCGCCGCCAGCGATGGGGATCAACAAGAACCCGGTCGATTTCGAATACGTGCGATTTGGTTGATCATCCGGGAATGGAGACGGCCACCGACGACGCGGGAGTCATCAAGCAGCACCTGATCGACCCCGAGATCTGCATCCGCTGCAACACCTGCGAGGCGACTTGCCCGGTCGGCGCGATCACGCACGACGAGCGCAACTACGTCGTCCGCGCCGACGTCTGCAACTACTGCATGGCGTGCATCGCGCCATGTCCGACGGGCTCGATCGACAACTGGCGGACCATGCCGAAGGTGCGCGCCTACGCGATCGAGGAACAGTTCACGTGGGACGAGCTGCCGCCCGAGCTCACGCCCGAACAGCTGGCCGCCGACGGCGTCGCTCCCGAGGCGGCGGCGCGCGCAGCGGCCGAGCCGGTGCTCGCGGTCAAGCCGGAAGCGGCGAACGGCGAGGCGCCGTTCAACAGCGCCGCGTTCGGCGCGACCGTGCCGCCCTGGTCGGCGGCGCACGCCTACACCAACCTGTTCGGGCCGAAGAGCCCGACCACCGCCACCGTCGTCGGCAACGTCAACTGCACCGAGGCGGGCTTCCACAACCAGACCCATCACATCGTCCTCGACTTCGGCGCGATCCCGTTTCCGGTCCTCGAAGGCCAGTCGATCGGCATCGTCCCGCCCGGGGTCGACGCCAACGGGCGGCCGCACGTCGCGCGCCAGTACTCGGTGGCGAGCCCGAGGAACGGCGAGCGGCCCGGCTACAACAACGTTTCGCTGACCGTCAAGCGCGTCACCGAGGACCACCACGGCAAGCCCGTGCGCGGCGTTGCCTCGAACTATCTCTGCGACCTCAAGGTCGGCGACACGGTGCAGGTGATCGGCCCGTTCGGCCAGAGCTTTCTCATGCCGAACCATCCGAAGTCGCACATCGTCATGATCTGCACCGGCACCGGCAGCGCGCCGATGCGGGCGATGACCGAATGGCGCCGCCGACTGAGGAAGAGCGGCAAGTTCGAGAGCGGCAAGCTGATGCTGTTCTTCGGCGCCAGGACGCGCGAGGAGCTGCCGTATTTCGGGCCGCTGCAATCGTTGCCGAAGGATTTCATCGACATCAACTTCGCGTTCTCGCGAACGCCGGGGCAACCCAAGAAGTACGTCCAGGACCTCATCCACGAGCGCGCCGTCGACCTCGTGCCGCTTCTTTCGGACGCGAACTCGCACTTCTACGTGTGCGGCCTGAAGGCGATGGAAGAAGGTGTCGTGCTCGCCTTGCGCGATGTCGCCGTCGGTGCCGAGCTCGATTGGGCCGGGGCGATCGGCCCGGCGCTGAAGCAGGAAGGCCGCCTCCACCTCGAGACCTACTGACGCCTCGATCGGCGCCAATGAAAAACGCGGCCGGAGCCGCGTTTTTCATTGGGGACGCCGCGAGCGCGACGTCGTTCCGGCGATCGGAAGGGGTCTTACTTGACCGTGGCCTTCGCCGCTTCCTTCGACTCGTGACCGGCCGTCTTGGCCTTGGCCTTGTGCGTCTTGGCCTTGGCCTTGTGTTCGGTCTTCGCCGGCTCGCCGCTGACGGCGGCCTTGGTGTTCTCGGTGCCTTGCTTGGCGGTCTCGGAGGTGGCCTTGCCGGCTTCCTTGACGGCGGTGGTGGCCTGGGCGTGGGCGCCGGCGGCGCCGATCAGGAAGGCGATGGCGATGAGTGCGTTCTTCATGGTGTCTTTCATTGAGTTTGGAAATCGGTAACAAGTCGCTGCAGCTGTGATCGATCGGACATCCCGGAAGCGGAACGTCGATCGGATTGCAGCCGCGCAAATCTGCAACGCCGGCCGCTCGGTTTTCGTTGACCCAACGCGATCAACGCGTCGGCGGCGCAGGCGTGAAGGCGTGCGAGAGGATGTACAGGCCCGCCCGGATGTCGTCCTCGGCGCCGTGTCGCGACAGCGTGTCGTCCGACAGCTCCCTGGCGCGAAGTCCTTGCAACGTAGCGAGGTCGTAGCCGCCGGCGAGGAGGATCCAGTCGGCGGACGGGTCGCGACCGCCGCGGATTCGCTGCTCGGTGGTGACGGCGATGTCGGGCGACTCGGTGTGCAGCAGATGAGCTGCCGTCGTTCCCGCCAGCGACGCGATCCTGCCGGCCTGTTCGACCAGGAACGCGCGAAGCGGATCGCTGGCGGCGGCACGCGGAGACAGGCGCACGGTCAGCATGCCGCGCGCGACACCCGCGCCAGCGGTCGCGACGACACGGCACTGGCTGCGAACCATGTTGCGGTGATGCGGCATCAGCTGCGTCGACCACGGCGACGGCCGGTTGAGCCGCTCGAGGTAGTGCGGCGACGTCAGTGTCTCGTGGTCGTCGAGCTCGTAGAGGACGAAGAAGCCCGTCCCGCCGTCGGCCGCGGCCCAGCGCGATCCGCGATTGAAGCCGGGAATCGCGAGGCGCTCGGGCAAGTGCTCGTGCGAATGCCAGTCCTCGAACTCTGCCTTTCGCTCGGGCGAGATGTCCCACCACATCGCGATCGCAGCACGGCCCAGAAGCGCCATCTCGTCTCCGCTGGTGTATCGATTCCCGGCTACCGTCGCCTGCCGAACAGGCCGCGCCAGCCCACCGGCGCATTGCGCGCCGCGGGGTGGCTTCGCGTGACCATCAACGCGCCGCACAGGTACAGCGCGTTCAGGAGCCGGCTCGCGCGTTCGACGCTCATCCCGGGCCAGCGCGCGATCTCGCCGAGCGAAGCCGACTGCCGTTCGAGGCGCAGGATGGTCGAGCTGATCGCGCCCTTCGACGGCGGCAGTTCCTTGGCGTGCGACGACACCAGCCGATAGGCGACCCGCCCGCCGATCTCGCCCAACACAACCGACCGCGGCCCGTGCAAAGCCACCGCCCAGAGCAAGCCGGCGAGCGGGCGGTACTTGTCGTCGCCGGCGATCCGCTCGTGCATCGGATGGCCGGGGGCGCGCACACCGGGCGGCTCGACGAGCAGGAGGCGCAGCCCCGACAACGCCAGGCTGGCCGCCAGCTCCAGAGCGTCGTGAGGCGAGTGATAGAGGCCTTCGCGCGGGAACAACGTCACCGGCCAGACGAACTCGCCGTGCTCGAGGTACAGCAACGCCGCTTCGTGATTGCGAACGCACGCCGCGATCACTTCCAGGACGTCGCCGTCGGCGCCCTCGCTCTGCAGACGCCGCAGGTCCGCCAGCAGCGTCGTCGGCAGCAGCGTGGCGCGGTCGCCGTCGCCTTCGAGGTGGAGGCGGCCTTCGTTGCGCGCCTTGCGGAACTGGCTGATTCGCCAGAGAGAGGAGGAATCGAATGCCTTCATCGGCATGAGAGGATCTGTCGGAGCGGTCGAATGGTACGCGTCGGAGAGATCGGTTCAAGCCGCGTCGTCGCGGGAAGGCGCGACCGAGGCGCCGCGGATGCCGTGACGCGCGAGCGCGGCGGCGACGAAGCCGCTCGCCTTCATGTCTTCGACGAAGCGTTCGAGATACTCGGCGGCGTCGTTGCCGCGCGTCTTCGGCAGTCCCATCGCCTGGCGGATCACCATGAACCGCTCGCCGAGCAGGCGCAAGCCGCCGATGCGGGCGGCGTCGGCCTCGAGCTGCTGCTTGACGCCGGCCGCGACGTCGGCGCCCTGCGCGACGAAGGTGTCGACGACCGTCGGCGACGTCGGCGCGCGAGCGATCGATGCGTGCTTCAGCTCGCGCGAAAGATGCAGGTCGTAGGCGCTGCCCTGGCCGACGACGACGACCCGGCCGGGCCGGTCGACGTCGTCGTTGCTGCGCAGGGGCGAGCCGTCTCGAACGAGGTAGCAGCCTTCGATGAGGACGTACGGCGCAGTGAACGCGATGTCGGCGCCGCGCAGCGGATCGATGGCGAAGAAGCCGATGTCCGCGCGCTCGTGCGCGACCGCCTCGACCGACTTGCCGGCGGTGTCGACGGCCATCAGCTCGACGCCGACGCCGAGTCGCTGGCCGAGCTCGCGCGCCAGGTCGACCGAGACGCCTCGCGCCGCGCCGGTCGACGGATCGCTGCCGGCGAGGATCGGATTGCCGAGGTTGATGGCGGCGCGCAGCGTTCCGGTCGGCGCAAAGCCGGCGACGATCTGTTCTTGCGGGCTCATCTCGTTCCTTCGGCAGCGACGGCCTCGCGACCGGGCGGGTGGTGAATGCAGGCGACGTCGATCGCCGCCGGCGCCATCGTATCGACCCTGGTGCAGCATCGCTGCGCGAAGTCGTTCAGACTCGCGCCAACGACACGATCGACCCATGGCTGCCGTCGCCCCTTTCCGTCTCGAGAGCTCGTACGCGCGCGACCTGCAGGGCTTTTCCGTGCCCTGGCGCCCCGAAGCCGCTCCGGCGCCGAGATCGCTCTTCTTCAACGCGCCTCTCGCCGAAGAGCTCGGGCTCGACGTCTCCGCCCTGGCCGGCGCCGCCGGCGCCGATGTCTTCGCCGGCAACGAGGTGCCCGAAGGCGCCGAGCCGATCGCGCAGGCCTACGCCGGGCATCAGTTCGGCGGCTTCTCGCCGCAGCTGGGCGACGGCCGCGCGATCCTGCTCGGCGAAGTGATCGACCGCGCCTGCCAGCGCCGCGACATCGCGCTCAAGGGCTCCGGCAGGACGCCGTTCTCGCGCGGCGGCGACGGCAAGGCGGCGGTCGGTCCGATGCTGCGCGAGGTGCTGATCGGCGAAGCGATGAATGCGCTCGGCATTCCCACCACGCGCGCGCTCGCGGTCGTCGCCACCGGCGCGCCGGTGCTGCGCGAGACGGTGCTGCCGGGCGCGGTGCTGACGCGCGTCGCGGCGAGCCACATCCGCGTCGGCACGTTCCAGTTCTTCGCCGCGCGCGGCGACGCCGAGCGCGTCCGCCAGCTCGCCGAGTACACGATCGCCCGCCACGACGCCGACCTCGTCGGCGCGCCGGGCCGTTTCCTCGGCCTGCTCGAGCGGGTCGCCGTGCGCCAGGCGAAGCTGATCGCGCAATGGATGAACGTCGGCTTCATCCACGGCGTGATGAACACCGACAACATGACGATCTCGGGCGAGACGATCGACTACGGCCCGTGCGCCTTCGTCGAGGCGTACGACCCGGCGGCGGTGTTCAGCTCGATCGACAGCCAGGGCCGCTACGCGTTCGGCAACCAGCCGAGCATCGCGCGCTGGAACCTGGCGCGCCTCGCCGAGTGCCTGCTGCCGCTGCTCGCCGACGACGAAGCGCAGGCGATGGCCGAGGCGATGCGGGTGATCGATGCGTTCCCGGCCGCGTATCGCCGCCATCTGCTCGAGGGCCAGCGCGCCAAGCTCGGCCTGCAACGCAGCGACGGCGCCCAAGACGCCGACGATGCCCGGCTGGCCGACGACTGGCTGGCGCTACTGCACGCCGGCCACGTCGACTTCACGCTCGCCTGGCGCCATCTCGCCGACGCGGCCGGCGGCGACGACGCGCCGTTGCGCGCGCTGTTCTCGTCGTCGGGCGCCGCCGCCGACGCGCCCGATGCGTGGCTCGAGCGCTGGCGCGAGCGCTGCGCCCGCGACGACGAAGGCGCATCGCCCGGCGCCGCTGCGGAGCAAGCGCGCGCCGAGCGCATGCGCCGCGTCAACCCGTGGATCATTGCGCGCAACCACCGCGTCGAGGAAGCGCTCGCCGCCGCATCGGAGGGCGACGACCTCGGGCCGTTCGATCGCCTGCTCGCCGCGCTGCGCCTTCCGTTCGAAGAGACGACGGCGAACGCGGCCTACGCCGAGCCTGCCGCGGCCGACGTCACGGCCGGCTACCGCACGTTCTGCGGCACCTGAGCACGACGGGGCGCGGCGTTGCGTCCATGCCGCGTCGGGCGGCGCTTCGTCCACGCGGCCAGCGCGCCCAGGCCGACGACGAGAAGCGCGAGCGTCTCGGGCTCGGGCACCGCCTGGATGTTGTCGACGCCGAGGACGCCGGCGATCTGCGCCGGCGGGAAGTCGGCGGCAGCGCCGGCGAAGATGCGCAGGACCGTGGTGTTCGACAGCAAGGTCGTCGCGTTGCCTTGCAGCACCGTCAGGCTCGACGGTGCGATCGGAAAGAGCGCATGTGTCCAGCCGCCGCCGGCGGGCAGCAGCACGCCGAGCGTCGTCACCGCCTCGTTGAGCGGCGGTCCCGGAATCGGATCCTCGAAGTAGAGGCGAACGGTCAGGTCGGTGGTGCCGAGATTGCGCAGGTCCATGGCGATGCCGGCGATGCCGGCGGCCAGGTAGCTGCCCGCCCACTGCGCCGCGTTCATCGCGACGAGGCGACCGCCGGCGCCGCCGCTGCCGTTCGCGACGATCTGCAGGAAGCTGTCGCCGGCGCCGGCCGGCCCGCCGGTGGCGATCACCGTCGGCGCCACCGGCGGCACCTGGCCTTGCGGGCCGCCGCCGGCGAACCAGCCTTCGATGCCGCCGCTGAAGGTATCGATCTCGGTCGAGCTCACGGCATGCGCCGGCGCGAACGCGCTCAGCGCCGCGCAGAAAATCGTCGCACTGAGAAGGAGTGTCTTCATGGAATCCTCACGTCGAGCGCGCCGGCGGCGCGATGCATCGTTCCAGCGATGATGTCATCGGCGCGCCGATGGGGGAAGTGCTACGAGTCGTCCGGGCATGTCGCCTGCTGCCGCGCCTCGACCCCCTTGCTCTCGTATTCTTCGGCCATGGACGGCGTGACGCGATCTCGGCTGGTTGACGTGCTGCGGCAGGCGCTCGAGCGCAGCGACGCCGTCGATGCAGCGTGGGAGGGCGGTAGCGCCGCGTTCGACGCCGCCGACCGGCTCTCCGATGTCGACGCCGTCGCGGTCGTCGCCGACGACGCCGTCGAGGCGACGTTCGCGCAGGTCGAGTCCGCGCTGAATTCGCTCTCGCCGGTGACGCTGCGCCACGACGTCGCCGCGACGGCGGGCTACGCGCAGAAGTTCTACCGCCTGCGCGACGCCGGCGAGTTCCTCGTCGTCGACTTCGTCGTCCTCCGGCGCAGCGACCCGCTGCTTTTTCGCGAGATCGAGCTGCACGGACGTGGCCGGACCTGGTTCGACCGGCGCGGCATCCTGGTCGAGTCGCGCCTCGACGCCGCCAGCGACATGGCGCAGGCGCGCGCCCGCGTGCCGGCGCTGGCGTCCGCCTTCGCCATGTTCCAGCACCTGGTGACCAAGGAGCGCCTGCGTGGCCGCGCGGTCGACGCGCTGATGTTCTATCAGTCGATGACGCTGCGCCCGCTCGCCGAGGCGCTGCGCCTCCTGCATTGCCCGCAGCGACGCGTGTTCGGTTTGCGCTACCTCGCGCGCGACCTCCCGGCCGAGGCCTGCGCCGAGCTCGAGGCGCTCGCCTTCGTTCGCGACCTCGACGACCTCCGCGGCAAGCACGAGCGGGCGCGGCGCTGGTTCGATCGCTGCGTCGAGCGCCTCCTGGCGTCGGGCCCCGGCAGCGGCCTGCCCGATGCCGGCGTCAACGACGTTGCCGAAGCGGCGCGACAAGCGCCAGCCGGAATCGAATCGCGAAGGAGAGGCTGACGATGAGAAGGTTCCTGGCGATGCTCGTCGCGGCGATGCTCGTGTCCTGCGGCGGCGAGCCGGCCGACATCACCGAGTCGCCGACGGCCTTCCTCGGCGTCGTCGCCGCGTCGGTGCCGCCCGCTTCGGCGCCGCGGGTGGAGGCGTCACCCGACGGCGTCACCACGTGGCTCGCCTGGGCCGAGGGCGACAACACCCAGCAGACCCTGGCCGCGGCGCGGGTCAACAGCGTCGGCGTCGTCGACCGGATGACGGTGGTGCCGATGGCGGCCGGCGTCATCCGCGATCTGCAGATCACGATGATCGGCACGACGCCGGTGCTGACCTGGCGCCACTTCGGCGCTGCGAACGACGTGACCGTCAACGCCGCGTCGTTTCGCGGCCTCGACTGGCAGATGGAGATCGCGGCGCTGGCATCGGCGCAGGGCGCCGACGTCAAGCCCGTCACGCTGCCGAGCGGCCGCGTGTCGCTCGCGTGGACCCGGCTCGATGGCGTCGGCAACTTCGAGCTCGTCGCTGCGCGCCGCGGCCTCGACGGCTCGTGGTCGACGCCGGCGGTCATCCGCAAGGGCGCCGCCGGGACGGTGGTGCTTCGCTCCGCGCAATCGTCCGACGGCGCCGGCGGGTTGATGGCGATCTGGTCCGAAGCGCCCGGCGCCGGCGCCGCGCCGCCCGAGACGCTGCTGTCCTCGCAGTACGACGAGACCCTCGGCGCCTGGGGCGCCGCCGTCGTCGTCGACGCGGGCCAGCACTACGACCAGGCCGCGGTCTCCTCGCCCGCCGATGCGCAGTGGGTGGCTGCCTGGCTCTCGGGCGGGCCGCCCGCCAGCACGGCGCTGCTCTCGAAGCGATTCGCGGCTGGCGCGTGG
>Ga0207689_10002327_pt1 | contig 17789 bp, 13 predicted proteins | sample KBSMisM52_FD_184312 | JGI IMG/M metagenome (GOLD analysis project Ga0207689, IMG submission 184312) | Miscanthus rhizosphere microbial communities from Kellogg Biological Station, Michigan, USA - KBS Miscanthus M5-2 (SPAdes) (version 2) | ecosystem: Host-associated > Plants > Roots >... | reverse complement strand
TCACAGCCTTGCGACTGTACTCAGGACTGCCTTTTACCGGCACCCTAAAAAATTTATAGTACTTGGAACCCTCGGCCACACGCACTCCGTGTGTCACTTCCAAAAAGCGGAAAACTGTATCTTTAATATCAGGATAACGACGTTTTAAGAAATCCTCAGTCTGGGATAAAACACCATTTACCATCTCCTTTAACTTCTCGTCACTGGCAGTTCCCATATCAAGTGTTGCTTCAGTAGCAATGTAGAGTGAATCACCGGGAACTTCGATAAAACGAACATTTGGAGTCACAGTATCACGGCTACCTTCACTAAACGCGCGTTTAAAATGTGGTGCAGATTGTGGTGAAAATTTCTTATCAATAAATCCAGGAACATCTCCTTCTTTCTGAACCTCATTTTGGAAATCCTCCTTGAAATATTTTTCACCCCATTCACGAACCTCCTGATCGCTTCCTTTGGTACCACGAACTTTTAAATACAAAGATCGCATCACGCCAAAACCTTCTGTAGTAACCCAGAAACCGTTCCAGAGTCTGTTACCGTATTCCTGAACACCATCAACAGTTCGTTCAGCTAAATTACCTTTGAACTCGAGCATTCCATCTTCAGCAAGTTCGGTTGAAACAACCTGTAACCAGTTCAACCTCTGTTTTGAGTTGCGATATTTTGGAATAAGTTTTTCTGCAGGATAGCGGCTGAAAAAAGTGTCCATCGCAATATATGCGTCCTCAGGAGACATATCTTTTGGTTTCACAGTTGCCAGAGTGATTTTATTTTCACCACTCGCTTTGGCATCTTGATATTTTTTGGCCAGATCATTGAAATCCTGATTGCCAAAATAAACTGTACTCTGACGTAAACGCTCAGCATTCTCCGGAGTAGTTTTGAAAGTATTTGTCCAGAAAGAGTCAGTATCAACATTCTCCTTACTCCAGTCTTTGAGAGTATCCCAACCAGACTTACCTGTGAAAAGTTTCACCAGATAGTTCAGGGTAATTCCGCCGGCAGCCATACCACCGGTAAACTTCATGGCGGTCCAAAGTTTTTCACGGACAGCCTGAGTTTTGTCACTGGTCATAAACCAGATACTCCCAACAAGCAAACCACCCACTGTAATGAGTTTTTCACCCTTGGACATTTTCTTAAAGTTTTGTTTTACATCATGAAGCACCTCGGTGAACTGTTCCTTGATACCTTTTTCACCGGAAATTTTTTCCTCCTCACGCTGGTCCACAAAACGCTCCTTGATGCGAAGTGAACGGTAAGCCAGATCGCGCACAGTCATATAACAGAGATGTGCCTGGCGTAATTTACCCTCTTTATCCATCTCATTGCGGCGCATTAACTCCTTCTGCAGGTTGGAGTTAAAAGTTTTTTCATTGGTTTCCAGAATAAAATCTGTCAGTCCGATCTTTTCAAAGTAAGCCTGACCTTCACGAATCATGCTGGCCATCTCGATCTCGCCTTTGGTGCTGCCCTTATCCAGAATTTCCAAAGCTACACGTTGATTAAAGCGGGTATCAAAATTCTCAGCATTATAACCGCCTTTATCCAAAAATTCCCGAAGTCGGGCATTATTGAGCGTCTCCTTTTCAGGAATTATTTCGCCTTGTTGAGTTTTGTCGTCCTTGTCTCGATATTCACCGAGGACCTGCAGATAATCACCCATGATTTTGAAGACAAATGTATCTAATAATTATAGCATAAAAGCCTGCAGAAAGCCATTACGGCTTTTTGGCAGACAGTTTGGCGCGAAGGGCCGCGATTTCATCAGTTTCACCCGTTTTTCGAGTACCTTCCAGGGCTGCCATCATATCCTTTTCTGCACCCAGAACTTCCCCTGTATAAGCCTTATATTGTGTTTTATTAAAGTCGTCCTGGGCGTTATCCAGACGCTCCAGATAGGGGAGAGACTGCTCCTTTAATGCTCGTAAACGGCCTTCGTCCTCGGTAATTGAGCCTTCAAGGTACTCAATTGAGCCGTTTAGCATTTGCAGGTGCTGGGTCATTTCAGCCATAAACTCCTCTTCATCGTGCGCCCCGGCAGGTTCTGAGCCCAGTTTTTGGATCCAGTAAGCCTTACGGTCGGCAGGAAGTCCGGAGATATCCAGTGCCAGAATAAAATCTTGTAGTGTTTGTTTTTCCATAAAATTGTGAATAGTTATTTTTAGTGAATAGCTGGTGCGGCCTCAGGGCCAGCGCCAGTGTCTTTTGATTTTCCTTTTTTGCCTTCTTTAGCACGTTTGCGGTGCTCTTCCAGTAAGCGTTTGTAAACATCCGGTGTAAAACCTGCAACTCCGTCTTTTTCATACTCTTCAGTGCCTTTATATAAAGCCAAGACACCTTTAAGTTCATCTTTTGTTGTTCTTTCTTTGGCAAACTCTTCAGTGGTTGTATAAACCTTAAAAAGGTCCTCAGTAAGGCCAGACATCAGTTTACCGTCATCACTTATATAAGTAGTGTCATCAAACTTGCCCTGAAAGAAAAAGCGCATAAGATCTTTGCGAACTTTCGAGAGATTTTTTAATCTATCAATAAAAATCTGCGGTCCTTCCGTAAATGTTGGTGAATGTTCAATGTGAGCAATCATTTCGTTATATTGAGCATTATCCAAACTTGGCTTGCCGGTGAGCTCTTTCCAGAGCGGCTCAAAGTCGGAACGAAGCTGGTCCGTAAGTTCAACACGTTTACTGTTATGCAGAATCTGATCATAAATTGAATCAAAATCTTCCGCTTTATAGTGGTCCGGCCATTTGCTGGCATAATCGCCAAGCACACGATCAATAGTTGTATCATCTTTGGCATACTCTTTAGCCAAACCGATAAATTTCACCACATTCTCAGGAGTCATACCGGCCATGCGAGACTCTTTTAAAACCTGTTTATCTTTAAGTTTGCCTGTAAAAAAGAAGCGTAAATAAGTAACCATTTGAGGCTCCATTTTTTTATTTTTAATAATGTCATGAAGCATCTCTGGTTGCTCTTTGCGCATACCTTCAACGAATCCAGCAATCTCCTCGTCTGAAGCATTTTTGCCGAAAATATCTTTCCAGATACGTCCTACTTCCGCATTTTCGCGGGCCTTTTCCAGATTGGTAGTTGGTTCCACGTAAACATCTTTGAGAGAACGTGCATGGGCAGGTTTAATACCAATAGCCTCATTTAAAAAGAACTCCATATGTGTAATACCCACATCCTTACCAAAGGCCGAGACCTGTTTGCGGATGTTGGCGAGTTGTTCATTATATGCGGACTCATCCATATCATCTTTATGAGCCTGCAAAGTCTCCACAGTTGTGCCAAAACTTTTCTGAAAAAGATCACGTCCTTTATCACGGAGAGTCTGGATTTTGGCCAGAGTGGCCTCCAGAACCTGCTTATGCTCTTCCAAAGTTTTAGTATCTTTCTTGAGCTTTTTGATTTTATCCTCAGCGTGTTTTTTGTATTCCTCACGGGCGCGCTGTCGTTGATTCCACGCCGCGCCTAAACTATCAACACTGTTGAGGTCTGTAGAGAAAATCGTATTCCAGGTTCCACGCGCCTCCATTCTCGTTTTGAAAATATCTTTCGCTAACCCAAGAACATTGGAAGTCGCTTCTTTCGCAGCAGTGAGAACAGCAAGTTGAGCCTTGTTGGCTTCGATGCGGTCCTCAATCTCCTGTGTTTCACGCATGATGCTATCCAGTTCATTTGCATCAACATTTTTTCCAAAAACACGACGGAAAATATTTCCGGCCTTCACGCGAACACTGAACTTTTCATCAACACCCACCGGCTTAAACTTTCCATCCACAACATCTACTTGGTCCTCAAACTTATCCAAAATTTTCTTTTCCTGTTCCGTTTTCGATTTCTGGCGAAGCGCAGCCACACGCTGCATAACTTCACGTCTAAAACGCATCTGCAACTCCTCATGGATCGTCTCTTTCTTCAAGACATCCTCAATGAGTTTATCAGCGGCTTCAGCTTTATCTTTAGGAAGTTTAGCAACGTGTTTAACCGTCGATTCCACTACCTCTTGATAGTACTGCTGTTCGGCTTGGGAAATTCTGTCAGCCATAATATTTTATTTTAGTTTTTGTAATTTTTTTTATTTTTGTAACTCTGCGATAATCCTTTTTCGAAGTTCCAGTATCAATGGTCCCAACTCCTTCTGAATTTTTTCATCTTTTTGGAGAGCTTCTATCTCGCGAAGTGCTGCTTCCCGAGTTTTTCCTCGAATTTTTTTTGCATTCTCTTTGGCAATGCGATCGAGTGCCGCAAGTTGTTCCGGTGTAGCCCAACCTTTAGGTTTACCGACGTAAGCTTCCAAAGAGTCGTGATGATGATGGCCGCCATGACCATGTCCGTGCGCATCTTTCCCATGAGCGTCACCATGACCGTGGTCATCCTTATGTTCGCCGTGTCCGTCTTTGTGATCTGAATGTTCACTCATAAAAAAGAAATTAGGCAGCGGCTTTCTGATCCAAAGCAATATCTACCTGATTTGCTTCATGAACCAGTTCAAAATAAAGTGAGTTAATTGCACGTTCCAACTGCTCTTTCACACCTTCGATCGTTGGAGCAAGTACCATTAACGCATCGACCTCATCAAGCTCCGGATGGTCCTCCAGAATTTTTTCAAACAGTTCCAGTTCATGTTTACTAAATGCACCAAGCACTGTTGAAATGATTCGATCAGACAACATACGTTCAATTTCATCACGCAGGGCATCAACAGTTTCAGCCTTGGTGTCGCCAAGTTTCATGTCTTTGATAACCATATCAATAAAATTGTCTGGATTAAAATACTGTGTTTTTTGTGTTGGTTTCTGTGTAGCCATACCTATGAAATTAATAATTATTTTTTATAAGCAAATTAATGGTGGCCGCCACCATGGCCGCCTCCGTGATCTCCACCATGCCCACCACCCTTGGAAGGTGTAGACGCCCATTTCCACATACCACCAACAATGTTACCGACCAGAACGAATGGTGCCTTTACTATTTTCGCAGCAGTACCAACAGTCCAGACAATAGGTCGAACCACTAAATTTTTAAGTACAGGCTTTGCAACTTTATGAGTTCCAAAACTTGCGACTTTGCCAGCACCACTCTTGGTATGTGAAAGAGCTTTGCCCGCTAGTTTTGCGCCACCTTTGGCAATGTCATAAGCCTCTTTCGCCGCCAGAATACCTCGCAAAACGTTGTAAGCAGTTACAAGACCGTCTTTCTGAATTGAATGTTCGAACTCTTCGTTCGACATTTTTCCTTCCTTCACCTCTTTTCTCTTTTCATAAATATCATTCAGGAATTTATCCTTCAAAACCTTTTTGCTGAAATAAGTTTTCCATTCGGCAGCTTTATCTTTAATGCGTTCAAAAATAGATTTCTCATCATGCATAGATTTCTCATGTTCATCACGCAGCATATTCAAAACAATCTCACCTTTGTCACCATGCATGGTATTAATTTTTTCATATCGCGACATCGAGCGAAGCACCGAACGAACTTTGAGCAGTTTGTTAATGAGTCTTTCCATAGACCTGGCATCACGATCATCAAGTTCAACACCATACTCAATTTTTTTATCATCATTTAGTTTTTCAAACTTCAAATACGCTTCACGCAACTTCATGGAGTACTCATACAAAGCCTCATAAGTTTTCGGATCCCGAATATTTCCACTGCGATTAATACGATCAATAATGTCCTGTTCAGAGATATCTTTGGACATTCCGTGGAACATTTTATAATTACTTCCCGGAAGACCTGCGATATAATCAATCAACTCTTCAGCACGGTACACTTTACGATCTTTATACCAGTCACTGACCCATTGTTTGGCGCGGCTCATTTTGCCCTGACCTGAGCTCAACCACTGTTGATGCTCAAGATTTGTTGAACGATGAACCTGTAACAGTTCACCCGCATTTGCTACCAATACATCGGCAGCTGCAAGTGCATCTGCACCAGCCATCGCCGGATTCGTAACACCTGCGCGAATAGCTTCGCCAACCATCAACTCATGCAAAAGTTCAAAAGGTTTAACGGTAGTTTTTTTCTTAAAAATTTTCAAACATTCATCATTGATCTCTTTCTTCATTTTTTTCAGATTTTCTGGTTTGAATGTGTCTCGGAAAATCACACGTAAAGGTGACTCAGTATCTTCAGGAGCAACATATGAATCAGTCTCACTTGCTGCCGTCGTTTTTCCAAAAAGACCAAGCTCCTTAGAACGATCAGGCTCAACATCAATAATGCTATTCAAGAAAATTCGTAAATTCGGAATAGGGTCAGGACTTGCAACCGCAGGCAAAGCTTTATTATCCTCGAGCAGTTTTTTTAGATCTGTTCCACCCTTCAAAAAGCCGGACTCGGCCTCACGAATAGAAGTAAACATCTGTTTCTTACTGGCTTGTTTAGCAGTGATTGTAGCCTTCGTATCTTTGATGAGCTCTTTGTAACTTTGGGCAGATGAAGCCTGTTGATTGTTACCACCACCACCACGTCCGCCACCGCCTCCGGCGCCGGTTGTCGCAAGGTTATTCAAAGTCTGGTTATATTTAACCAGCAATAAAGACTCATCAAAAAGCTCTTTCCCAAGGGCCGCAGCCTCTGAATACATATCATTCAAACTGCCATATTTTTGCATCACCAGTTCATTGGCTTCTTCAATTTTTTTCTTGGCATCCTCAGGTTTCTCTTTACCCGGTTCAGCATGATCATGACCATGGCCGTGTCCGTGGTCGGACTCTTTAATTTTTATATCTTTCAGTTTCTTAACATAGGCATCCAGTTCAGTTTTCAGATCCGGTGAGTTTGGATTTCCCAAACGGCTCTCCAGATAATGCACTAATGCCAGAGCTTCAGGATTGTTCTCAAGTTTGAAAAGCGCATCGTGCTCCAGCACATCATGCAGTAACACGTGATGCAGATCCGGCTGTGACACCTCCAGATCACGTATGAGGTTTTGCAGACGCTGTGGATCATAAACCGTACTTGCAACCATCTCGTGTCGCTCCTGGCCCTCAATTTTTTTGAACTGCAACATGCGTTCAAAAGGGGACAACGGCGGAATATTCTGGCGTGCAGCAAAAAGCTCAGGCACAGGTCCCATGCCCCGTGTAATTAGCATATCGAGCAGATCAGGATCAGCTGTACCGGCAATATCACGCATCTGCAAAAGTTGTTCAGGCGTTGCAGAAGCCAGCTGTGCAGTCTGTTGGAAGTGCAGTGTACTGGCATAACCTGCAGGAGGTGTCGCCGGGGCGGCAGGTAAAGCAATACCTAAATTCGTAAGCGCCTGCTGCACATGCACACGTTGTGTATCGTTCAGTTGGTATAGTGTTCCATGAGCCAGTCTCATAGACATCCCCGGAATTGTTTTTTCATAAGAAAATGTCTCTTCAAAACGTTTTTGATCGTTGGATTTCAGTAAATTTTTAACCTTTCCAAAAAAGCCGGTACCGAGTGCCACCACCTTGCGGTTGATGCCCCAGCCGGTTTCCTCTTTTCGTTCTTCAGGAAAAACCTCTTTCATGAAACGTTGTGTGACGCGCTCGTCCAGAAGCTTTGGAATAACTTTTGAAGCCGATCGGCGAATTCCTAAACGAATTGAATCTGTAGCATGATCGCCGAGCTGTAAAAAGCCCTGACGTTCCATCACATTCTCAGCCAGTTTACTGGCACGTCCAACGGCCTCGCTAATGCGAAACTCTTCCTGATTCATCGGAGCGTCCTCATCCGATGCTTTTTTCAAGAAGACCAGACTATTCCGCCCAAAACGCTGGGCTTGGTTTCCTGAATGTCGGACAAAGTTTTTCATAAATTTTCGGTGCATTTCTGAGCCCTCTTAATAATCTAATTATTATACCACAAAAGTGTATTGAAAAAAAGCCTTTAGGCCGCTAACATATCGTAGTCCTGTTAAATAATCCCCAATTACCATGAACGTTACGGTTAACCCCCTTCCAAAGTCAGAGGTGAAGATCACCGTTGAGCTCACGGAAGAGCAAATGAAAAAATATCTTGATAAAGCCACAAAACAGATCTCCCAGATGGTGAAAATCCCTGGGTTTCGTCCAGGCCACGCACCGTTGGATGTGCTCAAGGCCCATGTGAAGGAGGACGCTTTTGACGCCCACATTATCGACATCGCTGTACCTGAAACCTATGGTGACGCTGTCCAAAAAGAGCAAGTCAAAGCCATTTCTAGACCAAAAATCACTGTTTTACAAGCGAGCCCTCTCAAATACGAGGCAGTGGTTGCAGTTTACCCGGAAGTAAAGGTTTCCGGCTACGAGAAGGTCAAAATCGACAAAAAAGAGGCCAAAGTTGAAGCCAAAGATGTAGATGCAGTATTGCTCGATATCCAGAAACATCGCGCCACAGCCAAAGAAGTAGATCGTGCAGCCAAAAAAGGCGACAAGGTTGAGATCGATTTTCAGGGTTTTGACGAAGGCGGCGCTGCTCTTGAAAAAACTGACAGTAAAAACCATCCGCTCGTCATTGGCGATAACAGCCTGGTTCCGGGTTTTGAAGATAACCTGGAAGGTATGAAAAAGGGCGAAGCGAAGGAATTCACCGTTACCTTTCCAAAAGACTATTTCCACAAACCTTTTCAGAGCAAGAAAGTAAAGTTCAAGGTAACTATGAACAAAGTTATGGAAATGGGCTTACCTGAATGGACTCCTGAGTTCATCAAACAGGTGGTCGGCGAAGAAAAAACTTTGGATGAAGTAAAGAAAACTATTGAAACCAATCTTCAGGAGGAAAAAACGCACAGTGAAGTGGTTCGTCGCGAAAATCTTTTCCTGGAAAAAGTTGTAGAATCCACAAAAGTGGAAATCCCTGAATCCCTCATCGAAGAGGAGATCGATGGCATGATTGAAGAGTTCAAAAACGACCTTGAAGGCCGTGGTATTACTTTTGATCAGTTCATGCTCGAGACCAAAAAAGAGATCAAAGATCTTCGTGATGAAAGAAAAAAAGAGGCAGAAAAACGTTTAGCACTTCGTTTTGGATTGCAGCAAATTTTTGAACAGGACAAAATTGAAATCACTCCGGAAGACGTTGAGAAAGAGATGAAACACGTTATCAGCCTCTATCCGCCAAACGAACAGGAACGGGTAAAAAAAGAGTACAAGGAAGGCAGCTATCTGCTTCGCCGCTTGGAAAATAAGCTCAAAATGGACAAGCTGTTTGAAAAATATATTGGGAAATGATAAAGTAATGCTCAGTTTCTGAGCCGACAACACTATGAAAGCTTTTTTTCTCACAGGATCGATCATTTTCACGGTTATCATTCTGATTATGGCATTCGGCAATCTGGGTGCCAGCTGTAACGGTTTCATGTTCCTCTTCGCTTCACTCGACGACCCGTTTTTCATGGTTCTGTTGATGAGTTTCATTGGTGTTGTGACCGGCATTTTCTATTCTGGTCTTATTACCAGCATCTTAAATAGCGGCAAGGATGAAGAAGAAGCACCAGGTAATGAGTGGTAGAATAAAAAAGTTGAACAATCCCTTGCCTTTGGTATGCGTCCTGCATTAGTATGCAGCCGGTTGTATAAATAACTTATACAGCTTTTTCTAGTGCTTTTGGGCTTAAAACAATGCTAAAACGGCTTTTTACCTCCAACACCCGGGTGAAGCTTTTATCGCTTTTCCTGCTCAATCCCGATGACGAGTATTTCATTCGTGAACTTACCCGAAAACTGGACGAGCAGATCAACTCAATCCGCCGTGAGCTCGACAATCTCAAGAAAATGGGCCTTTTGAAGACCAAATCCAAAAACCGCAAAAAGTACTACGTGGTGAACAAAAATTTTGTCGCTTTTCATGAACTTCGCAGCATTATGCTCAAGGCCATGAGCGATAAAGAAACGATAGCCAAGAAAATTCTCAGCTTTGGCGATGTGGAAGTCATTGTGCTTTCCGGTATGTTTGTAGACAAAGAAACTCCCATCGACCTGCTTTTGGTAGGGGACGTAGACCGCCGCAAACTGGAAGAGTATTTCAGCGATGAACTGGAAACAGTACGACCGGTTCGCTTCACCATTATGGGCAAGGAAGAGTACCTGTATCGCCTTAAGTGTAACGATAAATTCGTTATGGATATTATCAACGACAGCGATAATATCACCGCCCTAAACCGCCTGGAAAAAATGGAAGCCTGAAAAAGTCGGCAAAATAGGCTTTTTCACTTGATTTTTTGCCATTACCTTTTTAAACTAGCACAGCATTTTAGATTAATAAATTTCCCATGTCGCATCATCACATACAGGCCCTGGAGAAAAAGTTTGCCGGTGCCGCCGGTAAAAAGATGCCAGTACTTCGTCCTGGTTACAAAGTAAAAGTTCACCAGAAAATTAAGGAAGGTGAAAAAGAGCGTGTTCAGATGTTTGAAGGTCTTGTGATTGCTATCAACGCAGGTCACGGTGCCAGCAAAACTTTCACTGTTCGCAAAGAGGTTGAAGGCATTGGTGTAGAAAAAATCTTCCCAATGTACTCACCAAACGTGGTAAAAATCGAGGTAATCAAAACCTTCGGTGTTCGCCGTGCCAAGCTTTACTATCTCCGTGATAAAGCGGGCATCTCCACACGTCTCCGCGCGAAACTTGGCTTACAAGACAAGGATGCCAAACATAGCGAAGGCAGCACTATGGGCGAAGCAGAAGTAGAAGCAGTTGAAGTTCCAGAAGAAGAAGCAGCTCCGGAAATGGCAGCTCCTGCTGCAGAACCGGTAGCAGCTGAAGCTCCAACAGCCGCTCCTGCAACCGACGCAGCTCCAGCAGAAGAGCCAAAAGCATAATTTGCACACTAAATTTGATCATGAAAAGTCCCGTTTTATACGGGACTTTTTTAGTTAAATAAAAACATGTTATGGTGAAAAAAATAACCAACACCAATGTCTTTCCAATCTATAGAAAAACATCTCGGCGCAGACTATCCATACAAAGTCATTTGTGGAATTGATGAAGCCGGCAGGGGACCATGGGCGGGCCCGCTTGTTGCCTGCGCTCTGACCATGCCACTCACCACACGCGTTGTTGGTTTGGACGATTCCAAAAAACTTACCGCCGCTGAACGCGATAAACTTTTTCCCATCCTCGAAAAAAAAGCTCAATACGGCGTTGGAATTGTCGACTCATTATACATCGATCAATACGGCCTTTCTAAAGCCGTAAATCAGACCTTTAAACTTGCACTTCAAGATTTACAAATTAAACATCCTGAACTCACTCCGGATTTTTTACTCATCGATGGCCGCGACAAACTTGCTCTGCCTTTCCCGTACAAAACTATTATCGACGGCGACCAGAAAATAAAACTCATTGCCGCCGCTTCAATAATCGCCAAAGTCACACGCGACCGCATGATGCAGGAAGAGTCCAAAAAATATCCCGAATACGGTTTTCATGAACACATGGGTTACGGCACAAAAAGGCATCAGGAAGCCTTAAGTAAGTATGGCATTTCCCCAATCCATCGCAAAAGCTACGCACCGGTTTTTGCTCTGTTTCAGTCCGAACTTTTTCCGGAAGACTGATCTCAATTTTTGTTCACCTTTAGAAAATCCCGAAGAACATCCACATGTTTGCGGGCATTAGTGCTCATCAAAATATGAGCCTCTCCTAATGTGTCCATCACCCGTTCTTTGTTCTCAAGAAGCTTTTCAAAATGTTTTTGCAGGTCCTCAAAACTGGTTTCACCCCATGTTAAAACGTAATCACTCATTCCTGCATCCGCAAGCAGAGCTTTCACTTTGCTGCTGTAAGAAAGTGCCAGAAAAGGTGTCTGTGACATGATGCTAAAAATCAAAGAATGCAAACGCATTCCAACAACTGCAGTAGCTCTGGAAAAAAGTTCCATCAACTCGTGAAAATTTTCAGTATAGCTAAAAACCTCAGCAGATTGAGGATTTTTCACCATACCTAAAATTTCCTCCAAAACTTTTTCATCATGATCCTGATGAATTTGAAAAGGAACAAGCACAGATTTGAGTCCGTGTTTTTCATAAAGCCAATCAATAAATTTTGCACATTCTGCATACTGTTTTTCACTTGAATCAAAAACACCACCAGCTTTTAAAGTCCAAGGTCGCACCGTCCAGACCACATATTTTTCACGGGTCATATCTGGAATAAGGTCTGTATGAAGGGCAAAAGCAGGGTCAGCTAAAATCTGCGGTTGAGGAACATTTATATCATGCAAAACTCCGGCCGACTTTGTGTCACGAACTGTGACAGCAGTAGCTCGTTGAAAAGTATTTGCACTTAATTTTTTGCCAAGCCATGTGGAAAGCGGTCCAACGCTCTGGCCAATCATGAACAAACGCTTTTTGTACGCCCTCGCCGCCAGCCCCTGTAAATACCAAATTATTACAGCCTTCAGTTTTTCGTCTGTAAAAAGGCCGCCGCCTCCCAATAAAAAAGCATCGCAATCTTTAATTGTGCGCAAAGTTTTTCCAAAAGTTCCCTGAAAAATTCCCTGAAAAAAAGAACGCAAACCTGCAGGCACCATCAAAACACTCTTAACGCCATGCAGTTTCTCGGTCGCTTCCGGGTTACTGCTTAAAGCTGTAATTTCAGCATCAGGATAGGCTAAACGAACAAGTGAAATAATGCCATCTAAAATAGCTTCATCACCGATATTTGTCGCACCATAATTGCCGCAAATAATAACCTTTGGTGAACGCGAAGTCGAATTTCCTTGTGTGTCAGCCATAAAATTGCAGTTCAGATTCATAAAATATCCGTAATCATTGTAGGTGAGATTGGCAAAAAAAAGAAGGTAACAAAAAGCCGAAAGATCCGTAATAGACAGCTTTTATTTTCATTAAACCCAATGTTGTTTCCTTTTAGATATTTTTATGTTCTAAGGATTGACAAAAGTAAGCAATATTGTTATACTCCACTCCAATTCTCACAAAACCTATGAACGACTATCAGCATTAAAGCTGGAATAAGAAGGCAAAGCGGCATGTCCGCGGGCCTTCCTTTTGTGTCTGTGAGAAGCGCAAAAGTTGTCGTTAATTGGAGAGTTGTCGATCTTTAAAAACTCGGCCTACCTATATAATTTTTCCATTACAATTGCTCTCTGTCAGAGTGCCGATTCATTTCGTGCGCCAATAGAAAGCACAAACATTAAAGCTGCGGATGCAGCAAGAATTTCATTGTATTAATAGTTTTCCTAAGAAAAATTCTCCTGCAATGGCTTGAATAAGCGAATAAATAAGTATAAATGCACATCGAACATGAGCTTTGTATCTAGTTTGTCCCTTTATTCAAGCCATTGCTGAGAATCCTCTCTGTCAATGTGCCTACTCCTGAAAGGAGTGTTCACCCATGACGAATCGACACTACTACCTGGCCGCCATCATGGCGGCCGCGAGCATCACGGTCAGCGCGCGCGCCGACGCGAAGTCCCCCACCTGGGTCATCAACCCGGAGGGTGGCAGCGCCAACGCCACGCGCGTCAAGGCCGGCGACAAGGTGCAGGTGAAGGTCGTGGTCGACGAGCAGGGGAAGTTCACCGCTCCCAGCGGCTGGGCCACCCGGTTCTCGACCACCACGAAGGACGGCAAGCCGATTCCGTGCGCCCCCGACCGCCCCCCCTCCTGTGGGGTGTGGATCGCGGAAGCGAACATGAACGCGGATGCGTCCCCGACCTTCAGCTACACCCCCTCGACGGGCTCGAGCGACAACCGCACGTTCACGATCGCGGTCGATCAGCCCGTCGTCGTTCCGCCCCAACCCGCCGCGTACCCGCTCGAGTCCGGTAACAACCTCGAGAAGAGGGTCTACCGCCTCGAGCGCACGCGCGGATGGGCACGGGGCATCACGTTCGGTGCCGGTGCACTCGTCGCTCCGGAGCTGCCGACCACGTCCGGTACCGGCGCGGGCTTCATCGCCCACGCCGACGCCAACGTGATCGACTTCCTCAAGATCGGCCTGATCTACACCTTCGCCAACACGAACATCCCGATCGACCCCGTGTTCTCGCCCGCGCAGCCCTACGACACCGAGACCCGGCACCAGCTGGGCGTCAACGTCCTGGGGAGCTACCAGAACCGCTGGATCGCCTTCGATGGCGGCCTCGGCCTCGGCTGGCAGCGCTACAGCTACGACACGACGTTCGTTCGCCAGCTCACGCAGGCGAACGGGACCCCCGGGTCCGCGGAGTTCGTCATGAAGCGCGATCAGGACGCGCTCTTCATCGCCCCGATGGCGAGGTTCATCTTCTTCTTCGTCCCCAACTTCGGAGCTGGCATCACGGCCATGGTCCCCATCACCCTCCCGGGCGCCTCGCGCGTCATCGGGCAGGGGAGCACGGTCCAGAACGGCGTCGTGACCCAGCAGCCGCAGGGCGGGGAGACGATCAAGGCGAACATCGACCTCGGGTTCTCGCTCGAGTTTCGTCTCCCCGGTCTCTGGGGTGGCGGTGGTCCGGAACGCAAGTCTCGCCCCGCCGCACCCCCGCAGCCGGAGCCCAACGAGTCCGAGAGCGAGGACTGAGAACACCATCACGCCGGTGCATCCAGGCGCGACGCAGCCCCACTCGGTTGAACGGTGGGGCCAAGAATGATTCAGTTCAACAGAATGAGGAAAACAGATGACCAACATCGGCAGGCTGGCCACGAGCTTCATCGTGGTGTCCCTCAGCTGCCCGCTCGCCATCGTGGCTTGCGGCAGCGACACCCCCATCGGGGTGTCAGAGGGTCAGTGCTACGACGGCGTGAAGGCCGTCCCCTGCGGATTCGGCGGCAGCGCCGGAACTGCGGGAACCAACTCCGGTGGTGACACCGGGACCGCTGGGTCCACCAACGACACCGGAGGGGGGAGCAACAAGCCCCCCATCGATGGCGGCGGCGGAACCGGCGGTAAGGACAGCGGCGGCGGTGGCACCGGCGGCAAGGACAGCGGCACCGGCGGCTCGACCAGCGACGGCGGCGGGGGTTCGACCTCTGACGGCGGCGGTGGCAGCACTGGTGACGGTGGCAGCACCGGAACCGACGGAGGTGCCGGCTCAGGCTGCGAAGGCCTCCAGGTGAAGTGCTCGGGGGTCTGCAAGGACCTGAGCTGGGACTACAACAACTGTGGCGCCTGCGGCCACCACTGCTCGGGCGGCACGACGTGCCAGAGCGGCGACTGCCTCCCGTGCCCCGTGGGTACGTGGAACTGCATCGTCGGCTGCTACGACATCATGACGGACGAGAACAACTGCGGCGGCTGCGGCACGAAGTGCGCGGCGGGGCAGGTGTGCAGCGACAACATGTGCCAGAGCGGCGGCTGCGACGTGGGCGAAACGGAGTGTTCGGCGGGCGCGTGCGTGGACACGATGAACAACGCGCTCAACTGCGGCGCGTGCGGTACCGCGTGCCCGGCCGGATCGGTCTGTAACGCCGGCACCTGCGGGTGCTCGGCCGCGGGACAGATGCTGTGCTCGAACACGTGCGTCGACACGATGAACAGCAACGCTCACTGCGGCGGTTGCAACCGCCCGTGCGCCGGGACGTGCTCGATGGGCGCGTGCCTCGCCATGCCGGGGGGCGCGGTGTTGCTGCCGCCCAGCATCCGGCGCATGACCAACGCCGAGTACGACGCCTCGGTGCAGGCGCTGCTGGGAACCACGATGACGCCGAGCGCGGCGTACAACTTCCCGCCCGATTCGCGGCAGGGCGGCGGCTTCACCTTCAACGACGCGCAGCGGGTCGACCCGGTCATGGCCAAGGCGCTGGACGACGCGGCCCAGGCGGTGGTGACGGAAGCGCGCACCGCGAACAAGTTCTCGACGCTCGCGCCGTGCACGAACGCGACCACGGGAGGCGAAGCTTGCGCGAAGACGTTCATCGCGTCGTTCGGCGCGAAGGCGTTCCGCCGCGCGGTGACGACCCAGGAGACGACCGACCTGGTCACGCTGTACCACGCGGGCGCGGACAGCCCCGGTACCTACAACGAGGGCATCGACCTGGTCACGCGCGGGATCCTGCAGTCGGTCGGGTTCCTCTACGTCACAGCGCTGGGCGGCGGCGGCGCCGGCACCATCACGCTGACGCCGCAGGAGCTGGCCAGCAACCTGTCGTACCTCGTCGCGGGGACGCCGCCCGATCAGACGCTGCTCGACATGGCGACGGCGGGCAGCCTGGGGACGCCGGACGTCCGTGAGGCGCAGGTGCGTCGCCTGCTGACGACGCAGCCCGGGCGCGATCGCATGGTGCGCGTCGTGCGCGAGTGGCTGGGCGTCGACCGCATCTCGGAGACGGCCAAGGACGCCACCGTGTACGCGAAGTTCACGACGGCGGTGCGCACGTCGATGGACACCGAGACCAGGAAGTTCATCGACGAGGTCGTGAAGCGGTCGACGGGGACGGTCGGCGAGCTGCTGAACGCGCCCTGGAGCATCGTCGACAGCACGCTGGCGCCGATCTACGGCGTGACGTCGGCGGGCGCGACCGCGCACACGAACCTGCCCAAGCGCCTCGGCATCCTCAACCAGGCGGCTTTCCTTTCGGTCTTCGCGCACGCCCAGGAGACCGCGCCGGTCCTGCGCGGCGTCGCGGTCATGCGCAGGGTCGCGTGCATGAAGCTTCCGGATCCGCAGTCGCTGAACATCCAGGTCGTTCCTCCCGCGCCCGATCCGGCGAAGTCGACCCGCGATCGCTACGACATTCACGCGACCGACGCATCCTGCGCCAACTGCCACGCCACCATCGATCAGATCGGGTTCGCGTTCGAGATGTTCGACGGCATGGGCGCGCAGCGTCCGGCGGGGACGATGAGCGGCACCTTCGCCGACAGCCACCTGGGCACGAACGGGGCGCTGACCACCGTGAACACGAAGTCGAACACGACCATCGCCAACAGCACGCAGTTCCCCAACGACTTCGCGGGCACCTACGCCGACAGCAACGCGCTGGCGACGGCGCTCGCCGGCAGCGCGCAGGTGCGCGAGTGCCTGGCCCGCCAGTTCTTCCGGTCGTCGTCCGGCAAGAGCGACGATTCGGTCGCCAACGCCGAGCAGTCGTTCGTGGATATGTGGAAGCAGATGTCCTCCGACCAGCAGGGCAAGTTCGTCGAGGTGCTGGTCGCCTACGTGCGCAGCCCGCTGTTCGATCAACGGAGCGCCCCGTGAAGAACCAGAAGCGCAGCGCCACCCGTCGTTCGTTCCTGAAGGCCGTCGGCGCCAGCGCCACGGCGCTGCCGTTCTATCGCCTGCTCGAGAACTCGGTGCTGGCGCAGGCCGGTCAACCGCTGCCGCTGCGCTTCTGCGGCATCTACCACCCGCACGGCATCTCGATGGAGTACTTCGCGATGCTGGACGGCCGGTTCTCCCTCGCGAAGGACACCGAGACCGCCTTCAACCTGACGTACACCCAGAACGGCGCCCAGTGCGTCCTGCAGCCGTTCGACGACGCCGCGACCTACGGGCAGAGCTTCAAGAGCAAGATCCTCCCGATCGAAGGCATCGACCTGATGTCGAACGCCAACGGCCACGACACGGCGGGGACGATCCTGACGGGCAGCTACATCGCCAGCAGCAAGCCCATGAACTCGTCGATCGACCAGTACATGGCGGTCGAGCGGAAGCTGGGCGCGGCCACGCGCGTCACCAGCATCGCCGTCGGCGTGGGCGACGACAGCACGCAGGCGGGAACGACGCTGTCGTTCGGTCCGGGCGGCGCGCCGCTGCCGAAGGTGATCGACCCGGTGCAGGCGTTCAACACGCTGTTTTCGGGTTACGTACCCACCAGCGATCCGACGGCCGCGATGGCGGCGATGCGCGCGCGCGCCAAGGGACGCAGC
>Ga0207689_10002324_pt1 | contig 17792 bp, 18 predicted proteins | sample KBSMisM52_FD_184312 | JGI IMG/M metagenome (GOLD analysis project Ga0207689, IMG submission 184312) | Miscanthus rhizosphere microbial communities from Kellogg Biological Station, Michigan, USA - KBS Miscanthus M5-2 (SPAdes) (version 2) | ecosystem: Host-associated > Plants > Roots >... | reverse complement strand
GGTTGTCCGCCACTGGGGGAGTGCGGGGGCCATTTCTGGGCCCCCGCAGCTGAAGAGCCTTGAAGAAGTAGACGGTTGTCCGCGGAGCCACCGCCCGAAATGACCAAGGACCGCCTCCGCGTCCTCGCCTGGCAGCTCCTGATCCTGGTCGCGGTCCTGGCCGCCTGGCAATACCTGACCGGGATCAAGGCGATCTCGAAGACGCCCGGCCTCTACTGGATCGACCCCTTCTTCATCAGCCGCCCGTCCGCGATCCTGGAGCGCCTGCTCTACCTCATGTCGCCCCGGGTGCGGCTGACCATCTGGCAGATGGCGCTGTCCACCGTGCAGTCCACCGTGTGGGGCTTCCTGGTCGGCATCTCCACCGGCTTCGTGGCGGGCCTGGTCCTGGGGCGGAGCGACGGACTGGCGCGGATCTTCCAGCCCTACATCGTGGCGTTCAACTCGCTGCCGCGCATCGCGCTGGTCCCGCTCATCACCATGATCTTCGGCTTCGGCCTGCTCGCCAAGATCGTGCTCGCCTGGAGCATCGTGTTCTTCATCGTGTTCTTCAACACCTTCCAGGGCGCCCGGAGCGTGGACGCCGACCTCATCCACTCCGCCCGCTTCCTGGGCGCCTCCGAGCGCCAGATCATGACGAGCGTGATCGTGCCCTCCGCGCTCGCGTGGACCTTCGCGTCCCTGACCCCCTCCATCTCCTTCGCCCTCATCGGGGTGGTGGTCGGCGAGTTCATCGGCGGCGAATCGGGCGGGGGGCTCGGCTACCTGATCATCCAGTCCCTGGGCACCCTGAACGCGGCCGACATGATGGTGGCGCTCCTCGTGCTGGGCGTGATCGGGATCGTGATGGCGCTCGGGATCAAGCAGGTGGAGGCGCGCCTGCTCCGCTGGCGGCCGGAGTACCAGAAGCGCTGACCGCGTGAGAGGTCAGCGCGCGGTGTAGGCGGTCAGCTCTTCCTCGTAGTTGCCGGCGGCGGTATCGGTGCCGCGGACCTTGACCCAGCCCTTGACCGCGGCGCTGTACCAGAACTCCTGCGACGCGCCGCTCTCGATCTCGCGCCGCGACACCTTGAAGGTCTTGAAGGTTCCCGCGGGCGTCTTGATCTCCTCGTAGGTCTCCACCAGCCAGACCCCGGTGAGCACGAAGCTGCGGTCCTGCGCCGGCCCGTCCACCCACGTCACGGTGGCCGACCACGTCCGCCCGACCTGGAGGGGCCACTGCCAGTCCTCGGGCGGCATCGCGCGCCGCACCGTGCGATCGCCGGTGACCCGCGCCAGGTAGCCGAGCTGCTTGGTGTACCAGTAGCGCGAGTCACCCGCCTCGACCTCGTAGGCGTCGTAGCCCTCGAAGATGCCTTCGCGCAGCACCTTCCGGGTGATGGTGTAGGCGCCGTCCTTTCCCTTGCCTCGATACGTCCAGGATTCGCCCGCGGTCCAGCGGGGCCGCTCCGTCAGCTGGACGGTCCGCGACTCGCCGGCGCTCTCGCACCCGGCCAGCAGGGCCACGAGGGCGAGTGGGGCGAGCAACCGGGCGGCCGCGCGAGAGTGACGCATGAGCCTGCCTTCGAGCATACCGCAGTTGACAGGAGTGACCGCCAGTCCTAGAGAGTGTCTGAGGAGGAACCGATATGACGACCACCAGGCCCACGACCATCGAGCTCGAGACCCGCTCGGCCCGGGAAGTGGTGGACATCACGGAGCGCGTCGGCGCGCTCGTGACCGGCACCCCGGACGGGAGCTGCCACCTCTTCCTGCGCCACACGACCGCGGGCCTGATGATCCTCACCGGGGAGGAGGGGGTGCCCGAAGACATCATGGACATCCTCCAGGGTCTGGTCCCGCCGCGGGCCTACCGGCACGACTCGGCCGCCCACGTGGCGGCGCACTTCCTGAGCGGCCTGGTGGGACCGAGCGTCCACGTGCCGGTGCAGGGCGGGCGCCTCGCCCTCGGGGAATTCCAGCGGATCGTCCTGATGGAGTTCGAGGGGCCGCGCCGACGGGAGATCGAGCTGCGCCTGCTCGCGGAATCCTAGGCGCCGAAGCGCGCGACGTAGGGGAGGTTGCGGTACCGCTCGTCCCGATCGAGGCCGTAGCCGACCACGAAGACGTCGGGGATCTCGCGCCCCACGTAGTGCAGCGTCAGCCCCTCCGGCCGCGGGCACTGCTTGGCGAGCAGCGCGCAGACCCGGATGGAGGCCGGGTTCCGGGTCTGGAAGTTGCGCAGCAGGTAGGCGAGGGTGCGCCCGCTCGCGCAGATACCCTCCACCACGACGATGTCCCGCCCCTCGATCGGCTCGTCCAGGTCCTTGCGGATCCGGACCACTCCCGAGGCGGTCACCGGCCCCGGGCCATAGGGAACCACCGAGATGAAATCCACCGTCACCGGCACGGTGAGGGCGCGCATGAGATCGGAGAGGAAGATCGCCGACCCCTTGAGCACCCCGATGAGATGGGCCGGGCGCTCGCGGTAGTCGGCGGAGATCTGGGCGGCCAGCCGCGCCACCTCGGCCTGGAGCGCCTCGCGATCCACGAGGATCTCGCCCGGACCGTCGCTCCCGGCCGGCATCAGGCGAACCGGGTGGCCTGGAGGAACTCCCGCGACTGCCGGATCAGGTCTCCGGGCACCAGCCCGGCCCGCTCCCAGCTGTCGAAGCACTGCGAGATCGTCAGCACCGCGTGCAGGGTGTAGCCGCGCGCCGCCAGGAGCTCCCGGCCGCCCTGCTCCCGGTCCACCAGGATGACCAGGTCCTTCACGACCAGGCCCGCCTCTTCCAGAGGGAGGATCGCCTCGAGCTTGCTCGCCCCGTCGGTGATGATGTCGTCGATCAACACGACCCGCTCGCCCGCCTTGAACTGCCCCTCGATGCGCTTCCGCGTGCCGTAGCCTTTCTCCTCGCGCCGGGGATAGACGAGGGGCACGCGGCCGGCCAGGCTGGCCGCGACCGCGAGCGGCAGGCCGGCGTACGGGATGCCGCCCACGCGATCGCCGCCGCAGCGAGCCACCTCCGCGGCGATCAACGCGCCGATCTGCTCCAGCACGTCGGGGAAGGAGATGACCACGCGGAGGTCGATGTAGAACGGCGAGACGATGCCCGATTTTAGCGTGAACTCGCCGAAGCGAATGGCCCCGATCTCGAAGAGGCGCCGGATCAGCGCCTCGTGCGCGCCCGCTGCGGTCACGACGCCATCTCCCGGAGGACCGCGGCGGCCGCCGCCGCCGGGTCCGGGGCGGCGGTGATCGGGCGCCCGACCACGAGGTAGTGGGCGCCGGCCCGCGCGGCCGCCCGCGGCGTCGCGATGCGCGTCTGGTCGCCCGCCGCGCTGCCCGCCGGCCGGACCCCGGGCGTGACGATCACCCAGGCCGGCCCGCGATTGGTGCGGAGCGCGGCGATCTCGTTGGGCGAGGCCACGCAGCCGTCGAGGCCCGCGGCCGCCGCCATCCCGGCCAGGTGAAGCACGTGGCCCTCGACCGAGCTGGACACCCCGAGCTCGCGGCTCAGCGCGCCGCGGTCGAGGCTCGTGAGCACGGTGACCGCGAGGGCGATCGGCCTGCGCACGCCCAGCTCCTTCGCGGCGGCGGCCGCGCCCTCGGCCGCCGCGGTCATCATGGCGCGCCCCCCGGAGGCGTGGACGTTGAACATGAGGACGCCCATGCGCGCGGCTTCGCGGGCCGCGCCCGCCACCGTGTTGGGGATATCGTGGAACTTGAGGTCGAGGAAGACCTCGGCGCCGCGCTTGTGGACGCTCTCGATCGCGGGAGGTCCCGCGGCGGTGAAGAGCTGGGAGCCGATCTTGAAGCGCGTGACCTGGCCCTGGAGTCGATCCAGGAGCCGCTCGGCGTCGGCGAGGCTCTCCACGTCGAGGGCGACGATCAGGCGATTCTTCGCATCATGGGGCACGTCACGGGACGGATCAGGAGGCGTCATGGTACTCCTGGAGCGCCTTCACGGAGATCTCGCCCTTGAGCAGCGCTTCGATGCCGCCGATCGCCGCCTGGGCTCCGTCCACCGTGGTGTAGTAGGGGATGTTCTGGGTCACCGCGGTGCGCCGGATCAGGTAGGAGTCCTTACGCGCCCGGCCGTCCTCCGGGGTGTTGAACACCAGGGCGATCTCGCCCCGCTTCATGAGGTCCACGATGTTCGGGCGATAGCTCTCGTTGACCTTGTAGACGGTCTCGACCGTCATGCCCTGGCGCTGCAGCAGCTTGGCGGTGCCGATGGTGGCGACCAGGCTGAAGCCCATCTCGGCGAGCCGCTTGGAGATCTGCAGCACCGCGCGCTTGTCGCGGTTCTTGACCGAGACGAACACCTTGCCGGAGGTGGGCAGGGGAGAGCCGGCCGAGAGCTGCGACTTCACGTAGGCCTTGCGGAAGTCGTGGTCGATGCCCATGACCTCGCCGGTCGACTTCATCTCGGGGCCGAGGATCGTGTCCACCCCCGGGAACTTGATGAAGGGGAAGACCGCCTCCTTCACCGCGATGTGCCGGACCTCGCGCTCCTCGCCGAAGCCGAGTCCCGCCAGCGTGTCGCCGAGCATCACCCGGGTCGCGAGCTTGGCCAGGGGCACCCCGATCGCCTTCGACACGAAGGGCACCGTCCGGGAGGCGCGCGGATTGACCTCGAGCACGAAGATCTGCTCGTTCTTGATCGCGAACTGGATGTTGAGCAGACCGATGACGCCGAGCTCCGTCGCGAGCGCCCGGGCCTGGGCCTGGATGCGCTCGATCTGGTCGTCGCCCAGCGAGTAGGGCGGCAGCGCGCACGCGGAATCGCCCGAGTGCACGCCCGCCTTCTCCACGTGCTCCATGACCCCGCCCACCACCACCCGCTGGCCGTCCGCGATGGCGTCCACGTCGATCTCGAGGGCGTCCTCGAGGAACTTGTCCACCAGGATCGGATGCTCCGGGCTCACCCGCACCGCTTCCTTCATGTAATTTTGCAGATCCGCCTCGTCGTACACGATCTGCATCGCGCGCCCGCCCAGCACGTAGGACGGCCGTACCAGCACCGGGTAGCCGATGGTGTTGGCGATACGCGAGGCCTCCTCGTACGAGCGGGCGGTGGAGCCGGGGGCCTGCGCGAGCCCGAGGCGGTCGAGGAGATCCGAGAAGCGGCGGCGATCCTCCGCGCGGTCGATCGCGTCGGGCGGGGTGCCCAGGATCGGCACCCCCGCGCGCTCGAGCGGGACCACCAGCTTGAGCGGGGTCTGGCCGCCGAACTGCACGATGACCCCCCGCGGTTGCTCCCGTTCCACGATGTTCATCACGTCTTCGAAGGTGAGCGGCTCGAAGTAGAGGCGGTCGGAGGTGTCGTAGTCGGTGGAGACCGTCTCCGGGTTGCAGTTGACCATGATCGCCTCGACGCCCGCGTCCCGGAGCGCGAAGGCGGCGTGCACGCACGCGTAGTCGAACTCGATGCCCTGGCCGATGCGGTTGGGCCCGCTGCCCAGGATCACGACCTTCTCGCGCGGGGTCGGGAGGGCCTCGTCCTCCTCCTCGTAGGTCGAGTAGAGGTACGGGGTGTGGGCCACGAACTCGGCCGCGCAGGTGTCGACCATTTTATAGACGGGTTTGATGCCGGCCTGGACCCGGGCGTGCCGAACCTCACCCTCCGGGGCTCCGGTCAGCTGTCCGATGCGCTTGTCCGCGAAGCCCATCTGCTTGGCCCGTCGCAGGACGTCGGGGTCGCCGAGGCCGGCCGCGGTGATCACCGCCTCGTACTCCACGATCTGGCGCATGTTGTCGAGGAACCACGGATCGATCGCGGACAGCTCGTGGATCTCCCGGGTGCCGAGCCCCCGCCGGTAGGCCTCGCCGATCGCGAAGCAGCGGTCCGCGTTGGGGATGCGGATCTTCTGCCGCAGCTCGTCGAGGTCCGCGATGGGGCGGTCGAGCGCGAGCCCCCAGCGGTCCTGCTCGAGCGAGCGCACCGCCTTCTGGAACGCCTCCTTGAAGGTGCGGCCGATCGCCATGACCTCGCCGACCGACTTCATCTGGGTGGTCAGGGTCTGGTCCGCCTCGGGGAACTTCTCGAAGGCCCAGCGGGGGATCTTCACCACGCAGTAGTCGATGGCGGGCTCGAAGGAGGCGGGGGTCTCGCGGGTGATGTCGTTGCGCAGCTCGTCCAGCGTGTAGCCCACCGCGAGCTTGGCCGCGATCTTGGCGATCGGAAAGCCGGTGGCCTTGGAGGCGAGCGCGGAGGAGCGCGACACCCGGGGGTTCATCTCGATCACCACCATGCGGCCGTCCAGCGGGTTGATGCCGAACTGGATGTTGGAGCCGCCGGTCTCGACGCCGATCTCGCGGATGATCGCGAGAGAGGCGTCGCGCATGATCTGGTACTCCTTGTCGGTCAGGGTCTGGGCGGGAGCCACCGTGATGGAATCGCCGGTGTGCACGCCCATCGGATCGAAGTTCTCGATCGAGCAGATGATGACCACGTTGTCCTTCAGGTCGCGCATCACCTCGAGCTCGAACTCCTTCCAGCCGATCACCGACTCCTCGACCAGCACCTGCTGGAGCGGGCTCTGCTGGAGCCCCCACTTGATCGACGCCTCGAGCTCCTCCGGATGGTAGGCGACCGAGCCGCCGGTGCCGCCCAGGGTGAACGACGGGCGGATGATCAGCGGAAACTGCATGCGCCGCTGCCGCATGCCCGCGAGCGCGTCCTCCGGGCTCGACGCGTAGAAGCCCTTGGGCATCGCGAGCCCGATGCGCTCCATCGCGGCCCCGAAGAGATTGCGGTCCTCCGCGGTCTTGATCGCGGGCAGCTTGGCCCCGATCAGCTCGACCCCGTAGCGGTCCAGCGTGCCGTCCTCCGCGAGAGCCACCGCGAGGTTGAGGCCGGTCTGCCCGCCCACGGTGGGCAGCATCGCGTCGGGCCGCTCACGCGCGATGACCTTGGCCACGTACTCGGGGGTGAGCGGCTCGATGTAGGTGCGGTCCGCCATCTCCGGATCGGTCATGATGGTGGCCGGATTGCTGTTCACCAGCACGACCTCGAACCCCTCCTCGCGCAGGGCCTTGCAGGCCTGGGTGCCCGAGTAGTCGAATTCGCAGGCCTGGCCGATCACGATCGGCCCCGAGCCGATGAGGAGGATCTTGCGGATGTCGGTGCGCTTCGGCACGCGGGCTCCTAGGCGTCGATCAGGCCGTAGACGATGGACGTCTCGGGGGTGGCCTCGTCGCGCCGGTAGAGCACATCGTCGAGGCGGCCGTTGCCGATCCAGGTGGCCTCCCCGTTGCCCCACAGCTTCTCGCCGAGCACGCTCATCCGCTTCTCGACGCGCTCCTTCACCGCGTGCGCCTCGAGGCTCAGCTCGCTGTCGGTCGTGAAGACCGCCCAGTCCGGCTTCTGGCCCGATTCCTCGGTCTTGCGGTAGGCGATGAGGTACTTGGGCATCGGTTCACCCTCCATTCGTCATGAGGTCAGCGAAGCGACGGAACAGATAGTGCGAGTCGTGCGGGCCCGGCGAGGCCTCCGGGTGGTACTGCACCGAGAAGATCGGCAGCTCGCGATGCCGCATCCCCTCCGAGGTGCCGTCGTTGAGGTTGACGTGCGTCTCCACCAGCCCGAGCTTCTCGAACGACCGCGGGTCGACCGCGAACCCGTGGTTCTGCGCGGTGATCTCCACCCGGCCGGTCTCGAGGTCCTTGACCGGGTGGTTGCCCCCGTGATGGCCGAACTTGAGCTTGTAGGTGCTGCCCCCGAGCGCGAGCCCGAGGATCTGGTTGCCGAGGCAGATGCCGAAGATCGGGGTCTTGCCGACGAGCGCGCGGACCGTCTCGATGAGATACGGCACCGCCTCGGGATCCCCCGGGCCGTTGGAGAGGAAGATGCCGTCCGGCTTCCGCTCGAGCACCGCGGCCGCGCTCGTGTTCGCGGGCATCACCTCGACCTGGCAGCCGAGCCCGGTGAGGCAGCGCAGGATGTTCTGCTTGATCCCGGAGTCGAAGGCGATGACCTTGAACCGGGAAGCGGGCGGCGTGGTGTAGCCGCGCGCCAGATCCCACGGCGCCTCGTCCCAGCCGTGGGGCTGCGCCACGCTCACCTCGGTGACCAGGTCGCGGCCGAGCAGGCCGGGCAGCGCGCGCGCCCGCTCCGCGAGCCGGGTCGCGTCGGGCTCCTCGGTGGAGATGATGCCCTCCTGGGCGCCGTGATCGCGCAGGTGCCGGGTGAGGGCGCGCGTGTCGATGCCCTGGATGCCCACGATCTGATGCTCGCGCAGGTAGGTGTCGAGCGGTACCCGCGAGCGCCAGCTCGAGGGAAACGGGCAGGCCTCCTTCACGATGAAGCCGGCCAGCCAGGGCCGCCGCGACTCGACGTCTTCCGGGTTGATGCCGTAGTTGCCGATCAGGGGATAGGTCATGCAGACCACCTGTCCCCGGTAGGACGGGTCGGTGAGGATCTCCTGGTAGCCGGTCATGGACGTGTTGAACACGACCTCGCCGTGGCTCTCGCCCGGCGCGCCCAGGGCTTCCCCGCGAAAGACGCGGCCGTCCGCGAGCGCGAGCAGGGCCCGCCGCGTCACGACGCCACCTTGACCCCGCCGACGAGGGTCATCCACGGCGCCCCCGCGCCGGTGAGCCCCGCGAACGGCGTGCTCCGACCGCGCGAGCGGAAGGTGGCCGGATCCACCGTCCACGTCCGCTCGAGGTCGAGGATCGTGATGTCGGCGGCGGCCCCGGGGGCGAGGCTGCCGCCCGGCAGGTTCAGGAGCCGGGCCGGCCCGACGCTGAGCCGGGCCACGAAGGTCGGGAGATCCAGCACGCCGGGGCGCACGAGCCGGTCGAGCAGCAGCGGCACCGCGGTCTCGAGGCCCACGATGCCGTTGGCGGCCTCCGCGAACTCGCCTTCCTTCTCGGAGACCGCGTGCGGCGCGTGATCGGTCGCCACGCAGTCGATGGTGCCGTCCACGAGCGCTTCCAGGCACGCCTCGACGTCGCGCTTGCCCCGGAGCGGGGGCGCCATCTTGCAGCTGGAGTCGTAGCTGCGCACCACCTCGTCGGTGAGGAGCAGGTGATGCGGGGTCACCTCCGCGGTCACCCGGACCCCGCGCGCCTTGGCGTCGCGCACGAGCCGCACCGCCCCCGCGGTGGAGATGTGCGCGATGTGCAGGTGCGCCCCGGTCAGCTCGGCGAGGATGATGTCGCGCGCCACCATCACGTCCTCGGCGGCCGCGGGCTGACCGTCGAGGCCCAGCTCGGTGGAGACGAACCCCTCGTGCATGGCCCCGCGGTGCGCGAGCTCGCAGTCCTCGGCGTGGCTGATGACCGGTAGGCCGAAGGGCAGCGCGTACTCCATCGCCCGGCGGTAGAGCTCCGCGTTCATGATGCACTTGCCGTCGTCGGAGAAGGCGACGCAACCGGCCTCGGCCTGCTCGGCGAGCTCCGCGAGCTGCTTGCCCTCGAGATTGCGAGTTACCGCCCCGATGGGGTACACCCGCACCACGCCCTCGACCTTCGCGCGGGCCAGGATGTAGTCGGTGACCGCGCGGTTGTCGTTGACCGGGAAGGTATTGGCCATGCAGGCGACCGCGGTGAAGCCGCCCGCGGCGGCGGCCCGCGTGCCGCTCGCGATGGTCTCCTTGTACTCGAACCCGGGCTCGCGGAGGTGCACGTGCATGTCGATGAAGCCCGGGCACACCACCTTGCCGGTCGCGTCCACCGCCTCGGCGCCCGCGGGAGGCTTCAGGCCGCGCCCGATCTTGTGGATGCGGCCGTCGGCGATCCAGACATCCTGGACCGCGTCGGTCCCCCCGGCCGGATCCACCACCCGCCCGCCCTTGATCAGCAGGTTCATGCGCCCTTGCTCCCGGCCAGCAGGTAGAGCACCGCCATGCGCACCGCCACCCCGTTGGAGACCTGGTCGAGGATGACCGAGTAGGCGCTGTCCGCCACCTCGGGAGCGAGCTCGACGCCGCGATTCACCGGCCCCGGGTGCATGATCAGCACGTCGGGCCGGCAGTGCTCGAGCTTGGCCAGCGTGAGGCCCCACACCCGCGAGTACTCGCGGAGGGAGGGGATGAAGCCGCCCTGCATCCGCTCGTGCTGCAGGCGCAGCATCATGATCACGTCGGCGTGGGCGATCGCTTCCTCCAGGCGGTGGCTGACCTTCACTCCCAGCTCCTGGCACTGGGCCGGGATCAGGGTGGGCGGGCCCGCCACCGTCACCGTGATCCCCATCTTCCGCATCCCGTAGATGTCGGAGCGCGCGACCCGACTGTGGGTGATGTCCCCCACGATCGTGACGTTGAGCCCTTCGAGATGCCCCTTCTTCTCCCGGATCGTCATGAGATCGAGCAGGGCCTGGGTCGGGTGCTCGTGGGCCCCGTCCCCCGCGTTGACCACCCCGCAGCGCAGGTGCCGGGCCAGGAGGGCGGGGGCGCCAGAGGCCTTGTGGCGCACCACCACCACGTCGGGGCTCATCGCCTCGATGTTGCGCGCGGTGTCGAGCAGGCTCTCGCCCTTGTCCGCGCTCGAGCCGGAGGCGGAGAAGTTGATCACGTCGGCGGAGAGCCACTTGCCCGCGATCTCGAACGAGGTGCGGGTGCGGGTGGACGACTCGTAGAAGAGATTCACCACCGTCTTGCCCCGGAGCGTCGGGACCTTCTTGATCTCGCGGGCCGCGATCTCCTTCATGGAGGTCGCGGTGTCGAGCACGCCGATGATCTCGGCCGCGTCCAGGTCCTGCATGCCGAGCAGATCCTTGCGCTTCCAGCTCATCGCCTCACTCCTCTAGGATGACGACGCGGTCCTCGCCGTCGTGCTCGCGGAGCAGCACGGCCACCGTCTCCCGGCGGCTCGTGGGCAGGTTCTTGCCGATGTAGTCGGGCCGGATGGGCAGCTCGCGGTGGCCGCGGTCCACCAGGACGGCCAGGCGGATGATGTGCGGGCGCCCGAGGTCCATGAGGGCGTCCATCGCGGCCCGGATGGTGCGTCCGGTGAAGAGCACGTCGTCCACCAGCACCACCGTGCGTCCCTTGATCGGGAAGCTGATCTCGGTGCTGCGGACGACCGGCTGCTCGGCCTTGAGGCCGAGGTCGTCGCGGTAGAGCGTGATGTCGAGCGCGCCCACCGACGGCTTGGTGCCCTCGATCGCCGCGATCTTGGCCCCGATCCGCTCGGCGAGGGTCACCCCGCGGGTCTTGATGCCGACGAGGGCGATGTCATGTCCGCCGCCCGCCTGCTCGACGATCTCGTGAGCGATCCGGGTGAGCGCGCGATCGAGCCCGGTCTCGTCGAGGACCTGCGCCTTCTCGCGGGAGCTCACGCGGCCGCTCCCGGGCAAAAAAAATGCCCCGGCCGGGGCGGGGGGCTGCAGATGCTCTTCGGATGCCGCATGACTGATCTCTCCTTGCCGGCCTCGCAGGGCCTGCTTAAAGGAGTGAATCGTGATGTGATCGTATGCTACGCCGCGAGGCGCGGCCTGTCAAGGCGGAGCGTTCACGAATTGTGCGTGGTGAGCCACCTCACGAGTCCCACCAGAAAGATCCCGACGCCGACCATCAGGGGAACCCAGTAGCGCGGCACCTGGAGCACCTGGACCAGCACGATGCACAGGCCAATGAACGCGATGATCAGCCCGGCCATCATGAGCCGGCCGCCGGAATCACGAGTCGCCATGTTCGATCCTCACTTTTCCGCCATCACGATGAGGCGGCCCGTCGCGCCCGCGCGGTACGGCCGGCCGTCGTAGCCGGAGTAGGCGCGGAGGAATCGCAGCCCGACGGAGCGGAGCATCCGCCGCCACTGGGGAAGGGAGAACTCCTGGAAGCGCAGGGTCTTCTGCACGATCCACCGCCGCCCGCTGGTGACGATGAGCTGGGTGCTGTCGGTCATCCGGGTGCGGCGATCGAAGTGCCGCTCCTCGAGCACGAATCGCTTTCGCCCGGTCCGGTACCAGAGCCGGCGCGGCAGGTCCGCGTCGTAGACCGGGTCGCGATGGTCCACCAGGAGCCGGCCGCCCGGCCGGAGCGCGCGCGCCATCCGGCGCAGGGTGGCCACGTTCTGCGCGGGCGTGAAGTAGCCGAAGCTCGTGTAGAGGTTGATCACCGCGTCGAATTCGTCCCGGAACGCGAGGCGGCGCATGTCGCCCCGCCGGAAGCGGAGGCGCGGGCCCTCGGCGAAGCGACCGCGGGCCTCCGCGAGCATCGCGCGCGAGAGATCCACGCCGACCACGCGGAAGCCGCGTCGCGCCAGCAGCGACGCGTGCCGGCCGTAGCCGCAGGGCACGTCGAGGATCCGCGCGCCCTCGGGCGGGCCCAGGCAGCGGAGCGCGAACTCCACTTCGAGACGGGTCTGCCGGAGGGGTTTCTCTTCGCGCAGCGCCGCGACGTAGCGGGCGTCGAAGAAGTGCGTGAACCATTCCCGCCGGCTCATTCGCCGCGTAGTATACTCCGCCCTGGTCACCCCATGAGCCGGCTTCACGACGCAGCGCGCACCGAGGCCCGCACGATCGGCGTGTCGGTCATCCTTTCCGCGGGTCTACGCCGGCTCCTGCCCGGAAGCGCCGACGGACCGCAGCGCCACACCCTCGCCGCGGGCGCCACCCTGGGGGATCTGCTCGCCGTGATCGGCATCGGCGCGGCGACCGATCTCACCGCGGCGGTGGACGGCGAGCTGGCCGAGCGAGATACCCCGCTCCGCGACGGGGCCGAGGTGATGCTCCTCGTGCCAATGGAAGGGGGAGCCGCAGCCAAAGGCGAGGCGACCATAAGAAAGGCAGTGAAAGGCTTCAGCAGTAAACGGTAGCAGCAAGGCAGTAAACCGTAGCAGCGAGACCGTAGCAGCAAGGCCCCATAACCTCACACCGAAGCGAGGACGACGACATGGCTCAGCTCAGAATTCCCCTCGATGAGAAGCGCTTCAACACCGGCCAGACCTGGAAGGACTACATGGCCCAGATGGGCGACACCCGGGCCAAGACCGAGGCGAACTACGCCAACTCCAAGCTGACCGACGAGGAGCGCAAGTTCTTCGCCGGCGTCAGCGGGGTCAAGTACGTGGTGATGCTCGCGGAGAACTGGTGCGGCGACGTCCACCGCAACTCGCCCCTGATCGCCCACATCGTCGAGGCGATGCCGGGCGCCGAGCTGCGGGTGTTCCTCCGCGATCAGAACGCGGACCTGCGCGACACCTTCCTCAACAACGGCTACCAGTCCATTCCGGTGGTCGTCTTCTTCGACAAGGACTGGAACGAGATCGGCCGCTGGCTCGAGCGCGCGCACGGCGCCACCACCGTGACCGCGGGCATCCGTGGCCGGACCCTCGGGGCGGTGCCGCAGGGCGCGTCCAAGGAGCAGCAGGACGCGGCGATGAACGAGTTCCGCGCTCAGGTCCAGGCCGAGTACGACAAGCCGGGCGGGGCGCTCTGGCGCGCCGCGGCCGCCGAGGTCAAGCTCCTGCTGGAGACGAAGCTGGGCGCCAAGAAGTAGCCGGACACACGTTCGTGCGCCCACGGAGGCCTCGATGACGGTCAAGCTCGGCATGTTCACCATGCCGTTCCATCATCCGGATCGGGACTACGCCACCATCCTCGAGGAGGATCAGGAGGCGATCGTCCTGGCCGACCGGCTTGGCTTCACCGAGGCCTTCGTGGGCGAGCACTTCTCGTCGTGGAGCGAGCGCATCACCTCGCCCCTCATCTTCTTCGCCACCCTGATTTCCCGCACCACCCAGATCCGCTTCGGCACCGGGGTCATCAACCTGCCCCAGCTCCATCCCGCGACGGTGGCCGCCCACGCGGCCATGTTCGACCAGCTCTGCAAGGGCCGCTTCATCATGGGCATCGGGCCCGGCGGCCTCGTGAGCGATCTCGAGATGTTCGACGTGGGCCAGGCCGAGCTGCGCCCGCAGATGGTCATCGAGTCCATCGAAACCGTGCTCAAGCTCTGGGCCCAGGACCCGCCCTACGAGATCGACGGCCGATTCTGGAAGATCTCGCTCAAGAACGGGATCTGGCCCGAGTTCAAGGTCGGCACCGTGCCGCGGCCCTATCAACGGCCGCACCCGCCCATCGCGCTCTCCCTGCTCACCCCCAACTCCAGCAGCGCGATCACCGCGGGCGAGCGCGGCTGGATCCCGATCTCCGGCCAGTTCTTCCACCGCCGCTATCTGCGCGGGCACTGGGAGAAGTACGTCGAGGGCTGCGAGCGGGCGGGGCGCCGGCCGGATCCGAGCATCTGGCGCGTGTCGCGGAGCGTGCTCGTCACCGAGAGCGACGCGCAGGCCGAGGAGTACCTGGCCGATCCCGACAGCGGGCTCTCCTTCTACTACCACTTCTTCCATCACAGCTTCTCGAAGGGGCGCAAGGCCCTCTTCATGCTCAAGCCCGACCTCCTCATTCCCGACGAGGACGTGACCGAGGACATGATCAAGCGCGCCCTCGTCATCGCGGGCAGCCCCAAGCGGGTGGTCGAGCAGCTCGTGGCCCTGCGCGAGGAGACCGGCCCCTTCGGCACGCTCCTGATGGGCGGGCACGACTGGGACCAGCCCGCCCTGTGGCGCCGCTCGATGGAGCTCCTGGCCACGCAGGTGATGCCGCAGTTCTCGAAGCACGCCGCCGCGGCCGCCGCCCGCCCGTGAAGGTCGCGACCTGGCGCGGAGGCACCCGCTTCACCCTCGACGAGGCGCCCGATCCCGTCGCGGGACCGGGGCAGGTGGTGGTGGACGTCACCGCGGCCGGCATCTGCGGCACCGACGTGCACGCGACCCAGGGCCTCTTCCCGTGGACGCCGCCCATGATCATGGGCCACGAGTACTCGGGAGTGGTGCGCGAGGTCGGTCGCGGGGTCAGCCGCCGGCTCGTGGGCTGCGCCGTCGCCTGCGAGCCGAGCTTCGGGTGTGGCACGTGCCTGCACTGCCGGAACGGCCGCATCAGCCAGTGCGCCAAGGCCACCCGGGTGGGCGGCTTCGCCGAGCGCGCCGCGCTGCCGCTCGATTGCGTGCACCCGCTGCCGAAGGGGCTCGATCCGGTCACCGCCGCGCTGGCCGAGCCCGCGTCCTGCTGCCTGTCCGGGCTCGAGATGTTCACGATGCCCCGCAACGCGACGGTGGTGGTGATGGGCGGAGGCATCATGGGGCTCCTCACCATGGCGATCGCCCGCCGGCGGGGCGCCGCGCGGCTCGTCCTGTCGGATCCGCTCGAGGAGCGGCGGCAGATCGCGAGCAAGCTCGGCGCGCGCGTCGTGGTCGATCCGACCCGCGAGAGCCTGCACGACCGGGTGATGGCGCTGACCGGCGGCCGCGGCGCGGAGGTGGTCTGCGAGGCGGTGGGCAAGCCGGAGCTGGTCGGGGAGGCCTTCGCGATGGTGAAGCCGACCGGCGTGCTGCAGCTCGTGGGGGTCAATCCCAAGGGCAGCCGCCTGCCGATGGATCTCTTCGACATCCACTTCCGTGAGATCCGCATCCACGGCGCCTACGGCCGCGGCACCGCCTTCCGGCGGGCGCTCGCGCTGCTTCCGAAGCTCGGCGTGAAGCGCCTGATCGGCGCCCGGTTCCCGCTCGAGCGTATCGAGGAGGCCTTCGCGCACGCCACCGCCGGGCGCGGCGCGAAGACCGTCATCACGCCCGCCTAGCCTGCACCTCGCGCACCGCCAGGTTGTTGTCGAAGGGCACCAGGTCCATCCAGCCCACCTGGGCGCCCGCGGGCAGACCCTGGGTCACCGCCTTGTCCTCCCCGCTCTCCACCACGATCAGCAGGGCGTGCTTGCCCGGCTCCGCCGGGGTCCAGGGAAACGGGCCCACGATCGCGCCCGCGCCGCTCCCGGCCGCGACGGTGGCGGGCATCGGGCCGGACGGCGCGGGCAGCTCCGTCCAGTCCGTAGGCCAGCGGCGCGCGCTCCCCGGCCCGCTCCGGAACGCCCGCACCGTGATCGGCCCGGAGGCGGCGGTGCCGCGGTTCTTGATCCGGGTGAACAGGAACGCGGGCACCTGCGCGGGCACCTGGCCCGCGTGGTCCGCGGGCGTGCCGGGCGTCGCCGCCGTCCGCACCCAGACGTCGGGGGCGTCGTCGTGGCGCTCCTTCCACAGCGCCTTCTCGAAGTCATCGTCGTCGCCGTCCGCCGCGCCGTACCCACCGCCCCGGCCGTCGTCGACGTAGACGTCCACCGAGGGCGCCGCGTAGCCCTCGACGAACCGTCGGGCGAAGACCTCCTTGATCACCTTGCCGTGCAGGCCGTTCGGATACCGCCATCCGCCCAGGTTCCAGTCGGCGGTCTCCATCGCCTGCGCCATCTCCATGATGCTCGCGTCCACCTTCGGCACGTTCGCGTAGCCGAGCAGGTGCAGCCGGATCGAGAGGTCGCGGGCGGCGGTCTTCCGGTCCGCGTCGGCGGAATCGCCGCCGAGCTTGCGGTAGAGCTCGAACGTGGTGGAGCACCAGAGCGCGCCCTTGTCGTAGCCGCCGAGCAGGGTCCATGCCGCCGCGTTCGCTACCTTCATGTCGTAGCGCCGGCCCCCGCCCCGGTCCACGGGGTTGGCATTCCACGAGAACATGATCCCGCGCGTCTTCTCCGGCTTGGCGTGCTTGTCGTCGTAGTAGACCGCGGCGAGGAAGTCCGCGAAGCCCTCGCTCACCCCGCTCGGGAAGTTGCCGTCCGCCGAGTCCTCCAGCACGCTGTTCTGCAGGAAGTGGCCATACTCGTGGAGGATGATCATCGCGTCGGAGGCATCCGGGAGGGCGTCCTCCGCGAACCCGATCCCGGAGCCGGTGGTGTTGGAGCCATCGCTGGTGCTGAGCTGGGGGTCCACCGGCACCGAGGAGTTGCCCATCCCGGGCAGCGCGAGGTCGGTCTGGATGTACTGCTGGAAGCGATCGATGTGGAAGTAGACCATCACGTCGAGGAAGCTCGAACTGGTGCTGCTGAAGGAAAAGCTTCCGCTCGCGCTGCTCGGCTCGATCGGGTTCGGATCGTTCATGTTGACGATGTGTACCCACGCCCCGTCGAGCCGCAGGCGTCCGTCGGCGGGCGGATCCAGCCGCTCCAGGTCCACCCCGACCCGCTGCGCGTTCAGCTTCGCGGCCGCGGTGTGGGAGGACAGGGTCATGTCGCCGGCGGTCACGATGGGATTCGGATCGAACACCTTGCCCCGCGGCCGCGCGTAGGCGGCGAGGTCGCGCGCCTCGAGCAGCGCCCCGGACATTGCGTCCACCAGGAACCGCCAGCTCTGGGGGGGCCGGCGGGTCGTGAGCCTCACGTCCCAGGCCAGCACGTGCGTGCCCACGCGCGGCCGGCCCGCCCGACGCCGCCCGGCCGCGAGCGCGGTCTTCACGGCCAGGCGGAGCCGGGTCCGCGCGCTGGGCCGCCGGCGCCGCGCGGGGCGGCCCCGCGGGGGCGGATGCTTGGGCGCGCGCGGCGCGTAGCGGTGCACGATCAGCCCCGGCGGGCCGATCTCCCGATCGGCGAATGCGGAGGCGAGGCGGGCCACCAGTCGCCGGGCCTCGACCGGGCCGATGCGGATCCGCGCCGGATCGAGATCGGGCGGGATGTCGTAATGGTACTGGTTGTACACGGACTGGACGCGGCCGTCGCTCGTGATGTTCACGACGACCTCGCTCGCGTCGACCGGGAGGCCCTTGAACTCCTGGATCATGCGGGCCGACCAGGCGTGGGGGGTCTCGACGAGCCCGGCGTCGCGGAGGTCGGGAAGGCCCGAGGGCCAGTTGAACAGCCCGGCGCTGCGCTCACAGACTTGCCGCGCGAGCTCGCGCGGGGCGAACGGCCCGGACACCAGCGGGGCGACGCCCGGGTCGAACCAGCTCCGGAGAGCACCCGAGACGGGATCCCGCGAG
>Ga0207689_10002318_pt1 | contig 17841 bp, 11 predicted proteins | sample KBSMisM52_FD_184312 | JGI IMG/M metagenome (GOLD analysis project Ga0207689, IMG submission 184312) | Miscanthus rhizosphere microbial communities from Kellogg Biological Station, Michigan, USA - KBS Miscanthus M5-2 (SPAdes) (version 2) | ecosystem: Host-associated > Plants > Roots >... | reverse complement strand
CAGGACACGGAAGCTCGTGGGGCTGCTGCGAGCTGAGTCGCGACCTCGCCGACGTCCTGACCAACGGCTTCCACACCTTCATCGCGTACGCCGACTCGTGTCTCACGAACCAGTTCGACGCCGACTCGATGAGCGAGCATCTGCTGAAGAATCCGAACGGCGGCGAAGAGGTAACGCACCGCAGCCCGCTGGAGATCATGAACGAGATTGCCGCGCTAGATGGGGAGAGCGCGAAGGCGCTGGCGAAAATCAGGGAGATGATTTGAAAGTCCAGTGGCAACCAGGAATACTCGGCGATTTCTGTGACGTCATCGCGGGCCAGTCACCCGAGGGAAAATTCTATAACGCTGAGGGCTTAGGAGTTCCTTTCTACCAAGGCAAGAAGGACTTCGGGGAAAGGTTTATCAACGAGCCGTCGACATGGACAACACAGACGACAAAGACCGCGAGAAATGGCGACCTTCTGATGTCTGTGCGCGCACCTGTTGGACCAGTGAATTTTTCCACTGGTGAGGTCTGTATTGGTCGAGGACTTGCCGCAATCCGTAGCCGGGGTGGAATCAACCGAGACTTCTTGTTCTATCACCTATTGAATCTCCAGCCGGAGATTGGTGGCCGGGAGGGCGCGGTCTTCGCCTCAATTAGTAAAACGGAAATCGAGAGCTTGCCGCTCTTTGCCCCCCACTCCCCGAACAGCAACGAATCGCCGGCATCCTCGACGAAGCGTTCGAGGGCATCGCCACCGCGAAAACCAACGCTGAGCAGAACCTCCAGAACGCCCGCGCCATCTTTGAAAGTCATCTTCAAGCTGTTTTCGCGCCCGACGGTGAATTAGTGACCTTGGCTGATATCGCATCGGAGATCACAGATGGCGATCACATGCCTCCGCCAAAGACATCGGTCGGCGTGCCATTCATCACGATTTCGGACATCGTGAAGGAGACGCGCGAAGTCGACTTTCGAGAAACTTTTTTTGTGTCACCCGAGTATTTCACCAAGCTACGGCCGAACAAGAAGCCGCGGAAGGGCGATGTTCTTTACACCGTAACGGGGTCGTTCGGAATCCCCGTTCTGGTAAGAGAACAACGTGACTTCTGCTTTCAACGCCATATCGCGTTGATCAGACCGAGGTCCATCACTGATAGCAGGTGGCTGAGCTATGCGTTGTTATCTCCACAGGTGCTTGCAAAGGCGACTTTTTTGTCCACGGGCACGGCGCAGAAGACGGTGTCGCTGACCGTTCTCCGGCAGTTAGAAGTACCGAAGGTCAAGCTGTCTGACCAAGTCGTGGTAGCAGACGAGTTGGACGCCTTGCGGGCGAGCACGGATTCCTTAATATCCATCTACCAACAAAAGCTCGCCGCGCTCGACGCGTTAAAGAAATCATTGCTCCACGAGGCATTCTCCGGCAACCTGTAGATCTGCGATGAACGACGTCGAGATCCCTGCCGATCCGATCGGGCCTGCGGTTCGCTCCGCGGGATGGTGCGCTGCGTAACCAGGAATCCGCATGCCCGAAAACGAGCTGCCGCAGTCGAGCATCATCCTCTACCAGACCGAGGACGGGCGGACGCGCATCGAGTGCCGCTTCGACCGGGAGACGCTCTGGCTGAGCCAGATTCAGATCGCGGAGCTGTTTCAGACTTCGGTTCCCAACATCAACCTCCACCTGAAGGCGATCTACGCCGAGGGTGAGCTCCCGGAGGCGGCAACTATTAAGTCTTACTTAATAGTTCGAACCGAAGGCGCGCGGCAGGTCTCCCGCGACGTGTTGCACTACAACCTCGCCGCCATTCTTGCCGTCGGCTACCGCGTGCGCAGTCATCGCGGCACGCAGTTCCGCCAGTGGGCCACCGCCCGCCTGAGCGAGTTTTTGGTGAAGGGCTTCACCATGGACGACGAGCGGCTCAAGAATCCGCCCGGCAAGGGGCAGACCGACTACTTCGACGAACTGCTCGAGCGCATCCGCGACATCCGCTCCTCGGAACGCCGCTTCTACCAGAAGGTGCTCGACATCTACGCCACCAGCGTCGACTACACACCCAACACGAAGTTGTCGCAACAGTTCTTCGCCACCGTGCAGAACAAGATGCACTGGGCCACGCATGGGCACAACGCCGCGGAAGTGATTCATCAGCGCGCCGATGCCACCCAACCGTTGATGGGCCTCCGGACCACGCGCCCCGGCAAAATCATTCGCCGCGAAGATGTTTCCGTAGCGAAGAACTATCTCGACGAAGGGGAGCTGCAGACGCTGAATCGAATCGTCAGCCTCTACATCGAGTTCGCGGAGCTCCAGGCGATGGGCCGCAAGCTGATGACGATGCGCAATTGGGTGGAGAAGCTGGACGAGTTCCTGAGAATCTCCGGGCGCGAACTGCTCGATCACGCCGGACACGTTTCTACCGAAGCAGCCAGGGCGAAGGCCGAGTATGAATATGACCGCTACCGCGCCCTGATCGATGCGCAGCCGCGGCCCATAGATGCCGACTTCGAGCAGGCGGCGAAGTCGCTCCAGAAACTGCCGCGCCCGAGGAAGCCGAAGAAATGAACGAAGCGGAGACCAGAGCCGAGCACATCGATCCCGCCTTGCGCGCTGCCGGCTGGGGCGTCGCCGACGCCAGCAAGATCCTGCGCGAGTACCACATCACGCCGGGACGCATCGAAGGGCACGGCCGGCGCGCGCGGCCGCTCATCGCCGATTACGTGCTGGTCTATCGCAACATCAAGCTCGCCGTTCTCGAGGCGAAGGCGTGGGACAAGCCGCTGACCGAGGGCCTGGGGAAGGCCAAGGTGTACGCGGACAAAATGGCCGTCCGCTTCGCATACGCCAGCAACGGTCAGGGCATCTACGCCGTGGACATGGAGACGGCGAAGGAAGGTGCGATACCCACCTATCCGACGCCGGACGAGCTATGGGCGCGGACATTCGCTGCGGCCAATGCCTGGCACGACCGCTTCGCCGCCATTCCGTTCGAAGACAAAAGCGGCTCCCATCCGAGCCGTTATTACCAGGACATCGCCGTCGAGCGGGTGATGGAAGCGATCGCCGCGAAATGCCAGCGCATTCTTCTCACACTCGCCACCGGTACTGGGAAAACGTTCATCGCATTTCAGATCGCCTGGAAGCTGTTTCATAGCCGCTGGAGTCTGAGCCGCGAGCCGGTGCGACATCCGCGCATCCTCTTTCTCGCTGACCGGAACATCCTCGCCGATCAGGCCTACAACGCCTTCTCGGCGTTCCCCGAGGATGCGATGGTGCGCATCACGCCGGATGAGGTCCGCAAAAAGGGGAAGGTGCCGAAGAACGGTAGCATCTTCTTCACGATCTTCCAGACGTTCATGAGCGGACCTCCGAACGAGAATAGCGAACCGTCGCCGTACTTCGGCGACTATCCGCCCGACTTTTTCGACTTCATCGTCATCGACGAGTGGCACCGAGGCGGCGCGAATGATGAGAGCAACTGGCGCGGCATCCTGGAGTACTTTGCGCCGGCCGTGCAGCTCGGTCTCACCGCGACACCGAAGCGGAAAGACAACGTCGATACCTACAAGTACTTCGGCGAGCCGGTCTACATCTACTCGCTGAAGGAGGGCATCAACGACGGATTCCTCACGCCGTTCAAGGTGAAGCAGATCTCGACGACCCTCGATGAGTACGTCTACACGCCGGACGACCGTCTGATCGAAGGCGAGATCGAAACGGGCAAGCGTTACGTCGAGGCCGATTTTAACCGGATCATCGAAATCCGGGAGCGGGAGGCGTATCGGGTCCGGATCTTCATGAATCAGATCGATCAAAGCGAGAAGACGATCGTGTTCTGCACCACGCAGGAACACGCGCTGGCAGTGCGTGACCTCGTCAACGAGATGAAGACGAGCAGCGACCCGCACTACTGCGAACGAGTGACGGCCAACGACGGCGAGCTGGGAGAGCAGCACCTGCGCGACTTTCAGGACAACGAGAAGACCACCCCGACCATCCTCACCACGTCACAGAAGCTTTCCACCGGCGTCGACGCGCGGAACATCCGCAACATCGTGCTGATGCGCCCGATCCACTCGATCATTGAATTCAAGCAGATCATCGGACGGGGCACGCGGCTCTACGACGGCAAGGACTACTTCACGATCTGGGACTTCGTGAAGGCGCACTACCACTTCAACGATCCCGAATGGGACGGTGAGCCGCTTCCGCCGGAGCAGAGTGATCCAGGTCCTCCCGTGCTGGACGAGCCTCGCAAAGAGCTGATCCGTGATGCGCCTTCCACTCCCGAACCGCGGCGCAAGATCCGCGTGACGCTCGCGGACGGTAAGGCGCGCAGGATCCAGCACATGATGTGCACGAGTTTCTGGCATCCCAACGGCACGCCGATGTCCGCGCAGCAATTCATGGAAATGTTGTTCGGAAACCTTCCGGACTTTTTCAAGGACGAGGACGAGCTGCGCGCCATCTGGAGCGCGCCGGACACGCGGAAACGACTGCTCGCCGGCCTGGCGGAGAAGGGTTTCGGCCGCGACCAGCTCGCCGAGATGCAGAAGATCATCGACGCGGAGAAGAGCGATCTCTTCGACGTGCTGGCGCACGTCGCTTACGCTCTGCCGACACTCACGCGCGAAGAACGCGCGGATCGAGCGAAGGTCGATATCAACACGCGCTTCAACAGCAAGCAGCAGCTCTTTCTCGATTTCGTGCTGGCTCACTATGTCAGCATCGGAGTGGAAGAGCTGGACCAGGAAAAACTGACGCCGCTCCTACGGCTCAAGTACCACAACTCCATCGCCGACGCCCTCGCCGACCTCGGCAAACCGGAGGAGATCGGGCAAGTCTTTGCGGGCTTCCAGAAGTATCTTTATCAGCCGCAGCTCAGGGCGTGAAGCGGGCTCACACCTACCGCCGCACCGCTTCCACCCGCAGTTCCGCGCGCGGCGGATGCATGCGCGCGAAGACTCGCGCGGCGTCTCTCGTCCCGAGGACGGTAACGTCGAGGGTGCAAGCGTCGAGCAACGTTTCATCGCGGACGCCGGCCTCGGTGCAGGCTGCTCGGCCTCGGTCGTAATCGAGACGACCGAGGTCGGTTGCGTAGAAGGGCCTGGTTGGAGTGCCGCGGTCTACGTCCTTTTCGCCGCAGAGCTTTGACAGGAGCGATTCGCCTGGGGGGATGCGCCAGCTGTTGGCGTAGGGGTGATAGAGGTCGTCGAAGGTGACGGGCTGGCTCAGTACCTTTCGGTTGCGCGTGGCCAGGTCGTCCTCGCCCATCGGTCCATTGGCGTTGCCGAGGAGGCCGAAGACCTTCGCCTGCGGCGGCGCGCCGAGGTCGACCGAGACGTTGATGTAGCCGGGGTTGTTGACCTCGGCGCGCACGCTCTCGCCGCTCGGGCGCGTGAAGAGGTACTGGTTGCCGCTACGGGCGATGTGGACGCCGTCGGGCAGCGACAGCGACTGATCGTTGGGTAGCTCGCGCTGCTGGCCGTCGACGATCAGGCGGGTCGGATTGAGACAGACGGCGGCGCGGGTATCGCCCAGGGTCATGGCCACGGCCGTGTTGATCGATGCATTCGGCCAGGTCGTCGCTCCCGAGGTTTGTCGCGTTTGCACGACGAAACCTGGAGTCGTTTCCGCGAGCAGGAAATCGCCCGAGGCCTGGAAGTCGTAGAAGAGGCCGTTGAAATTCGTCAGATGCGTATCGCCGATGCTCGTTCCTCCGACGCACGACGAAGTCGCGCCAGGATTGCTGCTCAGCCAGAAAACGACCGCGGGGAACGCGCCGCCATACGGACAGCAGGGCGGTGTCAGATTGAGGTTGTTCGTCTCGCTTGTGAATCCTTCCAGCGCGCAGGTCGGCGCGTTCATGGTCCCGTCGTCCACGGTGGTCCTGACGGCCATGGTCGCGCCGGTGTTGAAGGTGGCATCCGAGCTCCCGCCGTCGCCGAAGATGCCGAACTCGGCGAGCTTCCAGCCCTGCGCGAGACTGAGGACGTCGTCCTGATACATGGCGCTGAGATCGCCGCCGGACGTCGACATGATGATGGTGTCGGCGCCTCCCGCGCTTGCGGTACCGGTCAGGCTGAGCTGGATCAGATTCGCGATCGGCTCGGCGGCTACCGGGATGGCCGCGCTGTTTTTCACGCAGCTCACCCCCACTGTGTTCCATCCTGCCGGGCACGGGACTCCGTCGATCAGCCAGTATTCGATGAATGCCGAGGCGAGGCTGGTGGAGTAGATGAACTGCTGCCAGCCCTTGCAATTCGCCGGGCTCGCGGCACCGGCGCAGGCGGGGGATGTGAAGTATTCGGAGTTGAGCTGGAGCGAGTACGTGTCAGGGCTCCCGAGATTGGTCTCGCTGGTCACGCCGTTCACGCTGTCGAACGAGCCGGTGGCCGAGGCGATGTGGCCCGCAACCACGGCGGAGAAGTCGACGGCGCTGCCGACGGTGAAAAGGACGCGCGGCGGATAGAAACGGTTCGGCGCAGCCGTACACGCCACTTCACGCCACTCGGTGCCCGGATACGACGCTTTGAAACATCCCTTCTTTGGAAACGCGACCCGCGCCATCGATTTGCGCCAGGCTTCGACCTTACGCCTGTCCTCTTTGCTGACGGCCACCTTCGGCGGCGAAGCAATCGCGCCGATCGAGAGGAATGCCGCGAGCAGGGTGACGATGACCATACGTAATGCGTTGGAAGATTTCACGGGCAGCCCTCCACGAATTTAGTCGACGGCTACGTAGTGAACCTCGGAGTGCGTCCCGTTTCAAGTCCCCAACGTCCGCCGTCCAGAGTCCTTTCAACCACAGAGACACAGAGGTCACAGAGGTTTCTCTGCGCCTCTGTGGTTCAAATGACCCTCGACGAAAGGCCTGTTAACGCCAGCCCCATCCCTGCGTATCCCCGGGCAGAGGACGAAAACCAATGCCCAGAAAAATGATCGCTTTTCTTTTTGCTGCTGCTGTCGCCCTGAGCGCCGCGGCGCAGGCTCCCGCCACGACGACATCCGTTCCACCAGCAACGACCAGCACCATCGTCACCGATGCCGACAGTCATGAAACGCGCGAAGCGTTCGGCTCCATGCTTCGCCGCTATCCGACGGAAGTGGCCAGGGTTCTGAAGCTCGACCCGTCGCTCATGACCAACCAGAGCTACCTGGCCAACTATCCGGCGCTGGCCTCCTTCCTAGCGCAGCATCCCGAGGTTTCGCACAGCCCCGGCTTTTATCTCAGGGACATCTCGGTTCCCGACGACGGCACCAGGGAGACCGCCCCGGAGAGGGTGTGGCGCTCGACGATGGAGGGATTGGCGATCTTCTCCGTCTTCGCCCTCATCACCGCCGTGCTGATCTGGCTGGTGCGGACGATCATCGATCACCGGCGCTGGAGCCGGATCTCCAAGGTGCAGGCCGAGGTCCACAACAAGCTGATGGATCGCTTCACCACGAACGACGAACTGCTGGCCTACATCCAGACGCCGGCGGGAAAACGCTTCCTCGAATCGGCTCCCCTCTCGCTCGATGCCGGACCACGTGCCGTGAGCGCGCCCATCGGCCGCGTACTCTGGTCGGTGCAGGTGGGCCTGGTCCTGGCCGCGGCAGGCTTCGGGCTGCAGATCGTCAGCCGCAACGTCGAGAAGACCGTTTCCCAGCCGCTCTTCGCCATGGGCATCCTGGCGCTGTCGATCGGCGTCGGCTTCGTCGTCTCGGCGATCGTGGCGTACGTCCTGTCGAGAAAGCTCGGCCTGCTGGAGCCTGCCACCTCGACCTCCTCGGCCGACTGAGCCGCGGGACGTTTTGATTCCATGGGATCATTCACGAAATGGACTTCACCGGCGTGATGAACGATGCCTTGCTTGCGGTCGCGGGCGCCCGGTCAAAATCCGAGGCCCGCGGGCTGATGGACGAGGAAACGTTCCGGGCGTTTTATGAGCGGACCTCGCGCGCCGTCTGGATCTACCTGGCGCGCGTGACCGGCGACCGGACCCTGGCCGACGACCTGCTGCAGGAGACGTACTACCGCTTCTACAAAGCGGGCGCGGCGCATCAGGACGAAGGACATCGCCGCAACTCGCTCTTCTGCATCGCCACCAACATCGCCCGCGACACGCACCGGCGCAACGCGCGCCATCCCCTCGAGCCGCTGGAGCTCAACGAGGCGGATGAGGAGACGGTGGCCATCGACGCGCGCATCGCCGAGCGCTTCGAAGAGAGCACCGATCTCTGGCGGGCCATGGCCCAACTCAAACCGATCCAGCGCGAGATGCTCTGGCTGGCCTACGCCCTCGGCTCGTCCCACGCCGAGATCGCCGAGATCGTCGGCGTCAAGAGCGGCAGCGTGAAGATCCTCCTCTTCCGGGCCCGCCGCAAACTGGCCGCGCTCCTCGGGAGGCCGGCATGAAACGAAACGACTGTCCCCTCGAGCAGGAGACACTGGCCATCGTCCACGCCGGCCGCTGGCCACACGGATGCGACGACGCGAGCCGCGCGCACATCGATGAGTGCACCATCTGCGGCGACATCGTCCGCGTGGCCTCACTGGTGGCGAACGATTACCAGGCCAGTCTCCGCACCGCCCACGTCCCGAAATCAGGCCTGATCTGGTGGCGGATGCAGCGCCGCCAGCGACAGGAAGCCGTCCGCACGGCATCGCGCGTCATCACCATCGTGCAGGCGATCGCCGTCGCCGCCGGAGTGGCGGTGGCGATCGGAATCCTCGTCGCCACCGGCCGGGCATTTGCCTTCGCGCCGTCCGACATCACGCGGGCGATCCTCACGCAGTGGGGAATCCCGCTGGTGATCGCATTCGCCGCATGGCTGGCGCTTGCGCCGGTGGCGGTGTACCTGGCGGTGAGTAAGGACTGAGCGCCGAAGGCGCGACCAAGCGTAGCGCCGCCGGCCCGACGGCGGTACAGCCAGCGAGCCGCTGGCGCTACGCCCTACCTCCCGCTGTCCGCCGCCCGCACCGGCGCATTCTTCACGTACTTGTCGAACCAGTTGATCCGCTCCGCCAGCACGTCCAGCAGCGTTTCGCGCGCGGCGTAACCGTGTGCTTCGTTCGGCAGGGTCACGTAGCGGACCGTCGCGCCGTAGCCTTTCAACGCCATATAGAAACGCTCCGACTGGATCGGGAACGTCCCCGAATTGTCGTCGGCCTCGCCGTGCATCAGGAGGATCGGATCCTTCACTTTGTCCGCGTACCAGAAGGGCGACATCTTCGCGTAGAGGTCGGGCACTTCCCAGAACGTCCGCCGCTCGCTCTGGAAGCCAAACGGCGTAAGCGTGCGGTTGTAGGCGCCGCTCTCGGCGAAACCGGCCCGGAACAGCCGCGAATGCGCAAGGAGGTTTGCCGTCATGAACGCGCCGTAGCTGTGACCGCCGACGCCGATGTGATCGCGATCGCCCACGCCCATCTCCACGACCTTGTCGATGGCCGCCTCGGCGCTGGCAACGAGCTGATCTACATAATGGTCATTGGCCGTCTCTCCCGGCCCGACGATCGGCATGGTCGGATTGTCGAAGATGGCGTAGCCCGACATCAGCAGGAACAGATGCGAGTATCCGTTGACGATGGTGAAGCGGTTCGGCGAGCCGCTGACCTGGCTGGCGGAATCGGCGTCGCCGAACTCGCGCGGGTAGGCCCACATGATCACCGGGATGCGCTCGCCCTTCTTGTAGCCCGGCGGCAAATACAACGTGGCCGACAGCTTGACGCCGTCCTTGCGCTGATAGGTGACGTACTGATGCTCGATGCCGCGCAGCTGCGGCTGCGGATCCTTGAAGGCGGTGATGGCCCGGCGTCCCTCGGCACCGATCGTGCGCACGTAAAAGTTCGGCGGGTCCTTCGGCGTCTCGTAGCGCGTGACCACCGTCTTCATGTCGCCGCTCAGCGGCGCGTTCACGGTCTCGTACGCGTCGGCGGCGCTGCGAAACAGCCGCTCGCTCTCGAGGGTCTTCAGGTTCAGGCGATCGAGAAAGGGCCGGTCGCCTTCCTTCGATGCGCCTTGACCCGTCAGATAAATCGAATCGCCGATCTGGATGATGGGGCTGGTCGAACGCCCGCCGAAGCCGCCGAACGCGCGCGACCCCGCGTCGCGCGTCACCGGCGTGCCGGGATTGTCATACGCCGCATCGATCTTGCGATCCCACAGTTTCTTCGGCGCTGCTCCCGCTTCCAGAATCCAAGTCCGCGTCTTCCGCGACACGCGATCGAACTCGCTGAGCAGAGCGATGCCTTTCTCCGTGTACGCGATCCCCGCCGACCGCCACTCGGTCTTCCCGATCTCCGCCGGCTCCTCGGTGAACGGCGCGGCCAGCGTCATCAGACGATCGCGAAACGGAACCTTGGCTTTCGGATCGCCGCCGTCGAGTGCCTCGGTCCAGATGATCGTGGCCGGCTGATCCTCGCGCCAGTGATGCCCGCGCGGCCCGGCCTCGACGCCGGCGATCGGAACGCCCTCTCGACTCGGCCGGTCGGCCAGTTTCTTCACCACGCCGCCTTTGCGATCCCAGATCTCGACATCCTCGGGGAACCCATCCATCGGGATCAGATGCGAGAACGGCCGCTTGATCTTTGTTACCAGGATGAATTTGTCGTTCGGCGACGGCGAGACGTCGTTGAGGATGCCCGGCTTCCCGATCGGCGTCAGTGTGCCCGCCGAGGAATCGATGGCGGCGAGCTGCGCGGTGAAGTAATACGCGAACAGCGCCTCATCGTGCGCTGTCTTGATCATGTCCTCGTAGGTGGCTGCCTGGGCGACCTTCCCCTCGTTCTCCTGCACATTCGGCCCCCCCGGCACATTGGAATCGGCAGGAGCGGAACCGCGTCCGAGCGGAACGACCTTGCAGATCACTGTTTTGCTATCGGCCAGCCAGTCGCACGGATCGCCCGCGGCGGCATTGAGCCGCGACGTCCCGCTGACCTTCTTCGCCTCGCCGCTCGACGCGCTGGCAACCCACAGCTCGATGCCGTCATCGCGCGTATTCAGGAACGCCAGCTTCGATCCATCCGGCGAGAACTTGAGATTCGACAGACTCCCGTTCGTCGGAACGGTCACCTTGATCTCGGGCCCGCCGGCGACCTTCTGCAGATGGATGGCATAGATCAGCGACGTCCGATGCGGCCCATTCGTCCGCGGATTCACCCGCTCCCCTGCGATCCGCAACACCGGCCGCGAAAGCATGGCGATCGACGGCTGCGCCTTCCGATACGCCAGCGCCATCACCTTCTTCGAAGGACTGAGCAACGCCTCCGGCAATGGCGCGGCATCAAACGCCGCAACGACCTCAGGCGGAGGCGTCAGGTACTTCGGCCCCTCGGCCGTCAGGGGAAGGGCGAGAAGAAGGGAGAGCAGAATCGGAAACCGCAGGGTTCGAATGGAAGGCATCGGACGCTCCTTGGGCGCGGATTGTACCGAAGAGGCTAGCGGTGGGCGCGGCTCACGAACGTTCGGTTTATGCGAGCACTGCTACACTCATTCCGTCATGCGCCGCCTCGTCGCCCTTCTCCTCCTTGCGACGGCCCCCGCGGCCTTTGCCGCGAAACGTCGCGCCGCCGTTCCTCCGCCGCCGGAGCTCGCCGTGCCTGCCGCCGATTCAATCGCGGCCGCGGCAATCGCGGAGGGAGTTCCGGGACTCTCGATCGCCGTTCGAAAAGGTGATCTCACGTTCGCGCGCGCATACGGATTGTTCGACCGCGAGGCAGGCATTCCCGTGCGCAACGATACGGTGTTTTCGACCGGGTCCCTGACGAAACAGTACACGGCCGCGGCGATCCTGAAGCTTGAAGACCAGGGAAAGCTTTCGATCACCGACAAGGCGCGGAAGTTTCTGCCGGAGTTCGACGCGCGCTTCGACGCGATCACGATCCGCCATCTGCTCCAACACACGTCCGGCGTCCGCGAATACGTCACGCAACTGACGAGCGTAACGGCTCCCAAGACGCGGCAGGAAGTCTTCGCGATGATCACGGGAACCGCGCCGCTGTTTCCGGCGGGCTCGAAATTCGACTACAGCAACTCCGGCTACTACCTGCTCGGCGTGATCATCGAGCGCGCGTCCGCGCAGACGTACGAACAGTATCTTCACGACGCGTTCTTCACGCCAATGGGTCTCGGCAGCACGAGCTTCTCCGGGGAAACGGCTCCTCCGCCGCGCGGATACACCGTCGGCTCGCAAGGCGCGGTCACGCTCGACAGCGTTGTGGATCCGTCGCTTCTCTACGCCAACGGCTCGGTCTGCTCCACGGCCTCGGATCTCGTGCGCTGGAACACATCGCTCGTCGCCTCGCCGCTGCATGCGCGGATGATCGGCGATCGTGTTCCGGGATATTTGACCCTCATGGACGCCGAATACGGATACGGATTGATCATCGACACGTTTGAAGGCCGCATACGCGTGTGGCACGGCGGCGGGCAACCCGGCTTCACGAGCCGTCTCATGTGGTTCCCCGAGGAGAAGCTCACGGTGGCCGTAGTGATGAACTTCAACGACCAGCACCATGACCGCGTGGGAGACGTCGCGGAAGCGATCGCGCACTCGCTGTTCGCGCAGAACGGCGCCATCGGGCCGGGCGCGGTGGCAGCGCGGGACGCCAAGCCATCATCCGGCGAGACGCCGGCGTTCCAGCGTCAGTGGCGATAGATCGCCTGAGCCCAAAGGCCTGCCCGCCGAGCCCGCGCGGCGTCGCGCCGTGCATTGACCAAAAGGAGCGCTGGCGTCCGCGCCGGCTGGCCCGGCGGCGTCCTCGCCGCCGGCCCGCCAAGACACCAGACATTCGCCTGCTAACCTCGGCGGCGAGACGCCGCCGGGCCAGCCGGCGCGGACGCCAGCGCTCCTTTGCGAGCATAAAAAAAGGGGTGGCCGCAAATGCGGCCACCCCAACTTCGATACTGCTGAAATCCCTACTGCTTCGCCGGGATCGTGGTCGGGTCGTTGGTCTTCATGTCGATCAGCGATGCCGAGGAGAGGACGTTGGTTCCCTTCAGCACGGTGACCGTGGCGTAGCCCCAATCGATGTCGGCCGCGTTCGCGCGGTTCTTGAACGGCTCCAGATCCTGCAGGCCGGAGCCTGCGGGGATCGTGAGCGTGTACGCCGTCAGCGACTTGCCTGACGAATCGAAGAGATTGATCGTCACCTGCGCGTCGGTCGTTCCGCCGTTGGTGACGACGAGGTTCGAACGATAGGCATCGGTCTTCTGCCGCAGTCCGATCAGACTGATGGTCTGGCCCGCGGAGTAGCCGAGGTCGGCGACGCGGCCGTCGTAACTCTGGCCGTAGGTGCCGGCATCGGCCTGATTGAAGATGCGTGTGGCCACGAGAAGCGGGCGATCGGAGCAGATCTCCAGCGCGCCGATGTTGCTCGTGCCGCCCATCGTCGCTGTCAGATCTTCGAAGGCCTTCTGCGAGCCGCCGTTGACGGTGCCCGTGGCTTCGAGATTGCCACCGGCCTGGTGCAGGATGAAGCGCAGCGACGCCGTCGACGACTCGAGATTGCGCGCCACCAGGTCGGTGCGCCACTGGCTTCCGGCGCTGCCCGGCGTGTGACCGGCCATCTCACTCCAGTAGACATACGCGCTCTTGCAGGAGACGGCGCCGGCACCGTTGCCGAGTCCACCGCCGAGAGCTGCCGTATTGTTGCCCGCGACTGGCGACGTCGCCGCCGCGTTGACCGAGCTCACCGCGAAGGTCGACACATCGAGCGCGGAATTGACGAACGCCGGATTGTGGACGCCTTTGCTCTTGTCGCTCTCGACCATGAAGTAGTTCCAGCCGGCTTTTCCGATCGCCGGATCGGCGACCGAGTAGAGCTCGACCGGCGTACCTGCCGGGCGAACGACCTTCACCGTGGCCAGCGAGAGATCGCTCACCTTCACGCCTCCGGTCAGGGTCACATTGACGCCCTGGCGGCCATGGCTGGAGATGAACTCGACGCCGGTGATATCCGAGGCGTTCCTGATGGTCTTGAGGCCATTGAGATCGATGGAGTTGCCGGCGCGGATCTGCGCCTGCATCACATTCCTGATCGCCGTCTCCAACTGCGCCTTGAGCGCGACCAGCTTCGCCTCCACAGGCGCCTGCACGGTCTCCTTGGTAATGTTGCTATGGCACTTCGTGCAGATGGTGTTGCTGGCGTAGAACGTGTGGTTCGTGCCGACATAGGAGCCGTCGGCATTCTTGAGAGAAAGCGCGGACGGCGGATCGGTCGACTCCATGTGACAGGAGACGCACGAGTCCTGAATCATGGAGTGCAGACCGCGCGTCCCCACCTTGGTGAAGTACATGTTCTGGCCCATGAGGATGTCGGCCTGCGGTCCCTCGTGCGGCGCGCGCGTGGCGTCGGCGACGGTGAAGTGCGAGTCGTCGCGAAGATCGCGGCGGCCGTTGTGGCAGGTCATGCAGATGGCGCCGGTGCCGACGTTGGTGGCCTTGAAGCCGGCCAACAATTGCGGAGTCGATCCGACGATGCGCACCTTGGCGTTGGTGTTCTTGTCGCCGGAGGTCGTGCCGACGTCATGCGGGTCGTGGCAAGTCGCGCACGTCTGCGGATGAACATCTTCGGTGGTCCAGTTCACATCGAGGTTCGCGGTGCTGTACTGGTTGTTCGACCAGGCCACGAATCCCTGCGCGCTGTGGCATTTGCTGCACGACGGATCGGTGCCTTCGGCAATCGCGGTCTCATAGTTTGCGTGGCCCGACAGCTGCCACTGCTGGTAACGCCCATGCCGCGACGGTTCGCCGTGGCAGCTTCCGCAGACCTCGGACGAAAGGCTCTTGCGCGAACCATCCTTCTTCATGTGAGCCGCGCTCTCCTGCGGTCCATGGCAGTTTTCGCACTGGATGTTGGCCATCCGGCCGGTGGCGGGGAAATCGCTGAGGATCTTGCCCCAGTTCGCGGCCGTGCCGTGCGTGAGCAGATCCGTGGCCAGGAACGCCGACCAGTCGGCGGCGTCATCGATGCCGCCGTTCGGTTTCGCTTTGGCGTTGAAGCCGACGGTGTGGCAGGAGACGCAGGACGACGAGTAGTGGCCGGCCGGCGTGTTGACGTTCTGCGTGAAAATCTCGGCGTGACCTGAGGCCTTCCACGGCGTGAAAAGATCGAAGTGCGGCGTGTTCTTGACGTGGCAGGACATGCAGGCCGCGTCGACGACCGGCCGTCCGGTGGCATCCTGGCCGGTGATGATGCCTTTCCACGTTCCGGCGTGAACGTTCATGGTCACCGTCTTGTTGGTGGCCAGATCCGTCACGGTCAGCTGGTAGGTCCCCGCGACGTCGGGCGTGAACTCGGGGTTCCGCGTCGTCGGATCGAGCAGTGTCGCCGTCGAGCCGGTGGGCACGGTGAGCGACCAGTTGTACGAGGCCTGCTTCTTCGCCTGCAGCAGCACGGGCAGGAGGATCGGAACGTTGCGCGTGCTGATCGACGTCTCCCACGGCATGTTCCCGGCCACGGTGGCCGCGGTGTGATACGTGCCGGAGGAGGTCGTCACGGCGATGTCGAGCTTGATGGCGGCGGCATCGGCGAGCGCGTGCGGCGAGACGCCGGCGACGACGAAGCGATTCTGCAAGCCGCCCACGAATTCAGCGCTCTTCGGCACGTTGGCCGGCAGCTGGTCGTCGGTGATCGGCTGTTCCTCGAGCACCGTCATCAGCTCTTCCCGGAAAACTCTGCGCGACGGAAGGGCGACGGTGAGCGTGCCGTTGGCCGTATCGGTCAACGTAGCGGTCACTCCTCCGACCTGCGTCCACTTCACGCTCTGCAGTGACGAGCCATCATTGATGGTGATGGTGGCCTTGACGTTGACGGTTGCTCCCGGTGCCGGATCGCCGGTAACCGCCGTCGTGACAGTGACCGGCGCGGTGGCAGCGAACGCGCTGCCGGCGATCATGATCGCCGCGAGCAACGCGATCATGAGTGGATGCTGAACCCGTTTCTGTATCTCCATGACGCTTTCTCCTCTTGTCAGTTTCCGAAGGATGGCGTTCACCGCGGGGCCGTGCAGGCAGCGCCGTGCGCGTCGATGGAGTCACTTTGCGTTCGACGAGAAAAGAAAGATGTCCGTGCGGTCACGGGTCCCATGTACGGCGGGTCACGGGTGTTCGTGAGGTGGCGGAGTCACGCGGGGAGGTGATGGGCCAGGAGTTTGCACGGCCTCCGAAAATCAATTCAACCGCAGAGGCTCCGAGGACACCGGAGGCTCTCTGCGACCTCTGCGTCTCTGTGGTGATTCGCCTTCCAACGTTCAGAACATTTGGGAGACACGCGCAGGGTCAGTCAGATCAAAGAGCTTGTCACGGTCGAACAGATCGACACCGGGTTGCTCGACGGCCTTCCAGCCGCGAAGCGCGAGTGTCCACTTGCTCTGTGGCCGCTGCTGCACCAGGGCCTGCCGGAGGAGGTCGTTGGCCACTCCCTGGAGCGTCCGCCCCTCCCGAACCGCCTTCTCCTTGATTCGCTTCAGCAGGTCGTCATCGATTGCCAGCGTCGTTCGCGCCATGCATGAAAGTGTAGGAACGGCACATCGGGATATCAAAAGACGCCGGCCTGCCGCTCCTCCCCGCTCTGTGTTAACTTCCCGCGCCCGATGGATGCATCCCCCGATAAGAAGCTCAGCGGCAAATACCTCTTCGTTCTCTCACTCGGCGCCCTCGGCGTCGTCTACGGGGACATCGGAACCAGCCCGCTCTACGCCCTGCGCGAATGTTTCCATCTCAAGCACGGCGTGGCGGCCACGCCGGACAACATCATCGGCATCCTCTCGCTGATCTGCTGGTCGCTGATCATCGTCATCTCGCTCAAATACCTCGTCTTCGTCATGCGGGCTGACAACCGCGGCGAAGGAGGCATCCTGGCGCTGATGTCGCTGGCGCGCACGCGCGAGTCGCAGTCGGGACGGCGGGCCATCCTCATCGCCCTCGGCCTCTTTGGCTCGGCGCTGCTCTACGGCGACGGCATGATCACGCCGGCCATCTCCGTCCTCAGCGCCATCGAAGGGCTGGAAGTGGCCACGCCGGTCTTCGGACCGTACGTCGAGATCATCACCGTCATCGTGCTGATCATCCTCTTCGTGGTGCAGCGCGTCGGGACGGCCAGGGTCGGAGCGATGTTCGGCCCGGTGATGATGATCTGGTTCGCGGTCATCTCCATCCTCGGCATCCGCTGGATCATCACCGAGCCGCGCGTGCTGCTGGCCATCCTCCCGAATCATGCCGTGCACTTTTTCATCGTCAATCGCCTGCACGGATTTCTCGTGCTCGGCGCGGTCTTCCTGGCCGTTACCGGCGGCGAAGCGCTCTACGCCGACATGGGCCACTTCGGCGCAAAGCCCATCCGGCTGGCATGGTTCGTCATCGTCTTCCCGGCGCTGCTCCTCAACTACTTCGGGCAGGGGGCGCTGCTGCTGCGCGACAAGGCCGCCGCGGCGAATCCGTTCTTTCACATGGCGCCCGACTGGGCCAAATACCCGCTCGTCGTTCTGGCGACAGTGGCCGCGGTCATCGCCTCGCAGGCGGTCATCTCCGGCGCGTTTTCGCTGACGCGGCAGGCGGTGCAGCTCGGCTACGTCCCGCGCATCCAGATCCGCCACACCTCGGCGCGCGAGATCGGACAGATCTACATCCCGTCGGTCAATTGGCTGCTGATGGTCGCCGCCATCGGCCTGGTGCTGGCGTTCAAGGAGTCGAGCGCGCTGGCGGCCGCCTACGGCGTGGCCGTGACGGCGACGATGGGGATCACCACGGCCCTTCTGGCTATCGTCGAGCGCGAACGGTGGCACTGGTCGCTCATCGCCGTTCTCAGCCTGACCATTCCGATCCTCATCATCGATCTGGCCTTCTTTGGCGCGAACATCGTCAAAGTC
>Ga0207689_10002317_pt1 | contig 17842 bp, 11 predicted proteins | sample KBSMisM52_FD_184312 | JGI IMG/M metagenome (GOLD analysis project Ga0207689, IMG submission 184312) | Miscanthus rhizosphere microbial communities from Kellogg Biological Station, Michigan, USA - KBS Miscanthus M5-2 (SPAdes) (version 2) | ecosystem: Host-associated > Plants > Roots >... | reverse complement strand
AACGATGATGCGATCGCTCAACTACAGGAAGCGCTCCGCCTGGAACCCAATCGCCAAGACGCCCTTGCCGCCCTGGTTAGCATCTGGCGAACTCAAGCAAGGGCCGCCGCACAGGCAGGAGAATTAGAAAAAGGCTTGTCGATACTGCTGCAAGCACGCAAAGTTGCACCAAAAGAGCCAAGCTTGCTTTTTGATTTCGGCATGATTGCCTTGCGCATGTCGTTATTGCCGGATGCGATCCAAGCTTTCCAGGAGGAATTGTCAGTTCGCCCAGATGACCCGCAAGGTTTGTACGGACTAGGCCGTGCACAGATTGCCTTCACCAAATATGCGGAGGCACAGTCCACATTCGAACGATTGGTCGAGCTTCGCCCCGACGATGCCAGCGCCCACTACGGATTTGGACTGGTGCTACAGGCCTTAGAACATGCCGAAGAAGCTCGCGCACAATACGACAGATCAATTGAGCTTCAACCGCTGCAAACCGAAGCGTATTTTCAGCTCGGTCTGATTGACCTGGATGAGAAAAAGCTCGATGAGGCCAGCGGCCGCTTCAATCACGTTCTGCAGAGGAACTCCAAACATGCTGGAGCCTGGTTCGGCGCAGGACGAGTTGAGTTTGAAAAGAAGCAATATGAAAAAGCCATTGAAAATCTGCAACGGGCACTCGCGATAAATTCATCGTTGCGGCAAGCACACTACTATCTCGGTCTGGCTTACGCGCGAACAGGAAAAAAAGAAGACTCTGAAAAAGAGCTTGGGATTGCAAGCCAACTGGAGCACGAAGAATTGGAGCGGCATCGAGGGGTGCTTAGGATTCTTAACTTGGACTTATCCCCCGAGGCTCTTGAAGCGAAACCATGAATGTACAGCCGTGCAGGCTAGCAAAGGTTTTTGCCTCAGGCCTGGACAACCTGGACTCACTCGTTGGTAATTAGGCCAGCCTGGATTCCGACCTCCCAGAGTCCCTGCTGCATGGCTTCTCTTGCGAAACGAACCTCTGCGTAGCCCAATCGTTTTAGCGTCGCCGCATATCGGAGACAAAGGTTTTCTTCTCCGACGAGAGTGATCGGCGCCTGGGGGATAATCCTCAAGTTGGGATCGGGGCGTGAGCGAATCATCGCATGTACTTCGTGGCCGATCAGAATTCCCGAAAGATAGTCCGCTTGCTGTTCCGGGGCAAGTATTCCCACAAGCGCGAGAGTACGAGTCGTGAAAATATCCGATAAAACACCTTTGCTTCCGATCGAACAGGCAAGGTCGATACCCCGCTCAAAAGCCGCGGCATCAAAACTCACACGAGGGTTGGGGGAGATCGTTTGACTGAGAATCGTATGTGAACAAAGCGCGGCATAGACTTCGCCGGTCATAAATGTCGTAAACTCACGGATCTCTTGTCGAGATACATGGACCCACTTCGAGTGTGTACCTGGGAGACAAAATAGGTTTTCCTGTTCTTGTGTGTCCGAGTGCCCCGAAAACAACGATCCCAAAACTTGCGTTTCTTCGCCCCGCATCACATTCATTGGTGCGATGACTCGCATCAAGCCCGGGACAATCCAAATTGAGCGTCCCGTCGTTGTTCTAAAGGAAACAAGATGTCTGCCGAGTTCCTCAAGGATGAAGGGCAGATTCAAATAGGGCGTTTCTTTCCACCCCTGGGCGCTGCCTACCATTCCCGCAGCAATGACGGGAAGGGAGGGGAATTGGCGGAGCCAGTCGCCGCATGTGTTTTCCAGTGCAACCTCAAATCTCTTCTGTCGGTCGTCGTCTGATGTTTCCGCTGGTTCGGGAAGTCGCATTATGCCAAACGGCGAAGTTCGAACTTCTAAGGTGACTCCCCGAGTTCCCAATAGATAGGCCCTTAATGTGCTTGTTCCCCAGTCGAGAGCGATTAGGCGGGCGGAATGAAGTTGTTGCTGCAAAATTCTTATTCTCGTTTCGCAATCTAATAGATGGAGAGATCAACGACTTGCTGCTAACCGGCCCGGCATGGAAGCATCCAACTCTAAATATTGAAATCCGAATCTGAGTGATGGGACCTCATGGTGCATTTAAGGCCAGAGTCCCTGTTGCAACTCTTCGATTTGCTGATCGTTGGAGGAGCATACGTTTGTTCTCGGCTCACTTGATATATCCACGTCTTGCGCCTCCGGTTAGTCAGCCAGATGTGTGCCTCTGTTTAGGGGCCGATATGAGTTCCGCCCACCACGCTATTTTTTGACCGCGACTCCTGTCACCTCGAATCTTCCGTCGCGCAGCAACTTGTTAGTCCCAATAAAGGCTCGGGCTGGAAACTTGCCATGAAAATAAGTCTTGTAAACGGCATTGAACGTTTCGTAGAGCTTGAGGTCAGTGCAGAAGATCTGAATTGAGACAACGTCGTCCATACTCATTCCGGCCGATTCAACCGTCTGCTTGGTCATGTCCATCACCAGTCGCGCCTCGTCTTCTGGGCTTACCGGTGGCTGACCGGTCTTTGAGTCGATCCCGATATGGCCAGCGATGTAGAGCGTATTGCCATCCAGGACCCCGTCACTGAACGGTAGATCTTGGGTGCCCGGGGGCCGCGGCGTGAGAATATATTTGCGTTCCGCCCCATTTGCCCCGACACAGAATACGAGAAACAATACGCCCGCCACAATCTTCGCCAGTTTCATAATCGCTCCTCAGGAATGGATTAGATTCGACAATTCAAGGTACTACATGGCCTGCTTTCTCTTGCTGCCATTTTTCAAAGGAGTTAGATAGAACAGTGGACCATTGACTAGTCGCCCATCGAATTGCCGAGTACTGATTGTCACTGGATTTTTTATCGGCTTCTCTATAATGAGGAGACGTTGTTGTGTAAAGCCGACCGTTGATCAATTCTAAGGAGCGTATGTGGGATGCGGTTTCTGAAGATTTGCAGTGGGGCTCTAATTTACTTCATGCTGGTCGTTCCTTTGTTCGCCGCGACCGCAGCATTTGACTTGCCCGGTCCACAGATCGAAGTCCGGGTTACCCGCAACGGCAAGACTCTCCCCATCGCGCAAGTCCCAAATCTTCAGGTTGGCGACAGAATCTGGGTGCATCCCGATCTCCCGGCCGGTCAGTCGGTAAATTTCTTGCTGGTTGCCGCCTTCCTTCGCGGTGCGACCAACCCTCCGCCGGAGAGCTGGTTCATCAAAGCTGAAACTTGGAACAAGCGTGTACGCGAAGAAGGAATCGTAATCACAGTGCCGCCTGATGCCCAGCAGGCGCTCCTGTTTCTCGCTCCAGCCACCGGGGGTGGCTTTAGCACTTTGCGCTCTACCGTAATTGGGAAGCCAGGAGCGTTCGTGCGCGCTTCACAGGACCTGCACCAAGCCGGGCTCGATCGCTCTCGCCTGAACACGTATCTCGATCTGATTCGGAAAACGTCCAGCAACTCGCCCGAGGCTTTGCATGACCGCTCAATCCTCCTGGCACGGAGTCTGAATATAAAGCTTGATCCTCAATGTTTCGATCGGCCGCTTGAACAACAAGCACCCTGCCTCACACAGAACACCGATCAGCTTGTCCTGGAAGACGGGCACAGCCAGTCTATGGTGAATGCGCTGACTTCAGGGGCAAGTTCAGATCTCATCGGTCAGATCAGCGTCAGCAGAGCTGCGGGCGGCGGAGCTTACAGTCCCTATGTCGGGGCCATCGTTGATCTTTTCAGGATGCTGGACAACTTTCATACGGCAGGATACCAATACATCCCCGCGCTCGGCGTTCCCACAGGAGATGAACTAAACCTCAAGCTGAATAACCCGCCATCATTTCGTAAGCCGAAATCAGTACTCGTCATCAGCCTGCCCCCAGTCGAACCTGTTCAGATTCCACCACTTCGGGCACTCCACGCAAACGAAAGCCATTGCCTGCAAAAGCCAGGGCTTGTGCTTGCGGCTGAAGGTGCGCCGCTGGTTTTCTCTTCCGACTTGGCGCACGATTTCGTTCTGCAATTCAGGAACAAGGCTGGGGAAGCTATATCACTGCCGGCGCAGGCGGACCCCAGTCGCGGCGGATTCGTAATCGAGACGAGCAAGTTATCTTCAAGGGATTTTGGCGCAGATGTTGATGGGACCTTGCAGGGTTACTGGGGGTTCAAGGCGTTCAGCGGTCCGACGTTTCGTATGTGGAACGCGCAGCCAACGAACTGGTTAGTGACGACCGAAGACAAGAGGTCGCTCGTTGTGGGACGCGACGATGTCATACATCTTCAAGCAGAAAACGCAGCTTGTGTGAGTGATATCAATTTCAAGGATCATGAGAGCAGGGAATTCGACACAACTTGGAAGCAGACGAAAGTTGGCGAGCTTGAAGTACAGGTCCCCTTGAAGAATGCTTCAGCAGGCCCAATGACGATCACCGTCGAGCAGTTTGGCCTGCCCGAGCGGGACAGAGTCTCTTTGCAGGCATATTCCGAGGCGGGTCGGGTCGATGCCTTTCGCATCAATGCGGGTGATGTCGTCGGTGTGCTGGTAGGTACGCGCCTTGATGAAGTTGTCGGTCTTGATATCAAAGGGATTCGTTTTGCTCCGGGGGAGTTGAGGCGTGCCAACGGGAATGATGAACTTCGTTTGCGTGGAACGGATGCGGCCTCGACCACTTTTCACCCCCAAGAATTGGTGAATGCTCGCGTGGTACTCAAAGACGGAAGGACGCAGGATCTCAACACGACCATCGATCTACCCCGGCCTAGGGTGATGCTGGTCAGCAAAAGCATCGAGCCCGGTCCATCAGCGGCAGCGATACGTTTGGGAACCGAAGACGAGCTCCCGCAAGACGGAACTTTGTCCTTCTTCCTAAAATCCGAGATTCCTTCAGCTTTTCAACGCAGCGAAAAAATCGAGGTGGCTACCGAAGACGGGCTGTTGTCCACTATGCTCAGCCTTGATGATGGGAGTTTGATACTGGAGGACGCACAAAGCGTGCTAGCACGATTCAACCCTTCCAAGAGCTTCGGCAGTTCGGCCTTTGGCAAGCTCCAGTTCCGTCCGGTGGATCCGGACGGACGCAAAGGGGATTGGCACCCGCTTGCAACCCTGGTTCGTGTTCCGGTGCTAACCGATGTCCACTGCACCAACGGATCAGACAGCCAGTGCGTGCTTGTCGGCTCCAACCTGTTCTTGATCGATTCGATTGCGACCAAGGAAGATTTTAGCGACGGTGTCTCAGTGGCGTTGGGAATCACAACCACTACCGTGCCGGTTCCTCATCCCACCGAAGCATGGCTCTATCTAAAGCTGCGAGATGACCCCAATGTTGTAAGCACCGCAACCCTGCCTTCGGTCTCAAGGCTTGCGAATGCCGTGGCCAACAAGCGCAAGAAATCCCAGGAGCCGCCAAATTAAATTGAGAATTCCATCTGCCCAAGCTCCTTCCGGGAGTTCCCGTATCTGAAAGCTCGAGAGATCGAGCCGGGTTGCGAGTGGCTGTTTGCACCGCTCCCATCGGAGTTAGGCCGGCTTCCACAAACAACGCCAACGGAACCGAGGTCCATCGCCTCGAAGGTGAATCCCTAGACTATGGCATCAAACTGAACCGGGACAAAAGGTGTCTTTGACTTGATGGGACGAACGTTGCTCGCTGGTAGAGAATTCGCTAGGCTAAGATTCCAGTCCCTTGGAGGTTCAATGTTTGGACGGCTATGCTTCGCAGTCCTCTTCATTGTTTTTGGTGTTATAACGGCTTGCTTCCCAGCTGTAAGTAGTGCTCAGACAAATACGCCCCCATTTTCAGTTTCATTTCCGACATCACAGAGCGATCAGCCCATCGATGGCCGGCTATTGTTGTTGCTTTCAAACGATCCCTCCGACGAGCCGCGGATGCAGATCAATGATTCGCCACGCTCGCAGATGGTGTTCGGGGTGGATGTGGAAGCCATGCGTCCCGGACAATCGGTAATCGTCAATGATTCGGCTTTTGGTTATCCGGTTCGGAACCTGCGGGAGGTTCCGGCGGGCGACTACTTCGTCCAGGTTGTGCTCCATCGCTATGAGACGTTTCATCGCGCCGATGGCCACACGGTCAAGCTTCCCATGGATCGCGGGGAAGGTCAGCATTGGAACCTCGCCCCGGGAAATCTCTATTCGGTGCCGCGGAAAGTTTCGCTGGGATCTTCCACAGAGACGATCTCAATTACTCTTGATAAGACAATTCCCCCAATCACTCCTCCGCAAGACACCAAATACATTCGTCATCTCAAAATTAAAAGCGAACTCCTCACCAAGTTCTGGGGCCGTCCCATATACCTCAGCGCGAACGTGCTTTTGCCAGAAGGGTTCGACACTCATCCCACGGTTTCCTATCCTCTCATCATCAATGAGGATCATTTCAATTCGGACTTTGCGGGGTTTCGCACCGAGCCCCCGGATCCCGTTTTAAAACCTGACTACAGTGAGCGGTTTCACCTCCCCGCTTATAACCGTATCCAGCAAGAGGAAGCCTACAAGTTTTATCAGCAATGGACCGGTCCCGGGTTTCCGCGGGTTCTGATTGCCGAAATCAACCACGCCAATCCTTATTATGACGATTCTTACGCGGTGAACTCCGCCAACCTGGGCCCATATGGGGATGCGATTGAGACGGAATTGATCCCGGCGATTGAGAAGCGATTTCGCGGCATCGGCCAAGGCTGGGCGCGGTTTGCCTACGGAGGTTCGACCGGGGGCTGGGAAGCCATGGCAGTGCAGATGTTTTACCCCGATCACTATAACGGCGCATTCATCGCCTGTCCCGATCCGGTGGATTTTCAGGCCTACACAACGATTGATCTCTACAAAGACAAGAATGCGTTCTACATGCAGGGTGCACACACTCAACTTGCGCAGCCGGCGATGAGGGACTATCTGGGCCGCACCTTTGCCACCGTCGCCAGCGTAAACCAGTATGAACTTGCCTTGGGCACTCACGCTCGTTCCGGAGAACAGTTTGATATCTGGCAAGCGGTGTTTGGCCCCACGGGCGAGGACGGTTATCCCAAACCAATCTTCGATAAAGCAACTGGCGTTATCGATCCCGCGGTCGCAGCTTACTGGAGGGACCACTACGACCTCAGTGCCATTTTGCAGCGAGACTGGCCGACGTTAGGTCCGAAGCTGCGCGGCAAGCTTCACGTCTATGTGGGCAGCGCGGACACTTATTTTCTGAACAACGCGGTGTACTATTTGGAAAACTTTCTGAAATCTACGACCAATCCTCCTTACGAGGGCGAAGTGAAGTACGGTGATCGCGCCGAACACTGCTGGAACGGCGATCCCAATTTGCCAAACTACCTGTCACGCCTCCATTACCACACGATGTATCTTCCGAAGATTCTGGAACGCATGCAAAAAACCGCACCGCCCGGTGCGGACATGACTTCTTGGCGGTATTGAGGTAAATCGTTCTTTAACTCTCTGACTGCAGCGAAAGGGCTCAAATCAATGGCTGAACGACTTCCTCGGAAAACCTGTGCGATCCTGTCTTGTGTTAACCATTGAACGTTCTCTCATCCCGGTTCGGAACCTCCGACATCGCTCAAGACGACATGTACACGGGCAGAAAGCCCCACAGCGGATTGCGGTCGTCGGGCAAACAGAGACAGGGTAAAGAATGCGCTTCAGCCAGCACTACTTGCACGTCCCCGCTGGCCCACTGGTTCACACTACTTGAATAGCTTCTCTCATCATCTTGTCGCAGGCGTCAGCGGGATGCAGGTGGTCGCGGCCATGCAAGACTACATGGTTGAGTGCGCTTTCAACCAGGTTTAGAATTACTCCTGTCGACTCCTTTCCGCCAGGAGGTCCCAGATGCCCCACTATGAATTCTTCTGCCTGGACTGCAAGAAGCTCTTCACCAAGATTCTGTCTCTGGTCAACCACGAGGAAGGCAAAGTCCAGTGCCCACGTTGCGGCAGCGAGCGTATCGAGCAGCGCTGGTCCCCGTTCTCCGCGATCACTTCGAAGAAGAGCGCGTGAGATATCGCCCGAGGAGGCGCATATGCATTTCGACAAATTCTCCTTCGGCTCTGTTCGGATTGACGGCAGCATCTACGAGCACGACGTGGTGATCGACCGTGGAAAGATCCGCAGACGCAGGAAGAAGCCGTCCAAAAAATTCCGCGACGACTTTGGACACACACCGTTGTCGAACCAAGAAGAAATACCGTGGCACTGCCGGAGGCTGGTGATCGGCACGGGCGCATATGGCCGATTGCCGGTGATGCCGGAAGTGCAGCGCCAGGCGAAGAGCCACAGAGTCAAGCTACTAATTCTGCCGACGCTCAAAGCTATCGAGGTGCTGGAGCAAGATTCCGACGACACGAATGCAATTCTGCATGTGACTTGCTAGGCGGAAAACATTCGACCACTACATCCGCGTCACCGATTTTTGCATTGAGGTCGGTTTCGGCCCAATGCGCGAGTCACGTACGACACCATTCAGAATCATGCACTACATCAATTCATCGACGAAAGATCGGGATATGTCTAGTGGTATCTGCGTATCGCTGCTCACGAGTGAGCCTGTGTTCAACACCGGCTCGGCCTCGTGCAAAGACGGAACGTCGGTACGCTCAAAGAACTTTCCAATCGGAATTTCTTCACCCCAAAGCAGGGATTTTTCCATTGCAGCCATCCAGTTTGCAGGGTCGTAGACCGAATCGTCTTCGAGCTTTTTGACCCGCGGACGAAACCATTGGTAGGTGTTGTCATGGTTATAAGTGACGCAGGGACTGAATACATCGAGGAACGAGAAGCCCTTGTGCTGGATGCCTTGTTTGATCAGTTCGGTCAGGTGCTTCTGTTCACCGCTGAAGCCGCGGGCCACGAATGTGGCTCCGGCGGCCAGGGCGAGCGAAATGGGATTCACTGGCGCTTCGATGTTGCCAAAGGGCATGCTTTTGGTCTTCATGCCGAGGCGGCTAGTGGGCGAGGTTTGGCCGGTGGTGAGGCCATAGATTTGGTTGTCCATCACGATGTAGAGCAGATCGACATTGCGGCGCATGGTATGGACGAAGTGATTGCCGCCGATGCCGAAGCCATCGCCGTCGCCGCCGGTCACCAGTACGGTCAGATCATGATTGGCGAGCTTCACGCCGGTGGCCACCGCCAACGCGCGGCCATGCAACGTGTGCATGCCGTAGGTGTTGATGAAGCCCGGGAAGTTGGACGAACAGCCAATGCCGCTAATCGTGACCACGTTGTGGTTCGGGATCTGCAGCTCAACCAGAGCCTTCTGGACCGCCGAAAGCACACCAAAATCGCCGCAGCCAGGACACCAATCGGGATCGACCTTGCCCTTCAAGTCGGCCATTGCCACACGGTTGGTAGGTGCTAGTGCCGTCGCCATTTTCTGTCCTCCTCAAACCAGGATTTCATGTGCGGGTACAGAGAGCCGGGAATTCCCGGCTAGCTGTTCCTTCACCGACTCGACGATGTGATGCGGCATGAATGGTTCACCATCGTATTTTCGGATGTGTCCGTCCGGGACGAAGCTGGTTTCGCTGCGCAGGTAGCGGGCGAACTGGCCGCTGTAGTTGTTCTCCACGATGATCGTGTGCCGCGAGCTATTGAGAATGTCGAGGATCGCGTCGCCATGCAGCGGCACGAGCCAGCGGATCTGGAGCTGATTGGCCGAAATGCCCTGCTCGGTGAGGATCTCGCAGGCCTCCTCAATCACTCCCTTGGTCGATCCCCAGCCGATCAACGTGACATCGGCATCATGCCGCCCCCACAGTACAGGCGGAGGCACCGCGGCTTCAATGCCGGCAACCTTGCGCATGCGCTTTTCCATCATCGCGCGCCGCTTTGCCGGGTTCGTGAATTCGTCACTGATCAGGACTCCATCTTCATCGTGTTCATCACTTGCCGCGGTGTGGGTGTGACCAGGCACGCCCGGAATGGCACGGGGAGAGATGCCGCTTTCGGTGATCTTGTATCGCTTGTAGGCGCCGTCACCATTTCGCCCGGGAGAAGCGGAGGTGATTAGTTCCCCGCGATTAATGACAGGGGCGAAGTCCAGATCTTTCGGATCCACGCTGAGCCTGCCTTCCGACAGCAATAGATCGCAGAGGACAATGCCCGGGCACTGGAACCGGTCTGCAATATTGAAAATCTCCGGGATGATTTTGAAGCAATCTCCAATATCGAGTGGTGCGGCCAGGGCTCGGGGATAATCGCCGAAAGCGGCGCCCAACATTTGCCAGAGGTCGCCTTGCTCCGTTTTGGTCGGAACGCCGGTAGATGGACCAGCACGCTGGCAGTCGATGACCACCACCGGCGTTTCCATCATGGCTGAGAGGCCGAGTCCTTCGCTCATCAATGCAAAGCCGCCGCCAGAGGTGGCGCACATGGACCGAACACCGGCATGGGCCGCCCCAATCGCCATATTCACCACGCCGATCTCGTCCTCCACCTGCCGGACCATGATGTTGGCCTTGCGGGCGTGGGCAGCCATCCAATGCAGAACTCCGGTCGAGGGGCTCATGGGATAGGCGCAATAGAATTTCACGCCCGCGGCTGCGCCTCCCATAGCCATCGCGGTGTTGCCACTCAGAACCGCATAGCGGGTCCCCATCATGGGTAGTGGCCAGGTGAAAGGTTTGAAGTTCGCGGTGGCGTAGTCGTAGCCGGTCCGCGCGATCCCGATGTTTTCAGCCACCACAGTTTCGCCCTTTTTCCGGAACTGCTCGTTCAGAACCTCCTCTAGCGCCTGGAAACCAATGCCCATCATGCTGAGTCCGGCACCTACCGCTAGCGTGTTTTGGGCCACCTTATTCCGCGTGATGTCAGCCAGCTTAGAGACTGGAAGTGGACACATCGCTACGTCTTCTGCCGCGATACCCGGTTTGATCGTATCGCTGTTATAGATACACGCAGCGCCAGCAGTGAGCAGTCCGAGGTGGCGATCCATTGCGTCCTGGTTCAGTGGGATTAACAAATCAACCCGGTCACCCATGTTGGAGACTCTTTCCGGACCGGTGCGGATCGTAAGAAATGTGTGTCCACCGCGGATGATCGACTGATAGGCGTTGTAGGCATTCAGATGTAAGCCCCGGCGACTGAAGATCTTCGCGAAGATGTCACCCGGCGTAGCTACGCCCTGACCGGCGGCGCCTCCGATGCCGATGGCAAAGGTCTTTTTCATAGCAACCTCCTAGCGGGGATACGCTCCCGTAATGTAGCCTTCCAACTCCTGAATGGTTTGCGCCTGACCGGAGATGATCCACTTCACCAAGTCGCCGATTGAGACCACGCCAATCACGGTGTCATCCTGCACGACCGGCAGATGGCGAAAACGCTGCCTGGTCATAAGGGCCATACATTCGTCTACCGTGTGCTGTGGGCTCACAACGACAACGGGGCTGGTCATTATCTGGCGGACCAGCGTCTCCTTTGAAGAATGCCCCATCAGGATTACTTTGCGCGCGTAGTCACGCTCCGACAGGATGCCGACCAGTCTATGGTCGGAAATGACCAGCAAAGCGCCAATGCCGTAGTCGGCCATCTTCTCAATCGCTTCATAGACCGACTGGTCGGGCGCTACCGATAGGACCCTGTTCTCCGGTTTGCTGTTCAGCACCAACCCAATCGTCTCGGAAACTTTCATCAGACCCTCTAAACCATCCATCACTTGCCGGTGCGCCAATCCCATACTGGACTGCCTTTGTCGTCGCGGAACAGAACCGTGTCCTGACCCTTCACGAGCTCTCGAGCAAGGATTACGTCTGATCCTTCTTGCTTGACCTTTGAACCAGTGACGGCAATCTGGTCTCCCTTGCTGAAACTGATGCCCATCTCTTCTTGAAATGTTTTGGGGCACACGTAGATGTGGACCTTGTCATCTCCGCTCTGGATGATCAGTTCAGTGAAGTCTTTCCTGGTTCCCAAAGGAAGCAGCTTCACTTCCTCCACTACTCCTTTGGTTTTCGTCTCTGTATGAAGGTCATACTTGGGTAGGCCACTGTCATCTGGTTGCGCCGCTGACGAGAGTCGCGGGGCCACACACAAGAGCAGAAACAGGGAAATGCGGAAAACTACTTTGACGGGTTCAAGTGGCCGGACTTCCAGAATGGGTCGCACGGCTCCGCCTCGTTGCTCACGGAGAACCCAATGCGGAGGGCGAGGTGCCTCTCTATCTGCGCCATGGCCCCGAGAAAGATGTGCATCGGTTCCCGGGTTGCCTGATAGTCTTCGCTACCGTTAAGGACATTTGCTCGGTTGCTTTCTCGAAGACAGGAGAATGGTACACCTTCAGGGCTATCTGAGGCCAGATCCGTGTAAGCACTTGGTCAGAACCCTTGGCAAGGGGTGGTCGGATCGGTGGAACGTGAACCGCGGTTGAGCATCCCAAACCTGCTTTCTGAGGTGACGCTAAGGCTGGTTCAACCCGCAGTCAAACTCGCAGACTGACCCCGTCAGGCGATGGTTGCAAGACGGGGTCAATCTTGGACTGTTGATTACTCGCGTACCGCCAAATCTGCTTCGGCAGCCAGAGTGTGCATGAATCGGAAGAATTCCCTCGATTGGCCGATGAACAATCCATCCGCAGTAAGAGCGTTGAGCGCTCCTTTAGCGGCATTCCTTGTCTTTGTTGGGCGAATAACCGAGCACGCCGGAAATTTCTTATTAAGAAATACAGTGGGTTCAGGCATGATCAAATTAGTTTGAAAATCTTCTCCGCCCAGTGGCGGAGAATTCAAGTCGGGGAACGTGACCGATACGCCAGTCACCGGATCGATGGCGTTCGATACAGGCGGTGCGTTGCCAGCTTTATCAGACCATGTCTGGAAGTGCATGATCTCGGTCCCACCAATGCTAAGAAGGATGCGCAGAACTTCCGAGCTGGTTACCCTCTGCGCCAGCTGTGGATAGAGACTGCTTCCACCTTGCTCAATCGTGGCAAAGTGAAAGCCTGCGGTGTTACCAATCGCTTTCAGGAAATCGCCTGATTGCAGATCGTCATCAGTCCGGGGAATTGCAGTGTGCTGTCCCACTGCCAGCGTAGGGATGGCTTGCGGCAGGACATCGCCGAAGTCCGGATTTTGCGTGCGGCTGCGGTAACGCGTGTACCACGTCGTGTCGACGGTGAGCTGCATTAGATTCGTAAGACGCCCAATTTGTTGGGCACCGGTAGCTTTGCTGCTGGGCAGAGTGCGAAATCTATCCAGATTGACCGGCTCCGCACCTTTTGAAACCAGGTAAGCGTTGATGAACAATTCATGTGTCAACTCATCTTCAGTGTTGTCGTGAATGTATTGGTCCATGTCCTCATCAAGAGCTTTCACGGCTTCGGCGTAGGCCTCATTTCCACTTCCCCCGGGGACTTCACTGTCCTGAATCCCCGCGAGTTCGTTGTACTGCTGCCAAAGATCAGTTTCCAGAATTTCGGCCGCGGCCAGGAAGCGCAGGATGGCCACATCGCCAATGGGGATAAAGCGCCGATGCTCTTCCGCCTCCGCGTCGGTTTTCAGTACGGAGCCGACCGACAAGGCTGCCCCGACCACGCCTAGACCTTTGATGAACGAACGTCGAGGGCTGACCTTCCGGGATGGAGAATGACCGCTATCTTCGGTTGTGTGATCAGTTGTTTCAGATGGCGCGGCGACTGGGAGATTCTCTTTTGACATACATCCTCACTTCTCAGACATGATTTTCGGTATGCAACTGCTACGGGCAGGAACTACCGCTGGTGTCAGCCTAAGCGGCCTCAAGGCGTAGCCATGTCACCCTGAGGTCATGTCGAGGTAAAAGATGTGTCAACACATTGTTACAGCAATCTGAAATAGAATGTCGCCGTTGTGACCGAGCAGTCACTACTTGAAGTTGCGCGCAACGAAATTGCATCCCGGTCAGGCTGCGCGATCTAGCAGATTACGTAATTTTTGTGCGAGGGCTTCCTTACCGAAAGGTTTCTGAAGGAAATCGGTGTCTGCTTCTTGAATTCCCCGGCCTACATCCGCATCTGGATCACCGGACATATACAACACTTTCAGTCCGCGCCTCTGCTCTCGCAAGGTTTTGGCCACCGCCTGTCCGCTCCCGTTTGGCAAGCTCAAGTCGGTCAGCAACAGAGCGATGTTGCTTTCGTGTTGTTGTGCGATATGGATGGCTTGCTCCCCGTCCTCGGCCTCCAGAATCGTATAGCCAGAGTTCTCCAGCAGTTCTCGAATCACCGCTCGCAATGGAGCCGCGTCCTCCACCAGCAAGATGGTTTCCGACCCCCGTGGCACCTGCTGCAACTCTACCGGATGCCTGTGTGCCTCTGACTGCTCAGCCACTGGGAGAAATACAGAAAAGGTTGAGCCTTGTTCGGGCTTGCTCTCGACTCGGATGTCTCCGCCAGTCTGGTTGACAATGCCATGAACGGTGGCCAGACCCAATCCTGTTCCTTTCTCTTGTGATTTGGTTGTGAAGAACGGTTCAAAAATGTGGGGAAGAATCTCCTCAGTGATTCCTTTGCCGGTGTCAGTTACCGATAAGTAGACGTAGCGACCTGGTTTCAGGTTAGCGCGTTGTGAGACCGCGAAGTCACCGATCCTCGTATTGTTGGTTTCAATCGTGATTCGCCCACCGTTCGGCATGGCGTCGCGGGCATTCACACAGAGATTGATAATGACCTGTTCTATCTGATTGGGGTCCGCGTTCACATTGCCCAGGTTGGGAGCCAGTCGGGTTTTCACTTCGATGTTATCGCCTATCAGTCGGCGGATCATGCTCTCCACCTCCACGATGACCGCGTTGAGATTCAGCACGGTGGGTTTGAGCACCTGCTTGCGACTGAATGCAAGAAGTTGGCGAGTCAGACCGGCAGCGCGGCTGGCGGCATCGAAAATCTCCTTTACGCGATCGCGAACTGACGGCTCGATTTCAGATTGGCTTAGAAGAAGTCCGCTTTGCCCGATCACGATCCCCAAAATGTTGTTGAAGTCATGTGCAATCCCACCCGCCAATCTTCCGACGGCCTCCATTTTCTGCGCTTGGCGCAGTTCCATTTCGGCCTGCTTATGCGCGGTCACATCCGAAAAGACCGCTACTCCTCCCTGAACGTTGCCGCCTTTGTCGGTGAGCGGGCGGGCAGTAACGCTCAGCCATATGCCTTGAGGATGCGCAGAATTGGATGCAAATATTTCCACTGCATTCGAGGATTCACCACGCATAGCCTTAGCAAGAGGCAGTTCCGCAGCCGGGTATCTGGTCACTTGATCCGGCAAATAGAACCCATATTTTTCCGACCACTGCTGTGGATCCAATTCGGTGTGAGCGACACCAACAATTTCTTCGGCGGCGGGATTGACCAGCAGAAATTCTCCGTGCTCATCTACGACGGTGACACCATCGCCGATACTCTCAAGTATCGATTGCAGAATGCGCGTCTGGGCTTGCAAGTCACTTTGGGACTGTTGCAATTCCGAATAGAGTCTGGTGAGTTCACGGTTGCGGTGCTCGATGCTGCGCACCCGCAAGTGGTACATGATCCAAGCGAGGGCCAAAACAAATGCACCGGCGCCAAGGCGCAACCACCACGTGTTCCACCACGCGGGCAGTATCCTAACGGCGAGCGTTAGTCCTTGTTCGTTCCACAAAGCCCGATTGTTGCTGCCTTGCACACGAAATGTATAGTTCCCCGGCGGAAGAGCCGTGTAAGTAACGAAGCGGCGGCGGCTGTCGGTCTCGTTCCACTCTGTCTCGAGCCCCTCGAGTTTGTATCGATAACGATTTCGTCCGGCATTCGCATAGCTAAGCGCAGAGAACTGAAATGAAAAAATACTCTGGGTATGGGACAGAGTGAGCGAGTTCGTCGTCGAGATCGATTGCCACAACTGAGACTCCCCGCCGTCCCCAATCGGAACACCAAACAAACGAAAATCAGTGAGAACTACCGGAGGTATATAGGGGTTGTTGGCCACTTTGTCGGGAAAGAACGCTGTGAGACCTTGCATCCCTGGGAACAGCATTTCTCCCCTGGAAGTTCCATAAGCCTCACCCCAGGAACTGAATTCGTTTCCCGCCAAGCCGTCCGCGGCGTAATACCTCGTGACACTGATGGTTTGGGGATTGAACTTTGCCAGCCCGTTGCCCGTGCTTACCCACAGATTTCCTTGCGAATCTTCGAGGATACCGCGAATCGTATGGCTTGGCAGCCCCTCCAGTTCACCATAAACGGTGAACGTTTCTGTTTGAGTGTCGAATCTATTCAGACCATGCTGTGTTCCTACCCACAGCACTCCGACTCGGTCGAAAAAAAGTACGTTCACGCGATCGCTGCTGAGTGTGCTCGCACGTTCTGGATTGTTGGAATAAGCCCGGTATTCTCTAGTATCTGGGTTGAATCGGTGCATTCCAGCATCCTCCGTGCCGATCCACAGGGTGCCGTTACGGTCCTGGGCGAGGGCCGAAATGCGCGTCCCGGCAAGCTTCTCGGTGAGATCGGGGTAGCGGCTAAATGTCCTGGTCTTGAGCTCCAAGCGGTCAAGACCGTACTCCGTGCCAAGCCACAGCACCTGAGTGCGGTCCAACAGTAGCCTTATGATGACATCACTACTTGGGCTATTCGGATTGCTGGGGTTGTGTCTATAGGCTTTGAAACGTCCAGTTTTTCGATCAAATGAATTCAAACCGCCGCGGTAAGTAGCAAACCAAAGTATCCCGGAATGATCCTCCACCGTGGACAAAACCGTGCCATCCGAGATGTTGCCAGCGTCGGTGTTGTTCTGTCGATAAAAGGTAAATCGCCCCTTTTCCCTGTTTAGTCTATTGAGAACTCCATCATTTCCAATCCATAGCTCTCGCTGACTATCTTCGAAAACTGAAAGCACGAAATTCTGATCGAGGCTGTTTTCGTCGCCTGGCTTGTTCCGATAAGACATGAATCCCGACGGTTTTTCGGAAAACCGGTTTATGCCGCCACCGCCGGTTCCAACCCAAATGTTCCCTTCACGATCTTCGTAGAGGGAAAATACGAAATTGTTACTCAGGCTTGCCGGATCCGACGGATCGTTTCGATAGCGTCTGACCGTTCCCTGTTGGCGGTCCCACTTCAGCAACCCGCTGCCGCCGGTTCCGAACCAGAAAACACCGTTCCGGTCTTCCAACAGAGCCGTTACGCGATCGGCTGTCGGTGTGCCGCGATCCGAAGTCTTAAACGTATATCGGACCAATGTGCCGGTCTCCGGGTCAAAAGTCCCAAAGCCACTGCCTTCCCGTGAATGAACCCAATGCCTGCCCGAGCGGTCTTGGTACACTTTCTGAACCTGGTACTCATCCCGGTTCCGAAGTTGAGGATACCGGGTTGCTTGTCCACTTCGCTGATCGAAAGAGTTAATACCTGCACTTGTTTGAACCCATAACATTCCATTTTTATCGACGCCCACGAACCTGATATCTTGCATCGGGCTGTTGGCATCTAGGCTTCCCGAATCATTCGGATCATGCTGATAGTGATTGAAAATTCCTCGTTCCGGATCCAGTCGGTTCAGACCATTACTAGTTGCAAGCCAAATTTCACCGTTTTGATCCTGAGTGATGCCATAGACTCTGCCACTCAAAGAATTTGGATTGGTTGGGTCGGAGCGATAATGGATGATCTTCTCTGTGACCGGATCGAATCGGTCAAGGAATTGGTTCGCGCCAACCCAGATCGTGCCGGAGCGGTCCTTGAAAAGGGCTGTAACGCTCGCCCCGCTTAGGCCTGAGTTCCCCATTCCGTGCCCATATATTTTGAATTCGTATCCATCGTACCGATTCAAACCATCCTGGGTCCCGAACCACATGAACCCCTGATCGTCTTGCAGAATGTGGTCCACAACACTTTGCGAGAGCCCTTTGTCGGTTGATAGATGTTCGAAGCGGAT
>Ga0207689_10002316_pt1 | contig 17842 bp, 14 predicted proteins | sample KBSMisM52_FD_184312 | JGI IMG/M metagenome (GOLD analysis project Ga0207689, IMG submission 184312) | Miscanthus rhizosphere microbial communities from Kellogg Biological Station, Michigan, USA - KBS Miscanthus M5-2 (SPAdes) (version 2) | ecosystem: Host-associated > Plants > Roots >... | reverse complement strand
GAGGGCCATTTAGGAAATCCTCAAGAAATTCGTTTACCAGATGATTGGGCCAGCGTAGAATTCACGACTATGCCCAAACCTTCCCGAGACGTAATCGGTTTGCGATTCAATCGCTTGACGGTGCTGTCCTACGCAACTCCATCCAAGAATGGAGACAAACGCGTTCTGTGCCGATGCGATTGTGGAAACGAATCTATTGTTTGGGTCCAGAGTCTTTTCAATCAAAAAACCGTTTCGTGTGGATGCTGGAGAAGAGAACGAATATCGAACGCCAATCAAAAACACGGACAGTCCCGCTCCAATGAGTTCAGGATTTGGATAGACATGCGTAGACGTTGCAATGATCCAAAAAACAGAGGCTACAAATACTATGGGGGCCGAGGCATTAAAGTCTGCCCAAAATGGGACATGGACTTTGAAGCATTTTTCGCTGATATGGGACCTCGCCCTTCCTTGAAACATTCCGTGGATCGCTTTCCGAACAATGAAGGCAATTACGAACCTGGAAATGTTCGATGGGCTACCAGTTCGCAACAAGCCGCTAATCGTCGTCCAAGACATCGAGTTACCCCTTCGACGCCATCCTAGGCGTATGAATCTCGTCCTGGTACGATTGCCCAGAGAGTGCGCTGAGATTAGGCGTGCTTGCCGTGTCTACCCCAACCTGAACTCCAGCAGCCCGCATAAATCTGTTCAAGAGCGGCATGGAATCTTGAACGGACGGAAAACCTTCCTTCGTGAGAGCCGTGTGTTCGGCGTAGTCCAGTAGGTTTTCAAGCACTTCGTCCCCAACTTGAAGGAAATCTCCAAGGGCCGTTGGAACCGGCGCGTTACGCACCAAGTCCAGCGTCACACTGTAGGGACCAGTGTTCGGGACAGGCGAGAACCCAATCAACGTGCTCGCCGTTGAAAGCAACGTGTCGGGTTGACCAGATCGGCTCTGCCAGCCTTGGTCGTAATCGTCCGCTTCGGTCAAGGCGGCGATCTGAATGGGCACATTCTGCACCCGAGCGGCCCAAATCACCGACGCGGTTTTGGCGGCCGCCTGGAAGGGGTGTTGTAGCTGGCCGCGCACATCGGTCATGGCGCGATCATCCATGGAGCGACGATCGGTCGGAACACGCTGATCGGGATGAACGCGGTCGTGATGGACAAGGCGGTGGTGGGCGACGAATGCATCGTGGGGGCGCTCACGTTCGTCACGGCCGACATGGTGATTCCTGGCCGCAAGGTGGTGGTGGGAAACCCTGCGCGCGTGGTGAAGGACGTGTCGGATGAGATGCTGGCGTGGAAGACAGCGGGAACGCGGCTGTACCAGCAGCTTCCGGCCGATATGCGCGCGACGTGGCGGGAGTGCGAGCCGTTGCGCGAGGTGCCGGCGGATCGGCCGAAGCGGAGCGTTACATACAAAACTTGGAATGAGACGCGGGGTGGATAGCGTGTGCGCGGAGCCGCCCAGCCGCTAGAAGGCAGGAGGCAAATGGCAGATGGGAGAGAAACCGGTGTCCGCTGCCCTCTGCACCCTGCCGTCTGCTGTCTGACGTCTTCAGTTGTCTGCCGTCTGCCGTCCCGGGGTTGCGCCGTCGCCGGTCGCCCGCCACCGAACCTAACGCGAGTTCAGCGCCCGCACCCAACGCTCATCCACCGCCGGGTGATGCGCCCGCCACAGGTACCGCCCCATGAAATACGCCGCCAGCAGATTCGCGGCGCCGAGCTGATACCACGCGATCGTCCCGAACAGCGGCGAACGCGAGAGCAGGGCGACCACCCCGATCACGGAGAGCTCGAACACCAGGAAAAGCGCCACGAATCCGACGAGCAGCGACGGTCTTCGATCGAGCACGTTCATCGCTTTGGCCGCCGCGATCCCGATGACGATGAACGCGGCGAAGTGAATGACGGTGTACGCGGCAACGTGCGTCGCGAGTCCACGGCCACCGAAGCCGCCCCCGAGCAGATCGAACAGCGAGGCACCGAGAATCGCGGGGGTAAAGAACGGTCGCCCGGCAATCGAGTCGACCATGAGGAACCAGAGGGCGACGCTGGACGCGCCTATGATTCCGGCAACGGTGCCTTCACGCGTGGGGCTATGACTCTCCATAGGAGACCTCCCGGATGTGAGTCGTTCCCGTGCACCAAGGCTATTGGTTCGCGGGCCCTCCGGCTGCAAGCAGGCTCGGGCCTACGACGCACACGAGTGACCCGTCAGAGCACCGGAATCCCGTATAGGCCACACCACCCATACTGCGCCATCCAGAGCGACTCACGAGTCTTGCCGCCGCCAATGAAGACCAGCGAGACTTCACCGCATGAAACATGACAAACCGCGTCTTCAGAATTACGCCGCTGGCGAATGGGTGACCGGAACGGGCACCGCGACGACCCTCATCCACGCCGTCACCGGCGATCCGATCGCCGAGGCGACGTCCGAAGGACTCGACTTCGCCGCCATGGCCGACTACGCCCGTCGCATCGGCGGGCCGGCGCTCCGTCGCATGACGTTCCACCAGCGAGCGCTCATGCTGAAGGAGATGGCGAAGTACTTGACGGACCGGAAAGACAGCCTATACCGCCTTTCGGCCGCGACGGGCGCGACGAAGGCCGATTCGTGGATCGACATCGACGGTGGCATCGGCACGTTCTTCGTCTACGCCAGCAAGGGCCGCCGCGAGTTCCCTAACGAGACGTTCTACGTCGATGGTCCCATGGAGGCGCTCTCGAAGGGCGGAACGTTCGTCGGCAGGCACATCTGTGTGCCGCTCGAAGGCGTCGCCGTCCATATTAACGCCTTCAACTTCCCCGTGTGGGGGATGCTCGAGAAGCTGGCTCCAACGCTGCTTGCCGGCCTTCCTGCGATAGTGAAGCCGGCCACGGTCACGTCGTATCTCACCGAGGCGTGTTTCCGACTGATGATCGAGTCGGGGATCTTTCCCAAGGGAGCGATCCAGCTGATCTGCGGGAGCGCCGGTGACCTGCTCGACCACCTCGGGATGCAGGATGCCGTCGCGTTCACCGGCTCGGCGGCGACAGGACGGAAACTGAAGGAGACGCCGTCGATCGTCGAGCAGACGGTTCGATTCAACCAGGAAGCGGATTCACTGAACTGCTCCATTCTCGGACCGGACGCTGTGCCGGGGAGCGAGGAGTTCGATCTCTTCGTGAAGGAAGTCGCACGCGAGATGACGGCGAAGGCGGGCCAGAAATGCACCGCGATCCGCCGGACGATCGTGCCTAACGCGATGATGGACGACGTCATCGCCGCCCTGCGCAAGCGCCTCGGCGCGGTGCAGGTCGGTGACCCGGCCGTCGAGGGCGTGAAGATGGGGCCGCTCGCGAGCCGGACGCAGGTCCGCGACGTCGGCACGGCGACCGCCGCGATTCGCCACGCGGCCGAGCTCGTGTTTGGTGGCCGCGATGCGCTTCAGGTCGTCGGGGCAGACGCCGAGCGCGGCGCCTTCTTTCCGATCACGTTGCTGGCCACCGACAAGCCATTTACCAGCCACGAGCCGCACGACATCGAGGCATTCGGTCCGGTCAACACCGTCATGCCGTACGCCTCGGTCGATGAAGCCATCGAGCTCGCGAAGTTGGGGAAGGGCAGCCTCGTCGGTTCGCTCTTCACCGCCGATGCATCCATTGCTCGACACATCGTTCTCGGCGTCGCTCCGTACCACGGACGCATGCTGGTCGTGGATCGGCACAGCGCGAAGGAATCGACCGGGCATGGCTCTCCAATGCCGCACCTCGTGCACGGTGGACCCGGACGCGCTGGCGGCGGCGAGGAGATGGGCGGCGTGCGTGGCGTTCTCCACTACATGCAGCGCACGGCACTTCAGGGCTCGCCGACGATGCTCACGCGCGTGATGAACGAGTGGATGCCCGGCGCCGAGCGACCCACGGATCGCGTGCATCCGTTCCGAAAGTATTTCGATGAGCTGCGCATCGGTGACACGCTCATCACGCACCGTCGCACCGTCACCGAGGCCGATATCGTGAACTTCGCCGGCGTCAGCGGTGACTACTTCTACGCGCATACGGACGACATCGCCGCGAAGGAGTCGCTGTTCGAGCGGCGCGTGGCGCACGGCTACTTCGTGTTATCGGCGGCGGCTGGGTTGTTCGTCGACCCTGCGCCGGGACCGGTGTTGGCCAACTACGGTCTCGAGTCACTGCGCTTCGTCAAACCGGTGTATATCGGCGACACGATTCAGGCGAAGCTCACCTGCAAGCAGAAGACGGCGAAGGAGACGCCGCCGGGCGGGATCCCGCAGGGCGTGGTGGCGTGGGACGTCGAGGTGACGAATCAGGCGAACGAGCCGGTGGCGGTGTACACGATCCTCACACTCGTTAGGCGCCTGGCCGAGGCGTCGGCGTCGCTGAATGGCGGGGGAGTGGGGAACGGAGTGGCCGCGGCGCCGAGCGACACGACACTGGCGGAGGAAAGCAAGGACCCCGGCCCGCGAGCCGCGAAGGTCGGCTAGCTAGGGATCTCGAATCACGCCGTATGTCTGCGTCACGAGCTCGTCGCCTGCGCGCCGAACGATCACCCACACCTTCGCCCCGGTCTTCGACGCCAGCTCCGCAGGGGCCTTCGCCAGCTTGACGGTATCGCTCTCCGTCGCCAGCCACGTTGCACCATCGCGCGTCATCACCACTCCGACGAGGGGCTTCGCGCCATCGATCGACACGATCCCGTAGCGGGTCACGCTGAATGTCGCGTTAGGCGGGCCCGACACCGGGCTGCCCGTTACCCACACGGTTGCGCCACCTAACCGGCGAAGCTCCGGCTCCATCGGGCCCACCAGCGTCGTCGCCCTGGCGCCCTCGATCTGCAGGGTCGTCACTGGCGACACCGCGAGCCCCACCGCGCCGACCCTGCCGGTGAGCACCGTTTCGGACGGCATTGCCACGGGCGAGACGGACGCCGTGTCTCCCGCCGGTTGCGGTGTCTCGGACGAGACAGTGGGCTTCGGCGCTCGCGTGCGCGAGCACGCCACGCCAGCACCCGCCAGTGCCAGCACCGCTACGAGCCGCACGCCGGTCACTGCGCTCTCACCACCCAGACCCGCATGATTCCGGGCAACGGTCCGTCGCTCGCGTCCCGGACACGAATGCCGGTCGCCGGTCGACTTGCCCCTGACACGACGAAGTACGCCGTGGACCCGCCGCGCACGAGAATCGGGTCGTTGAATGTCCCGAACGTGCGCAAGCGCGGCGCGAGACGCCCTGACTCGACGATGCCTGATTCGATCGACACGAGGTTCCAGCTCTTCATCGTGAGCTTCTCGTCTACGCCGGGGATGCGATCGTCGGCGTAGAGCATCGCCGACCACTGCACGAGCAGGGACTCCATCGGTTGACCGATCACGTCCGAAATCGTCGCGAAGCCGCTGAACGCGTTGTCGATGAGTGCTTGGTGCAGCCCCTTCTCGCCCAGAGGAAACTGGCTCCCATACTGATCGGACAGCCATCGCAGAAACGACCACGGTACCCCGTAGGGCTCGCGACCGCTCAGGCACGGCCCAGTGTTTCCTTGCGCCTGTGTCGCCAGCCAGCTGCACTGTTCCGGCGCACCGGAGACCTTTGTCTCTCTCGTCTCGAACCCGTAGTACACCGCAAGGTCAATGAACGGATCGGCGAACCAGCTTGTCGGTAGCGGCGGCTGGCCCCTGTTGAACGCGACGTCGCGTCCAAGGTTCTGACCGGGCGCGAGCTGTGCCGCGCTGTACCCGTTGACTTCCTCGGCGAACGTCGCCTGGCCCTCCGCCTCCCACGTCGACTGCAGGTCAGTTGCGTCCGGGTACTCGATCCGACGCCCGATCTGGATCACGTGCGCCAGCTCGTGCGCAATGATGAGCGGCGCGTCCGCCTTGGCAGCAGAACTGGCGTATGCCGTCCCGGCCGTCCCGTTAGGGTCGGGAGCGCGACCATAAAAGAACTCGCCCTCGTTGCTCGACGGACAGATCGACTGCGGGACGAGGTTCTGCGGGAAAACCTCGCCAAGGAGATTGTCGATCTTGTTCACTTCCTTCGTGATGACGATCGCGATGCGCGTGTTCCCGTCGTAATCCGTCGGCTCCCCGAAATACGCAACGTCCGTCGCGTAGATCAACGCGTCGAACTGATCGCTCAGCGCCTGATAATCGGCGGCTGAAAAACCTCCGGTTGGATTCGCGTTGTCCTCGAGAAAAATCCCGTGCGTGCCGAGCTTCTTCACCGTGACGGCGATGCTGAGCGAGTTCTGGCAGATGCTCCGGGCGCGGTCGGGAATCCGAATGTTCAGCACGTCTCCTTCCTTCGCGGTTGCCGGGAGGATCGGCACCATCGAGAGCGACGCGCGCGCACCACGCCGCGCCGACCGCGCCGAGCGCGTCGCCTGGAACTTGGGCGCCAGCATGGCGCGGTCTGCGTCGAAGAGCGCCATTTCCGCGGCGCGATGCTTCGCGAGGCGACTGCCGCGCGCGTTGGCGGCGGGATCGACAAGCGACGCTGAAAACACCGGCCGGTTCGCGATCATCGCGGCCGGAGTCGTGACGGCGGCAACGGGCGCCTCAGCCACTACGTTCGCGGATGTCACACTCGCGACATTCTCGGCGACGGACTGAACGCCGATGACGTACGTCTCGGCAGCTTGGCTGGCCGCGAACTGCAGGCAAAAGTCGTTAGGTACGGAAATGACCTGCTGCTTCCCCTGCGGCACCGCAAGCGTCGCCGCGGGGGTGAACGCCTGCGGATGGGGCGCGCTCGTGTTGCCAGCGACGGTCACGAAGACGTTGAGTGCCTGCGCCGGCTTGCAGTTCATGTTCGGCACGATGATCTGCAGCGACGTCGGAGTCACGGAAGTAACTGACGCAGCGACGCCGCCGATGCGGACCGTGTTCTCCGCCGGGGTCGCGCCGAACTTGGTTCCCGTAATCGTCGCGGTCTGACCCTCCAAGAGCGTGGTGGGCGAAACGGCTGTGACCTGCGGAGCTGCCTCCGGGTCGCCCGCCGAGACGGTGAGGAGCGCCGACCCCGACTTGTTCTCCGACGTGGCGGTGATCGTCGCGGAGCCAGGCGTAATAGCGGTAACCATGCCCGCGTTGGACACAGTGGCGATCTGCGTGTTGCTCGATACCCAGGAGCTCGCCCGTCCCTCGAGGACGTTGTTGCTCGCATCGCGAGCGACCGCCGTCGCCTGAGTCGTCTCCCCGACGAGCAACGTGCTCGCCGCCAACGTCGCGGTCACGGTCGCCACAGGGGGCGGGATGACGTTGATGGTCTTCGACCCTGTCTTTCCACCGATTGTGGCGGTGATCGCGGTCGAACCAGCTACTACGCCAGTGACCAAACCGGTAGAGCTGACCGTGGCGGTGGTCAGGCTTCCGCTGGTCCATGTTACCGGGCGTCCGGTCAGGACGGTGCCCTTCGCATCCCGCGCGGTCGCCGTCAGTTGAAGCGTTCCGCCAACCGCCACGTCGGATGCCGGCGAGGAGATCTCGACCAAAGTAACGGCAGGCGGTCCGGAGGAGTCGCCGCACGCGACGGCGAATGCGAGCGTGCAGAGCGAAAGGAGCGCGAGCCGTGGTTGCGTCATCATTGACGAGTCCCAACGTAGGGGGATTGAGCACCAACGCCGCGACTGGCGGCGACGCTCGAAGTTAGGATCTCGCGCACAGCGGGCAAAGGGCAGCCACGGTGAACAGCCTCTCCGGTACGGTGTCGGGCTTCTCGCGACCGCTGAGTGCGCCGCATCCGGCGACGATGCATAATTCCTGGCGTACGTTTTCACTCCCGCCGGAGGATGAATTGCCCCAGTTCACTGATCGCTTCAAGGCGTTTCCCGTCTACCCGCTCGCGCACGTTCCCGCACGCAAGCGAGAGCTGCTGCAGCGGGGCGTGGATGTCATCGATCTTGGGGCCGGCGATGCGGATCTCGCGCCGCCGCCGGCCGCAATCGAGGCACTCGTCAAGGCGGCGCATACCCCTTCGATGGGCCGATACGGTTTCGGGCTGGGTCACGTCCCGTTTCGCCAGGCGATCAGCGACTGGATGGCGATGCGCTTCGGGCAGCGCTTCGACCCTCTCTCCGAGGTCGTGCCGCTCATAGGATCGAAGGAAGGCATCGCGCACATCGCGTTCGCGTACCTGGGCCGCGGCGACACCGCGATCGTGCCCGAACCCGCGTATCAAGCCTACGTGGGCGGCACGCTCCTGAGCGACGCGACCCCGTACATCTATCCGCTGCGACCGCGCACACGCTTCCTCGTCGAGCTCGGCGAGATTCCGCGCGAAGTGCTCGACCGAACGCGTGTGCTTTACCTCAATTACCCGAACAATCCCACGGCCGCCATCGCGCCCCGGGATTACCTCGAGCGCGTGGTACGCGCGTGCCGGGAGCGGGACATCCTGCTCGTGTACGACAACGCCTACTCCGAGCTGGCTTTCGACGGATACGTGCCGCCGAGCATCTTCGAAATCGACGGGGCGCGCGATGTGGCGATCGAGTTCCACTCGCTGTCCAAGACGTACAACATGACGGGCTGGCGCTGCGGGTGGGCGGTCGCGAAGCCTGATATCGCGGCCGCGCTGTCGAAGGTGAAGACGTTCGTCGACACCGGGACGTACATGGGTATCCAGGCGGCCGGCGTGGCAGCGATCGAGAGCTGGAAGGAATTCGTACCGCCAAACGTCGCGATCTTCAAGGAGCGTCGCGATGCGGCCGTGTCGGCGTTCCGTTCGGCGGGATTCACATGCGACGTGCCGCAGGCGACGATGTACCTCTGGATCGCTCTGCCGGAAGGAGTGGCCAGCCGGCCGTTCGCGGATCGGCTGATGGAGGAGGAAGGGGTGATCGTGCTCCCGGGCGCTGGTTTTGGCGCGGGCGGCGAGGGGTTCTTCCGCGTCTCGTTCATCGTCCCGCCGGCGCGAATGGGCGAAGCGGCCCAGCGGGCGGGTCGCGTGCTCGCGGCGATGCAGGCGGAGTCGGGCGCGGAGGTGGTGGTCGCGCGTTAGGCGTCGCGTAGCGGGGAGGCATCCAGAATTTAGCCCTCGCGGATCATACGGAAACCGCTGATCGAACGGATGAAGAAGCAATTTCAAGACGTCATCCGTTGCATCAGCGGTTTCCGTTCGATCTGCGTTGAAAGAGGTTGGATGTTAGACTGGGCGGACCGAGGGCTTGCATTACCGAAGACCCAGTTCATTCTCAGGCTGCATGGACACCCGAACGATCTCACACGACAAGGATCTCGAGATGTCGCTACACACTCCTCGAACCGTCGCGGCTGTGTTCCTCATTGCCGCGACCACTGCGGGTACAGCCGTCGCCCAGAACACCGCCAGCGCCGACGCCAATCGCGCGTCGGCGCCCGCCGCATCTGCCCCCGGTGCGCTCAAGCAGCTCGACCCCGCAGACCTGTCGTTCTGGAAGAACATTCGGTTCACGGCCCTCTCGAACGACGGCAAGTGGTTCGCCTACCAGCTCGTGCCTAACGAAGGCGACGCCGAGGTGGTCGTGAGGCCAACGGGCGAGGGGCAGGAGCGCCGGTTCAAGATCGGCGAGCCGCCGGCGCCGACGGGCGGGTTCGGCCCACCGGTAAACACGTCGGTCGTACTGTCCGACGATGCCAAATGGCTCGCCTTCTTCACGTATCCCACAGCCGCCGACGCCAAGAAGCTTCGAAAGGACAAGAAGACGGTGCAGAGCGGTGTCGTGCTCCTGAACCTCGCGACCGGAGAGAAGCGGGATTTCGAGAAGGTGCGCCGCTTCTCGTTCGAGCCGAAGCAGCCGAACTGGATCGCGCTCCACCGCTATGCGCCCGACGGTGCGGCGGCGACGGCCGGTTCGGATCTGCTGCTCGTCGACCTTCGTGCCGGCACGGTCACGAGCATTGGCAACGTGGGTGAGTTCGCGTTCGATGATGCCGGGACGCGGCTCGCGTGGACGGTCGAAGGACGCGATCTCGTTGGCAACGGTGTTCAGGTACGCGACCTCAAGACCGACATCGTCCGTGTGCTCGACAGCGACAAGGCGGTCTATCGCAAGCTCGCGTGGGCCGACAGTGGGCTCGCGCTCGCGGTGCTCCGAGGTCGCCCGGATAGCGCGGCCGCCGACACGTCGTTCTCGGTGCTCGGGTAAACCGGGTTGGCGTCCGTTCCGAAGTCGGTCGTGTACGCACCCTCCGATACGGGCGGATTCCCGAGTGGCATGCGGATCACTGCCGACCGCGCACCGCGTTGGGCAGCCGATCGCTCGGCCCTGTTCTTCGGCATTGCGGCGAGGCGCATGACCCCGGAGAGCAAAAATCCCCGGCCGGACGTGCGACCTGCGGCTGGAATTCCGGGCGCGATGCAGTCCACGGCCCGCGGAGCAGCTGGCGACGACGACGACCTCGCGACGCTCGTGATCTGGCACGGCAAGGACCCGCGCCTGCAGTCCCAGCAGCAAGTAGAGGAATCGCGCGACAAGCAGTTCACGTTCCTCGCCGAGTACCGGGTGAACGACCACAAGTTCATCAGGCTTGGCACGGACGAGGTGCGCGACGTCACGCTCGCGCCTAACGAACGCTGGGCGATCGGTTCGGACATTCGCGGGTACGAGCGCGCCGGCAACATTGACGGAATGCGTTACCGTGATGTGTATGTGTTCGATACGCGCACGGGCGACCGGAAGCTCGTGGTGAAGAAGCTGCCGAATCGCGAGCTCGTGTCACCCGATGGCTCGAAGTTCCTGTATTTCGAGGACGGCCAATATCGCGTCTACGACATGGCCGCTGGCGCGTCGCGGGTGATCACGGAGCACGCACCCGTGAGCTTCGTCGACACCGAGGACGATCACAACGTCGATCGCCCACCCGTAGCGCCGGTCGGTTGGGCCAAGGATGGCAGCGCCGTGATTCTCTTCGATAACTGGGACATGTGGCGCGTGCCCGTGAACGGATCAGGAACAGCCGTGAACCTAACGGGCAACGGTCGCGCGACGAAAGTCAGGTACCAGCGGCGAGTCGTGATCGATCCGCAGGAGCGCGGCATCGATCTCTCGAAGCCGCTCTACGTCTCCATGTACGGCGAACGGACGAAGAAGGAAGGCCTGGCGCTCGTGAACGTCGCGAAGCCCGGCGCCACGCCGCTCATGTGGGACGACGCGAAGTTCGGATTCGCGCGCGCGCGCGATGCGGAGACGTGGGTGTTCACCCGGCAGACGGTCAAGGAGTTCCCGGACTACTGGGTGACGACCGCCGAATTCACTTCTCCGCGCCGCCTGACGAGTGCCAACCCGCAGCAGACCGAATACGCGTGGTCGAGTGGGGCGCGCCTCGTCGACTACGTGACGGACAAGGGCGACTCGCTACAGGGGGCGCTCTATCTGCCGGCGAACTACGAGCCGGGGAAGAAGTATCCGACGGTCGTATACATCTACGAGAAGCGCTCGCAGTTCCTGCACAGCTACAGCGTTCCGAACGAGACGCAGGCGTTCAACGCGAGCGTCTACACGAGCCGAGGCTACGCGGTGTTCCAGCCGGACATCGTGTACAAGGTGAACGACCCGGGCATGTCCGCGGTGTGGGCGGTCGTGCCGGCGGTGAAAGCGGCTATCGCGACGGGCATCGTGGATTCGGCGAACGTCGCGCTGCACGGCCATTCGTGGGGCGGCTACCAGACAGCCTTCCTCGTCACGCAGACGAACATCTTCAAGAGCGCGATCGCTGGCGCGCCGCTCACGGACATGGTGAGCATGTACAGCTCGGTCTACTGGAACTCGGGCGGCGGCAACATGGCGATCTTCGAGTCCAGCCAGGGACGGTTCAAGGGGAACTTCCTCGAGAACTATGACGCCTACATCCGGAACTCGCCCGCCTTCCACGCCGACAAGGTCAAGACCCCGTTGCTCATCCTGCATAACGAGCACGACGGCGCGGTGGACTTCAACCAGGGCATCACGTTCTTCAACACCTTGCGCGAGTTGGGCAAGGATGTGGTGCTCCTCCAGTACGTCGGAGAGAACCACGGCCTCGCGCAGCCGAAGAACATGAAGGACTACACCATTCGGATGCGCGAGTACTTCGACCACTACCTCAAAGGCGAACCGGCACCCGACTGGCTGGAGACCGGCATTCCGCGCCTCAAGATGGAGGAGCACCTCAAGTCGCGGCAGAAGAAGACCGAGAAGATCGCGTCCTGATGCGGCCTCTTCTCGCGCTGCTCATGACGCTGGCCGCGACTGCCGTGACCGCAACTGCCCAGATACCTAACGGGCGCGCTCGCGCGCGCGACCTGGGTGTGGCGCCAGGCGTGTTTCCACCCGGTGCCAACAACGCCATCACGGACGTGAACGGCGTCCTCGTTGGCCAGACCACCGTGACCGACGGCGACTCCGTGCATACCGGCATCACGGCGATCCGCGCACACAGCGGCAATCAGTATCTCGATCGCGTACCCGCCGCGGTTCATGTCGGCAACGCGTTCGGCAAGTTGGTGGGGAGTACGCAGGTGAAGGAGCTCGGCGAGCTCGAGACGCCGATCCTGCTCACGTGCACGCTCTGCGTTTGGAAGGCCGCCGACGCCATGGTCGAGTGGATGCTGGCGCAGCCGGGCATGGAGCGCGTCGGCTCGCTCAACCCCGTGGTTGGCGAAACGAACGACGGCGGCTTGAACGCGATTCGGTCGCGGCCCATCACCGCGGAGCACGTTCGTGCCGCGCTCGACGGCGCCAGGAGCGGCCCGGTGGCGGAGGGCAGCGTGGGCGCGGGCGCAGGAACGCAGGCATTCAGCTGGAAGGGGGGAATCGGTACGTCATCGCGCGTCGTTCCGAAGTCGCTGGGCGGCTACACAGTGGGCGTGCTCGTGCAGTCGAACTTCGGTGGGATCCTTCAGGTGCTCGGTGCGCCGGTGGGCAAGGAGCTCGGCCGCTACGCGTTCAAGAACGAGGTCGAGCGTGAGCGCGGGGACGGATCGATCATGATGGTCGTGGCCACGGACGCGCCGCTGTCCGACCGTAACCTCGAGCGGCTCGCCGCACGGGCCATGATGGGGCTGGGGCGAACCGGCTCCTCGGCGTCGAACGGCTCGGGCGACTTCGTGATCGCGTTCTCGACCGCGCCGTCCGTGCGTCGGCGCCTAACGCCCGCGGGATCCGGATCCGATCCGCTCACGCGTCAAACGGAAGACGTCACGAACGACGGGATGTCGGGGCTGTTCGAGGCGGTCGTCGAGGCCACGGAAGAGTCGATCTACAACTCCCTATTCATGGCAACGTCGGTCACCGCGCGCGGTCGTACAGTCGACGCCATTCCACTGGACCGGGTTCGCGAGATTCTGAAGAAGTACAACGTTGCGAGCCGCTAAGTGGGTGGACGAAGTCTTGTCCTTACTGACAACGTCGAAGACCTAACGCGGATGAACCACGAATCCGCGTCATCGTTGTGATCGTGGTTCATCCGTGTGAGGTCTTCCGTTGTCTTGCCGTAGTAGTTTCGATTCGTCCTTGGTTGCAACCTGGACCCGCCGCGGCGACGCGACGACGCGCTTGAACTGGACCGAGCTGCCGAAGTTCAAGACGAGGCCCACTTCGAGACCTGACGCGCGCAGGTAGTTCGAGACCTGCGCGCGATGAACCGGGTCGATGGCCTTGGCCACCTTGGTTTCGACGATCACCCTCCGGTCCACGACGAAGTCGGCGACATAGCGGCCCACAGAGACACCGCGATAGACGACCTCGAACGCAACATTTCGATCGACCGCTACGCCGCGCCGCCGAAGCTCGACCGTCAGGGCGTTGGCATACACCGCTTCGAGGAATCCGGCGCCCAGCACGTTGTGGACCTCGAACCCCGCGCCAACGTCAGGTTCGTCAGGTCGCTCTGAGGCAGTCCCCAGTCTGAGCCGCCGCGGGGAGCACTTGTTGCTGCCACCTCGCTGATCGTGTCATCACGAGTGTCCATGACCGCAAGATGCGTGTTGTCGGCATATCGAGTATCACCGATCCATCTCGTGGTGGCGCCGATTCACTGAGTCGAACAAGACCACGCTGCCCTGGCGGTATGGTTGTCGCATGGGCGGTGTTGCATGAGACGGAATCGTGTAGTCCTACCAGCCACACTCCTCGCGGGAGGGGTCGGGGGCGTGATCGGTTTCGCGGTCCTGGCCAGGAAGGTCCGGCGACATCAAACGCGGCACCTCGACGGGACCGTGCGAAAGGCCGTTCCGAAGCGACATCGCCGCGCGACCCGAATCGCTGCGGAGTCGATCACGCCGTTGGGCAAGTGGTACGGCCACATGTCTCTCGCAGCTCTCGCGGCAGCCGCGACGTGGCGATCGCGAGGTCCTCGCGCCGCCATCCCTGCTGCCTCGGCGTCTGCCGCCGCAGCCTCGCTCGCCTGGCTGCTGGAGCGCGTGATGCGGCAAAGAACGCCGCCGCCGGGCCGCCATTCGCCGACCGAACCATCGTTCCCGAGCGGGCACGCGCTTCAGACGGGCGCCGTAGCGTGGGCAACGGCCTACGTGCTGGTGCGAGAGGGGCTCGCGTCTCCTGTTCGAGCGGTGCCGGTGGCCGTGGTGTTTCCTGCCGTGAGCGGGTTGGCCAAGCTCTGGCTCGACCGACACTGGTTCACTGACGTAGTAGCCGGCTACCTCCTGGGCGGCGCGATCGCGGCGTCATCGGCCGCGGCCTATGAATTGGCGCGCCCGCGCCGGAGGCCTCGGCTCTCGCACGCGATCCTGCGTCTGGCGCGTTAGGCGGGCTGCGAATTCGTGACGCGCCGATTAGCTTGCGGCGATCTCAGCCAGTCAAAGGAATCGATGCGCTTCCGAACGTCGGCTCTCGCTCTCCTCATCGCCGTCGGGCTCACAACCCCGCTCGGCGCCCAGTCCATCACCGATCGCTACCGCGCTGACGCGGACCGCATCATCGATGCGGCACTGAAGGACAGCACCGCGTGGAACCGGCTGGCCGAGATGACGGAGAGGTTCGGGAACCGCCTGAGCGGCACACCCGCGCTGGAACAGACGATCGATTGGGTGATCGCCCGGATGAAAGAGGACGGGCTCCAGAACGTTCGTGGCGAACCTGCAATGGTGCCCGTGTGGGTGAGAGGGGAGGAGTCGGCGCAGATGGTACGCCCGCGCGTCCAGAACCTGCCGATGCTCGGGCTCGGAGGCAGCATCGCGACGCCACCCGGCGGGATCACGGCCGACGTCCTCGTCGTGGGCAGCTTCAGCGACCTCACGGCAAAAGCCGCGCAGGCGAGCGGAAAGATCGTGCTCTACGACGTCCCGTTCACGAATTACGGCGAGACCGTGCAGTATCGGGCTCGTGGCGCGGTCGCTGCCGCGAAGGTCGGCGCCGTAGGCGCGCTCGTCCGGTCGGTGACACCGTACTCGCAGCGCACCCCACACACCGGCGGGATGTCCTACGATTCGACTGTTAGGCGCATTCCGGCTGCCGCGATCACGGTCGAAGACGCCGAGATGATTCACCGCCTGGTCGATCGCGGAGAACGTGTTCGTGTAACGCTCGAAATGTCCGCGAAAACCCTGCCCGACGCTCCGTCGCGCAACGTCATGGGTGAGCTGGTGGGTTCGGAAAAGCCCGACGAGATCGTGGTCTTCGGTGGGCACATCGACTCGTGGGACGTCGGCCGCGGCGCAATGGACGATGGCGGCGGGGTCGTGGTTGCCTGGGAAGCCGTGCGGCTCCTGAAGCGGCTCGGGCTCAAGCCCAAGCGGACGATCCGGGTTGTGGGGTGGACGAACGAGGAGAACGGCGGACGTGGTGGCCAGGCCTATCGTGACGCCCACAGGGCCGAAGTCGACAAGCATGTGCTGGCGATCGAATCGGACGGTGGCGTCTTCAAGCCCCAGGGGTTCAGCTTCACCGGCTCCGACGCCGCGGTCGACATGCTGAAGCAGATCGCGTTGCTGCTCGATCGGATCGACGCGGGCGCGATGGTGAAGGGTGGCGGCGGGGCCGACATCGGGCCGATCATGGCACTCGGCGTCCCGGGACTGGGGCTGAATGTTGATGGCACCAAGTACTTCTGGTACCATCACACGGAAGCCGACACGATCGACAAGCTCGACCCCAACGAAATGGCCCGCTGCGTCGCCGCCATGGCGGTGATGGCGTACGTCGCGGCGGACATGCCTGAAACGCTACCGCGCGCGTCCGCGGAGACGCGCTGAAGCCGCCGGCGATCGGGTGTCGCCTACGTGTGACACAGGTCGCTTGCGGTGCCGCTGGCGCCTGCTCAGCTTCCACGGGCAGCGGTCCAAACACAACCAGAGGGTGCATGGCGAAGCAAGGTGCAATCGAGATGGAAGGGACGGTCGCGGAAGTGTTGCCGAACGCGACATTCCGGGTAACCGTCAACGGCGGCCACGACGTGCTCACGACGCTCGGCGGCAAGATGCGGCAGAACCGCATCCGCGTGCTGGCCGGCGACCACGTGACGATCGAGGTATCGCCCTACGACCTGACGCGCGGGCGCATCACGTACCGCCACAAGTAACGCGTCGCCGGCGCGCCTAACGCGCGCTGGCCCGGCAGGATTCGCACCGATGGCCGCGAGTCCGAGACCCTATTCGCGCAGGACGTTAGCCGCAAACCTCATTGTCGCGTTGGTCGCCGCGGCAACGTCGGCCTGCGAACCGCCTGTCTCGCATGACACGGCGATCGGGCAGTGGATCTGGTCACCCGCGGATTCGGCGCTCTTTGCCGACGCGGCGAGATCGATCCCGAACCTCGTCCCGACGGTGTGGATCGGAACGATCCGGGCTTCCAGCGATGGCAAGGTCCAGTCGCAGCTCGCGCTGTCGCCCCGAGTTTCAGGACGATCGTCCGCGGGCGTCGTCGTGCGTTTCGATGACGGATTTTCGAGCGTCTGGGCGGTGCAGACCGACAGCGCGGTCGCGAACGCGGTAGGCGCGGCACTGGGGGACATGCTGGTCGCAGCGCAGCGCTCCGGAGTCGCCGTGAGCGAGGTGCAGCTCGATTACGACTGTCCCGAGCGGCTGCTTCGCCGGTGGAGCGCGGTTATCGCGATGCTGTCCCGCGGCGCGCTCGCGGGACGATCGGTGTGGATCACGAGCCTCATCTCCCACGTTCGGCACGCCGAATACGGCGATCTGTTTCGCGCGAACGTTGCCGGCCACATCCTGCAGGTGTTCGATACCGGCGACCGGATGTCGGTGCCCTACGCGCGCCGAATCGAACGGCTCGTGTCACGACACCGCATGCCGTTTCGTCTGGGTGTAGGCGCGTTCGAGCGGCGGCTGGCGAACGGACAGACAACCGATCATCAGGCGTGGTTCGAGGCGGCGCACGTCATGCGCGGGAGCCGGTGGTTTCGTGGCGTCTGGGTTTTTCCCGGCAACGTGTCGTGGGCACACCTGCTGGAGACAGTCAAGTGAATCGATTCGCCCTCGCAGCCGTCGCGTTGGCTCTGGTCGCCATTCCCGCGTTCCCGTGCGGTGGTCCCGGCGCGGACATCGTGGATCGTCCGCTCGTCCCTGTCCACGATTACCTCCTGCATACGCTCTACGAGGACGAGTACGAATCACAGCTCCGTCCCGAGCTTCGGTTTCTCGAGCCGTTTCGTCGAGCGATGCCCGATTCGGTCGGGACGCTCCTCGCGTTTGCGTACGAGGGTAACGGCAACCTGTCCCCCGCGGACGTCGATACGCTGCCGCGTCACTACGAGCGCGAGCGGCTGGTCGCCACCGTGCGTGCGATAGAGCAGGGGGACTACGCGCGGGCCGAAGCGGCCGCCCGGCGGGTCGTGAGCGATGTGCTCGATATGCCCGCTGGTCTCGCGTCCCCGTACGCACAGGCGCTTCGAACAGCGGTCGAGGTCGTCGACGTAGC
>Ga0207689_10002313_pt1 | contig 17849 bp, 16 predicted proteins | sample KBSMisM52_FD_184312 | JGI IMG/M metagenome (GOLD analysis project Ga0207689, IMG submission 184312) | Miscanthus rhizosphere microbial communities from Kellogg Biological Station, Michigan, USA - KBS Miscanthus M5-2 (SPAdes) (version 2) | ecosystem: Host-associated > Plants > Roots >... | reverse complement strand
CGTCGACACGACCGGCTGCAGCGTCGCGCTCAGCCTCGTCTCGCACACCAACGTCGGCAAGACGGCGCTGGCGCGAACGCTCCTCGTCCGCGACATCGGCGAGGTCCGCGATGCGCCGCACGTCACCGAGTTCAACGAGGTCCACACGCTCGTCGAGACCGCCGCGGGCGAGCGCCTCTGCCTCTGGGACACGCCCGGCTTCGGCGACACGGTGCGGCTCGTCAAGCGGTTGCGCGCCGGCGAGCGGCCGATCGTGCGCTTCCTGAGCGAGACGTGGGACCGCTGGCGCGACCGCGGCTTCTGGGCGAGCCAGCAGGCGGTGCGCAATCTCCGCGACGACGCCGACGTCCTGCTCTATCTCGTCGACGCGTCGCAGTCGCCCGACGCCGCCGGCTACGTCGCGCCCGAGATGGAGCTGCTCGGCTGGATCGGCAAGCCCGTCATCGTGCTGCTCAACCAGCTCGGCGCTCCTGCCGTCGACGGCAGCGACGACGACGCCGCGCGCTGGCGGCGCGCGCTCGCCGGCGTCGCGATCGTGCGCGCAGTGCTGCCGCTCGACGCCTTCGCGCGCTGCTGGGTGCAGGAGCTGACGCTGCTCCGTGCGGTCGACGAAGCGCTGCCCGCCGAGCGGCGACCGGCGATGGCGCGGCTCGGCGCCGCGTGGCGCGAACGCCGCGAGACGACCTTCCTCGCCGCGATGCGCGAGATCGCGGCGAGCGTCGCCCGCACCGCGCTTTTGACCGAAACGGTCGCCGACCGCGCCGACCTGAAGACGCGGCTCCGCCAGGCCGGCGCCGCGATCGGCATCGGCAAGGCCGACGACACGCCGACCGCGCTCGCGCAGCGCGCGCTCGCCGAGCGGCTCGACGCCGAAGCGCGCGCCGACACGCTCGCGCTGATCCGCCTGCATGGCCTCGGCGGCAGCGCCGAGCGCGACATCGTCGATCGCCTCGCGACCGAGTACGACCTGAGGCTGCGCGTCGACGAAGCGAACGCCGCGGTATGGGGCGGCGCGGTCACCGGCGCGCTGATGGGCCTCAAGGCCGACGTGCTGAGCGGCGGGCTGACGCTCGGCGGGGGACTCCTCACCGGCGGCATCCTCGGCGCGCTCGGCGGTGCCGGCATCGCGCGCGGCGTCAATCTCGTTCGCGGCACCGACCGCTCGCTCGTCGCGTGGAAGGGCGAAACGCTCGACGCCGTCGTCGACGCCGCGCTGCTGCGCTACCTGGCGGTCGCGCATTTCGGCCGCGGCCGCGGCGACTGGGCGCGGGGCGACTCGCCGGCGCACTGGAAGGACGTCGTCGCCGCCGCGCTCGCGCCGCATCGTGCGACGCTCGCCGCGGTGTGGGCTGACCGCGCGGTCGGCACCCACGACGATGCTGCCAATGCCGCGGCGGTCGACGCGCTTGCCGTGCGGCTCGAGCCGATCGTCCGCGACGCCGCGTGGCAGGCGCTGCGCCGTCTCTATCCGCAAGCGGACATGGCGAGCGTTGCGCCCGAGAATGCGCGTGCCGCAGCGACCGCTTCGCCGCCATGACCACCGCCTCTCCCGTCCACGTCCGTGCGCTCGTCTTCGACGTCTTCGGCACCGTCGTCGACTGGCGCTCGGCGATCGTCCGCGACGGCCGCGCGCTCGCCGCGGCGAACGGGCTCGCGGTCGACTGGGAGGCGTTCGCCGACGCCTGGCGCGCCGGCTACCAGCCGGCGATGCAGCGCGTCCGCAGCGGCGCCGTCGGCTGGACGACGATCGACCGCCTGCACCGCGAGATCCTCGAGTCGCTGCTGCCGCGCTTCGGACTCGCGAGCCTCGACGAGCGCGAGCGTGACGCGCTCAATCGCGTCTGGCATCGCCTCGATCCGTGGCCCGACGTCGTCGCCGGGCTCGCGCGCCTGAAGCGCCGCTACACGATCGCGACGCTCTCGAACGGCAACGTCTCGCTCCTCGTCGACATGGCCAAGCGCGCCGGGTTGCCGTGGGACACCGTGCTGTCGGCCGAGCTCTTCGGCCACTACAAGCCCGACCGCGAGGTCTACCTCGGCGCGGCGCGCGTGCTCGATGTCGCGCCGGCCGAGCTGCTGATGGTCGCGGCGCACCCGAGCGACCTCGCCGCGGCGGCGCAAGCGGGGCTGCGCACCGCGTACGTGCCGCGGCCGCTGGAATACGGACCCGGCGGCGGGCTGCACGACGCACCCGGCGACCAGACCTTCGACCTCGTCGCCGCCGACTTCGGCGCGCTCGCGGACCAGCTCGGCGCGTGACGCAGCCGCAGTCTGAAGGAGCACGATCCATGGACCTGCTCGCGTTCCTCCGCAACCAGGCGCGCGCCAACCGGCTCGCCAACCACCGGCTGCACTCCGCGATGCGCGCGCTCTCGCACGCCGACTACGTCGCGCCGCGGACGAGCTTCTTCCCGAGCATCGCGGCGACGCTCGAGCACATCCACGCGGTCGATCTCTACTACCTCGCCGCGCTGGAGGGCGACCGCGAGATGGAGCGGGTCTGGAGCACGGCCCCGCGCGATGTCGCGCTCGCCACACTCGCCGAGGCGCAGGCGGCGTCGGACCAGTGCTTCATCGCGCACGTCGAGTCGCTGGATGCGGCGGCGCTCGAAGACGTCGTCGATCTCGACCGCGGCAACGGCCGCATCCAGCGCGAGCGCCGCGGCCACGTCATCGCGCATCTCCTCAACCACCAGGTGCACCACCGCGGCCAGGCGCACGCGATGCTCGCCGGCACCACGGTCAAGCCGCCGCAGCTCGACGAGTTCCTGATGCCGAGCGAAGCGCACCTGCGCGACGACGACGTGCGCGCGCTCGGCTGGAGCGAGGCGAAGCTCTTTTCCTGAGTGGCCCGCGCGCGATGGACAACGTCTACGTCACGCCCGAGCACGAGCTGCTGCGCGAGCAGGTCGCGCGCTTCCTCGCGCGCGAGGTCGAGCCGCACGCGCTCGCGTGGGAGGACGCCGGCGTGACGCCGCGCGAGGTGCTGCGAAAGCTCGGCGCCGCTGGTCTCCTCGGCTTGATGTTCGAGGGCGACTACGGCGGCGGCGACGCCGACGCGCTGACCAACCTCGTCTTCGCCGAGGCGCTCTCGCAGTCGACGTTCGGCGGCTTCATCATCACCGTGCTCGTTCACACCGACATGGCGGGCCCGCACCTGCACCACGCCGGCACGCCGGCGCAGAAGGCGCGCTGGATGCCGGGCATCACCGCGGGAACGACGGTCACCGCGGTCGCGGTCACCGAGCCCGGCGCCGGCTCGGACGTCGCCGGCATCCGCACGACCGCGACGCGCTCGGCCGACGGCAGCGAGTGGCTGCTCAACGGCACCAAGCTCTTCATCACCAACGGCGTCCACGCCGACCTCGTCTTCGTCGCCGCGCGGACCGGCAGCGCCCGCCACGCGATCTCGATGTTCGCGGTCGAGAAGGGGACTCCGGGGTTCACGGTCGGCCGCGCGCTCGACAAGACCGGCTGGCTCTCGTCGGACACCGCCGAGCTCGTCTTCGCCGACTGCCGCATTCCCGCCGACCATCTGCTCGGCGAGGAGCACCGCGGCTTTCAGGCGGTGATGAAGAACTTCCAGACCGAGCGGATCGCGCTCGCGGCGATGGCGGTCGGCCACGCGACGCAGGCGCTGCGCGTCACGCTCGAGCACGTTCACGATCGCCACGTGTTCGGCGCTCGCTTGTTCGACATGCAGGTCGTCCGCCAGCGCATCGCGATGCTCGACGCCCGCGTGCGCGCCGCGCGCGCCTTCATGTACCACTGCGCGTGGCGGGTGACGCGCGGCGACGACGTCGTCCAGGAGGTCTCGATGCTGAAGGCGCTGACGGGCGAGCTCGTCAACGACGTCGTGCAGACGTGCCAGCAGTTCCACGGCGGCATGGGGTACATGCGCGGCACCGTGATCGAGCGGCTCTGGCGAGATGCCAGGATCCTCGCGATCGGCGGCGGCGCGACCGAGGTGATGCTGGACGAGGCGGCGAAACGCTACTAGCGAAGTAGCTACCACCCCCCGCGCGGCGACGCGGCGCGACCTGAGTCTTGCCGATTGCGCTCCGCGCCGAGCCGCTGAGATACTGGGGCGATGGGCCCACTGTCGTTTCCGCGGCGTCGGCGGCGCGTCGCGGCTGCGTCGGCGCTGCGCTTCGCCGTGCCGTCGACCGCCGCCGCGACGACATGATCGCGCCGAGCGAGATCGCGATCCGGCTGGCGGCGGCCGCGCTGCTCGGCGCCGTCGTCGGCCTCGAGCGCGAGCGGCTCGAGTGGGCCGCCGGATTGCGCACGCACATGCTCGTCTGCGTCGGCTCCGCGCTCGTGATGCTCGTCTCGATGTACGGGTTCGCCGAAGTGCAGAACGACGCGCACATCTCGTTCGACCCGTCGCGCGTGGCGGCGCAGGTGATCAGCGGCATCGGCTTCCTCGGCGCCGGAACGATCCTCTTCCTGCGCCAGGAAGTGATCCGCGGCCTGACGACGGCGGCGAGCCTGTGGACGATCGCCGCCGTCGGTCTCGCCGTCGGCGGCGGCATGTACGTCGCGGCGATCGCGACGACGCTGGCCGCGCTCGTCATCCTCGCCCTGGTCAAGCCGCTCGAGCAGCGCTTCTTCAAGCGCGGCGGCAGCCGCCAGATCACGGTGCTCATCGACGAGGGTGCGCCGTTGCTGGCGCAGGTCGAAGCGGTGATCGGCCGCACCGGAGCCAACATCGTGCAGCTGAGGCTCGTGCGCGGGGGTGGGCACGACGCGCTCCACTTCGCCTTCGAGCGCCACGTGCCGAAGGCGACGCTGCTGCAGGTCATGGCGGAGCTGCGGGCGATCGAAGGCGTGCAGGAGATCCGCGTCTGAGCGGCTGCGGGCGCCCACCGGCGCTCGCCGTCCCGAGCGCCACGAACCGTCCACGCACGGGTGAAAGGCCCCGATTCGAAAGCAAGACTCGGAGCGCGCCGTAGGATGTCTCTGAAGACACTGGGTCCCTCTACCCACTGCTGCCAAGACATCATGAAGTCGCGATCCACCGACATCACCAGAGACCGCCGCTGGGCGAGCGTCGTCGCGCGGGACAAGGCCGCCGATGGCACCTTCTGGTACTCCGTTGCGACGACCGGCGTGTTCTGCAGGCCTTCTTGTCCGTCGCGCCTGGCGAATCCGAAGAACGTGCGCCTCTTCGAGAGCGTCGCTGCCGCAGAGGCCGCCGGATTTCGCGCCTGTCGCCGCTGCAACCCCGACGGCATGTCGATCGAGGCGGCCAACAACGCGATCGTCGCGAAGGCCTGCAAGCTGCTCGACGAAGCGGTCGAACCGCTCTCGCTGGCGCAGATCGCCGAGTCGGTCGAGCTCAGCCCGCACTACTTTCACCGCCTCTTCAAGAAAGCCACGGGCCTCACGCCGAAGGCGTACGCGGTGGCCGGCCGCTCGGCGCGGTTGCGCGCGGGGCTGACCAAGGCGGCCACGGTCACCGAGGCGTTCCACGACGCTGGCTATGGGTCCAACGGGCGCTTCTACGAGGCTTCGACCAGCGTGCTCGGAATGAGCCCGACCCACTACCGGTCGGGCGGCGTCCAGGAGGTCCTCACCTTTGCCGTCGGCCAGTGCTCGCTCGGCTCGATCCTCGTCGCCTCGAGCGCGAAGGGAGTCGCCGCGATTCTGCTCGGCGATGAGCCCGAGGCCCTGGTGCGCGACCTCGAGGACCGGTTTCCGCGGGCCCGGCTCGTCGGCGGCGACGCGGCGTACGAGCGACTGGTGGCCCAGGTGGTCGGCCTCGTCGAGGCGCCTGCGCACGGGCTCGACTTGCCGCTCGACGTGCGCGGCACCGCGTTCCAGCAACGCGTCTGGCTGGCGCTCCGCGAAATCCCGGCCGGCAAGACGGAGACGTACTCGAGCATTGCAGAGAGGATCGGTGCGCCATCTTCCGTGCGCGCCGTCGCCGGAGCCTGCGCGGCCAACGCCCTCGCGGTCGCGATCCCGTGCCACCGCGTGGTGCGGCGCGACGGCGACGTCTCGGGCTATCGCTGGGGCGTGGAGCGCAAACGCGAGCTCATCGAGCGCGAGCATCGCGCGCAGGAGCGGGCCGCGTGAAGCGGGACGACTGGATCGAAGCGGACGTCGGCGCGCGGGTCCGGCGCATCGACCCCTCCGCGCTCGAGAGCGACCTCGACGCGCAGGGTTGGTCGATGCTGCGCGAGCTGCTCTCGTCGGCGCAATGCGACGACATTGCTGCGCTGTACGCGCAGGACCAGGGCTTTCGCAGCCGCGTCGTCATGGCACGGCGCGGCTTCGGGAAGGGCGAATACCGCTACTTCTCGTATCCGCTGCCGCCCCTGGTTCAGCAGCTGCGGACTGCGCTCTATCCACGACTCGCGCCTCTCGCCAACCGTTGGCACGAGCGCATGGGAAGGAGCGTGCGCTTTCCGGCCGAGCACGCCGAGTTCATCGCGCGGTGCGCTGCGTCCGGCCAGTCGCGGCCAACGCCTCTCCTGCTGCAGTACGGCGCCGGTGACTACAACTGCCTTCACCAGGACCTGTATGGCGAGCACGTCTTCCCGCTGCAGCTTGCCGTGCTGCTCTCGCAGCCCGCGACGGACTTCAGCGGCGGCGAGTTCGTCCTGACCCAGCAGAGACCGCGGATGCAGACGCGCGCGGCCGTGGTGCCGCTGACGAAGGGCGATGGCGTCGTGTTCGCCGTCAACAGCCGGCCCGTGCGCGGAACACGCAGCGACCATCGGGTGAAGATGCGCCACGGCGTCAGCACGGTCACGAACGGGCATCGCCACACCCTCGGCATCATCTTTCATGATGCGAGCTAGTCGCGCAGGACAAGCAGAGCTGTTCGACGCTGGCGGGTCCCAAGCCGAAGACCGCGAGCGCCTGGAGCCGGGCGCGGTCGTGTTGCGGGCCTTCTGCCTCGACGAGGCGCCCGCGCTGCTCGATGCGATCGACGTCGTCGCACGGACGGCTCCGTTTCGGCACCTGACGACGCCTGGCGGCCTGCGCATGTCGGTGGCGATGACGAACTGCGGCGATGCGGGCTGGCTGAGCGATCGCCGCGGCTATCGCTACGACGCGATCGATCCGGAAACGGATCGGCGCTGGCCAGCCATGCCCGACGTCTTCTTCGATGTCGCCACGCGCGCCGCGAGCGCGGCCGGCTTCGAGCGGTTCGCACCCAACGCGTGCCTCGTCAACCGATACGAGCCGGGCACACGGCTGACGCTGCATCAGGACCGCGATGAACGGGACTTCGCAGCGCCGATCGTGTCCGTCTCGCTCGGAGTGCCGGCGACGTTTCTCTGGGGCGGCAGTCGGCGGGCGGCGAGGCCTCGGCGGATTCGCCTCGATCATGGCGATGTCGTGGTGTGGGGCGGGCCGGCCCGGCTGAACTTCCACGGCGTCGACACCCTGCGCGAGGACCAGTGCGCGCTCACCGGCAGCAGGCGTTTCAACTTGACGTTTCGCCGGGCGCTTCTGGAACGTGATCCGGACGGATTCCCGATTTGAAGGTCCGCTAGAACAGGGACAACCGGGACGCGGTTGCGCTACCGTGCCGTGCCATGTCTCACTCTGCCTCGGCCGCCCCGCCCATTGAAGTCGCGACGCTCACCGCCTGCCCGAATTGCGGTGAATCGTTCGGCGAGCGAGGCGAGCGCCGTCGCCGCTTTTGCCCTGAATGCGGGCAGGAAACCACCGTGCGGGCACCGACGCTAGGCGAATTTGCCCAGCAGTTCGGCGGCGCCTATTTCGCCGCCGAGGGTGCGCTGTGGCGCAGCCTGAAGCTGCTGCTCCTGAGGCCCGGTGCGCTGACGGTGCAGTACCTGGCGGGGCGGCGCAAGCACTATGTCCTGCCCTTGCGGCTGTACCTGACGATCAGCCTGTTGGTCTTGCTGGTGGTGCGCGTGGCGGGCAGCGGCCCGGTGGAGCTCAAGGGGGACGACCCGGACCAGATCGCCAAGGAGAACCGCGACATCACGTTCGAGGTGGCGGGAGGTCGAGCCGGGCTTCGCGAGGGTGTGTTCTTTTGCGAAGACCTGCCCGGCTGGGTGTGCAGGCGCATCCAGCGTCGCATCGACGTCGACCCCAAGAGGATGCTCAGCGAGGTCGAGTCCTTGAAAGACCGCTTCCTCGCCAATCTGGGACCGGCCATGTTCGTGCTGCTGCCGGGTTTTGCGCTCTGGCTGAAGCTGGCCTACCGCAACCGGCATTTGCGCTACACCGAACACCTGGTGTTCGCGTTGCACGTCCACGCGTTCTGGTTCGTCGCCTTGCTGTTCACGCTGCCAGACTGGGGCCTGCTGACGGCATTGGCCCTGCTGGCCGTACCGGTCTACACATTCCTCGCGATGAAGCGCGTGTACGGCGGCCGCGGTTGGCCGCGGCTGCTGCGGGCCGCCTTGGTGTCGGCTCTGTACGGCACGACGCTGGTGCTGGCCCTGGGCGGGGTGGGATTGGTCAGCATGTTGTCGTAGCGCGACCAGTGCCCCCTGAGCCGGACGGTCAAGAGCACCGGTGTCAGGGGCCAGTGTCAAGGTCGAATGCGCCGCTTCACGCTCCGAGCCTGCCGCGATGGGCTACGCTCTGCGTTTCTACCGAAAAGATGCGTCATGACGACCTCGGCCCTCCGCATCGAACGCGACGGCGCAGTCGCACGCGTCTGGCTCGACCGCCCCGAGATCAGGAACGCCCTCAACGCCGCGCTGATCGGCGAGCTCGCCACCACGTTCGCTGCGCTCGCCGCCGACGACGGCGTGCGCGCGATCGTCGTCGGCGGCAGCGGCAAGGCGTTCTGCGCCGGCGCCGATCTCGGCGCGATGCGCGACGCGGCGTCGTTCACGTGGGAGCAGAACCACGCCGACGCGGCGCGGCTCGCGGAGATGCTGTGGTCGCTGTACAGCTGCCCGGTGCCGGTCGTCGCGCGCATCCACGGCGACTGCTACGCCGGCGGGCTCGGCATCGCCTCGGTGTGCGACCTCCGCGTCGTCGCCGAGGGCGTCACGTTCTCGCTCAGCGAGGCTCGGCTCGGCCTCCTGCCCGCGACGATCAGCCCCTACGTCGTCCGCGCGATGGGCGAGCAGGCGGCGCGGCGCTGGTTCGTCACCGCCGAGCGCTTCGGCGCCGCCGAGGCGAAGGCGTGCGGCTTCGCGCACGAGGTCTGCGCCGCCGGCGAGATCGACGCTGTCGTCGGCAGGATCGTCGATGCGATCGTCGCCAACGCGCCGCTCGCGACGCGCGCGTGCAAGCAGCTCGTGCGCGACGTCGCCGGCCGCGAGATCAGCGCCGAATTGCGCGCCGACACCGCGCGCCGCATCGCCGACATCCGCGTCGGCGCCGAAGGCCGCGAAGGCATCCAGAGCTTTCTCGACAAGCGCAAACCGTCATGGCAAGTTCGCTGACATGCAGCTCGATCTGACCCAGCTCGTCGCGATCGCCGCCGCGCTCGGCTGGGCGAGCGGGCTGCGCCTGTATGCGGTCGTCTTCCTGACCGGCCTCGCCGGTTGGCTCGGCTGGGTCCACCTGCCGGGCGACCTCCACATCCTCGCCTCGCCGATCGTCCTCGGCGCGAGCGGGCTGATGCTCCTGCTCGAGTTCTTCGTCGACAAGATCCCGGGGCTCGACAGCGTCTGGGATGCGATCCACACGTTCGTCCGCATTCCCGCCGGCGCCGCGCTGGCGGCGGCGGTCTTCGGCGGCGACCAGGCGAGCTGGGTCACCGCCGCGGCGTTGATGGGCGGGACGCTCGCGGCGACGAGCCACGCTGCCAAGATGACGACGCGCGCCTCGGCGAATGCCTCGCCCGAGCCGTTCTCGAACATCGCGCTGTCGCTGCTCGGCGACGGCGCGGTGCCGGTCATGCTCTGGCTGTCGTGGGTGCATCCGGTCGTCGCGCTCGTCGCCCTCACCGCCGTCGTCGTCGTCTCGCTCGTCGTCGTCTGGGTGCTCTGGCGCTTCATCGCGCGGCTGATGCGGCGGATGCGAGCTGGCTACAGCGAGCCGGCGCTCGAGCGCTGATCGCCGCGCGCCCAAAGGAGTCGCCATGCTGCCTTCCCGCGTCACGCTCGTCGACGTCGGCCCGCGCGACGGGCTGCAGAACGAGAAGCAGACCGTCGACGCCGCGGTCAAGATCGAGCTCGTCCACCGCCTGCAGGCGGCGGGGTTGCGCGAGATCGAGGTCACGAGCTTCGTCAGCCCGAAGTGGGTGCCGCAGATGGCCGACAACGCGGCGGTGCTGAAGGGCATCGCCAGGAAGCCCGGCGTTCGCTATTCGGTGCTGATCCCGAACACGAAAGGCCTCGACGCCGCGCTGTCGGCGCCGCGCGCCGAGTGGCCCGACGAGATCGTCGTCTTCGCTGCCGCGACCGAGGCGTTCAGCCAGAAGAACATCAACTGCTCGATCGCCGAGAGCATCGAGCGCTTCCGCCCGGTCGTCGACGCCGCCAGGAAGCACGGCATCAAGGTGCGCGGCGCGATCTCGGTCGCGCTCGGTTGCCCGTACCAGGGCGAGGTGAGCCCGGACGAGGTCGAGCGCGTCGTTCGTCTCATCGAGGAGATCGGCGTCGACCACTGCGGCATCGCCGACACGATCGGCGTCGGCACGCCCCGGCGCGTGCAGGCGGTGCTCGAGCGCGCGCTGCGCCACTATCCGCTCGCCGAGGTGAGCGGCCATTTCCACGACACCTACGGCCAGGCGATCGGCAACGTCTACGCCAGCCTCGAGGTCGGCGTCGCGACGTTCGACGCCAGCGTCGCCGGCCTCGGCGGCTGTCCGTACGCGAAGGGCGCGACCGGCAACGTCGCGACCGAGGACGTGCTCTTCCTGCTCGACGGCCTCGGCATCGAGACCGGCATCTCGCTCGACGGCGTCGTCGACGCCGCGGCGTTCATCTCGGGCGTCCTCGGAAGGAAGCCCGTTTCGCGGGTCGGCAACGCATTGCTCGCCAAGAGAGCGGCCGCGACGGCGCCACGCGCGAATGAACCCTCCCGATGAGTTGCGAAGGCGCAGGGCCGCCTGCGCGGCGGCGCTGGCGTGCCTGGCGCTGCCGTGCCGTGCGCTCGCCCAACCCGCGGCCCGCGTCGCCAAGGTCGGTCTCCTGATCGAACCGTCGATCGACGCGGCGATCGAGCGCGGCGTTCTCGTGCCGTTCAGGCGCGGGATGGCGCAGCTCGGCTACGCCGAGGGGGCGAATTACGTCCTGACTGCGCGTTCGGCCGCGGGCAGGAACGACGCGCTCGACGGCGCTGCGGTCGAGCTGCTCAGGATCGAGCCCGACGTCGTCGTCGCCGCGTTCCCGTCGGCGGCGTACGCCGCGAAGAAGGCGACGCGCAGCGTTCCGATCGTCGCCGTTTCCGTCGACGATCCGGTCGCCATGGGGCTGGCGCAGACGATGGCGAAGCCGAGCGGAAATATCACGGGAATCAGCGCGTGGGGAGGCGAGATCGTGGCCAAGCGGCTCCAACTGCTGCGCGAGCTCGTCCCCGCCGGCCGCACGTTCGGCATCCTGATCCATCCCCCGGCGATCACCGGCGCGTTGCCCACGAGCCGCTGGGAGACCGGCATCAACGCGAAGATCCGGGTCTACGAATCAAACGGCCCTGCCGACATGGCGAGCGCCTTCGCGGCGATGGCGCGCGACCGCATCGACGGGCTGCTCGTGCTCGCCGACGGCAACAGCTACACGCATCGCGAACGGCTGAACGCGCTGTGCATTCAGCATCGCCTGCCGTCGGTGTGGGGCGGGCGCGATTTCCTTTCGGGCGGCGCGCTCGCGTCGTACCAGTCGGACTTCCCGGCGATGTTCCAGCGCGCCGCGGCGCTGGTCGACGCGGTCCTCAAGGGCCGTCCGCCGGGCGACATCCCGTTCGAGCAGGCGAGCAAGCTCGAGCTGGTGATCGACAGGCGGGCGGCGCGCGCGATCGGCGTCGCCGTTCCCGCCCCGTTGCTACTGGCGGCGGACCATGTCATCGAGTAGCAGGCGCGAATCGTGACGCTCGCGGGCGGCCGCAGCCGGTGCAACGTGCGCGACGCGCAGACGTGACTTCGAAAGCCCACTTGTCGCCGATCGACCGTCGCCGCGCGTGCGCTGCGTTGCTCGCCGCCGCGGCGTTCGGCGCGGCGGCGCAGGGACGCAAGACGCGCATCGGCCTCGTTCTCGAGCCGCCGATCGACGACGCGATCCGCACGGCGCTCGTCGGCGCGTTCCGCCAGGGGCTGCGCGAGCTCGGCCAGGTCGAAGGCGAGCACTACGCGCTCGAGCTGCGCTCGGCCAACGGCAGGCGCGACGACCTGCCCGCGGTCGTCGACGCGATCCTGAAGCTTCAGCTCGACGTCCTCGTCGCTGCGTTTCCCGCGGTCGCGCGCGTCGTCAAGCGGGCGGGGAGCACGGTCCCGGTCGTCGCCGTCGCGGTCGACAACCCGGTCGAGACCGGCCTCGCGGAGACGATGGCGCGGCCCGGCGGCAACATCACCGGCATCAGTTCGTGGGGAACCGAGCTCGTCGCCAAGCGCCTGCAGCTGCTGCGCGATCTCGTGCCGTCGGTGCGCCTCGTCGGCATCCTCGCCGGTCGTGAAGGCGCGGTCCAGTCGCTGCGCGACGCCGGCGTGCACGATTGGGGGCGCTCTCTCTCGCTGCAGGTCCGCGTCTACGAGGCGCGCGATCTGGGCGAGAGCGAGGCGGCGTGGAAGGCGATGGTGAAGGACCGCGTGGGCGGCATCGTCGTCCTCGCCGACACCAACACCTACACCAACCGCGCGCGCCTCAACGCGCTCTGCATCGAAAGCCGCCTGCCCTCGGTGTGGGGCGGCCGCGATTTCCTCACCGGCGGCGGCCTGGCGTCGTACCAGTCCGACTTTCGCGCCATCTTCAAGCGCGCGGCGACGCTCGTCGACGCGATCCTGAAGGGGACCAAGCCCGGCGACATTCCGTTCGAGCAGGCGACCAAGCTCGAGCTCGTGATCGACCAGCGCGCCGCGAAGGCGCTTGGGCTGTCGGTGCCAAAGGCGGTGCTCGTCGCCGCCGACGAAGTGATCGAGTGAGCGCCCGCGGCGCGGTTTATTTCTCGACGAAGGCGCGCTCGATCACGTAGTCGCCGGCCTGGCCGATCCCGGTCGAGATCGTGAAGCCGGCGTCGTCGAGGATGGCGCGCATGTCCTTCAGCATCGCCGGGCCGCCGCAGATCATCGCGCGGTCCTGCTTCGGGTCGAGCGGCGGGAAGCCGATGTCGCGGCAGAGCTTGCCGTTGGCGATCAGCTCGGGGAGGCGCCCCTGGTTGCGGAACGGCTCGCGCGTCACCGTCGGGTAGTAGACGAGCTGGTTCTTGACCTGCTCGCCGAGGTAGTCGTGGCGCGGCAGGTCGGAGTCGATCAGCTCCGCGTAGGCGAGCTCGTCGACCTTGCGCACGCCGTGCACGAGGACGACCTTGGCGAAGCGCTCGTACGTCGCCGGGTCGCGGATGATGCTCATGAACGGCGCGAGCCCGGTGCCTGTCGCGAACAGATAGAGAAAACGCCCGGGCAGCAGGTCGGTGAGGACGAGCGTGCCGGTCGGCTTCCTGCCGACGAGGACGTCGTCGCCGACGCGCAGGTGCTGCAGGCGCGACGTCAGCGGCCCGTTCGGCACCTTGATGCTGAAGAACTCGAGGTGCTCCTCGTAGTGCGCGCTCGCGATCGAGTAGGCGCGCAGCAGGGGCTTGCCGTCGACGACGATGCCGACCATCACGAAGTGGCCGCTCTCGAAGCGCAGGCTCGAGCCGCGCGTGCACGTGAACGTGAACAGCGATTCGTTCCAGTGGTGAACCGTCAGGACTTTTTCAACGTCGTACGCCGCCATCGCTGGTCTTCTTCCTGCCTGTCGACGCTGTCGCCGACGCCGACCGCCGCCATCATCACGCGGCGGATCTCGGCGAGCCACGCGTCGCATTCGCTCGGCTGCATCAGGTCGGTGCCGAGGAAGCTCGACAGGGTGAATCGGTTGGAGAGATAGAAGTACCCGAGCGCCGCCAGCGTCAGGTAGACCTTCTTCACATCGAGGCCGCGCCTGAACACTCCCTGGCGCTCGCCCTCGGCCAGTATTGTCCCCAAAATCTCGATCACCGGTCGCGACAGCACCTTCACCTTCACCGACTTGGTGATGTGCGCGCCGCGCATCAGGTTCTCGTTGCTGAGGAGGGCGACGAACTCCGGGTGCTCGAGGTAGTAGCGCCAGGTGAACGCGATCAGCTGATCGAGCGCCTCGACCGGCCGCCGGGCGTCGAGCGCGAGCGCGCTTTCGGCCTCGCCGAGCTCGGCGTAGACGTTCTCGAGCACCTGCAGGTAGAGCGCCTCCTTGCTCGCGAAGTAGTAATAGATCATGCGGTCGCTCGAGCGCGCCGCGCGCGAGATGCGCTCGATGCGGGCGCCGCTGTAGCCGTGGCGCATGAACTCGTTGCGGGCCGCACGCAGGATGCGCCGCTGGGTCTGCACCGGGTCGCGGGCGGCGGGCATCGACGGGCTTTGCAACGAGAGCGCGGCATGTTAGATTGGCCCGTCAATGAAGTAAACACTTCATTCGTTCGTCGCCGAAGATGCAGCCACGGTTCGAGCGCCCCGCGTCGGTCGCCCAGGCCACCCGCCTGCTGGCGGCGCGGCCCTGGGCGGTGCTCGCCGGCGGCACCGACCTCTATCCGGCGCACGTCGGCAGAGCGATCGCGCTGCCGGTGCTCGACATCGGTGGCATCGCCGAGCTGCGCGGCGTCCGCCGCGAGGGCGCGAGCTGGACGATCGGCGCGACGACGACGTGGAGCGACGTCGCCCGCGCCGAGCTGCCGCCGCTCTTCGCCGCGCTGCAGGCGGCGGCGCGCGAGGTCGGCGGCGTGCAGATCCAGAACACCGGCACCGTCGCGGGCAACCTCTGCAACGCCTCGCCCGCCGCCGACGGCACCCCAGCGCTGCTCGCGATGCGCGCGCGCGTCGTCCTGCAGAGCGCGCGCGGCCTTCGCGAGCTCGCGGTCGACGAGTTCGTCCTCGGCAACCGCCGCACCGCGCGTGCCGACGACGAGCTCGTCGTTGCCGTCCGCATCTCGGCGTGGAGCGAGCGAGCGCGCTCGGCGTTCGCCAAGCTCGGCGGCCGCCGCTACCTGACGATCGCGGTGACGGCGGTCGCTGTCGTCGTCGACGCCGACGCCGACGACACCGTGCGCGCGGCCGGCGTCGCGGTCGGCAGCTGCGCTCCCGCGGCGCGCCGCCTGCCCGCGCTCGAGGCGCGCCTCGTCGGCGCGCGCATCGACGGCGACCTCGGCGCGCTCGTCGCCGACGCCGACCTCGCGCCGCTCGCGCCGATCGACGATGTGCGCGGCAGCGCCGCATACCGGATCGACGCGACGCGCACGCTCCTTCGCCGGGCGCTCGGCGAGCTCGCATCCTCCGCACGGCGATGACCGCACGCGACCTGCCCGCGATCCAGGTCGTCCACGTGGTCGTCAACGGCGCGGTGTGCGAGCTCGGCGACCCGACGCGGCGCCTCGCCGACGCGCTGCGCGACGAGCTCGGTCTCACCGGCACCAAGATCGGCTGCCACGCCGGCGACTGCGGCGCGTGCACCGTCCTGCTCGAGGGCGAGCAGGTCTGCTCGTGCATCGTCGCGGTGGGCCAGTGCGAAGGGTGCGCGGTGACGACGATCGAAGGCGTCGCCGCCGCCGACGGCATGCTCGCGCCGCTGCAGCGCGCGTTCGTCGCCCACGGCGCCGCGCAGTGCGGGATCTGCACGCCGGGGATGCTGATGAGCGCTTCGGCGCTGCTGCGCGCCAATCCGACGCCGAGCGAGCAGAACGTGCTCGACGCGCTCGCGGGCGTGCTGTGCCGCTGCACCGGCTACCGCAAGATCGTCGAGGCGGTGCTCGCGGTCGCGCGCGGCGACGTCGTCGATGCCCCCGCGCCGCCGGCGGGCGCTGCCGTCGGCGCCCGCGTCGCGCGCCTCGACGGGCGCGCCAAGGTGACCGGTGCCGAGCGCTTCGGCGCCGACCTGCTGCCGGCCGCGGCCGCGTCGATGCTCGCGATGCGCGTCGTCCGCTCGCCGCATCCGCATGCGCGCTTCGAGGTCGGCGACCTCGCACCGCTCTTCGCGCGCTGGCCCGGCCTCGTCGACGTCGTCGCCGCGGCCGACGTGCCGCACAACGCGTTCGCGATCTTTCCCGACCTGCGCGACCAGCCGGTGCTCGCCGACGGCGTCGTGCGCTTCCGCGGCGAGGCGGTGCTCGCCCTCGTCGGCGACGCCGCGGCCGTCGACGCGATCGACGTCGCCGAGCTGCCGATCCGCTACACGCCGCTGCCCGCGCCGCAGGCATCGGCCGACGCGCTCGCCGCCGCCGAAGCCGGCACGCCGATCCACGCGCGCTATCCGGACAACGTGCTCTGCCGCGGCCGCGTCGTCCGCGGCGACGTCGAGGCCGCGCTCGCCGGCGCGGCGCACGTCGCCGCGTCGTCGTTCGCGACGCGCCACGTCGAGCACGCCTACATCGAGCCCGAGGCCGGCTTTGCCGAGATCGTCGAAGCGCGCGACGCCGCCGGCGCGGTCGTGCGCAGGGTCCGCGTCTTCGCGTGCACGCAGACGCCGTACCTGGACCGCGACGAAATCGCGAGCGTGCTCGGCATCGGGCCGGCGCAGGTCCACGTCGTGCCGTCGGCGATCGGCGGCGGCTTCGGCGGCAAGCTCGACCTCTCGGTGCAGCCGCTGCTCGCCGTCGCCGCGTGGAAGCTCGGCCGCCCGGTGCGGCTCGTCTACGAGCGACCCGAGTCGATGCAGTCGAGCACGAAGCGGCATCCGGCCGCGATGCGCGCGAGCGCGGCGTGCGACGCCGCCGGCGCGCTCGTCGCGTTCGACTTCGCCGGCGACTTCAACACCGGCCCCTACGCATCGTGGGGGCCGACGGTCGCCAACCGCGTCCCGATCCATGCCAGCGGGCCCTACCGCGTCGCCAACGTGCGCGCGCTGACGCGCGCGGTGCTGACCCACGACAGCGTCGCCGGTGCGTTCCGCGGCTTCGGCGTGCCGCAGTCGACGCTGCTCGGCGAGCTGCTGATCGACGAGCTCGCGGCGAAGAGCGGCATCGACGCGCTCGAGTTCCGCCATCGCAACGCGCTCGCCGCCGGCGACACGACCCCGACGGGACAGGTGCTGAGGGCGAGCGCCGGGCTGCGCGCGTGCCTCGACGCGCTGCGGCCGGCATGGCGAGCGGCCAACGAAGCGACGACGACGTTCAACGCCGCGCAAGGGCCGAAGCGCCGCGGCGCCGGCATCGCGTGCATGTGGTACGGGATCGGCAACACCGTGATCGCCAATCCGTCGTCGATGCGCGGGGCGCTGTGCTGGTCGGCGGCGCGCGGCGCGCACCTGGTGCTCTACAACGGCGCGCAGGAGATCGGCCAGGGGACGGCGACGATCATGCCGCAGATGTTCGCCGACGCGGCCGGGCTCGCGCTCGCGTGCGTCGAGCAGGTGATGGGCGACACCGACCGCACCGACGACGCCGGCAAGTCGTCGGCGTCGCGGCAGACGTTCGTCTCGGGCAACGCCGCGCGCGGCGCCGGCCTCGATCTGCGCCGGCAGCTCGTCGCGCGGCTCGGCTTCGACGACCGCGACGATGCGGACGTCGCGCTCGCGCTCGAGCGCGACCGCCTCGTCGGGCGCCTGGGCGCCGACGTGCGCGCGATCGATCTGCACGCGCTCGCACGCGCGCAAAGCGGCGACGGCGGCCGCGTCGACGCGGCGGTCGAGCTTTTCGCCGGCCACGGCCACTTCAATCCGCCGACGGTGCCGCTCGACGCCGACGGCCAGGGCGTTCCCTATGCGACGTACGGATTCGCGGCGCAGATCGCCGAGGTC
>Ga0207689_10002312_pt1 | contig 17850 bp, 14 predicted proteins | sample KBSMisM52_FD_184312 | JGI IMG/M metagenome (GOLD analysis project Ga0207689, IMG submission 184312) | Miscanthus rhizosphere microbial communities from Kellogg Biological Station, Michigan, USA - KBS Miscanthus M5-2 (SPAdes) (version 2) | ecosystem: Host-associated > Plants > Roots >... | reverse complement strand
CTCCGTCATGGTGCAGGTGATCTCTTACAAGCTCACCGGCAAGCGCGTCTTCCGCATGGCGCCGATCCATCACCACTATGAACAACTGGGCTGGACCGAGCCCACCATCGTGATCCGCTTCTGGATCGTGGCGGTGGTGTTGGCGCTGCTCGGCCTCGCCACCTTGAAGATCCGGTGAGGCGATGATCCCCAGCCGCTTTTACGCCAACAAGACAGTCGCCATCTTCGGCCTGGCCCGCACCGGCCTGGGCGCGGTGCGCGCCTTGGTGGCGGGCGGCACTAAGGTGATTGCCTGGGACGACAACAGCATGGCCCGCGACCTGGGCGGCCAGGAAGGCGCCGAACTGATGCCCTGGCGGGAATGGCCCTGGGAATCGATTGCCGCGCTGATTCTGTCGCCTGGCGTGCCGCTGACTCATCCGGCGCCGCATGGCGTGGTGGAGCATGCCAACCGGGCGCGCGTCCCGGTGATCGGGGATGTCGAGCTTTTCGCGCGAGAAATCCGCACCGCAACCGACCAGCCCGGCAAGGCGCCAGTGATTGCCATCACCGGCACCAATGGCAAGTCCACCACCACCGCTTTGGTGGGACACATCTTGAATCAATGCGGCTTCAACGCCCAGATCGGCGGCAATATCGGCAAGTCGGTGCTGGAACTGGCGCCGCCTTCCGCCAAGACCATCTATGTGCTGGAAATGTCCAGCTTCCAGATCGACCTCACGCCCGGCCTGATGCCGGATGTGGCGGTGCTTTCCAACCTGTCGCCGGATCATATCGACCGCCATGGCACGATGGAGAATTACGCCGCCATCAAAGCGCGGCTGATGAGGCAGACGGCGCGCGACGGCCAGGTGGTGATCGGAGTGGATGACAGCTACGCTGCCAGCATCCTGACACAAGTGTCGGCCGCCGGCGGCGCCCAGGCTCAGCCGGTCTCGGTGGGAAAAATCCTGGGCCGCGGCATATTTGTGGTGGACGGCATGCTCTATGACGCGATGGGCGCGCGCGCCGTCAAGGTCATGGATATGGCCGAGGCCGCCCGCCTTCCGGGCGCCCACAATTGGCAGAATGCCGCGCTGGCCTATGGCGCGGTGCGCCCCTTTGTTTCCGACATGAAGGCCATCGCCGCGGCAATCGCCAGTTTTCCCGGCTTGGCGCACCGCATGGAAGATGTGGGCCATATCGGCAAGACGGTCTTCATCAATGATTCCAAGGCGACCAATGCCGACGCCACGGCGCGCGCGTTGGCGGTCTATCCCGACATTTTTTGGATCGCGGGCGGCAAGCCCAAGGAGGGCGGTATTGAAAGCCTTTCCCGCTTTTTCCCGCGCATCCGCAAGGCCTATTTGATCGGCGAGGCCGCCGCGCAATTCGCCCGCACCCTGGACGGCAAGGCGATTTATGAAACCTCCGGTGTGCTGGAGACCGCGGTGACTCAGGCCGCCGCCGATGCCGCGGCTTCGCCGGTTCCGGCGCCCGTGGTGCTGTTGTCGCCGGCCTGCGCTTCTTATGACCAGTTCAAGGATTTCGAGCAGCGCGGCGACTCCTTCCGCAGCCTGGTCGGCAAACTGCCGCGTGAAACCGCCTCGCGAGCCGCGCCATGATGAACCGTTCCGACAAAAGCGGCTTTGCCAATTGGTGGTTCACGGTGGACCGGGTCGCCTTGCTCTGCATGCTGGCCTTGGCCGGGATCGGATTGATGCTGGCCTTTGCCGCCAGCCCCGCGATTACCGGCGGGCCTTTGACCGCAGGCGATTTCCGCTACAGCGCCCGTCAGGTGGCCTTCGCGGCCATGGCGATAGGCATTCTGGGCGGCGTGTCGCTGCTTAACCTGCGCCAAATCCGCATTGTGGCCGCGGTCGCATTTGCTTGCGCCCTGATCGGATCCTTTCTGGTCTTGTTCATCGGCGCGGATCTGTTGGGGGCGCGGCGCGAACTGGATTTCGGCGCCTTTTCCTTGCAGCCGTCGGAATTCCTCAAGCCCAGCTTCGCCATCTTGGCCGCTGCCGTTTTGGCCGACCGCCAGCCGCTGAGCATTCCCAAGCCGGTGGTGACTCTCCTGCTGCTGGTGCCGGCGCTGGTGATCCTGATCCGTCAGCCCGATGTCGGCCAAACCGGACTCTTGCTCTGTCTGTGGGGCGCGATGCTGTTCTTTTGGGGCATGTCGTTCGTCTGGGTGGGAGCGGGTCTTGGCGCTGCGGGCGCCTTGGGGCTGGCCGCCTATGAAATCTTTCCCCATGTGCATCATCGCGTCGACCAGTACCTCAGCGAATCCGACACCGGTTATCAGGCGGGCCTGGCGTTAAAGGCCTTCGCGCATGGCGGACTGAGCGGAGTGGGACCCGGCGCCGGCACCATCAAGTATCGCATTCCCGATGCCCATTCCGACTTCATCTTTGCGGTGGCGGGCGAGGAATTCGGCTTCCTGTTGTGCGGCCTGATCGCTCTGCTCTTCTGCGTGCTGACCGTGCGCCTGTTGTTGCGGTCCGCGGGCAGCCGCGAGCCTTTCGCGCAACTGGCTGGCGCGGGCCTTGCCGTGGTGACCGGCGTGCAGGCCTTCATCAATATGGGCGTGGCGGTATCCTTGCTTCCCGCCAAGGGCATGACCTTGCCGTTCATTTCTTATGGCGGCTCCTCGCTGTTCGCGGTGGCGCTGACCATGGGCTTTGCCCTGGCGGTGACCCGGCAGCGGCCGCAAATTCGCATGACCACCCGCGACGATCCCAGCTTCTTCGCCAGGAGCATGGCATGAGCGTGATCGTGCTCGCGGCCGGAGGAACCGGCGGTCATCTCTTTCCCGCCCAGGCGCTGGCCGGAGTGCTGGCCCGGCGCGGCCGCTTCATCGTGGTGATGACCGACACCCGCTTTGCCAATTATGCCACCGCTTTTCCCGGCGCCCAGATCCAGACCGTGCTGTCCTCGCCGCTCAATGCCGTCACCGCCCCGTTCAAGATCCTGGCGGGGATCGCCATCGCCTTCACCAAGCTGCTCAGGCTCAAGCCTGCCGCTGTGGTGGGATTTGGCGGCTATCCCAGTGTGCCGGTGATGCTGGCAGCCAACCTGGCCCGTCTTCCCACCGCCATCATCGAACAGAATGCCGTGGTCGGCCGCGCCAACCGCTTGGTGATGAATCGGGTCAAGGTGGTGGCGGCGGCCTTTCCCATTGCGCGCTTCGCGCCCAGCGACAAATCCAAGATCGTGCTCACCGGCAATCCGTTGCGCCCGGAAGTCGAAGCTTTGTGGGCCGCGCCCTATGATCCGCCGCAAGCCGGCGGTCCGCTGCGTTTGCTGGTGTTCGGCGGCAGCCAGGGCGCGCGCGCCATGAGCGAAATTGTGCCGGCGGCGCTGACGCGCCTTCCCCACGATCTGAAATCCCGTCTATCGGTGGTTCAGCAATGCCGTCCCGAGGACATCGAGACTGTGCGCCAAATCTACCGCAATGCCGGGATCGCTGCCGAATTGCAGACCTTCTTCAACGATCTCCCCCAACGGATGGCGGAGAGTCATCTGGTGATTGCCCGTTCCGGGGCCGGCACCGTGGCCGAACTGATGGCGATCGGACGTCCCGCCATCCTGGTGCCCTTGCCCGGCGCGTTGGACGACAACCAGACGCCCAATGCGGATATTCTCGCCAAGGCCGATGCCGGCTGGCGCGTGCCTCAGGCCGAGTTGACCCCGGATGCTTTGGCCAAAATGCTGAACAGGATTTTGGCCGCCCCGGCCGATCTCGTCGTCCGTGCCGCGCGGGCCCATGCGCTTGCCACGCCGCACGCCGCCGAAAGATTGGCGGATGTGGTGGAAACGCTTGCCGGCAGGAGGCCCGCCTGATGGCCACACCGACGCCTATTGGGGTCACCACCCGCGTGCCGCTGGGCATCGGCGCCATCCATTTCATCGGCATCGGCGGCATCGGCATGAGCGGCATCGCCGAGATCATGCACAATCTGGGCTACAAGGTTCAGGGCAGCGATGCCACCGAAAGCGCCAATGTCCGGCGTTTGCGCGCCATGGGGATCGAGGTGCATATCGGGCACAATCCCGCCAACCTCACCAATGCCCATGCCGTGGTCTATTCCTCGGCGGTGAAGCCCGGCAATGTCGAGTTCGATGCCGCGCGTGCGCTGTCGTTGCCGCTGGTGCGCCGCGCCGAGATGCTGGCCGAGATCATGCGGCTGCGGTCCTGCATTGCCATCGCCGGCACCAATGGCAAGACCACGACCACCACCCTGGTCGCTTCGCTGCTGGATGCCGGCGGCATGGATCCCACGGTGGTCAATGGCGGCATCATCAATGCCTATGGCACCAACGCGCGATTGGGCGCCGGCGAGTGGGTGGTGGTGGAGGCCGACGAAAGCGATGGAACGTTTCTGCGCCTGCCCGCCACCGTGGCCGTGGTGACCAATGCCGATCCCGATCATCTGGATTTCTACGGCACCTTCGACAATATGCGCGACGCCTTCCAGCGCTTTGTCGAGCATGTGCCGTTTTACGGCTTCGCCGTGCTGTGCATCGATCATCCCGAAGTGCAGGCGATGGTGGGCCGCATTACCGACCGGCGTATCATCACCTATGGTTTCAGCCCCCAAGCCGATGCGCGCGCCATCAATGTGCGCTTTTCGGAAGGAGCCTCGCACTTCGATTGCGTCTTCACCGACCGCCGCTCCGGAACCGAGACGCGTCTGGACGGGATGAGCCTGCCCATGCCGGGCGAGCACAATGTGCAGAATGCGATGGCGGCGATCGTGGTGGCGCGGGAATTGGGCGTGCCCAACCCCACCATCAAAAAGGGCTTGGCGGAGTTTCGCGGCGTCGGCCGCCGTTTCACCAAAGTCGGCGAGGTCAACGGAGCCGCCATCATCGACGACTATGCCCACAATCCCTTCAAGATCGCCGCGGCCTTGCGGGCCGCCCGCCAGGCTTACAAGGGTCCGGTGGTGGCGGTGGTGCAGCCGCATCGTTACACGCGCCTGCGCGACACTTTCGAGCAGTTCGCCACCTGCCTCAACGATGCCGATGTGGCGATCATTGCCCCGGTCTATGCCGCCGGCGAAGCTCCGATCGAAGGCATCAGCCGCGACAGCTATGCGGAGGCGTTGCGCGCGCATGGGCATCGCAATGTCATCACCATCGAAGGCGAAGATGATTTGGCCGCGGCAGTGGCCCCCTATTTGAAGCCCGGCGCGGTCGTCATCGGCACGGGCGCTGGTTCCATCACCGGTTGGATGGCCAACCTGCAAAGGAAGCTGGAGGGTCTGGCGTGATGATGACCCGCCCTTGCGACATGCTTACACCGGTTCGGGGCTCGCTGACTCTTGGCGCGCCTTTGAAAGACCTGGTGTGGTTCCGCGCCGGGGGTGCGGCCGAGATCCTGTTTCGTCCAGCCGATATCGCGGATCTGGCGGACTTCCTGGCCGCAAAACCTGCCGACCTGCGCGTTTCGGTGATCGGTGTCGGTTCCAATCTTTTGGTGCGCGACGGCGGCATTCCCGGAATCGTGGTTCGGCTGTCTTCCGCCTTCGGCAAGATCGAGACGGACGGCCTGCGGGTACGCGCCGGCGCGGCGGCTCTGGATGGCGCGGTGGCCCGCGCCGCGGCCGATGCCGGGATCGCGGGCCTGGAATTCCTGCGCGGCGTGCCGGGCACCATCGGCGGCGCCCTGAAAATGAATGCCGGCTGCTATGGCAGCGAGATCAGGGACGTTTTTGTCGAAGCCACCGGGATCGACGGGAAAGGCAATAAAATCAAGCTTTCCAGCGCCGAAATGGGTTTCGAATACCGCAAAGCGCGCGGCGCCGCCGAGGACCTGATTTTTGTCGACGCCGTGTTTGAGGGCCGCAAGGACGATCCCGCCGCCATCCGCCAGCGTATGGAAGAGCTTTCGGCCAATCGCGAGGCCAGCCAGCCGATCAAGTCCAAAACCGGCGGCTCGACCTTTAAGAATCCACCGGGTCATAAGGCCTGGCAATTGATCGATGACGCCGGCTGCCGCGGCCTGACCATCGGCGGCGCGCAGGTCAGCGAGAAGCACACCAACTTTCTGATCAATACCGGCGATGCCAGCGCAGCGGATCTTGAAGCGCTGGGCGAGGAAGTGCGCCGCCGGGTGAAGGAAAAGTCGGGCGTCACGCTCGAATGGGAAATCAAGCGGGTGGGCAGAGCATGACCCGGTTCCGCAAAATCGCCGTCTTGGCGGGCGGGCGATCCGCCGAGCGCGAAGTTTCGCTCTCCTCCGGACGGGGCGTGGTCAAAGCCTTGCGCGAGGAAGGCTTTGACGCCGTCGCGCTCGATCCGGGCGACAATCCCGGCCAGCAGCTGTTCGAGGCCAGGCCCGATGCCGCATTCAATGCCTTGCATGGCCGCTTCGGCGAAGACGGCACGGTACAGGGGCTGCTGGAACTGATGCGCATCCCCTATACCCATTCCGGCGTGCTGGCTTCGGCGCTGGCCATGCATAAGGAGCGGACCAAGGACGTGTACCGCGCCGCCGGCCTGCCGGTGGTCAAATCCATCGTCGTCGACCGGCACGAAGTGGCGGGGCGGCATTTGATGGAGCCGCCTTACGTCATCAAGCCGGTGAATGAAGGCTCTTCCGTCGGCATCTATATCATCCGCAAGGGCGACAACCGCCCGCCCGCCGAGTTGGGGAGCGATCGTTGGACGCTTTCCAGCGAGATGATGGTGGAGGAATTCGTACCGGGCCGCGAATTGACGGTTTCGGTGATGGGGGACCGCGCTTTGGGGGTGACCGAGATCACCACCGATTTCGAATTCTACGATTACGAAGCCAAGTATGCGCCCGGCGGTTCCAGGCACATCCTGCCGGCGCAGATTCCGCAAAAGGCCGGCGAAGAGGCGATGGAGCTGGCGGTGGCGGCCCACAAAGCACTGGGCTGCCGGGGAGTCACGCGGACCGATTTCCGCTATGACGATACGGGACCGAAGCACCGCATGATTCTCTTGGAGACCAATACCCAGCCGGGCATGACGCCCACCTCGCTGGTGCCGGAACAGGCTGCCCTGGCCGGCATGTCTTACGCCAAATTGTGCCGCTGGATCGTGGAGGACGCGTCATGCGATCGCTAAGCTTGGAACGCAAGAGCCGCAAGGCCGGCCGCTCCCAGGCCGCGCGCCAGGTCGGCCGGGGCGGCCGCGATTTGCCATCCGTGCAACCGGGCAGCGCCCGGCGCGGCAGGGATGCCGGACTGATCTCGGGCGTGGTGGAAAAGCTGTCGCTTTTTGCCCGCCGGCCGATCATGGCCTTGTGTGGTGTTTTGGCGGTGCTGGTGCTGCTGGGCGCGCTTTTCGCCAGCGGCGTGATCGGGCGCGGTTTTCGCGCCGTGGACCGGACGTTGGAGACGATCAGCGCCAATGCCGGCTTCGGCATTTCCGAAATCCACATCACCGGCAACCGCCGCACGCCCTATAGCCAAGTCCTGGAAGTGCTGGGCATGAAGCCCGGCCAGTCCATTTTCAGCGCCGATGTCTGGCAGGCGCGCGAGCGGCTGGCGCATCTGGAATGGGTCGCCACTGCCGAGATTCACCGCCGCTATCCCGACGCGATCTTTGTGAACCTGGTCGAAAAGCGGCCCTTCGCGCTGTGGCAGGCGCCGGTAAATTCTTCCGGCGATGCCCGCGGCGAAGCACCGATCTGGGTGGTGGAGCGCAACGGCAAGCTGATCACCAGCCGCGAGGTGGAAAAGTTCCGCCGTCTGCCCAAGCTGGTGGGCGCGGGCGCGCCGGCCGCCGCGGCCGATCTGGTCGATGCGGTGTCGACTCACCGGGCCATCGCCGCGCGCATCGCGGCTTACGCGCGCCAATCGGAGCGCCGTTGGAATCTCATCCTGGATGACGGGGTGGTGGTGCAGCTGCCGGAATCCGGCTGGCAAAAAGAGCTGGACGCGCTGGAACATCTGATCATCGACGGCGGCATACTGGAGCGCGATGTCACCGAAATCGATCTGCGTTCTCCCACGCATTATTTTTTCCTTCTGAAAAACGGCGAGAAGAAGGATGCTGCACGAGGAAAAGAAACATGAACCAGACGGTTCGCTTGCGCGTCAGCAATGAAATTCCTGCCTACCGGACCGGCCTGGTGTCGGCCTTGGATGTCGGAACCTCCAAAATCGTCTGCGTCATCGGCCAGGCCGAAACCGGCTCGCTGAAGGTGCTGGGCAGCGCCTTGCGCGAATCGGCGGGGCTGAAGGCGGGAACCGTGACCAGCCTGGAACAGGCCGAGGAAACCATCCGCGATTGCGTCGCGGCGGCGGAGAATATGGCCGATGCCCGCATCCAGAACGTGCTGATCGGCGTCAATTGCGGCCAGCCCGTCAGCGTGACCAGCCGCAGCGTGATGTCGCTGGATGGGGCGCTGGTTTCGGACCAGCACTTGCGGATCCTATTGGCCGACGGCCGCGCCCGCGCCAAGCTGGACGGCCATGAAATCATCCAATCCGCGCCCACCGCCTATGTGGTGGACGAGGCGCGGGGGGTGAAGAATCCATCCGGCATGTTCTGCCAGCGCATCGGGGTGGCCATGCATGCGGTGGCGGTCAAGCCCTCGCCGATGCAGAACCTCAAACTGGCGGTCGAGCGGTGCCACTTGAAGGTCGTGGGCAACTTGTTTGGCGCCTATGCCAGCGGACTGTCCACCTTGACCGAGGATGAAAAGCAGATCGGCGCCACGGTGATCGATATGGGCGGCGGCACCACCTCCCTCGGCGTCTTCGTGGAAGGCCATCTGGTTCATGCCGATGTCGTGCCGGTGGGCGGCTTTGCCGTGACCAACGATATCGCCCGCATGCTGGCCGCGCCCTTGGCCGCCGCGGAACGGATCAAGACGCTTTACGGCGCGGCGATCGGGGAAATGGACGGCGGCGCCGATGTCATTTCGGTCGCCCAGATGGGCGAGGATGGCGACGATGCGGCGCTGCGCCTGCCTCGTTCCATGCTGACCCGAATCATCCAAGCGCGGCTGGAAGAGATTTTCGGCGAGGTTCAAACCCGCCTCAAGGCGTCCGGCTTCGATGTGGCGGCGGGCCGCCGTGCCGTGCTCACCGGCGGCGCCTGCCAGCTGGCCGGCACAAGGGAACTGGCGGCGCGGATTCTCAACAAGCAGGTTCGTATCGGCCGGCCTGCGGCTTTCCCCGGCCTGGCCGCCGCTTCGGCGGGACCCGATTATGCCACCGCCATCGGCCTGATGATGGCGGGTGCCACCATGCCGCCCGAACTTCTCAATCCGGACATCGCGATCAATCCGGCCAAAGAAAAGGGCGAGAACTGGTTATCGCGGTTGACCCGCAGATGGCTCTAATGATTCAAAAGAAGAATCAAGCGAATCGGTTGGGAATTCTGGCGGTGCCCGCCAAGGCGATCGGAAACAATCGGGACGAGTCGGCGTTGGGCCGGTCCCTCATCCAGGAGTATCTAGCATGGCGATCAACCTGAAAGTCCCCGAGACCAAGGAACTGCGTCCCCGCATCACGGTGTTGGGCGTGGGCGGCGCCGGGGGCAATGCCGTCAACAACATGATCGAAGCCGGCCTGGAAGGCGTGGAGTTCATCGTGTGCAACACCGATGCCCAGGCGCTGTCCCAATCCAAGTGCGGCCGCCGCATCCAGATGGGCACCATGACCACCGAGGGCCTGGGCGCCGGCGCCCAGCCCGATGTCGGCAAGGCGGGCGCGGAAGAATCGCTGGATGAGATCATGGAGCAGCTTGCCGGTTCCCACATGGTGTTCATCGCCGCCGGCATGGGCGGCGGCACGGGAACGGGCGCCGCGCCGGTGATCGCACGGGCGGTACGCGAGGTTGGCATCCTGACAGTGGGGGTGGTGACCAAGCCCTTCAGCCTGGAAGGCGACCGCCGCATGCGGGTAGCCGAGCGCGGCATTGCCGAGCTGCAGCAATTCGTTCACACCCTGATCGTCATTCCCAACCAGAATTTGTTCCGCGTCGCCAACGACCGCACCACCATGGCGCAAGCCTTTGCCATGGCGGACGAGGTACTGCATGCCGGCGTGCGCGGCGTGACCGACCTGATCGTGATGCCCGGCCTGATCAACCTGGATTTTGCCGACATCAAGTCGGTGATTTCCGAGATGGGCAAGGCCATGATGGGCACCGGCGAGGCCGAAGGCGAGGACCGCGCCATGCGGGCCGCCGACATGGCCATCTCCAATCCGCTGTTGGACGATGTCACCATGAAGGGCGCCAAGGGCGTGCTCATCAACATCACCGGCGGCCCCGACCTGATGCTGTTCGAAGTGGAACAGGCCGCCAACCGCATCCGCGCCGAGGTCGACCCCGACGCGAACATCATCTTCGGCAACACCATCCTGCAGGAAATGGAAGGCCGCATCCGGGTGAGCGTGGTCGCCACCGGAATCGATGCCGAACTGACCAAGATGGCCATGCCGGACAAGGTCCGCACCTTGCATCCCCACTTGAATCTCCGCCAGCCGCCGCGGGTGCCGCAACCCATGCCGGTATTGGCGGCGCCGCACCCGGTCCATGCCAGCGTCGAAGCTTTGGCAAGTCAGATGGGTGCGGAAAAGAGTGCGGCCGAACGCGCCACGGACGATTATGTGCTGGGCGGGTCGGATGCGCCGGAGATCGCGGAGGCCGCACCGGTCGCGGCCAGGTACGGCACAAGCGAATCCTTCCGTCCCTTGGAGCAGCAGCCGCTCGCCCGCGAGACCCCGCGTGCGCCGCAAAAGAAGAGCAGCGGCTGGGGCTTCTTCGGCAGGAAAAAAGTCGCGCCGGATCTGCGCGTGGAACCGGCGCCGGAAGCGCGCACGTCGATTCCGGAACGCCGCGCCACGGCTCAGTCTCTTCCGCCCATGCCCCCGATCCAGGGCGAGACGCCGCGCAACAATGCCGATGACCTGTTCCCCGATCATAAGCGGGATGAGCAGTTCGAGATTCCGGCATTTTTGAGAAGGCAGTCGAATTGACAGCGCGCCAAAGCGCGCTGTCATCCCCGGCGAGCCGATCCATAGCGACAGCGTGTGGAGCGGCGAGGGAAGGGGATCCAGCAAGGTAAAAAAGGGCGGCTCCGGCCGCCCCTTTTGTTTGGACGGAAATGAGCCGTTCAAATTAAGCCCAAACCTGTCATGCCCGCGAAGTCGGGCATCCGACTTTCTAGGTCTGCATATGAGGGAAGTTGGATTCCCGCTTACGCGGGAATGACAACTCTCTTTAATCTAACTCCCATCGACTATCGTCGGCCCCAGAAACAGCTTCTGCCCCGCGAAATCGACGGCCAGGGAATTGTTGCGCAGCAGATCCAAGCCGACAATCGCTGCCGGCTTTTCTTCCAGGTCGAAATGGCTGAAGACAGGCGCGTCGGCGATGATCGCGGATTGCTTGAACCAGCTTTTCCCCGGCAGGTGCACGTCCAATCCGCTGGCGCGAAGCGCCGGGGCTCTCTTGCCCAACACGTCTTGCAACATGGTCGGCGGCGGACCGTAAGACGAGAAGCGGGACTTGCGCACACCCAGGCGCTCGGCCGCGCCCCAATTCAGCATGGTGAGGGTTGCGCCGAGATCGAACAGGGAGTTGATGCCCCAGCCATTGAAGCGCGTCTTGAGATACCAGAATTGAATGGGAAACTTCTTCAGCGGCCGCGACAGCAACTCCACTTCCGACCAGCCTGCATAGGGGCGTGCGTTGGCCTGGTCCGGCGGGAGGAACTTGATTTGCATGGCGCCGCGGTCCAGCACCAGGAAATAGCGGGACAGCACATCCACGCCCAGAATGCCGTCAGGGTCGGACGAATCGGTGTTGGGCAAAACGCCCATCATCAAGTCTGGAATGATTTCGCCGGCGACGCGCAATTCCCGCGGTTGAACCGGCATCACATCGGCTAGGTCATTGATGCCATAGATTCGCATGCGGCCCGGCCGGGCTTGCGTCAAATTCAGCTTTTGCCGGGCACGCTCGAAAATCAGCGAGCGGCTGGATGCGGTGTCGATGACAAATTGAAACGGGCCTTGGCCATTGACATAGACGTCGGTGGCCAGACGGCCATGATAGTCGATGCGATAGGGCTGTTCCGCCGCGAAGGCCGGCTGGGCCAAACTGGTCATAAGGGCCAGGGCCAGAAAGAAGATCGGCGCTCCCATCCGGGGCATGCGGCCTTCTCCTTGAAGCCGAGTGGGCTTCAGCCGTGCAAGTGGAAGTAAACGCCTGTAACAATTCCCCTGCAACAGATTTGAGATAATGCCCAAGAGACGTTAAGGCTGACGCATGCCTCCCCGCCGCACCATCGCCCAGTCGGTCACGGTTTCCGGCACCGCCCTGCATGCCGGCGCGGCCGTAACCATGACGCTGTCGCCGGGTGCCGGCGGCCGAGGCATTGTCTTTCGCCGGACCGACCTGGGAACGGACATCCCCGCCCGATACGACCTGGTGAGCGAGACCAGGTTGGGCACGGTGATTGGCCAGGGCGCCGCCAAAGTCGGTGTGGTGGAACATCTGATGGCGGCCGCGTCCGGCGCGGAGATCGATGATCTGCTGGTGAGCTTGGACGGACCCGAGCCGCCGATCTTGGACGGCGACGCCCTGTCCTATCTCAGCCTGCTGGAAAGCGCTGGCCTTGCCGAGCAAGATGAACCGCGCACCGCCATTCGGATATTGAAGCCCGTCACCGTGGAAAGCGGCGATGCCAAAGCGTCTCTGTTGCCGGATTCTCGGCTTTCCTTTTCCTACGAGCTCAGTTTTCCGGTGATTGGCGAGCAATATTACGCCTTCACTTTCAGCCGGGCCGCCTTCAAGGCCGAGATCGCCCCCGCGCGCACATTCGGATTCCTCAGTGAGTTGGAAGCGCTCAATCAAATGGACATGGCAAAGGGCGCTTCGCTGGCCAATACCTTGGCATTGGACGACAAGGGCGTGGTCAATCGTGAGCGCCAGCGCTTCGGCGACGAATTTGTCCGCCACAAGATCCTGGACGCCATCGGTGACATGGCCCTGGCCGGGGCTCCGCTGATCGGCCGTTTCGAAGGCCGAAAGTCCGGCCATGCCACCAACAATGCCCTGCTGCGGGCCCTGTTTTCCGACTCCGCCAATTATGAACGGGTGGAACTCTGATTCTGCCGTCAGAAACTGACACTTCCCCGCCGAGCCCCTGGCACTGTATATAAGAGGCCAGAAGCGCAATGCGGGCCCTTGGTCCCATATAAGCCTTTGATTAGGCTTGATTTTATGCGCAAGCCAAGGAAAGCAAATGGTGCCGTTCATCCGCCTTAAGCCAGTCATGCATGGCCTTCTTCTGGGCGCCGGCCTCGCGCTGCTGGCCGGCTGCTCCATCTTCGGCGGCAAGGATGACGAGACCAACAACGCCAATAAGGATGCCGCGAATTATCGCGAGCGCACGGTCGAGCAGATCTATGCCGATGGCTGGCGCGCCATCAATGCGGGCGCCTGGGACATTTGTGCCGCCCAGTTCAACGAAGTCGACCGCCAGCACCCCTATTCGGTCTGGGCTCGGCGCGCCATGCTGATGAGCGCCTTCTGCTCCTACCAGGCCAACAACTATGCTTTTGCCATCGCCACGGCGGAACAATATATCTCGCTGCATCCCGGCAGCCCGGAAGTGGCCTATGCCTTTTATATCAAGGCCATCGCGCTCTATGAGCAAATCGTGGATATCGGCCGCGACCAGTCCAACACCGAAGGCGCGTTGGTGGCGCTGCAAGACGTGGTCCAGCGCTTCCCCGATACCGAATATGCCCGCGATGCCACGCTGAAAATCGACCTGACCAACGACCATCTCGCCGGCAAGGAGATGGCGGTGGGACGCTATTATCTCCGGCAGGGCGATTATATCGGCGCCATCAACCGTTTCCGCACCGTGGTGGACCAGTACCAGACCACGCCCCAGATCACCGAAGCGCTGGAGCGCATCTGCGAGGCCTATTACAGCCTGGGCCTGGATCGCGAGGCCCAGACCGCCGCGGCCGTGTTGGGGCGCAATTATCCCGGCTCCGGCTGGTACCGTGCCGCCTACAACATCCTTAGGGGACGCAACCTCAAACCTGAGGAAGACAAGGGCTCTTGGATCAGTCAGGCTTTCAAGAAGGTATTTTAGAGATTCGGCAGAGTGCTGGCGGCGCTGACCATCCGCGACATTGTACTGATCGAGCAGGCGGCGCTGGAATTCGCGCCCGGCTTGAACGTGCTGACCGGCGAAACCGGGGCGGGCAAATCCATCCTGCTTGATTCGCTGGGGCTGGCGGTCGGCGGGCGCGGCCGGGCCAGTGTGCGGGCGGGAGCAAACCAGGGCTCCGCCACCGCGATCTTCGAACCCGAAGGCAATCACGGCGCCTGGGCGTTGTTGCGCGATCAAGACATGGAAACAGGCGAGGAGATTGTCCTGCGCCGGACCTTGGCCGGCGACGGGCGCAGCCGTGCCTTCATCAACGACCAGGCGGTGGGCGTGGGGCTGTTAAAGGCGCTGGGCGATTCGCTGCTGGAAGTGCATGGCCAGCAGGACGATCGCGGTCTGTTCGATACCGCCACCCATCGCGCTTTGCTGGATGGATTCGGCGGGCTCAACGGCGATGCCCAGACCGTGGCGATGCTGCATGGCGAATGGGCCGGCGCCCGCGCCGCGCTGGACGACTTGAAGGCGATGGCCGACCGCGCCCAAGCCGAGGCCGATTTCGTCCGCGCCGCCGCCCAGGAATTGTCGGAATTCGCGCCGCAAGACGGCGAAGAAGGAAGGCTGGCGGGCGAGCGCGCCCTGATGATGAATGCGGCGCGCATTGTCGAGGAAGTGTCCTCGGCCTTGGAGTCGCTGTCGGGCGAGCGTGGTGCCCAGAGCGGGCTTGCCCAGAGCTTGCGAAAATTGTCGCGCATGAATGAGGAGGCGCGCAAAATCGCCGCCCCGGCGGAGACTGCGTTGGAACAGGCCTATGCCTTGGCCGAAGAGGCGCGGCGGGAATTGGATTCGCTGTTGTCACGGCTGGACAGCGACAGCAATGCATTGGAGCGCGCCGAGGAGCGGCTGTTCGCGCTTCGGGCGCTAGCGCGCAAATATGGCGTCACGCCGGACCGGCTGCCGGCGCTGTGCGAAGAGTTCTGCGTCAAGCAGGCGGTGCTGTCCGGAAGCGGAAACCAGATCAAGCAGGCTGAAGCCAAGGTTTCGGCCGCCCGCGACGCCTATCTTGTGGCGGCGCGCAAATTGTCGAAGGCGCGCGATGGCGCGGCCAGGAAGTTGGAAAGCGCGGTGGCGGCCGAGCTGGCGCCCCTGAAGCTGGGCCATGCCAAATTCCGTGTGGCGCTGGAAAGACTGGAGGACGAGAAAGGCGCCGCGACAGGCCTGGAACGGATTGCCTTCGAGGTGGCGACGGTGGAAGGCGCCGGCTTCGGCGGCCTGGCCAAGATCGCTTCCGGCGGCGAATTGGCGCGATTCTCCTTGGCGCTGAAGGTGGCGCTGGCGCAGGTCTCTTCGCCTGCCGCCCTGGTGTTCGACGAAGTGGACCGCGGCGTGGGCGGAGCGGTGGCCGATGCCGTGGGCGAGCGCTTGCAGCGCCTGGCCGATACCACGCAAGTGTTGCTGGTCACCCATTCGCCGCAAGTGGCGGCCCGCGCCGCGCGGCATTTCCGCATCACGCGCGTCAAAGACAAGACCAAGATCGAGCTGTTGGACGAGGAGCAGCGGCTGGAAGAAATAGCCCGCATGCTCTCAGGCGCCGCCGTCACGGCGGAAGCCCGCGCCGCCGCCAAGCGGCTGATGGCGGAAGCGTCCGCGCCATTGAAAAAAGCGCGTAGAAGAGCATGAGTGCCAAGGCGGCCGACAAGCTGACCTCTATGGAGGCCGAAAAGGAACTCGACCGCCTGGCGAAAGAGATCGCCCGGCATGACCGCCAATATCATGGCGAGGACGCGCCGGAGATCAGCGACGCGGACTATGACGCCCTGCGCCGCCGCAATGCCGAGATCGAGGCACGCTTTCCTTTGCTGGTGCGGCCCGACAGTCCCAGCCACCGGGTGGGCGCCAAGGCGAGCGAAAAATTCGCCAAGGTTACCCATCGGGTGCCGATGCTGTCGCTGGACAATGCCTTTGACGATCAGGATGTGGCGGATTGGCTGGCGCGGGTGCGACGCTTCCTGGGATTGAAAGAGGAGGAGCCGGTCGTGGTGACGGCTGAGCCCAAGATCGACGGGCTTTCGGCGTCCCTGCGCTACGAAAAAGGTGTCCTGGTGCAAGGCGCCACCCGCGGCGACGGCAGCGAGGGCGAAGACATCACCCCCAATCTGCGCACCATCGGTGACATTCCCTTGCGCTTGAAAGGCAAGCCGCCGGCGGTGCTGGAAGTGCGCGGCGAAGTCTATATGACCCATAAGGGATTCGAGGCGCTGAACAAGCGTCAAGCCAAGGATGGCAAGCCGACTTACGCCAATCCGCGCAATTCCGCCGCCGGCTCGGTGCGCCAGCTCGATCCGTCGATCACGGCCTCGCGGGCGTTGAATTTTTTTGCCTATACCTGGGGCGATATTTCCGAACTGCCGGCCAAGAGCCAGAGCGGTATGCTTGGAAAGCTTGAGGAATACGGCTTCATCGTCAATCCGCTGGTCAAGAAATGCGAGACGTTGGACGTCATTCTCAAATTTTATCGCGACATCGAAAGCAAGCGCGCCAAGCTCGGTTATGACATTGACGGCGTGGTTTATAAGGTGGACCGCTTGGACCTGCAGGAGCGGCTGGGATTTGTCTCCCGCTCGCCACGCTGGGCGATTGCCCACAAATTCCCCGCCGAACAGGCCGAGACGGTGCTGGAAGATATCGAGATCCAAGTCGGCCGCACCGGCAAGCTGGCGCCGGTGGCGCGGCTGAAGCCCGTCACCGTGGGCGGCGTGGTGGTGCAGAACGCCACCTTGCACAATGAGGACGAGATCCAGCGGTTGGATGCGCGCATCGGCGATAGTGTGGTGATCCAGCGCGCCGGCGATGTGATTCCGCAAATCTTGCGGGTGATCACGGAAAAGCGGCCCAAGAGCGCAAAGCATTATCAATTTCCGCACAAATGCCCGGTCTGCGGCAGCCATGCCGTGCGGGAAGTCGACGAAAAGACCGGCAAGGTGGATGTCGACCGGCGCTGCACCGGCGGATTGATCTGCGATGCCCAAACGGTCGAGCGGCTCAAATATTTCGTCGGGCGCGATCAGTTCGATATCGAGGGCCTGGGCGGCACCATGATCGAGCTGTTCCACGACAAGGGCCTCTTGAAGGAGCCGGCCGATATTTTTGCCCTCACCGAAAAACCGCAAAAGGTGAGCAAAGTGTTGGCCGAGCATCGTGCCGCGCTTTCGGAAGAACGCCGCGCCGCCGAGGGCAAAGAGCCCATCAAAAAGGCCAAGAGTGAAAAGGAGCGCGAGGACAAGGTCGTTGAAAACTTGATGGCCGCCATCGAGCGGCGGCGCACGATCGGACTGGACCGGCTTATCAATGCTTTGGGGATTCGTCATGTCGGGGAAACCACCGCCCGGCTGTTGGCGCGGCATTATCGCTCCATCGATGCCTTTCTCGCCGACATGAAAGCCGATGACGCTTTGGAGGAACTGCAGCATCTGGAAGGCATCGGCGGCGTGGTGGCGGAAGCGATCCATGATTTCTTCGACGAACCGCACAATGTGAAGGCGCTGGACCGGCTGCTGAAATGGCTCAAGATCACAAACATGGCGGCGCCGTCCAAATCCTCGCCGGTCAGCGGCAAGACGGTGGTGTTCACCGGCACTTTGGAAAAAATGACCCGCCAGGAAGCCAAGGCACGGGCGGAATCGCTGGGCGCAAAAGTGTCGGGCTCGGTGTCGGCCAAGACCGATATTGTGGTGGCGGGGCCGGGC